>Ga0209157_1001324_pt1 | contig 20717 bp, 19 predicted proteins | sample GraSoiAngelo_135_FD_185892 | JGI IMG/M metagenome (GOLD analysis project Ga0209157, IMG submission 185892) | Grasslands soil microbial communities from the Angelo Coastal Reserve, California, USA - 14_0929_05_40cm (SPAdes) (version 2) | ecosystem: Environmental > Terrestrial > Soil > Grasslands ...
GGCCTTCTACAGGAATAGGCAGCGAAGTTCCAATTAACGTACGCAAAAGGTTCGGATACTTCTGCCCACGAAGGTGTCGCGGCTATTTCCCGCGGCTCCTGAGGCGCCAAGTTGGCCTGCCTGTCGAAGCCTCGGCGGAGGATCGCGCCTTTATTCGATTTCGGAGAGGAGTGTGTCGAGACTCCCGCTTCTGGAGTCTTCATCTTCAGTCAGCCCGGCCTGGAGCAAACACAGAAGACAAAGTCCGTTGTTCACACTTAACGCCGTGTCACACCGCGGGCAGTCGTCCGGCTCATGCGTGATCGCTGGGAGCGGATCTAAGCCATAGAGTATCATTGGGGAAAGGCAAATCGTAGGAGCGCAGGGTAAATCATTTATCTGGCTTGCTCCGAACTGGCCGCGAGCGCACCGCAGAGGTGGCGGAGTTCATCCTCAATCTCAGCAGGATTCTCCACTGTCTGGGCCACTTCATCGCGCAACAACCAGCGGTAGCGCTGCCGCATGCGATAAAGTAACTTTTTCACCGTACCCTTGGGAACCCCCGACTTCGTGGCCAAACTCGCGCACGAGACATCGTCCCGCTCCACTGTGAGGTAGGCGCTTAAGACATCGAAAACTCGACGCCGCCCCTTGCGTTCGCATTCCTCGCGGAGGCGTCGAAGCGCGCGTTCCACTACCGTCGCCGCCCAGCGCACATCGAAGAGTCGCTCCGCGGGCAAGGAAGTAAGCGTCTGCGTTGACATCGACAATTCCGACGGCGCCTCAGACATCCAGGCGTCCCACGAAATGAAGCTCACGTCCCCTCCGCGTTTGCGGGCATGAATTTTGTCGGCGGCGTCATTGAGAAAGTTCTTGAGCGACTTGAGCAGCAGCGAACGGAAACGGCCGCGGCTGGGGTCTGCATTCTTAAGCCAATCACCTTCCAGTATCATCACAAAGAAATCCTGCGTGAGGTCCTCGGCGTCCTGGGTCGAATAACCACGTCGGCAGATAAAAGCAAAAATCGGCCGCCAATAGATGCGGCAAAGCTCGGCGAGTGCTGCACGGGTTTCCTGCTCTTTGCTTTTGGAGCCGCCACCGGAAACAATCAGGCTCCAGCGCGTGGTGACGAACGCGCCCGGCCTGACGGTTCCTTCGTTCGCACTGGCTGAGCTCAAGACCGGGGATTTTAGTGAGATTCGCCTTGTTGAGCAAGGCCAAATCACGGCGATGCGCCGGTCCCTCAACTCGCTCCGTTTGTTCATTATCACAAGGCGATCCGCGCGGAATCTGGTCTGCCAAATTACCAGCGGGAGCGGAGCCTCGCGACTGCAAGGCGTCCGCTACCGCATGGATTGTCGCTTGCTCGCGAGCAAGCGGCCCTGCCGTTAACGCGGACTGGGCGGCTTTGCCGGAGGCCTCCGCTGAGGGCAGGGCCGATTCGTTGATTTCGGGCGAAACGTCCGAAATTTGTACTACTAAGCCACTTTCAAATTCCAGAGACCGCGCTTCCGGCAAAAGTCCACCGAGTTCCACCCGGAAGGAGCGTCGGCGCGACATTACGGCGGCCAAGGAGATCAGGTGTAAAGTCGAGAGTTTCACAGCGGATGTCTGATTTATTCAAGAACTTCTACGGAAACTGGTGGGCGAAGTCCCCAAAAACCTGCGCGAAAGAAAAATCTGGTTTCTGTGCTGTTGTTCCAGTTACGATTTGGTCGGGCTAGCTAATGGTCCATGCGTAATTCTTCTAAAATTTTAAAGAGGGCAATCGTTGCGGCGAACCAGACGCTTCAATCGCTTTTGGATCTCGACGCGCAGGTCGCGAAGGCTGCGGATCTGATCGAGAAATCTTTGCGCGCTGGAAACAAATTGCTCGTCTGCGGCAATGGGGGCAGCGCCGCTGATGCGTCCCATTTTGCAACAGAGTTTGTGGTGCGCTTTACAAAAGATCGCCCAGCTTACCCGGCGATCTGTCTTTCCGGCGATGGCGGGCTACTCACTGCTGCGGGCAACGATTATGGTTTCGATGAGGTTTTCGCTCGCCAGGTAGCGGCATTTGGCCTGCAGGGTGACGTGCTGATTTGCCTAACGACTTCCGGTAAATCGAGAAATGTCGAGCGCGCGCTGGAACAAGCGAAAGCCCACAAGCTGAAAACGATTGCCTTCCTCGGTCGCGACGGCGGTTCAACCATTGGCATGGCCGATGTCGATCTTTTGGTTCGCAGCGAATCCACTGCCAGAATTCAGGAAGCGCACCAGCTTCTGCTCCACGTGCTATGCGAGACGATCGAATCCCGTTTAGCAGAAAACAGTCTGTAGAGGCGGGCGTGTCGCCTGCATTGCAACAGAAGGAAGTAGCCCACACGGTTGACCCACAGCGTTACTCGGATTTCTTCACCAACATCCTAACACACATGCCTAACGAACAGACCGCGGAGAGAAGCTATTCGCGGGTGTTAGCCGTCTAAGCGGACGAGATTTAGCGCTGTGTGACTAGTTGGAACGGAGCCGCCGCTCCAAGGGAAGGAGACGCCGAAGCAAGAGGTAGACCAGCGCTGGTATCTCAAGCAGGCCCGGAAGCTTTATTGACATCGCTCCTTGTCCACTTCTTTGTCCACCGACGATATTTTTTTAGCGCATTTGGGAACGCTTGAGATAAAGCTCGTCCAACGATTTTACCTATGAAAAGCGCTTGAGAGCAGGTGAGCGAACGTGAGCGAAATCGGCGAGTTCTCATTGCGAACGAGACGCTCTACCAACTGAGCTATACCCCCACCGTCGGCAAATATATTACCACGAGCGGCTCGATTCTTCATCAAGCGAAACGGACTTTGTTTTTCCGGCTCAAACACATTACCAGCCGCCGCCGTCGACCCCCGATAATAATACGAGCGATGCGAAAGAACAATTGCAGTGGCCGCTTTCGCGCTTAAGGTGCGCTCTTCAATTCTCGGCATGCTCCAGACAATTCTTGCTCAAGCTCAAAGCGCGGCGCCTCAGGCAGTCCCCGGCGCCGGTATCGGCTCATTTTTTATCCCGCTGATTTTCATTTTCATCATCATGTATTTTGTGATGATCCGGCCGCAGAAAAAACGGCAGCAACAGCAACAACAATTAATCTCGAGCATAAAGACAGGCGACCGGGTAGTGACCAATGCCGGCATTCACGGTCTGATTTCCAATGTGAAGGAAAACACCGTGCTAGTGAAGGTGGCCGACAACGTAAAGATCGAAATGGAGAAATCGGCCATTACAAATGTGCTGAAGGAGAGTTAAATCATTAAATCGTTGGCTTGTTAAAACCGATGACTCCGGCACTTACGTTTTTTGTTGGCCTCGGAATGCTGATCCTCTTCGGATGGTACTTCGCCACTGATCAAGGACCGCGGAAACGCCTGCTAGCCACCACGCTGATGGTGTTGCTTGTCGTTTTCAGCATCGCTGCGATCTGGCCGCCACAAAAAAAGATCGCGCTTGGTCTCGATATTCAGGGCGGCACATCATTCCTGATCCGGCTCGTGCCCGGCGACAAGCAGATCACGAAGGGAATGCTTGAACAGGCAGTGGAGGTCATTCGGAAACGGATTGACACTTTTGGAGTCAGTGAACCGATTATCAGTCCTGTCGGCAGTGATCGGATTCTTGTCCAGATTCCGGGGCTGGACACTGCAAAGATTCAGGAAGCGCGCGACCAGCTGTCGCGCGTGGCGAAACTCGAGTTCCGTCTAGTTTACCCCGATAATGGGGAAAAATTAAGAGCCATCGACGAAGGCAAGGATGTCATTCCGCCTGAATACCGGATCGACACTCACAAACTCGCTGCAGAAGGCGGATCGATGACCAACGAGTTCGGTGAGACCGTCGCCGGCTCCAAGGAAAAACCCAAAGAAGAACGGTTGCTGGTAAAAAAGAAAGCTGACTTGTCCGGCGATCGCGTTTCAAGCGCGGGTGCCTCCTACGAAAAAGATGGCTGGGTAGTCCATTTGCGCTTTGATCCGGAGGGCGCCAAGAAGTTCGGCGACATCACAGCCGCGCATGTTCATCATCGCTTTGCGATTGTGCTTGATGGAGTCATCCAATCTGCGCCCGTCATACAGGATGCTATCTACGGTGGCGACGCGCAAATCACGGGAAGATTTACTGAAGAAGAAGCCCGCGGTCTGGCGAGTGTGCTCGAGAACCCGCTGCAAACACCGGTGAGCATCGAGGAAGAGCGCAGCATCTCGCCGACTCTCGGCCTGGATTCGATCCGCGCGAGTATTCTCGCCGGCTTGGTCGGACTGGTCATCACGCTGATCTGCGTAGCAATCTACTACAAAATTCCAGGCCTTGTCGCAAATCTTGCTCTGATCATCAATCTCATTCTGCTCGTGGGCGCGCTGACGATGTTCCACTTCGTGCTCACATTGCCCGGCATTGCCGGCATCATTTTGACAATTGGTCTTTCAGTGGACGCGAACGTGCTCATTTACGAGCGATTGCGCGAAGAAATGGCCCTCGGAAAATCGCTCAAGGTCGCCCTGAACACGGCCTATGAGAAAGCGTTTAGCTCGATTTTCGACGCAAACGTAACGACGCTAATTACCGCGGCGATTTTGTTTTGGAAGGCGACTGGGCCGGTGAAAGGCTTCGCGATTTCGCTTACTCTCGGGATCCTGGCGTCGTTGTTCACGGCCCTCATCGTGGGGCGGAGCTGTCTCGGCTGGCTTGTCGATACAGGACGGCTCAAGCGTATCTCGATGTTGCATTTGATTTCATCGAAAAACATCAACTTCCTCGGCAAGGGGTTCATCGCCTGCATGATCTCACTCGCGCTGCTGTTGGCCGGCGCCGCCGCATTCTACATTCGCGGCGAGAAAAATTTCGGCGTCGATTTTCGCGGTGGCGATCTGATTACATTGAGCGCACCGGGTAAGATCGACATCGGACAGGTGCGCAACGCGCTTAAGCCAATCGGGTTTGCCGATGCTTCAATCCAGGAATCCACGCAAGGAGGCAAGAGTTACATCACCATCCGCACTCCGCTGAACACGAGCGACAGGGTGGAAAAACAAATCATGCAGACGCTCCCAAGCGCCGGCTTTAATGTGGAAGGTTCGGAACGAGTCGGCGCACTTGTGGGCGGTGAGTTGGCAAAGAGTTCATTGATTGCGCTCGGTCTCGGCATCCTCGGCATTTTAATTTTCGTAACGTTCCGCTTTGAGCTTTCCTTTGCGGTAGGCGCGATTGTCGCCTTGCTGCACGATGTGCTGATGACGGTCGGTATGTTCGCGCTTTTCGGCCGCGAACTTACGCTCACAATGGTCGGCGCAGTGCTAACAATCGCGGGTTATTCCATTAACGACACCATCGTCGTGTACGACCGGATACGTGAAGGGCTGGCTAGCGGGCGACGTGGAACCATCGAGGAGATAATGAACTCGAGCATTAACCAAACGCTCAGCCGTACGATTCTGACAAGCACAGTCACGTTGATCCCGATTTTCTGTCTGTTTTTGTTTGGCGGCGCCGTGCTACGCGACTTTTCCCTCGCCATCATCATTGGCGTGGTCGTAGGCACGTACTCTTCAATTTTTATCGCTTCGCCAATTGTGCTGTGGTGGTCACGTGCCCGCGGGCGCGGCGCTGCTGCACTCCGGCGCGAAGTAACCGAAAAAGCCACGACTGCCGCCAATCCTCTCGCGCAGCGCTAAAGCGGCTACTCCGTCCGCGTTTTCCTAGGAGATTTGACGAGGTCGTCCGCTCCGAGTAGGCTCGGGCTCGCCCGTTTAAAATTCCATTCGTTATTCGAGGGAGTGATTATCGATGCCAGAAGTAATTGTTCGTAAAGGTGAACCTGTTGATCGCGCATTGAAGCGGCTGAAAAACAAGCTAGATGCCGAAGGTATTCTCGAGGAGGTCCGCCGTTTGCGTGCCTTCGAGACGCCTTCCCAAAAGCATCGCCGGAAGGCGAAAGCCAACGCCAAGCGCGGTAAAATGAGGTTTCGGTTTAATCCATCGTAACAAGGTTAAAATGTTAAGAAGCTAAAACGTTGGGCCGAGGCAGCAGTTCTCGTTGTAACGATTTAGCTTTTTTACAATTTAACTTTTCTCAGCGTTCTTCTCTGTAAAAAGTTCCCTGATCGCCTGCACCAAGCCATTGATATCGTGCCGGCGCGCCTCGACATCGACTTTGAGCCCCTGATCGCGCACAGTCTTTGACGTGATCGGCCCAATGCTGGCGATTCGCATTCCCTGCGGCCAGGATAGTCCAAGAGCGAGAAAGTTTTCTACAGTTGAAGAACTGGTGAACGTGATCAAGTCGGCTCCGTCCTCTGCCAGTTGCCGACGCGCGCCGCTCGTGTCGCGCGTTTCCGGCACCGTCCGATACGCAAACCCTTCGTCCACGATCGCTCCCAAAGCCGAAAGTTCTTTGGGAAGCGTGTCACGCGCTTTCTCCGCGCGCACTAAAAGAATCCGCAAATTTTCGATGCTTCCCTGCTTTTTGAATTCACGCACTACTGCTTCCGCCACGAATTCGTCCGGCTGAAGATCCACGTGCAGATGAAAGTCTTTCACGCGCTGGGCCGTCGCGGGTCCGATCGCAGCAATGCGCACGCCGCCGATCTCACGGGCATCATCGTACAGCTTGAAGAAAATATCGAAGAACGCTTCGACGCCGTTTGCACTCGTGAAAACGATCCAGTCATAGACATGCACGTCCTGTACCAGCTCCGCGAATTCGCGTAAGTCGCTGGGCGGCTCGATTCGAATCGTTGGCAGCTCGATCACATGAGCACCCAGGGCGCGCAATTTGTTGCTTAACACGCTCGACTGCTTTCGGGTCCGCGTAATGACAATTCTTTTCCCCAGGAGCGGCCGTTTTTCATACCAATTGAGATTGTCCCGCAAGGCCACAACTTCTCCAAATATGACTACCGCCGGCGCTTTGAAATCGCTGGCTACAGCTTTTTGGGCAATGTCTGAAAGGGAGCCTGTGAGCGTTTCCTGTTGGCCAGTCGTAGCACAGCGAACGAGGGCGACCGGCAAATCGCTGCGCACGCCGTGTTTCATCATTTCGCTGGTGATGGATCCGAGACGTTCCACGCCCATCAACATGACCTGCGTGCCACCAAGTTTTGCGAGGGCGGCGTAATCGATTGCACTTTCTGATTTCGCTGGATCTTCGTGTCCCGTAAAGAATGTCACGTGCGAATTGTGCGCTCGATGCGTCATTGGAATACCTGCGTAAGCCGCGCCAGCGATGGCCGAGGTGATCCCGGGCACAACTTCAAATGGGATTCCCGCCTCGGCAATCGCCTGCGCTTCTTCCGCTCCTCGGCCGAACACGAACGGATCCCCACCCTTTAATCGAACGACCTGCTTTCCTTCACCTGCTTTCTCGATTAGCAGAGCATTGATTTCCCGCTGGCCTAGATTTTGGTCCTCGCCGGGTTCCTTTCCGGCATAAATGATTTCTGCATCCTCTCGCGCCCAACTGAGCATTTCCGGATTTGCCAAATGATCGTAAACGATTACATCCGCATTCTCGATGCACTCCTTTGCGCGCAAGGTGACCAAGCCAGGATCGCCCGGCCCAGCGCCAACCAGATAAACTTTCCCACTCTTACTGATGCTCATGCGGCGGGCCGTACCCTTGCGCGAAGGCTGGTGCTCCTAATCGACTCAATAGCTCTGCTGCGAGGCGTTCGGGATCAGCGGGCGCGCCTTCTATTGCGGCTTCACGCGGGTCCATCGCGCTTCCCATGAACAACTGCACACGCATTTTCATCTTGCCGTTATCAATGTTTGCGACGACACCCACTGGACAGTCGCAGTCACCTTGCAAACGACGAAGAAATTCTCGCTCCGCTCGCAAACAAAGCAACGTTTCGCGATGGTTTATGGGAGCGACGACTGCCTTTGCGCTTTGATCGTCGGTGCGAACTTGAACGGCAATTATTCCCTGACCACCGGCCGGCAAAAAAATTTCGTCTGGGAGCATTTCGAGAAAAAATCGCCGGCCTTCAAAACTGATTTCCGCACGACTTAGCAACATACCCAGGCGTTCAAGACCTGCGCGAGCTAACACGACGGCGTCCCACTCGTTTTCGGCCAGTTTTCGCAGGCGAGTCGGCACGTTGCCGTGAAGATCGACAAGCTGGAGATCTACGCGTTTCCACAGCAGCTGATGTTTTCTTCGCACACTGCCAGTTGCCACTATTGCGCCGCGTGGAAGGGCACCGAGACCCTCCGGATGTTTGGAGACCAGCACGTCACCCATCGGCGCGCGGGGCAAAACTGCCGCGATTTCTACGCCCGGGTTTGTTTCGCTTGGCAGGTCCTTTGCACTGTGCACCGCAACATCCACTTCTCGGGCAAGAAGGGCGCGCTCGATTTCTGCCGTAAACAATCCCTTTCGTCCTGCGCGCGGATCGATAACTCTGGTTTTGTCGCCTCTTGTCGCAACAATTTTGGTCTCGATCGTTATGCCCGGATTTGCGCGTCGAATCGCTTCCTCGACCAGCAGAGTTTGCGCGCGCGCGAGTTCGCTGCCGCGTGTGCCCAGCACAATGTTTTTAACCATCGCGGGAATCTAGCTCGCGAGAGTGTGGACGGGAAGCTACCAGCTTCTCCTACAATTCCGATGCCCGCAGCGAATTTTCGCCAGGCAAGGGATGCTCGGTTTTTCGAGCGGCGTCGTTCAATCCTCGAGAAAGCGAATCGACAAAATCCGTGACATGTTCTGCAATGATCGCTTCTGCTGCGACAACCTGTTGGCGTCGAAGCTCGAGCGATTGCTCCGCAACAGATCGTATCGAATCGATGTCGTAAAGATAAACACCTTCCATTTCGTTTACACTCGGGTCGACGTCACGGGGCACCGCGATGTCGATGATAAAAAGCGGATGATCCAAGCGGTCGCGCAGCAGCGGCGCAAGTTTCTCGGTTGTCAGCAACGGAGTTTCCGACGTCGTCGACGTGATGAAAATATCGATCTCACGGCATTGTGTTTCCCACGTTTCGAACGGAATAGAACGGCCGCCCACTGCACGCGCTAGCTCGCATGCGCGATCCATCGAACGGTTGGTGACGCGAAGATCGGTGACGCCACGGGAGATCAGAGCGCGCGCTGTACGTTCGCTCATTTCGCCTGCTCCGAGCACGAGCACCTTGCAATCGCTTAATCTGCCAAAAATTCTTTGCGCCAGATCGACGGCGACCGAGCCGACCGACACCGCGCCGCGCGCAATGTCTGTGTGCGTACGCACTTGCTTCGCCACGCGAAAGGCACGCTGAAACAGACGATGCAAATACGGGCCGGCTGCTCCGGATTTTCTGGCCAGTTCGTAGGCTTTTTTCGCCTGTCCGAGTATCTCGCTTTCGCCGACAACCATCGAATCGAGTCCAGACGCAACCCGGAAGAGATGTTGGACGCACTTCTCAGCTTCGTACCGGTAAAATGGCGGTGCGTAATAATGAGGATCGCGGATGGGGTTTTTTGTGAGGCAACGCGCAATTTCATCCGTCGAAATGCGTTTGTGCGAAACGCCGTAAACCTCCACCCGATTGCATGTCGTCAGCAGCAACGCTTCGGGGCAACCGGCTTCACGCACGATCGATTCAGCTGTTGCGCTACCGGCGAACTGCTCCCGTGTCGCCACGTTCGCCGTGTGATGACTCAAGCCTATGCAGAAAACGGTCATGGTATCGGATGCATTTCCGCCGTGAACGTGATCCCCCACAGAAGTGTCAGCGCCGCACTAAAACCGATGATGCATAATACAGCTACGCGTTTTGGCGCGAACCAACGAAGATGCCGACCCTGTAAAATCGCCGCGTAAAGCAACCAGATTCCGATCGCGGCTACTACTTGCGGGCGTGGTAGTGGATGCCCGGTGAAAAAACCGCTTACGATGCCGAGCGTGTAAAGCGCAAAGCCCCACCAAAGAAGCCGGGTGATGGCAGCAAACAGATCACTCAGCGGCGGTAAGTGATAAAAAATTGAATGTAGTTGATGCGTCTTGAGCTGGCGTTCCTGCACGAGATACATGACGCCAGCGATGCAGGCGAGCGCAAACGCTCCATAAGCCAAGAGGGAAATCGATGCATGAAATTCCAGCCACGGATTTGCCGGCAACTTCACTGGGTGACGAATATCAATCGGCGCGATTAGCGCAAAGACTTGCAGCACCACCACCAGGGGTGCGGTAAAGGCGCCCATCAGTGAGAGGCGATAACCCGGACCGACCAGCATGTAGATCGCCGCTACCGACCATGCGAGAAAGATAAAAACCTCGAATAGATTGGTGAGGGGACAGCGTTCCAGCTCGTGTCCGCGCAGGGACAAAAAAGCGGTCTGAAAAATAAAGCCCAAGCCCACCGCGAAAAAATTAAACCGCAGCGGGCGAAATACTCCGGCACGCAACTCAATAGCCGTGTGTACAACCGCAGCGAGAAAACAAACTGTCGAAACGATAAGAAGATATCGATCCACTCGAAATGCAGTTTAGGTTGACTTGCCGTGTTCGTAAATCTTCTTTCCCTGCTGAAGTTAGGAGCCGACAGCACTGAAAACGTATGCGTTACTGTAATCGTCGAATTGCGATGTCGGCAGGAGTGCTCGTTCACTGGGTTGTCACGCACTGCGTCGCTGGTGACGCGGCTTTCTCAAGGGATGGCAAGCGAATATACGCGTTAGGGGAGATTGATACGCGACCGGCGGTTCAAGAGATCGAGCTTGGTGGAAGAACGATTCGAGACATCGCATTGACACAATTAGCATCTAACGATTGGCTGCGGGGGATTACGTGTTCAGACGAGGGCAGAATTTTCTGCACTACGAAGGGAAGTCTTTGGTCGTTCGATCCAGGATCAGGCGCTCTAACAAAAATTCGGGACGCACCGTCAGGAACTAACTTCTGGCGAGTTGCGTTCGATCCAAAGTTGCACGCAACTTTCGTGACAACGGATGATCGAGAGGCACCTCTGTTCATGTTCAGGAAAGAAGATGAATGGATCCCTGTGCGGATGCGACGTCACCCGAATCCGTCGTGCCCAGTGTTTAGTGCAAGTGGAGAATTATTTTTTTCCGAATACGGTGACTTGTGGCACGGCGAGATCCAAACTGACACATTCGACGGAGAGGATCACTTTTCGGTGGCGGCCTACCGCTATGTTCCTCTTGCAACGCAGGAGACTGAAAACGCCAGCCCATCTGAAATTGGCGTAGCTGATATTGGGGTGAGTCGCGAAGCAATCTATGTCCAATTGTCGCGGATGGGCGGCTCGGGAGATGGGTGGTTTGCGCGACTGCCGAGACCAGTCCCCAAACGTACAAACGAGCAATCCTTGGACCTGCTCTACAAGCCAAACGAACGTCTCCCGGTCTATCAAAAATCGCTAAGCTCACTCAAAATTCTGGGGGAAGACTCTCGTGCGGGTCAGATAGCTGTTTCGCCTGACGAACGCAGAGTTTACTACGTCATGCACGGCAAGCATTGGCTCGTAACTAATGGCAAGACAGAAGAGCTGCGTTTGACTGAAAAATAATCTCCTAATTCTAATGTCCCACTCATGGAAATGTTCGCAGCACCCAACGCGTGCTTCCTGCCCTGGCGTTTATTCGCGTCGATGAGTGCCGACATTATCGACAAATTGCGCGCCGCCGTGCGGGATGTACCCGATTTTCCAAAGAAGGGCATCGTGTTTAAAGACATCACGCCGGTGTTGAATGATCCGGTCCTGTTCCGTGCGTCGATCGATCTCTTTCTGGAGCGGTGCCGCGGCAGAAGGATCGATAAGATTGTGGGGATCGATGCGCGCGGGTTTCTTTTTGGATCGACGGTTGCATATGAACTTGGTGTCGGTTTTGTGCCGATCCGGAAACGCGGCAAACTTCCGTACCGGACGGAGATTGCGAAGTACTCACTCGAGTACGGCGAAGCCGAAATGGAGATGCATATCGATGGCATAAGAGCCGGTGAGCGGGTGGTGTTGTTGGATGATTTGCTCGCAACCGGCGGGACTTCTGCTGCCGCGGCTGTTCTCATCCGTAAGGCCGGCGGGCATTTGCTCGAAGCGCAGTTTCTAATTGAGCTGCAATTTCTTCATGGCCGCAACCTGCTCGAGCCAACGCCAGTCACGTCGTTTCTGAAGTATTAATTTTTTGTGGCAGACATAACCGCGCGCGCCGCGTCAGTCACGTGATCAGAGCCTTGGTGCGTGGCGCGACTTTGGCTTTTGAATTTTCAACTTTAGATTCAGTTACAACCGAAGTTCGTGATGACAATGCCCCGACATCTGGAACAAGTTTTGGCTCACGCCGAAAGTCGCCTCGCCGCGACCGGGAGCAAACGCCCGACCGAGGTCCTTCCACTTTATAAAAAGTTTCTCAAGGTTGAAGAGCATCGCTTGCGTCTGAAGCACCAGGCCGGCGCCAGCGGTCGCGAAATTTGCGCGCGGCGGGCTGAACTGGTTGACGTTTTGTTGCGATACGTCTTCGGCGGCGCTGCCGCTACCGCTCGCGGAAATGGCGAGACCAGGGTTCCACTGGCGTTGATCGCTCTTGGCGGATATGGCCGCGGCGAGCTCAATCCATTCAGTGATATCGACGTCATGCTTTTGCATCATCAACGGGCGACAGAGATTTCGCCGGACCTAGAGGAAATGGTGAATCAGGTTCTCTATCTGCTGTGGGATAGCGGCTTCAAGGTTGGACATTCCACGCGTTCTATTAAGGAAGCGATTGCGCAGGCGAACCGCGATATGCGCACAAAAACCGCCATGCTGGAGTCTCGCTTTCTGGCTGGCGATAGCGAGTTAGCGCGAGAATTTCGAAAGCAGTTTCGTTCAAAATGCGTCGAGGGACATGAACGGGGATATGTCGAAATGCGCATGCAAGATCAGGTTGCCCGGCACAAAAAATTCGGGGACAGCGTGTATCTACAGGAGCCTAACCTGAAAAGCGGATGTGGCGGACTTCGCGACTATCAAAATCTGCTTTGGATGACCTACTTCAGAGAGGGTTCGCTGAGTACGAACCAACTGGTGGGAAAAGACTGGTTGAGCGAAAGCGACCAACGAAGGATCGAGAGAGCCTACGATTTCCTCTTGCGCTTGCGCACGGATTTGCATTACGCCACCGGGCGCGCCACCGACGTACTGCACATCAACCTGCAGGAACAAGTCGCCAGACGGCTCAATTATTCTCCTCGCAATGGACAGCTCCGCAGTGAGGCGCTCATGCGGCACTACTACGAGCACACGCGAAATATCTTTCGAGTGACAGAACGTATCACGGAGCAATTTGTAAGCGGATATGTCACGAACAAGACACGCGCTCTTTTTAGTTTTCTACCGTTGGTAGGAGCAGCCAAGACTCCCATTGGCGACTCTTTCTTTGTGCGGAACAAACACTTGCATTCCGCGCGGCACGATCTTTTTCGCAAAGAGCCTGAGCAGATGATGCGGGCATTCGAGCTTGCCCAGCAGCGCAGCCTAGATCTTAGCCCGGAACTGGCGGATTTGCTGAGCAGAAGCCTCCGCCACGTCACTCGCACCTATCAGTACGCTCGCGGTCCGCGCGAGATTTTTAAATTGATTCTGTCACAGAAAGGCCGAGTCGGGCGGATCCTGCGAACGATGCATCGGGTCGATTTTCTCGGTCGTTACATTCCCGAATTCGGCCAGCTCACCTGTCTGGTGCAGCATGAGTTCTTGCATCGTTATACAGCCGATGAGCATACATTAGTATGTATCGATAAACTGGACGCGCTCGCTGAGACCAATGATCCGAAGTTGGTTGCCTATCGAAATATCTTTGAGCAACTCGAAGACCCGCTGGTTCTCTACCTTGCGCTTCTTTTGCACGACAGCGGCAAAGCCGTTGGGGCCAGGCCACACTCTGAAGGAAGCGCGCTCTTTGCTCAGCGCGTAGCTGCCCGTTTGCAGTTATCACCCGAGCAGCGCAAGTCGCTCATTCTGCTGGTTGATCATCATCTTACCCTCTCCAGGACCGCACAGCAGAGAAACCTGGATGATCCAGCCACAGTAATGGAATTCGGCCGCATTGTGAAGCATCAGAGAAACCTGAACAAGCTAATGCTGCTTACTTTGGCTGATGGTCAGGGCGCAAGTCCCGAAGCGTGGTCGGATTGGAAGGAGTCCCTCGTTTGGGAATTGTTTCATGAGACGTCGCGCTATCTGGCCGACCAGAAGTCTTACTATGACCAGACAAAAATCGAGCGCGAAAGCTTGCAGAGCGCCGTATCCGAGAATCTTCCGCCGGACTACGCAGACGAAATCGAAGCGCACTTTGAGTTCATGCCAGATCACTATTTTCGCGCGACTGATGTGCCTGAGATTATCGAGCACTTGAAATTGTTCCGATCGTTTCTCGAGAATGTTTCCGACTCGGGAGAATCTCCGCTGGCTGCAGCGATCAAATGGAAGATTATGCCAGAGCAGGGACACAGCGTCGTCACATTCTGCACGTGGGAGCGTGAACGGTTGTTGGCAAAGGTTGCCGGATCGTTCTCCGTTGTTCCGTTGAACATTCTGAGCGCCGACGTTTTTCCGCGCGGCGACAACGTCGTACTTAGCATTTTTCGGGTGTGCGACACGAAAGCTCGCCCTGTCACTCATCGGCGCGACTTCGAGTTGGTGGAGCAAACTTTGCGACGAGCCCTCGAAGACGAGAGCTTCGATTTCCTGCCATTAATTGAAAAGGCGAAGCGGCAAAGCCGTCGTCTTGCGCCAGGAATTGAATTTCCGACGCGAATCGCCATCGATAACAAAACGCATCCGACCTACACGCTTATTGAGATTCAGGCGCCGGATCGAATCGGTTTACTTTACGATGTGTTGAGCTGCCTCGATCGCGAAAACATTTTAATTCCGCTTTCTCGTATTAACACCCAGGCTGGCGCCGCGATTGATACCCTCTATGTGGTGGATGGCTCTACCCATGCCAAGATCACAGATTCAAACCGCATCCAAATGATTCAGCAGCATTTAAAGAGCACAATCCTGAGCGGAGGCGGCGCGAAGTCGTAGAAAATCCGAGCGCGTTTCTGTTTTGCTGCGAACTATTTTGGTCTCATGAATGCTCTGATTCTCGCCGCCGGATACGCAACGCGTCTTTATCCACTAACTCTCGACAAAGCGAAACCGCTGCTCGTGGTTGGGCGTAAACCGATTATCGAATGGGGGGTCGACAACCTTGCGGGTGTTCCTGATCTGGAAACAATTTACGTGGTCACAAACGACAAATTTGCGGGTGACTTCGAGGCCTGGAGCCAGCGTTATCAGGAGCGACATCCGGAATTCAAGTTCAAAGTCATCAACGACGGCTCCACAAGCGATGAAGACAAATTAGGTGCAGTCGGGGACATCAATCTTGTCGTCACGCGCGAGAACCTGGCTCAAAGCAGTCTCTTGGTCGTCGCCGGTGATAACCTGTTTACTGAATCGCTGGCGGATTTTGTGGACTGCGCCAGGGGAACCGACGCAACAGTCGCGGTCTACGACGTCGGCGACATCGAAGCGATCAAGAAGTACGGTAACATCACTGTTGATGCCGAAAGAATCATTACCCGATTTGAGGAAAAACCGAAGAAGCCTCAGGGAACCCTTGCTGCAATCGCTCTTTACTATTACGCGCCTGCGGTTCTGTCTCTGTTAACGACATATCTTGCTGCAGGCAATAATCCCGACCAGCCAGGCCGTTTTGTGCAATGGCTCTACACGCGCAAACCCGTAAAGACGTTTCAGATCAAAGGGAAATGGCTTGATATCGGAAGCAAAGAAACTCTGGAGAATGCAGACAAAATTCTTGGAAATCTTAAGTCTTAGCTTTTTGCTCTGAAGACAGCGGGATTGGAATTTCACCGCTTGGTCGAACATTTCCGAAGGCGCGTCATTTTAATCGTCCTTCGTCGAACTCGATCAGATCGAAATAAGTCCGTATGTCTTTGCGGCCTTCGCCGCCCGCCTCCTTGAGAAAATGGATGAAACGCGCCTTTTTGGCGGCGGTGTCGGGGTGCCGCGAAATCATCGCCTGGTTCCATTGTTCAATTGCTTCGGCGGAATGTCGGGCCCCGTTTTTCTGCACCCACTCCAGAATTGCGTCGTCTTCCTCCAGCCTGTTAACAATCTCTTCAAATGCGTCGCCGTCGAGTTTGAGAAACGCGAGCAAATGTTTATCGAACCCAACGGTTTTATAGTTGTAACCGTCAAGCAATCCTTTGCGGTGCAGCCTGGCCTTATCGATCAAACGCGGCAAATGCACGTAACCGCCCAACTTCTCGTAAGGACTGCGCGGATGCAGTCTTTGCATGGAGATCGTTCTTATGTCGCCGGCAGAGGCCGCGGTGCAGCGTCCGGAAAATGGGATTCCAGAATATTCGTTCCTGCCGGTTCTTGGTCCTCCAACAATTCTCCTTGTGTAATGCTGACCTGCCCGATGACAAGCTGACCGGAAAACATTCCGCCTTTTTCCACCGTGATGGCTTTTGCCGTAACGTCGCCTTGTAGTGAGGCCTTTTTTTGAACCGTAACCATCTGAGCAATGATCTCGCCTGACATCCTTCCCTTGATCTCGATGCTTTGGGCACGAACTCTGCGGAAGCAATGAATGTCGGCCTTGCGATCGATTATGATGTGTCGCGCGCTGATACAGCCGAGGATTTTGCCTGAGCAGTGGATCGTGACGGTGTCGTCGCAATGCAGATTGCCGCGGAGCCTGCCTTCGACTAAGGCCGATCGGCAAACCACACTGCTGCTGCCAAGATCACCCTTGCCGGTCAAATGCACGTTGCCCCGTGTTCGAATGCTTCGGCTGAAACCACTGGTGATTTTGTAGTCACGCAGATCAATATGCGCGCTGCAACCCGGGCAAATTGTCGAAGTCGCGGCGCCACAGACTTGCTGTTTCCGTTTACATTCGAAACACTCGATGATCGAACTGCGTTGTCGCTTCCAGAAATCCTCGAATCTGCCAAGGATGGAGTGGCGCTCTGGCGGTGGCGCTTCTTCTGTTGTCCGCAGCTTCAGGCCAGGTTTCGGCGCGAACGGAGAAAAGGAGCGCCCGCACTGGCGGCAGATTGAGCTTTTGGCCGCCACATATTCCTTCTGCTTGAAGCCACAGTGCGGGCATTCCGCATTGACTTTTTCAAGCGACGGATTTGCCACTGGACTCTAAGGCAAGATCTTTTCTTTATGCGCGCGCTCCAAAGGCTGCTTTGATGGGCTCGCTGGGCCGCACAACTTCAGGACGCGCTGAGGTTGCCTTTGCGGATATCGCTCCGCTGGTGACTTCCGACCTGCCAATGAAAGTCGCCCCCTCTTCAATGGTAAGACGCGCTGCTTTCAGATCTCCCTGCAACACGCATTTGGATTTTAGCTCGCAGCGCTCGGCCACGGTGATGTTGCCGTGTACTTTGCCATAGACGGTGATCGATTTGGTTTTTATCTCGCCCCGAATTTCAGCGTTTTCACCGACCGTCAAAGTGCCGTCAGAGTTAATGTCCCCTTCGACCTTTCCGTCGATGAGCAGTTCTTTTTGGAACTTGATCGAGCCTTTGATTTCGACATCGCTCGAGAGAATGTCTTTGCCACCATGATCTGCCATAGGTTTTGGATTTGGATTAAGAATTATTGTTGGTGTTTCTGCTTCTTCGCGACTCGCAGGATGATTGTTGCCATCTGTATCCGGATACCGTGGTTCTTCTTTGACCGGCGGCATCGGCTTTTGCGGGACGAATCTTTTGAGCATCCCGTAGTATTGTGACACTCATCGATGGCTGTCAACGAATTCTCATTCGTGACTGCAAAGTTTTTGTCTTCCCTATCGTTCAATAGCGACCCGGTAGAGTTTGCACGCCGCGTTCTGACCTGAAAAAATCAGAAACGGTGGCGCTTGGGCGGGCGTTCGATCCAATACGCGGCACAGCGAGTGCGAGGGCAATCCGCGGTTTAGGATTACTGCGGAATTTTGCGCCACACGATTGGAATCGTACGCAAAAACCCATACCACCTGGCGCTTCTTGAGAATTTCGCGCGCTTTTTGCAAATCGTCGGAAAGAAAAAATCGCGCGCTGTCTTGAATACCGTTTAGACTTTCGTGCGAACTGCCGGCCACTCCAGGCTGTCCCGACCAATAGGCGATTGAAGGCGAAAGCCACCACGGCGCAAGAAATGGACGCGTGTCTGACGATTGCAAATTGAGCGCGAGATCGCGTATTTGTGCCGATTCGTTGCGCTGTTCCACCCGTCTGGCCAATTGCATTTCATTCGGCCAAAGCCTTTCATCCCAATCGCGCAAAATTGGAGCGATCGACAATACAAATGCGATCCAAACTGCCGCACGCGATTTGACTGGCTCGAGCAAAGCGGGAAGCGCAAGGGCAAAAATCAATACAAAAAAATATCCCCAACGTGCCTGCCAAATCGTGAGCAAATATGTAACGATCAGAAGAACATAAACTGGTAGGTAGCGATCGTTGGGCGCGCCGTCTCTTCGCGTTTTGATTTGCATCAAAATCAAAAACGGCGTGATAAGAAGAAAATACCCGCACCAGCGGAACCAAATCGGATTTGCCGGTGAGACATGGGCCAATTCGCCGATCGTGCGTGCCCAGTTTTTGAAAATTGCATCAGAAGTCCAGAACAGTAACGCTGGAATCCGTCGCTCAACGAGGAGTGCAAGGGCGATGATCAGGACAAAACAAAGCCAGCCTCTGCGTCGAGATCTCCCCAGGAGCGCCTTTCGGTCTTCGATAGCGCTCACGATTATCACAACCAGGAATAAGATGAGCGATTCGTAAGCAGAATTCCAAATCGCTAATCCCCACGCGATTCCACTGACGACGCTCCATATGTCGTGATGTATAGAGGCAGCGGTCTCGACTGCTTTTGTTCGCGAGCTCCACTCCGCGCAAATCGCGATCATCATGAGCAGGATCGATAAGGATTGGTGATCGGGTCTCCCAAGCTCCGTGCCATGAACGAGAATGGGACTAATTGCGTACAGAATCAGCATGACCCCGCGATAGCGGAGTTTCATTTTTCCTGACCACCACCAGAGAAACAAGCCGCCAAATAGTGCCAGCAATGGCGACACAAATGCTCCCGCCAGATCGAGTGGGTGCATCGTGAAGGGCCCTAACAAGAGCGACAGTCCGAGGATCAGATAGTCGAGCGGCGCGGTGGTGTGTGGAGTTGTTCCCTGCGGAAAATTCTCGAAAGCATGGTGCCGAACGATCAGCCCCGGTTTGGCGCCGCACATCTGCACGCGCGTCATGCGCGCGTAACAATCCGCATCAACGAAGTAAACGTTTCCGGCGACAAAAATGTTCTGATGATTCGCGCAGCGTGTTACGAGGATCAGCGCACTGAGCAGTACGATTTGAACGACGTTTAGGAGTCCGCGAATCACCGCTCCATCCCAAATCCGCAATCCACAATCCGCAATCCGAAATTTAAGCTGGCTCTCCAGCTTTCAGGTTGGTCACCGCGGTGTGCTATGCTTGAATCCACTATTAAGCCGGGCCTATAGCTCAGCGGTTAGAGCAGGGGACTCATAATTCGAGAAAAGCTTTTTGCGCACGTTTTCGCAGTGTGGTGCACCGTTGCGGACGCTAGGCATTTCTCCAATCGAGAGGTTGCAGCGCGTTGCAGAGAATTGCGCACTTTTGCAGCAAAATTTTGCCCGACCGTAGAACAGACCGTAGAAAAATCCCCAGGTGACACAAAACTCAGCATAGTTTCGACAACATCAGCCATCTCGTGGCGGATCTTATTTCTCAGCCGTCTTCGGCGTAGTCGATGCGAGTTTCTGGAAGCGCGGATCATTCCGGAGCGGATCGAACATGGGATCGAGCCGGAGCAGCGCGGGAGTGAGCGGCACGTTTGCAGCGAGTGCGCCCTCGTACGGAATCGAGAGCAGTTTCTGTAAAGCGGCGATGGCGCGGTCGGGCTCCCCCATGCGCGCAGCCACTCGAGCGAGGATCTCAATCGGAATGGGACCATCCGCCACGTCTTTCTCGATCGGATTGGCAGCGATGGCCCGCTCTGACAGGGCCAATGCGGCGGCTATGTCACCGAGGCCCATATTGGTCAGCGCGAGATCTCCAATGAGGAGATCATTTTCCGGCTGTTCTTTGAGGAAAGATTCCAGTTCGCTGCGCGCCTGTCGCCAACTTTCCTGGGCGGCGGCATGGTCGCCGGCGACCTCTTGCGCCCAGCCTAAGTAGAAGCGCAGTTCGCCATTGAAGTAACCCAACGCTGGATCAGGCTTGGCAAGTATCTCCTTTAGCCGAGGGATGATTTGCGCAGGACGGCGTTCAAGGATTGTCTGGTAAACTTGTGTTTCCAAGGCGCTGGCGTCGTCGGCGTTCGGATGCAGCGGCGCGAGGAGCGCAGCAGCACGCGGCAGGTCGCCCTCGGCTTGTGCAATACCCGCCTTTGCCGCGAGGGTATCTACGTCATCCGGTATAATATCGAGAACCTGATCGAGCTTTCGCAGGGCTTCGGGGAAACGACGAAGACAGATATAGGAATACGCGTGCTGGGTGAGCAGGTAAACGTTGCGCGGGTCGAGCCGCTCGGCTTCGTTGAAGTACGCCTCGCCCCGGTCCCACTGGCCTCGTCTCCGTGCGACATAAGCGAGCGACTCAGGAATCCGGCTGCTATTCGGCAGAAACTGACGTGCTTGCTCAAAGTAATGCACCGCGGTGTCGTAATCTTTTAGGCAAAAG
>Ga0209157_1001325_pt1 | contig 20716 bp, 19 predicted proteins | sample GraSoiAngelo_135_FD_185892 | JGI IMG/M metagenome (GOLD analysis project Ga0209157, IMG submission 185892) | Grasslands soil microbial communities from the Angelo Coastal Reserve, California, USA - 14_0929_05_40cm (SPAdes) (version 2) | ecosystem: Environmental > Terrestrial > Soil > Grasslands ...
GATTCCCGCTGAGGCGACCGCCGCGCTTGTCAAGAAAGAGGGTGACAAGCTCGTGGCCGCTGCGGTTCGGATCGTCCAGCCCAACGGTTCGTCGCCCCTCAAACTGCAGTTGTATGCCGGTCCTAAAGAGTTCGACACGCTCAAATCGTTGAACATCGGCCTGGAAGATACTATTGATTTCGGCTGGTTCATCTATGGGAGCTGGAGCTTCGTCAAATTCGTCGCCAAGCCGATCTTTTACATCCTCCGTTTCATTTACGACTATACCGGAAATTACGGCGTCACGATTATCCTTCTAACAGTCGGTATCAAGCTGCTGTTCGTTCCCCTCCAGTACAAGAGCTATAAGTCCATGAAGGACATGCAGGGCATCCAGCCCAAAGTCGTCGCCATGCAAGCCAAGTACAAAGACGACCGGGAACGGCTGAACCGGGAGCTCATCAAAGTCTACCGCGACCACAAGGTGAATCCTGTGGGAGGGTGCCTCCCGATGCTGCTTCAAATGCCGGTGTTCGTCGCGCTATTCAACATCTTGTACATGACCATTGACCTTCGCCAGGCTCCATTTGTCTTGTGGATCACCGACCTTTCCGTCCAAGATCCCTATTACGTGCTTCCCGTGATCATGGGGGTTTCCATGGTCGTCCAGCAGAAGATCATGCCTACCACGATGGATCCGACCCAAGCCAAGGTCATGCTGCTCATGCCGGCCTTTCTCACCATCTTGTTTCTGACTTTCCCGGCCGGGCTGGTGCTCTATTGGCTTACAAACAACGTGCTCACCATCCTGCAACAGTTCGTGACGGATCGGTATATCTTCAAGAAGCCTACATTCACCTCCGGTTCGGAAGACCATCCGGTAGCCGCGCCTGTGGATGGAGAGAAACAGACGGGAAAGAAGAAGAAGGACAAGATTATCCAGAGGGCTGAGGCGAACAGCCAGGTTGAAACGCCGGCGGATAAGTCATGAGCGGAGAGTTACAGGATACGATCTGTGCCATTGCGACTCCGGTAGGAGAAGGCGGGGTCGGTATTCTGAGAATTAGCGGAGAGAAGGCCATTGAAGTGGCGGCCGGTCTTGTACGGCTCCGTTCCGGCAGACCGCTCGACTCGGTCAGAAGCCACGTCATGCACCATGCCGACCTGCTTGAACCAGCGCCTGTACGAGAAGCCCCGACAGAACTGGTTCAGGCCAGGAACCGCCGGCCAGCTGCTTCTCTGGCCATTGACGAGGCGCTCATCGTTGTGATGAGGGCCCCCCGGTCCTACACTGCCGAGGATGTGGTGGAAATTCAGTGCCACGGAGGCCCATTGATTCTCCAAACCCTGTGCGAAGCACTGATCCATCGGGGAGCTCGTCTGGCTGAACCCGGTGAGTTCACGAAGCGCGCGTTTCTGAACGGGCGCTTGGACCTCACCCAGGCCGAGGCAGTCCTTGACACGATTCGAGCCAAAACGGTCGGCAGCCTCAGGATTGCACAGGAACAGCTGCGGGGGGGCCTGTCGGTGGAAATTGACCGAATGCGGGAGGGCCTGATCCGCCTGCTTGCTCACGTGGAAGCTGCCATCGACTTCACTGAGGAAGATTTGGCATTTATTCGGACACAGGAACTTGCAGCGGATCTCCAAAAGACAATTGAAGAACTCTCCCGCTTAGCGGACAGTTGTCGGGAAGGACGTATTCTCCGGGAGGGTGTAACCGCCGCGATTATCGGGCGGCCCAACGTGGGCAAGTCCAGCCTGCTGAATTCACTCCTGCGGACTGATCGCGCCATCGTCACGCCGGTGCCGGGGACGACACGCGATGTGCTCGAAGAGGTGTTGAATATTAGGGGTGTACCGGTGCGGTTATTTGACACAGCGGGAGTCCATGCCACTGAAGATCCGGTCGAACAGGAAGGGATCAGGCGTAGTCTCACTGCGATGGAGCTAGCGGAGCTGTTACTGATTGTCCTAGATGGCTCGATGCCGCTCGCCCAGGATGACCACGAGCTCCTGGCACGGCACCGGGATAAGAAGCGGTTGGTGGTGATCAACAAGACCGATCTGCCCAGCCGGATTGATTCATCAACGTTTACTGTGTTGGAGCATGACGACCCGCCTTGCACCGTCGTTCGCGTCTCGGCCAAAACGGGGAATGGCCTCGACGATCTACGGGACCGTCTTCGGGCGATGATGCTTCGCGCAGACTTTGAGCCAGGCGAGTCGGTCGTGGTCACACATCTGCGCCACCAGACCGCGCTGCTCCGGGCCAAAGAGGCGCTGTCGAGTGCTGCCGGATCTGTGGCGGCGAGCCTTTCTGGAGAATTCGTGGCCGTGGACCTTCGAGCCTCCATTGACGCCCTCGGCGAGATCACCGGCGCGATCAGCACGGACGATATCTTGGATCGCATCTTTCGGGAGTTTTGCATCGGGAAATGAATGGGCGAAAGGCCAGGGGCTAGAGGCGATAGGCTGTAGGCTGACATCATCATTCGACCTATCGCCCCTCGCCTCGTGCCTCTAGCCAGGCAGTTCTTGTATGGCACGACGGTACGACATCGTGGTGGTAGGAGGAGGCCACGCAGGCTGTGAAGCGGCTCTTGCGGCCGTACGGATGGGCGCGCAAGTCCTCCTGCTGACCATGGATGAAGACAAGATCGCCCAGATGTCCTGTAATCCCGCGGTCGGCGGGATCGCCAAAGGACACTTGGTGAAGGAAATTGATGCGCTGGGCGGCGAGATGGGTCGCAATACCGACCGCGCCGGCATTCAGTTTCGGATGCTCAACACCAGCAAAGGGCCGGCGGTCCGGGCGCTACGGGCTCAGTGCGACAAGAAACTCTATCGACAGGCCATGCAGCAGACGCTTCGCTCGCAGGTAGGGATCGACATTGGCCGCGGCACTGTGGACCGCGTGGTCACGCAGGGGCGGAGCATCACCGGCGTGCTCACGGATTCGGGGGAGCTGGTCTCCGCACGAGCCGTGATACTGACATCGGGTACATTCCTTAAGGGACTAATCCATGTCGGGATGAATCATTTTCCTGCCGGACGTGGCGGAGAGGCTTCGGCAGAGCATCTCTCAGACTGCATGCGCGATCTGGGATTCGAACTGGGACGCCTGAAGACCGGCACTCCGCCGCGCCTAGATCGGGACACGATCAATTTTGAGGTCATGATCCCGCAACCAGGTGATGATCCGCCCACTCCGTTTTCGTATCGAACAGAGAAAATTACCACACCTCAGGTGTCCTGTCATCTCACTTACACCAATGAAGAGACCCACACCCTCATCCGAGAGAACCTCGATCGTTCCCCCATGTACAGCGGTGTGATCGAATCGGTCGGTCCGCGCTACTGTCCCTCGATCGAGGACAAAGTCGTTCGCTTTGCGGACAAACCAAGGCACCAGATTTTTATCGAGCCTGAAGGGTTGGCCAGCAACGAATACTATCCGAACGGGATCTCTACAAGTCTGCCGGTTGATGTTCAGGCGGCAATCCTGCGGACAATTCCTGGGCTGGAGCATGCCAAGATGCTGAAACCCGGCTATGCGATTGAATACGATTACTTTCCCCCCCGGCAACTTCATCCCACCCTGGAAACCAAGCTGGTCGCTGGGCTTTACCATGCGGGCCAGATCAATGGTACGTCAGGATATGAAGAGGCTGCTGCTCAAGGAATCATGGCCGGGATCAATGCTGTCCTAAAGATACGCGGAGAGTCTCCACTCGTGCTAGATCGGTCCCAGGCCTATATTGGAGTCTTGATCGACGACCTGATCACCAAGGATGCCCGCGAGCCGTACCGTATGTTTACCTCTCGGGCTGAATATCGCTTGCTCCTACGCCAGGACAATGCAGATCTGAGATTGATGGACATTGGCTACCATCTTGGGTTGATCCCGGACCCAGTCCATGCACGATTTTTGATCAAGCGTGCATCCGTCGATCGAGAGGTCACGCGTCTGAAGCAAACGAGGCCTGAATGGACTGAGAGGTTCAAAAAGAGGATCGCAGTCTTGGAGCTAGATGGCATCACTCCGGACCTCACGCTGGCCCAGCTATTGAAGAGACAGGAATTGACCTATGCTGAACTATTAGAAATGACCAGTGAAACTGGACCAGAAAACGAAGAAATCAGAGATTCCGTTGAGATAACGGTGAAATATGAAGGATACATTCGGCGTCAGCTTCAACAAGTGGCGAGCTTCAAAAAACTAGAGGAGCGACGGATCCCAACCACATTTAACTACGAGGATGTGACAGGTTTTTCTCGAGAAGTGTTGGAAAAACTCCAACGAGTCAGGCCAGCTTCCATTGGACAAGCCTCACGCATTTCCGGAGTCACTCCCGCCGCTATTTCTTTGCTCATTGTCGCCCTTGAACGAGATAGACGACTAGGCCATTCCCTGCAACCCTAATTTCGACCTGCAATCCCTACCGCTTCAGCTAGGACTGGAATTCACTCCTACAGAAGATTCATAGTCAGTATATTCATTATATTTGTGGTATTGAGATCGTAGCGGAACGCATCATTCCCTTTTGCTCTCTCAAAATAGAGCTTGACGTGGATCATGGTTTGTCGTAAATGTTCCACGTGGAACAGTCAGAGCAGTTCGCCGAGTTTTTCATAGGAGGGCTAGCGCAACTCGGGTTTTCTTTAACAGACGCTCAAGTACATGATTTTATTTACTATTATAATGAATTAGTAGCTTGGAATAAGAAAATTAATCTCACCTCAATCACACGAGATAAGGAAATAGCTGTCAAGCATTTTCTCGACTCACTCGCCTATAGCAGAGTCCTTGCTCCTTTCCCCAATCATAATGAATCTTTGCTCGACGTAGGGTCTGGAGCGGGATTTCCGGGATTGCCTTTAAAGATTTCTCATCCAGATCTTGACTTGACTTTATTAGAACCAAACCTGAAGAAGGGCGCATTTCTGCGACATATTATTGGCAAGCTTCGCCTGAAGAAAACGGTTGTCCTTGCGAAACGCCTGCAGGATCTCAGAGAGGAGCCGACACATCAAGGGCACTATCGACACATCGTCACTCGAGCTATTGGAATTGAGCAGATTCTTCCTTTCGCTCGACCGCTATTGGCTGAAAAAGGATTCATTGTTCTCGGACGATCAAAACCATTAGAAAATCGAATGGATTCATATGGTCTTCGAATAGCAAGAGAGGTGTCATTTAGCCTACCTTATGGCTATGGGAAAAGAGTGCTGACAGTCGTTGAGGCATGGGATATCTGATGAATGGAATCAAGGGATGTTCCACGTGGAACAGTTGAAAGTGACGTTATAAGGGTCTATCAATGGCTAAAATAATTGCGGTCGCAAATCAGAAGGGAGGCGTTGGTAAAACAACAACTTCCGTGAATCTTGCGGCATCACTTGCTGTTAATGAACGATCTGTGTTGTTGATCGATATGGATCCACAGGCCAATGCAACGAGTGGGCTTGGCCTCGATACCCGTGCCTTGCGTCGCACTGTTTATGACTGTCTTATAAGAGGCGCAAAAATATCCGATGTGGTTCAATCTACTGCTGTTTCTAAACTCTCCATCGTTCCGTCTAACGCAGACCTTGCTGGTGCTGAAGTGGAGCTCGTCTTGGTCCAAGAACGTGAAAAGATGTTGAAATCAGTTGTGGATGAGTCGCAAGCTCAGTATGATTTTTTGATCATAGATTGCCCTCCAGCGCTCGGTCTGTTGACTGTCAATGCCTTAGTAGCTGCGTCGTCTGTCCTTGTGCCGGTGCAATGTGAGTACTATGCGATGGAAGGGTTGGGTCGCTTAATGTCCAACGTACGGAGGGTGCAGGATTCACTCAATCCAGCCTTGGAGCTGGAGGGCATCCTGCTCACCCTCTATGATTCCAGAAACAGCCTGTCACGGCAAGTTGTTGAAGAAATCAGAGAGCATTTTAAGGGAAAAGTCTATAAAACAATCATTCCAAGGAATGTCACGTTGGCCGAAGCTCCAAGTTATGGCCGTCCCGGGATACTCTACAATGCTGCATCAGCCGGGGCTCAAGCCTATCTCGAACTCACAAGGGAGGTTCTAAATCATGGAAAAGAAAGCCCTCGGTAGAGGACTCGAGGCGTTATTGCCGGTGAGTGGTGGCAAAATTCTCTCTGAGGATAAAGAAATTCAAGAACTTCCAATCGATCACATTATTCCAAATCGTTATCAGCCGCGACGAGAATTTTCAGATTCAGAGCTTGGAGAATTGGCTGACTCTGTAAAACAAAACGGCTTGCTCCAACCTATTCTCGTTCGGCGAAAGGGGGACGGGTTTTTTGAGCTCATTGCCGGTGAGCGCCGCCTCAGAGCTGCCAAGCTCGCTGGCCTTCAAGTCGTTGCAGCCATTGTACGAAACTCAAACGATGAGCAAGCGATCGAACTCGCGTTAGTGGAAAATCTACAGCGTAAAGACCTTAACCCAATGGAAGCGGCACGCGCCTATCATCGAATGGTTCATGAATTCGGGTTTACCCATGAGACCATTGCCCAGCGGCTGGGGAAAGATCGTTCCTCGATCGCGAATCTCGCAAGGCTTGTTAATTTACCTAATGAAATTAAGAACTTAGTCGAATCAAACCTCATTTCAACTGGCCATGCGAAAGTGATTTTAGGGCTCGATAGTTCTGAGAAACAGATAAAGCTGGCTCGGAAAATCGTTGAAGGCCAACTGTCAGTGCGGCAAGCAGAGGAGGAGGTAGCTCATAAGTCACGATCACGGAAAGATAAGAAAGTCGCGTGGCGAAGAAAGCCCTACCCGGACCTTGAGGAGAGAATTCAAAAACACCTTGGGACTCGGATCACAATCCTGAAGGGAAAAAGAGGTGGCAAGATCGTCATCCACTATTTTTCCCCCGCTGAATTGGAAAGGTTGTTGGAAGTTCTTCTAGGAGGCTCTTCTATTGAGTTACACGCAAGCCATTGAATCTAAATTATTTCGTGTTCTTTCACATCTTGGTTTACAGCTTTTCGGCATAGTTGTTTTCAGCGCACAAGAACGAAAAATCCTCCGCATTTGATCCGAGAGAGTCAATTCAGAGCGAAAACTCTACTCAGCTCAAATCGCAGCACGACCCCTTTCACCCAGATGAGCAATGTTCTTAATGGTGTACATGGTCTACATCTTGCATAAAAACCGTGGTTTGTGTGGGGCCAGTCAATTGATCTCATTGATGTCATGGAGGTCCTGCTGTCAGTGAAAAGAACCGTGTGAGTCAACGGCGTGCGAATGTGTGCACCATCGGCCGTCTTACATTATCGACCGTCGCACATTGAAGCGTATAGATGAGGAGGATATTATGTGGGGGCCAAACGATAAGAAGAAAGACAGCCCTGGAAACGATGAAAACTTCACGTTTTTGGGGAAAGGCGTCGATTTCAAAGGCATCGTTAACTTCGACGGGACCGTTCGGATCGATGGTCGCCTCGAGGGTGAAATTCACGCCAGCGGCACCCTCATAGTGGGGGACCATGCGATCGTTAAGGGTACTATTTCTGTGGGTACCTTGATCACAAGTGGCAAGATCAACGGTACCGTCAGCGCATCCGAAAAGGTGCAGATACTCAAGCCCGCCGTGCTGATTGGCGATGTCAAAACGCCGGCAATTTCGGTCGAAGAGGGTGCGCAACTTCACGGTATGTGCGAGATGGGTGCGAACATGTGGGTGGAGGACAAATCTGAAGGGCTCGAGAATGTCCATGACATGGCCACTCATCGGGGTAGGGTTCGAGTTCAGGAGTTGAAGTCTTGAGAGTTGAGCCATGACACGGCCCACAGTCATCCTCGGAATGAGCGGCGGAGTTGACAGCTCCGTGGCGGCGTCCCTCCTAGTTGAACAGGGGTTCGAAGTCCAAGGCGTCACCCTCCAAGTCTGGGAGCAGGAGGATGAGTCGGTCGCTGTGTCGAAGCGCTGGCAGGAACGAGGCTGTTGCAAAGTCGGTCTTGCGAAGTATGTGGCGAAGCGACTTGGGATCGCTCATGAAGTGATTGATACGCGAGTGAGTTTCCGGACTGGCGTCATAGATGATTTCCTGTCCGCATACCTCGCTGGCACAACCCCGAATCCCTGCGTGCGATGCAACGAGCGCGTGAAGATCCGTTCACTCTATCGGATTGCTGAAGAGCGAGCAGCGGATTTCCTCGCTACAGGGCACTACGCCAGGATCGTACGAAACCACAACAGGCACAGTCTGAGACGAGCCAATGACGCTCGGAAGGATCAAAGCTATTTCCTCCATCGGCTCAGTCCTGCGTGGCTTTCTCGCATCTTGTTTCCGGTCGGATCCATGCAGAAGGCGGAAGTGTGGGCGCGAGCTGAATCCATAGGGTTGCCGGCTGACGAGTTAAAAGAGAGTCAGGAAATCTGCTTCGTCACCCAGGGGAGTTATCGATCATTCATCCAGACAGAGAGGCCGGAGTCCAGAAGTCCCGGTCTCTTCACCGATGCATCAGGCAACGTGCTGGGACACCACAAAGGGATCGCCTATTACACGCCCGGACAGCGACGAGGGTTGGGCATTGCCACTGGCCGGCGACTATACGTCCAGCGCGTGGTGCCGGAGACCCAGACCGTAGTCCTTGGGCCGGAAGAGAGCCTGCTTTGGTCGGACTGTGTCGTGGCAGACCTGAACCTCTTCGATGAGTCTGTCTTGGAGGGCCCGACTCAGGCCGAAGTGAAGGTCCGCTATGCCACGCCACCCGCCTCTGCGACCCTGCAGCCTAACAAGGACCGGACCGTACTGGTGCGCTTCCACACCCCTCAGCGTGCGCTGAGCCCGGGACAGTCTGCCGTCTTTTACGACGGTGATCGGGTTCTTGGCGGCGGCATTATTCAGTAGCCGACACACCTCCTGCCTCCTTGACAGGTCCCTCGAACGGATGCTAGTCTGACGCGCTTTTGTCGTGCCCACCCGCACGCGAATTTTCCCTGTTCATCGCCAGATTCACCGGTAGCGATTGTGATCAAAAGCTCTGTTGCACGCCGTTACGCCAAGGCCTTGTTTGAACTCCTGGATGCCAAGAGTATAGAGCCCACCCGTGCTGGACTGACCGAACTGGGCCGGATCCTCTCAGGCACGGCTTCTCTCAAGCACGTCTTGGCGTCACCCGTCTTCAGCTTAAATGAAAAACGGGAGGTCCTTTCAGCGCTCAGTCGTCGGCTGAATTGCCCTCCCATTGTGGATCGCTTTCTCGCCCAGCTTGTGAAAAAGAACCGGGCCGGATGTCTGCCGGAGATCGCCGACGCGTTCGCCGCGCTCGTGGATCAAGCCAAAGGGACTCAGCAAGTGGCGATCACTTCGGCCGCAACGCTGAGCGCTGCCCAGCAAAATGATCTTCGCACCCGCCTTCGGACTCTGCTCGGGCGCGAGGTGGATCTCACCTTTCAGACCGAGCCCAGTCTGCTCTCGGGGCTCCGGATTCGGATCGGAAGCACCGTCTTCGACAGTACAGTGAGGGGTCGGATGACCGCTCTACAGACCTTTCTGACTAAGGAGTAGCGCATGCAAATCAAGGCTGACGAAATTAGCGCGATCATCAAAGAAAAAATCAAAGCCTTTGACAAGCATGTGGACGTCAATGAGATGGGATCCGTGATCCAGGTCGGCGACGGCATCGCGAAGATCTACGGATTGGACGGGGCGATGGCAGGGGAAATGCTGGAGTTCCCAGGCAACCTCTACGGCATCACGCTCAACTTAGAAGAAGATAACGTGGGCGCCGTGTTGATGGGGGATGACACCGGCATCAAGGAAGGCGATCCAGTCAAGCGGACCGGACGAATCGCCGAAGTCCCAGTCGGGGAAGCGCTCGTGGGGCGCGTCGTCAACGCGATCGGCCTACCCTTGGACGGCAAGGGGCCAATCAAAACCACCGCAACCCGCCGGATCGAAGTTCGCGCACCCGGAGTGGTCACTCGGCAATCAGTCCGGGAGCCACTGCAAACCGGCCTCAAGGCGATTGACGCGATGATCCCAATCGGCCGCGGTCAGCGCGAGCTGATCATCGGGGACCGGCAGACCGGGAAAACCGCGATCGCGGTGGATACGATCATCAACCAGAAGGGACAGAACGTCTTCTGCATCTATGTGGCGATCGGCCAGAAGCGTTCCACTGTGGCTCGCGTCGTTAAGACGTTGGAAGAGCACCACGCTATGGAGTACAGTATGGTTGTCTCGGCCACGGCCAGCGAAGCGGCGTCTCTGCAGTTCCTGGCTCCTTACGCCGGCGCCACCATGGGCGAGTATTTCCGCGACAACGGCCAGCATGCGCTCATCATCTACGACGACCTCTCCAAGCATGCGACGGCCTACCGCCAGCTCTCGCTCCTGCTCCGGCGGCCCCCGGGCCGAGAGGCCTATCCGGGCGACGTCTTCTACCTGCACTCGCGCCTCCTGGAACGGGCGGCAAAGCTCAGTGAGAAAATGGGCGGGGGCAGCTTGACCGCGCTCCCGATCATCGAGACGCAGGCCGGCGACGTGTCGGCCTATATTCCAACCAATGTCATTTCGATTACGGACGGGCAGATCTACTTAGCCGGAGACTTGTTCTACTCGGGCATCCGGCCCGCGATCAACGTCGGCTTGTCCGTCTCCCGCGTGGGCGGCTCGGCGCAGATCAAGACAATGAAGCAAGTGGCGGGTACACTCAGGTTGGACTTGGCCCAGTACCGCGAGATGGCGGCCTTCGCGCAGTTCGGCAGTGAGCTCGACAAGGCTACCCAGGCCCAGTTGGCGCGGGGCGTTCGCATGGTGGAGCTGCTCAAGCAGGGCCAGTACAAACCGATGCTGGTGGCCGATCAGGTCATCTCCATTTACGCTGGCGTGAATGGATTCATTGACGATGTACCGGTGGACAAGATCAGGCAGTTCGAAGAGGACCTACTCCATTACGTCACTCAGCACCACCCGCAGATCAAGAAGGACGTCGTCACCAAGGGAAAGATCGACGAGACGTTCGGCGCCGAGCTGAAGCAGATCATCACCACGTTCAAGCAGAAGATGGGATATGGCGCACGGTAAGGAGCAAATAGCCGATAGCCAATGGCGAATAGCCGGAACAGGGGCAAGCCATTAGCTGTGAGCGACTCGCTGCCAGCTGGAGATTGAGCGATGCCAAGCCTGCAAGCCCTGCGGCGCAAGATCGGCTCCGTTAAGAACACCCAGAAGATCACCAAGGCCATGAAGATGGTGGCCGCGGCCAAGCTCAAGCGGGCGCAGGATCGCATCCTGGCGGCCAGGCCATATGGGCACAAGATGCGCGAGGTCATTGCGGACCTCGGCCTCCGGGTCAATCGGGCCGCCCATCCGCTGTTGCAGAAGCGGGCCGCGCGCAACATCGAAGTCCTTGTCGTCACCAGCGACCGAGGCCTCTGCGGCGCGTTCAACGCCAATATCTTGCGCAGGGCTGGCGAGTTCCTGCGGGAGTGCGAGGCGCGCGGAGTAAAAGTCACCGTCAGCTTCGTTGGCCGCAAGGGGCGTGAGTTCTTCCGCCGTCGCCAGTGGCCGATTCGCCAACAATGGCTGGGGGTGTTCGACCGGCTTACGTACGAGCACGGGCTGGACATCGGGCAGGACCTCATCGAACAGTTTACGAAGGGCACGTTCGATGAACTCTATGTGATTTATAACGAGTTCAAGTCGGCGATCCAGCAGCGGGTCATCGTTGAGAAGCTATTCCCCATTGATGCGCTGGACGGAACCGCAGAGACCAGCGTGGTGTCAGGCGGGAGCTATGAGTACGAACCGGACGAAGACGAGTTACTGGCTGCCTTGCTGCCGAAGCATTTCCAGATCCAGGCGTTCCGGGTGCTGCTGGAGTCCTCCGCGGCCGAGCAGGGCGCCAGGATGGCTGCGATGGACGGCGCCACCAGAAATGCCGGCGAGCTGATCAAGAAGTTGACCCTCTATTACAACAAGACTCGGCAGGCTGCGATCACGAAGGAACTGATGGACATCGTCGGCGGCGCCGAAGCGCTCAAATAGGAACAAGTTCTGAGTTTTGAGTTGTGAATCCTGAGTTGATGACACACTCAGCACTCATAACTCGCGCACAAAGGAGCCACATGAGTACCGGAAAAGTAATCCAAGTGATTGGGCCCGTGGTGGACGTCGAGTTTCCTCCCGGACAGCTCCCCAATATCTATAACGCGCTCCGAGTCGAGCAGGAAGAGGACAAGAAGGCTAATAAGCCTGAAATCCGCCTTACGCTCGAGGTCGCTCAGCACCTGGGAGAGAACCGCGTGCGCGGGGTCGCCATGTCCTTGACCGATGGCTTGGTCCGGGGCATGCCGGTTCATGATGTGGGAGCGCCGATTTCGGTGCCGGTCGGACGCGAGACGCTGGGGCGCCTGATCAACGTGCTGGGCGAGCCGATAGATGAAAAGGGTCCGATCACCGCCAAGAAGACCTACCCGATCCATCGTCCAGCTCCGCCCCTCGAGGAACAGGAGACCAAAACAGAAGTCTTGGAGACGGGGATCAAGGTCGTCGACCTGCTGGAACCCTACTCCAAGGGTGGTAAAGTCGGCCTCTTTGGTGGGGCCGGAGTGGGCAAGACCGTCATCATCATGGAACTAATCAATAACATCGCGCTGCATCACGGGGGATTCTCGGTCTTTGCCGGTGTTGGCGAGCGGACCCGCGAGGGAAACGACCTCTGGCACGAGATGCAGGAATCCAAGGTAATTGACCCAACCGATTTCACAAAGTCCAAAGCGGCCCTTGTGTTCGGTCAGATGAACGAGCCGCCCGGGGCGCGCCTGCGCGTGGGCCTGACCGGGCTCACGATCGCCGAATATTTCCGGGATGAGGAGAATCAGGATGTGCTGCTCTTCATTGACAACATCTTCCGGTTTACTCAGGCGGGCTCCGAAGTGTCCGCGCTCCTGGGCCGTATGCCCTCTGCCGTGGGTTATCAGCCCACTCTGGGAACGGAGATGGGTGCCCTACAGGAACGCATCACCTCTACGAAGAAGGGTTCCATCACCTCGGTCCAAGCTATTTACGTCCCAGCCGATGACCTGACCGACCCGGCTCCCGCCACCGCTTTCGCGCACCTGGACGCCACCACAGTGCTGTCACGGCAACTGGCCGAGCTCGGCATTTACCCGGCGGTGGACCCGCTGGACTCGACTTCCCGCATACTTGACCCGCAGATCATCGGCGAGGAGCACTACCAGGTGGCGCGCTCGGTCCAGGCGGTCTTGCAGCGCTACAAGGATCTGCAGGACATCATTGCGATTTTGGGCATGGATGAGCTGTCCGAAGACGACAAACTGGCGGTGGCCCGCGCTCGCAAGATCCAGCGGTTCCTCTCACAGCCCTTCCACGTGGCTGAGGCTTTCACTGGGACGCCAGGCAAGTACGTGAAGCTGAAGGACACGGTCCGAAGCTTTAAGGAAATCGTCGAAGGCAAGTACGACGATCTACCGGAGCAGGCCTTCTACATGGTGGGGACGATCGAGGAAGTCGTGGCGAAGGCTGAAAAGCTTGGAGTGAAGCGTTGATGAGACGGCTCGGCTGTCCTCTGTGCTCGCGCAACGCAGGGCCGCAGAAGGCCCTCAATGGACGGCCGCGGTTGGAACTCTCTGGTTGTCCTGCTAACGGTCGAGGGTGTCAGAGCAAGAGGTGCTCGGGTCGATGCGCGAAGTGTAGAGCGGCCCAGTTGCCTCAGTCGCAACGCATCTGACAGTAACGGGAGAGGAAGAAGAAATGCCGGGGAAGTTACTGTTAGAGGTCGTCACGCCGGATCATTTGCTGCTCAGCAAGGAGGTGGATGAAGTCATCGCGCCGGGGACCGAAGGTGAATTCGGCGTACTGCCTGGACATTGTCATTTTCTTTCCACCCTAAAGATCGGCGAGCTGCGCTACCGCGTTGGCGACGTGATCGAATACATGTCGGTGCTGTGGGGATTTGCCGAGGTGACGCCCAAGAAGGTGACGATCCTGGCCGAGATCGCGGAGAAGGCGGAGGATATTGACGTGGAACGGGCCCAGGCTGCAGTGGAGGAAGCCGAGCGGCAACTCGAAATGGGTGGACTCCCGTCCGAGCTGAAGGAAGCCCAGATCAGCCTCGAAAAGGCCCGGCTGCGCAAGAAGATCGCTGAACGCGACCGACGAAGACACTGATCCCAATCTCCGTCCTCATTCTTTTCCCTCTCTTACGATCAGTCCGCTTGCCTAGCGAATGTTGGTCCTTCAGCCGATTTTGGTAGGGTTTTGCCGTATGCTTTTGGCTGTTCAAAAAGAAACCCTGAGAAAATATCTTGATCTAGGGAAATTCTAGAATGGAGTGACATGAATGGATAGCAGCGCGACTTACTCCGTTGATCCTTTCCTTGCTCGCAATGCGGGTGATACGGGCCATTCTGGGACCGGGGCGTCGGCAGTGTGGTCACCCACTTTTTATGCTGGTGCACAACTCCTTCCGAGGAGTCGTTGGGGCGGGACGGCTTTGGAACTGACTTCGTTGCGCCACTAGAACTAAGGCGTTTTGAGGCACAACGTGACTAACGTAAGGAGTTGCCTCGGGACTGTGGAGAGTTTGTGAAAACACGGAGGTGCTCATCAGACAAACAATGCTAAGAACACATCGCCAATCTCACCCCCCATGGTCTTGCAGATCTTCACAAATGAGACAGAGGTGTAGATTTGACAATGTCCCCATTGTCTTTCCGGAGACACCCGCTGGAATCGGCAGCTCAATCCCGTTCGGTGTCTATATTTCCCTCCAAGTGTATTTTGGTTCCTTCAGTGTGTCGTCGTCTCTTCAGGTGTTCACCGGAGCCAGCCATCCCCCGTCCAAGTCTCCAGGGGACGACATCCGAGTATAAGTCTCTGTTAGCTCAGGAACTTGCCCAAGCTGTGCTGATTGGGGGGCTCTTAGCGACATTTATGGCAAGGTCCTTGCTCCCTTACTCGTGCATGCACCTCTTAAAGGCGACCAACCGCTCGATTCCTGTTCTCGCCGTGCTCATGAGAATTCCTCCGTAAACGGCCACATCCCCCGGTCTGCATAGGCTGTCGGTACTGCCTGTCCTGAAAGGTAACTGGCATTTCCATTCGGCTAGAGGATACAGGGAAGTTGCTTGTGGGAGGACAATTGATGGAACAGATATGGACAAATCTCCGAGAGTTAGTCCAAGGGACCGCGGAGGTGTTGTATCACATTGTCGTGGTGGCGTTGAGCGCGGGAGTGGCGTTGTCGCTCCCGCATGCAGCCAACTTTATTGCCCAAACCTTTGCGATCCACTGGTCTGCCATTGAGAATGATACCGTCGCTCTCGTCACCATCGAAATCGCAGTGGCCGTCATGCTTATTGCCTGTATTAATTATCTTCGTCGTAGCATGAAGGATCGGCAACTCACTCAGATGGCGGCCCACGCAGGCCTCACGAATGTGTTCCCCACCAGAGGCGTGTTGGCCCGGAGAAAGATCAGGAAATTAAAGACCAAGCAAGGACGGGCCAAGCATATCATGGTCATCGGATCAACAGGCTACAACACGTTCGTGGATCCGAAAGGAGACCTTCATACGGTGATCTGGAAGTGTTTGGAGGCGAAAATTTTGTTACTCAACCCTTACAGTGAAGCAGCACGGGCCCGAGCGAGAGCCATTCTCGATCCCAAGGTCGGGCCTGACAGTTTAGTGGACCAAGTGGAACGGACCATCGAGCTATGTAAACGGCTCAAGGCAGGCCAGAAGTCGATTCAGCTCAAACTCTACTCGGACCCACCGCATGTGAAACTGGCCATCATGGGGGATTCCATCTGGTTGCAGCACTATCACACCGGGCTGGACGTCCACACGATGCCTGAATATGTGTTTGGGCAAAACCACAATGATTACGGCCTTTATACGCTGTTCTATCAATATTTCACAAAGAAATGGGACAGTTCTGAGATCCCGGAATACGATCTAGAGACCGACGAACTTGTGTACCGAGGGAGCAATGGCAATAGCCATGACGTAAGAAGGGAAAAGTTCCCTAAGAGAACCAGCAATTCTCCTTCCACCTTCTGCCCCGCTACCCATTTGGGAGATATGGGATTACAAGACCGGTGAGGGTCTGAGCTGATTCCGATCCGGCCAGAATACTCTGGTGAGATAAGGCGGATAGGCAACAAAGACGGCTAAAGAGAGCGTATCTTGTGAAGACTGGATAATCGTCTGGGGACCACTAGCAGTTCTTTTCGGATTAGCCAGACCTTAGTCGAGAGATTCCATGGACTCTAGGAGTGAAGTCGAATTCTTTCTCGTGGTTTTTGAACCCCCGCCAACAGCTTAACTAAGAAGCTATTTTCTGTAGTCGTCTGAATACTGCCAGCTCAAATCAACAAACAATCTCGGGATATCCCGAGTAAGGACTCACATTCAGTTTTACCCACTCGTGATCAATGAGCCTGCCATCTTAGTTTGTCTAACTCATTAATTTTATTATGTTCTCGTCACAGAGCCTCTAGTAGCGCTTCGTAACTCTTTCGTAGGGATTGCTTGCGCTTGGCCTAGTTGATACTGTCCCCAGGGTACTCACATGGTTTCCTCAGGTTCTTGACAAGGCCAGTCAATTCTCGAATGCGCTCTTTCCGTGATCTCCTATTGAGTTCCGCTTTCACGTACCGTTTACTCCTGCCCATTAGCCTGCCCTGTTCTTCCGAAGGCTTCTCTTCACTCGGTAGTTAAAAGAGGAGGAATCTCACCGTGGAATCCACAAGTGATTTGGGAGAGTCTCTTCCAGATCCGAACTCCGCAACGAAGTTGGCTCATGCAGCCAGCGGACCAGGAATTCTTGTATGTTCACCCACGATCCAAGTGCTGCATGTGAACCGACGCGCCCTTGAACTGGCAGCTCGAATTGGTCAGGTGGAGGTGGGGACCGTCAGGAGCCTCCTCTCGACACCAGTCGTCGGGCTTTGTGCTCAAGTCCTAGAAGCTCTAACCAGCCGCATCGCGGCAGGTATCTGGGACCCATTCGAAGTAAGACGCTTCGTTGGCGAACCAGGACGGAGGGTGCTGCTTCGCGGGTACGGACTGCCTGATCGCAATTCGAAAGACTGCTCTCGAGTCGTCATTGTCTTGGAAGAGGATCTCAGCGGTTGGGCGAAAGTTACTGAGCAGGCAGAGACGTCGCACCAGCCTTCCAAATTGGAGAAAGCTGTCGCCTAGTATCTGGGGCCACTTGGTGCCAGAACGACGACGATGCAGTTGCGCTGGGTCAGCCGAGACGTGAGTAAACGAACTGAGGAAATACGTTAAGAGTAGCCTAGGTTGAAGGCCAGTCTAACCCGGAGAGGCAAGCACGACCTGACCACAGACCGATTGCATGGGGTTACCGAGAGGAAGGTACTTCGAACAGGAACCTGTTGCCGACTAAGTGCATACTGGCATCTGTGCCCAAGGGAATCTGACGAGTCCAGCAGACTTCCACTAACTTTGTTGTGCTCTCTTGCTCTCGTGTGGCCGCCGAGGGAGCCCGGACTTCGAAGACCTGCCTCTTGCTTGGCGCCTGACGCATAAAGAGCAACAATCCCCCAGAGCTGATGTTGATCGAGAGTGCGTACCCTTCAGACAGCTCGATGTCGCCCCCACCCGCGATCCTGCTGAGTTGGTAAGGGCAGGGGCGAATGAGGGGGAGACGCTCGCTGCTTCTGCGTTCCTGTTCGTCCGGCACGCTACCAACTCACTCGAGTAATTTGGAAGATTTGTCCTCAGCTTCTACTTTGAGTTGTCTTGTAGTGTATTCTCCCTCACACTGGATTCAATATGCAATAGCCAGGCTTAAGCGTGAAGCACATAAGAGCCTTCCAGTGAACTGACGGTTCACAGGTGCTTGTTTTGTGGTCGTCGCCACCACTCTCCAGCCAATTCCAGTCTGCTCCATCTAGAACGACCTTTCCTCACAAATCTTCATTGGAATCGGGGCTTCAAAGTTTAACGCTCCACCGGAATGGTGATCACGATGCCGCCCATCACGTCATTCAGCCTAAAGTCCCGCTTCGGGCTTTTGGGGTGCGCGTTGTGGCATCCGATGCAGGCTTGCGTCACGGCTCTGTCGGCGTAGACCGCTTGGAAATACCGTTCCCCTCCGCTCGTGATGATTCCACCATACCGACGTTCAGGATTCATCCGGACGTCCTCAAGGGCTGTTCGCTCGAACTCTGTCGCAGGCCTATTCTGCTTGTTAATCGGCCAGAGGCCAATGAGGCGGTAACGGACCTTAGTACCGGTGAGAGCGGCGAGCTCGCTGGACTCCATCAAGAATTGGGCGGGCAGGGGTAAGGAGTTGGAGACTCGCCAATCCTCTGATGCCACCATTTTACCTTTCTTCTGCATCCGCTCCACGACATGGATCGTGTAAAAGGTCCGATCCGCCTCGATCACCGCGTGCAGATAGTCGGCCACAGTTTCAGGAGGAATGCCGACTTGGGTGCTGGGCTCGTTTGTCCCTGATGAAAGAGCCGGGTATCCCATCACTCCGAAGACTATCGTTAGCGCACCAGACAAACAAACCTTTCGGACCATGATCATTCCTCCTTTGGTTTCATGGGAAGGACTCGTTGCTGCAATTTGCCGGAGATCTGCAGTAACTTTCCTTCATCATTCAGTTTATGAAAGTGAGATCGTGCGGCGACAGGATCTTACCAAGGAAGGGCTTTGATGAACCAGCAGAGGGAGAAATTGGACTTCTGCACCGATTTGGTCTCGAATGTTCTGGTGACTGACCTGAGCCTGACTGATGGGGGGAGAGGATGTCGTTGTCGGGAGTGGTTTTCGGGTGCTTGCGCCGAAATGGTTCAGGAGGGGTCCTGCTTCAGTGGCAGCCCGAGCGTCGCTAACCCTATTTTGTTCAATTGGGCTACCAAGTGGGCCTCAAGGGCCTGTCTAACCCAGTGTTCTTCCAGTGACTTGCTGCCCTTCACGACAATGAAAGGCAGCTCATCCCTCCAGAGCAGGGCTCCCTCGGCGTTCACGAGTTCCAAGTACAACCGATTCGAATAGCGCTGCTTCCAGCCCCAGAAGCTCTCCTGCGACAGTTCCTCCACCTCTCTGACGAAAAGCACACAATCGACACCCAGCGCTGCAGTAATCCTCTGCACCGCTGTGGTGTCATTCTGGGCGCTGATGCCGCCAACCCCGTCCGTCTTCTCCTGGAGTTGCAGTCCGGTCATGACTTCAGATGGGCTGAATACCTGAAGGTCTGTCGCCTGTTGCAAGATGGTGGTCAATCGAAACGCCATCGCCGTATTTGCTACCACTGGGGTCACCGCGATACTCGTCATCGAGCCCCGTTCATGCCAGGTGGCAGATGGAGCGACCCACGAGTTCTGAAACGGATGAAATTCAACGTCGCTGCTCCGCACCAGATCGGCCCCGACGGCCCCAAGCCATGCAGCTCCCATACAGCCTTGCAACAGACTGCCAAATGCGACGATGGAGAGAGCAAGAGCGAGGTGTTTGTTCCGAATCAGCAACAGAGGAGACATGCGGCCGAGGGTAGGTGACATGGCGAGTTGGGGGAATCAGGTGAATAGGTGAATCGAAAATAGGAAAATACCTGGTGACAATCCTTGTTGCTCCTTCTCAGACCTCAGGCGATCGCCGCATTACAGAGCCGGGGCTAGTATCCGGCCTGGAAAGGCCGGGAAATGCGCGGTCCAATAGGTCCAAGAGTGACTACAAGCAAATATAGGACTCAGGAATGCCATGGCCTGGTCCAGCCAATGTTTTCCTGCGCTTGCAAGTACTTAGGCAAGCTAGGATTCTGTAAAGGCCGGTCGGCGTCCGTTCAAAAATGAACCGTTTGCCCAGCCTCAGACCTTTTCCATCGCATGCTGGCCGTGAGCGCCTGATCGAATCTTATCCGGTTCGCCCCCAAGGCCATCCCTTGTAAACAGAGTAGGCATATGGCAACTTACTGGCGCATGCCTCTGGAGCCACCGGATCCCGATTGCACAAAGAGACGTTTGAAAAACAGACCGAGCTCGTCGTTACGGCCGGCGAGACGCCTAAACGCCTTGATCTGTTCCTGGCAAACCGCGAGCCGACGCTGTCCCGTTCGGCTCTTCAGCGGTTGATCCAAGACGGCCGCATCACTGTCAACGGCCTCCCCGCCAAGCCCAGCCAGAAGATCAAGCCAGGCGATCGAATCGTCTCAGAGATTCCGCGGCCGGAGCCGTTGGAGATGAAGCCGGAGCCGATTCCGTTGGATGTCCTCTATGAGGACGAGGCGATCCTGGTCCTGAACAAACCGGCTGGCTTGGTTGTCCACCCGGCGCCGGGGCACTGGTCCGGAACCCTGATCAATGCGCTCCTGCATCATTTCGACTCGCCCCAAGGAGCACTCTCTACGATCGGTGGCAAGGAACGGCCGGGCCTCGTGCACCGGCTCGATAAGGAGACGTCCGGTATCATGGTGATCGCCAAGACGGACGAGGCCCACCGGTCCCTTGCGGCGCAATTCAATCAACACAGCATCACGCGCGTCTACGAAGCGCTCGCATGGGGGGTCATCAAAAAGCCGGAAGGAGTGATCGAGCTGGCGATCGGGCGTGATCTAAAGGAGCGCAAGAAATTTTCCGCCCGCACTGCTCGGCCCAAAGCCTCCGCAACCGTTTATCGTGTTCTCAAACGACTCGGCAAGCTGGCCACATTTGTGGAGCTCTTCCCTCAAACAGGTCGCACCCACCAGATCCGGGTGCACCTGGCT
>Ga0209157_1001326_pt1 | contig 20714 bp, 19 predicted proteins | sample GraSoiAngelo_135_FD_185892 | JGI IMG/M metagenome (GOLD analysis project Ga0209157, IMG submission 185892) | Grasslands soil microbial communities from the Angelo Coastal Reserve, California, USA - 14_0929_05_40cm (SPAdes) (version 2) | ecosystem: Environmental > Terrestrial > Soil > Grasslands ...
ACCGTCGGATTGCTGGTTGTGGCGTTGGTCTGGCTGGCCCTCTGGCTTTCGTACATCTACTTGACCCTTCATGAGTACCGAAAAGCCCTAAGGCAGAACGTTCGCTGAACGGCTCGGATCATGCCCGGTCCTCGCGTCCCCGCTGACCGGTCCGGATACGCACACGAAGGGCCCCGCAAGAGGGCTCCGGAGAGGGGAAGGGGCTCACGGTTTCGGCGGATCGATCCGCTCGATATTTTTCCGACGCAACAATCCGGCGATCATTCGGAACGGCCGAGCCAGTGCGTCCCTCCGGGCCTGTCGTCGAATCGCGGCTTCCCTCGCAGCGGCCGCGGCCATCGCCCGCCAGCGGTTCGGAGGGGCCCCGGCGTGTCGGTGGACGTCCCCCATCCTCTCCGGGTTCCAACGCGACACACAGTGCACGTCCGCCGCTTGGCGGCCGGCCGCGACCGAACTTCACGTGTCGTGGTTTTCTTGGAGGCAAGGAGGCCCCCGAGCTTTTCAAATCCTCGGTCCCTCTGCTCTGCGAGGGTCTTCCGGGCCTCACCGAGTGTCTTCCCCTCTCGGAGGAGGCTGTAGTAGTCCCCGGCGCAATAGAAATCCATGTAGTCGGTGAGGCCAACCAAAGCCGCGAGCTTCCCGGAAGCGGCGCGTGATCCGGGGATGTCCGGATAGAATTCTCCGATGAGCATGTGGCCCCAGTACTCGGCGTCCGCTCGGGTCCTAATCTTCTCCAAGATGGCTCGGTGACGGTCCACGAGCCGATACATCGGCGTGGTGAGGAAGTCGTCGGTGTCGTTCCTCTGGGGCTGTTTCCTCCCTCTCGGCATGTGCGGACGGATGAAGCGGTGTCGCGTAAACGTTTCGATGGGCGCCCTACTTGAATTCACCCAACAGCAGCTCGAGCGCTCGCCGAGTGGTGATGCCCTTTGGCGTGGCCTGCCGGAGCTCTCGGTCGCCCGTCACCAGATAATCCGCCCCGCAAGCCTCGAATCCGGCGAGGACAGGGAGATCCTGTTCGTCCCGGATGCGGCCCCGAACTTCACGGATCTTCTCCAGCGGTGGATCCCCAGAGACGAACACGCTTCGATCGTGAATGGCCATCAGCCGCCGTCGTTCATCATCGGAGAGCCGCACCGCGGGACGGCGGAGGAACTCCTCGACTTCCCCGCGAACGTATTCGATCGTGACAAGATCGCAGGTGCCGTACCGGCCGAGTTCCAAGAGGAAACGCTCGTTGCCGCGATAGAGCAGTCCGCTGATGAGCGTGCTCGCGTCAACGAACAGCTTCACGATACCGCTTCTTCCAGGCGTCCTTCTTGACCTCGTCCAGGAGTTCCTGCATCCGCGCCCGGGTCAGCCCGGTCTTCTTGACCTTCTTGCTGATTGCTTCGAGGAACTCGTCGTCTTCGCGCAGTCGCCGAATGACCGCCGTCCGGCCAACCAACGCCACTTCGACATAGTCCGGTCCTCCCAGGCCCAAGGCTTTCCGAATCTTCTTGGGCAAGGTCAACTGCCCCGCAGTCGTTACCTTGCTGATGTACGATTCCACGTGAGGAAAATAAGGATTCCTTAGATATAATCCTTCCTCCAGGGACACCGAATCTGCGCGCAACGCCATTGGGCCCCCGCTGTTGTCTTGAATAGGTCGCACTCTTGGCATAAGATGACTACTTTCATGGGGATGGCGATGGAAAATTCGAAAAGCTTCGTCGTATTACGGGTCATCACCGCTGAAAAGGTCGGGGTTGATGGGAGGGAGGCGGACGGGGCCGCAGTTCACGACCGCCGTTCCGGTGATCAACCGGTGAGCGGGGCCGAAGATTCCCGCTCGTGTGCTGGTCGAGTTTCACACGTTGCTGGTCTCGGTAAGGTTGCTCCTTCACCAGGTCGTTGAGCCAATAGAAAGCCCCTTCCTCGAGATTGAAGGAAGCCCAAGAAGTGAAAGCCATCCGGCTAGTCGAAGTGGCAAGTAGTCCCGACTGACGAATCCCAGCCACTTTCTGACGGTCGCTGAGACCATAGAGACGCTCCACACTGAAGGCACCTGCGAATCTCGCGCCGACCCGAACGTTCGAGGGGTCTGGGGCTCTGGACAGGCTAGCTTCACCTTCGATCTCGGCCAGATACGGGGATGGCAGACCTTGTCGTGAGACCAGATGGAGGCGCTTCATGGCGCGGGTGATCGCGACGTAGAAGAGGCGCCTTTCCTCAGCCGGCGCGTCACCGGCGCTCATGCGCACGGGCTCCAATACGTCCGGGTTCTCGACCTTGGACGGGAAACCGAAAAGGTGATCACTGGCATTGGCGACGATGACGACGTCGGCCTCCAACCCCTTGGCCTTATGGGCGGACAGGATGCGTACTCCCTGCACGTTCCGGTCCGGGTTCCCCACAGGGACCCCACTCCGTCGGCAGGCCTCGATGACATCCTCCAGCAGGTGATTGGTTCGGCTTAGGACGAGGATACGCTCTGCAGGGACCCGGCGAAGCTCTTGACGGACGAGCGAGGCCGTGCGATCCACGATCGCCGAGTCGTCGTCGGAGACTTCGTGCACGTATGCTTCCCCCGGCTCGCGACTGAAGATGACGACTTGTTTGGGCACCTGCCTCTCATTGCGTGCGATCAGCGCGGCGCCGGCCTCGACGATGACTGCGGGAGACCGGTAGTTCACGTTCAGCATGGTGGTCGAGGCCGGACCAAAGTGCGACTCGAAATTGATGATGTGATCGACGTCTCCGCCGGCGAAGCCATAGATCGCCTGCCAGTCGTCACCGACCGCGAAAAGGCGGGCCCCCGTCACCGCCACGAGAGCCTTCAAGAACCGCGCCATCGCGGCCGAGGTGTCCTGAAATTCGTCCACGAGTACGTGCTCAAATTTCGGAAGAGGATTGGTCCCACTCTCCAAGATGTCGGCAGCCTGATGCAACATATCGGAGAAGTCGATACGGCCTTCGGCCGAGAGCGCGGCCTGATATCGCTCGAGAACCGCAATCCCGAGAAGCCCAAAGTGGTGAACTCGTGGTGTCGATCTCTTCAGGTGCGATTGTATTTCCTTCGGCTCCCGCCGCATTGCTCGAGCGTTGGTGATGAATTGAACGAGCAGTTTTTCGATCGAGCTACCGATGTACTTCAGATCTCCAAAAGACCTCCCAACCTCTTCGAAGGTCATCGACCGCAACACGATACCGGTACGAGTCAACCGTTCTCGAAGTGCCGCGTCCAGCGTCCCCTCCGTTCGCTCATAGTCGTAGAATTCGATGAGCGCCTTCCCTTCGCGGGCGAACTGGTCTCGCTTCCACGCCATGCCCTGCTTGTACTCGGCCGTTGAAGTCGTCCAACCCGCCGGCACCTCACCGTCCCGATTGACCCCCCAATATTCGATGGCGGCCCCGCTTTCGAGGAGGGTGAAGTCGGGGTGGTAGGCGCCTCGCTCCTTGCCGACGCTGGCCCAGGACGCCTTGGCCTCATACTTGTATTCGACGTGGTTGAAGAACAGGAAGTCCGCGATCATCCGTTCGCCAATCGACCGGACATGCTCCCCTCGCAACGTCCGATACGTCTTGTCGCCGCCGATTGCGGGTGCCGTCTCGTCTTCGTTTCGATGGAAGTTGAGAATCGCGTGAAGGTATAGCTCAGCGAGGTGCGGGTCCTGACCCGTCCTCGCCTCGCGCAGTACCCCGGCAACCAGGGAATCCGTCCATCGATCGTCGGCGACGCTTATGGGTCCGGTCGCGACGGCTTGGACGACGCGCTTGCCGAGTGAGTGGAGCGTTGACACAGTGACACCGCCCCCTTCGCGATCCGCGATTGACACTCCCGTCTGCTTGAGTCGGTCCTGCATTTCCTGGGTGGCCTTGTTGGTAAATGTGACGGCCAAGATGGCGGTCGCGGGAACCCGTCGCTCCAGAAGGTACCGGATTCGGCCGACGATCGTACGTGTCTTTCCAGAACCTGCCCCGGCAATCACGAGATTGCGAACATCGTCGCGCACGATTGCGTTACACTGTGCCTCGTCGGCTTTGAGGTCGTCAACGAGTAGCTTGTCATGCTCCGCCGTCATCCGCTTGACATACTGATTGTTATGACTCTCGAGAGTGTGTCGCAGCTCAGTTCCGTGGCGAACCGCGACCTCCGATTCCTGCCGCATCTCAGTGTCTCGTGACCGGCGGATAACCTTGGCGATTGGTGGTAGACGGCCTTCTGCAGTCTGGACAACCTGGACCTCCAGGGGTCGACGAACGGACTCCGGGATGTAATTGCTGGAACGAACGAAAGGTTCGAGGGCCTTCTCGATGCCACGGAGATCGGATTGGGCCTGTCGCAACCCGATAAGGGCGCGTGCTACCTGCCGTCGCCGATACCAAACGACGACGGCGACTCCTGCCGCGACGACCGCCACGACGGGGACCAAGGACAGCGGGTCGATCTCAACACCTCAAATGAGTCATCGGAAGAACCGGTCAACCGGCCTAAATAGCCTCTCTCACTCGGTTCGCAGCAGACGCTCTGGGTGACACTAGCATCAGGACAGACCTCCTGATAACCCTATTATGTCTCGATGCGCTCCACGCGGCCGTTCGCCTCCGCCCACCGCAGCAGGCGGAGGAACGCCTGGGTCTCGGCTCCCCCGAGCGCGATCACATCGCCATTCCTGTACGTATTCCCGGTCTCCCAGTCCTTGACCACGCGCAGGACACGGTAGCGCGGCTTCTGCTGGACCGCCATGAACTCCGCCATTTTCGCCGCGGCCCACGAGTCCTTGAAGGTCCCCTGGAACACGGCGAGGCGCCGGTGCGCGATGACGGCGATCTTGTTCGCGACCTCGTTCAGGAAGGAGCGGTTGTGGCTCACGACGAGCACCATGCCGGGATAGGTCTGCAGAGCGGCCGCCACGATCTCCTGGCTCTCGATGTCGAGGTGGTTCGTCGGCTCGTCGAGGACGAGGAGGTCGTAGTCCTGGGCGATGAACTTCGCGAGGGCGAGGCGCGCGCGTTCTCCGCCGCTGAGCTGGCCGACGCGGCTGTGGACCGCGTCCCCCCGGAACCAGAAGCGGCCGAGGAGGCCCCTCGCCCACGCTTGCGACGGCGGCGGATTCCGCACGCTACTGATCTCCTCGAGGAGCGTGCGAGAGAAGTCGAGTTCCTCCGCCTCCTGGGCGAAATACCCGATCTTCAGGTTCTTGCCCCGGAACACGGATCCCGAGTCCGCGTCCTGGCGTCCGATCAGGACCTCGAGGAGGGTCGTCTTCCCGGCGCCGTTCGGACCGACGAGGCCGACCTTGTCCCCCTTCGCGAGCTCGAGGTCGACGTCCGCGAAGAGGAGGCGGCCGCCGTGGGACTTCGCGACGCCCTCGAGGCGCACGACCCCCGGACCCGAGGCGCCCGTGCGGAAGGAGAGGCGGAACGCGCGCGGGGCGGTCGGCGCCGCCTCCGGCGTCTCGCGGCGCATCTGCTCGACCCGCAGCTTGCGGGAGAGCACCTGCTCGTACACCTTGCGGGACTTGAACGCCTCGATGATCGCGAGCTGCCTCTTCAACTCCTTCTGGTGCCGGTGTGCTTGGGCCTCCCGGGCTCGAGCGATCGCTTCGCGCTGCACCCTATAGTCGGTGTAATTGCCGACGTACTCGAGGGCGCGGAGCCGGTCGATCTCGATCACCTTCTCCGCGATCGCGTCGAGGAGGAACTTGTCGTGGCTCGCCAGGAGGACGGCCGCGTCGATGTCCAGGAGGAAGCCCTCGATCGTCTCGATCGTGTCGACGTCCATGTGGTTCGTCGGCTCGTCGAGCAGCAGGACATCCTTCTCCTTCGCGTTCGCGAGGGCGCGCGCGGTGAGGACCTTCGACTTCTCCCCGCCGGAGAGGGAGCCGAACCGCTGGTCGAGGAGCTCCTCGCCGACGCCCAGATCATTGAGGATCGGATCGTTCACGATCACGCTCTCGCTGCGGGCGGCGCCCCGGGCGACGTGGAGGGCTTCGTACCGGGCCATGCGGGCGCTCGCGTCCGCGGCGTCCCAGGCGTCCGGGCGGGCCATCCACGCCTCGAGGCCGGCGAGCTCCGCCTCGATCCGCTGCGCCTCCGGGCTCGGGGCGGAGAGGACGTCCCGAACGACGGTCTCCGGCGGGACGTTCGGGACCTGCGGGAGGTAACCGTACCGGAGGCCGGGCTTGAGGACGAGGTCCCCCAGGTCCGGCGCCGTCTCGCCCGCGAGGAGCCGGAACAGGGTGCTCTTCCCCGAACCGTTCGGGCCGACGAGGGCGACCTTTTCTCCCGTATGGAGGAGGAAGTCGGCGTGCTCGAGGACGAGCGTGGCGCCCCAGGATTTCCGGAGGTCGCGGCCCGCGATGATCGGCTCCATGTCCCTGGGGCCTAGTCTCTGGTCCCCGATGAGGCTTCGCCCTGAGCATCGATCCCCGGAAGTGGTGTGCGACGATCGGTTCAGAATCATCCTCGCAGAGGGCCGAGGTGAATTCAAAACGAACCTGAAAAACTGAACTTGGAATAGCCATTCTCAGCAGAAACCGCTCTTAGAACAACGAACAGAAGATGAATCTCTCCGCATCGGGTTCAGAACGACTAACTCTCGGAAAGGTCTGGAGGCGCCCGGCTATCGGGCGGTGTCAATCGGATTCTGTGAAAACATGATGGACGACAACCCGTGACCGTTGGGCCACAATGCAGCGATCCGTTTGGATCGCACAGACAGCAATCGGTGTTTTCCTGCGAGGCCTACTCAGCTATGGCTCGTCTCCTTGCAAAATTCGCCAAACGTGATAATAGTCCCGCCCTGAGTCACCCAGAGCACGTTCCCAAACGCGTTGGTCAAGTGCCTGCCTCAGCACTGGTAGCGGCTGCGATTTCTCCGCGTCGGAAAGGGAACCGGCGAGGTCTGGAGCTGCCGTTCTTGGCACTCCGAGCAGACGAAGAGCAATCGCCTCGTCAGAATTCACTCCGTAGAAGACTCGTGCCGGGAGATTGCGGAGCGTCTGCTGCTCCAGTTCGGTCAGCTCCTCAAGTCTGTCTCCAAAGGTCATTGATTGAAGTGCCGAAAGACCCCACGCGGCTGTCTGTGTCAGCTTACCGAAAAGGTGCTTGCAACATTCGGTGATGGCTTCACTCTCACTCAGGGTCTCGCCACTGGCCCTCCTCGAGAAGTGCCGAGTTGCCATTTCGCTAATGCTGGATCCAGAGACCCAGTCGACCAGAATTCGCGCCAACTTGTCGCCGTCGGGCCTCTCTCCCCCAATCGCGGCGCCCAGGTTTGCGCGCAGCTCCGGAACTCCAAGCAGGATTCCCATAAGCTTCCTCATATCACCCGTTCGCAGGTTGAAAAGGCGGTCTGCACTCCATATATCTTCCGTGATTCGGTCGCGCGAGAGTCTGGTGAGTGTAGCCCCGACGCTTTCCCAGGAGAATCCGGTTAGGTCAACGAGCTTTAATGGTTTCCCAGCCAACCGCGCACCGTATGATCTAGCACTCGTCACTAAGCTGTTCGCAGAAGCGGAGTCAGTCCTCCGAAGCTCCTGGAATCCGAGGGTCCCCCTCAGCACCTGTTCGATCTCATTCGCATATGTTTCGGCATTCCCGATCTGGCGATAGGCATGGGCCAGGTACTGGAGAAGGGCTGACCATTCCGGCTCTTGATAGAATTCGTGGAGTCGAAGCTCCCGACCGGCATTCAAGACGCCCTGAATCATCCGAGTAATTGACGAAGTAAGAGACTCGACTTGCCTCCCGACGAACACCCGCAAAGCCTCCCCTCTCTCTTCATCAGGAGCAGCAAGAGCGACAACACCGAGGCTTCCCTGCTCTACTCGACCCGCTCTTCCGGCGATGTTCCAGAAATCTTCTGCTGGCATGTCAACCAAGCCTCGGGGGAATTCGTAGTACTTGTTCTGAGCGAAAACAACCCCGGAGACAGGAAAGTTGACGCCCTGGGCGATCGTGGTCGTCGCAACAAGAACATCGATCCGGCCTCTCTCGAGCAGCCACTCCATCAGGTACCGAGCTTCGTCTGTCAATCCAGAGTGATGGACCCCGACCCCGTAGTCCAACAACCCTCCGAGCGGAAACCGCTCACCAAATTCTGCCAACAGGTACCTCTTGACAAGCTGCACATCTTCATGAGGGGTGGGAATCCGGTTGGAGGAATGAGCAAGCGTCTGGGCGAGAGTCCACGCCCAATCAGGTCTCTGAGAGAGCACAATTACCGGGCCACGCCTCTTCAGGACTTGCGCTGTAGCTGCCGCAAGCTTGTTAGAATTACTATCGACGTTGCTAAACCGCAAACCCAACATGTTTCGACGTCTCGGCTCGATCTCTTCAGGAATAGCGAGCGTCCCTCTCGTGGTATGGATTGTCTCAAAGCTTAGATGGAACTCATTGGAGCTTCCCTCTCGCACCGGCCGACTCAAGACGATCGTTCGATCGTTTGGTTTCCAGTCGACGCTAAGCTCGACATCATCGTAGCTTGTTGGATCGAGCCATTTCGCTATTTCGACGGCGTTAGGGACAAATGGGGTAAGCAGAAGAAATTGTGCGTTCCTGCACTCTCGGTTGATTGTTGCAAGAAGGAGTTCTAATCTGATTCCCCGCGCGTCTTCCCCGATGTTATGAGCTTCGTCAACAACGAGAAGCGTCAACGGCCGGCCAATCGTTTGTTCCCAACCGCTTCGTATTAGAAGGTCAAGTTTTTCAGGAGTCGTCACAAGAACCCTAAAAGCAGTCGCCTCGTCTCCAGCGGTTAGAAGACCGGCTTCGAGCGCGTCAATTTCCAAGACCGGGCTTACTTGTTCCACATTAATGTTGAGCGGCCGGAAGTCTCGCCGGAGACGAGAACAGACCTGGTTGACGAGGGCTCTTGTTGGCGCAAGGTAAGCGACCCAGCCTCGTTCTCGGTCGAATTGATTCAGGGCTTGAAGGATGCGAAATTCCGCGATGAGGGTTTTCCCACTAGAGGTTGGAAGATTTACGACGACAGAGCGCCGACTTGACCCGAGAAGCCCGGAGTCACGCAGGGCCTTCCTCTGAGGAGGCAGCATTTCGAAAATCGGACGGCTCCGCCCCCTGTCCGTGAGACTCGTGACGAATGCAGTGACCCGAGAGTTCACCGCCCGTGTTACGGACCAGATTGAGTTGTCGACGAGCTGCCTCGAAGCTGCGGCAAGTAGCAGAACGAGCGAGCCGTAATCAATCAGCTCCGCCTTCAAGCAAACGGCCTGGGCTCTGTCGAATTGGGCTTCCAAAAGCTGATGGATGTCGAAACGGCCCTCGACTTGGCCATCGCCTATGTACAGTGCAGTCAGTTCCGCCGCCTTCGACAAGTGGTAGAGAACGATGAGTTCCCAGGCTGTGGAACGTGCGGCAGGCCCGCTGGAATCCAAGAATCCAGACTCGTATGACACCTGATCGCTTCGGAGGGAGAGAACTCGTTCTTTCACTTTGTCAAGGTCGTCCCAACCGGACTTCCTGAACAGTCGCAACCAGATTTCTACTACACGGGCAAGCACCCGTTCACCCCAGTTCGGGGAATCCGAGGGCAACGGCGGCCATGATTGCTCCATCAAGTATCGGCTCGCATCGACCGATCTTTCTCCAAGTATTCCTAAGCAGCATAGTCGAAGGAATTGCTTTCCCGCTTCAAGCGGAATCGATGGCGATGGTAGCGAGCGAAGTAGAACGAAGGCCTCGGCGCTCAGGGAACGGATAAGATCTGGACTGGCCTGCGAGTTCAAAGCTTCGAGCACCGCAAACTCGATTGTTTCAGCAATGAAGCGCACCTCTTCGACAGTTCCCGGTATCTGACCGGCGTCGAATGCGGGGTACAAAACGTTCCTCGCCGCAAACAGCGTTGCCGCGTCGAGCTTTGCGAGATCAATTGTGTCTCTAATCCACGAAGTCAGCCAGCTCCCCCCTCTACAAAGCCCACGAGATTGTCGATCGATTCGGGAAGATACAAAGCAATTAGACGCAACCGCGTAGGCGACGAGAGCCTTGGGGCAAGAGCAATTGCTCTGGCTCGCAAGTCGCCCTCGTCTGCCTCGGTATCTCTTACGAGCGAACCGAAAAGCCGAATCGCCTTCCCGCCGGATCTGAGGTAGTTCTCTGCTGCCCTTTGAAAAAGTGGCCAGTAATTCGTATTCTTGCACCTCACGTTCAGGTACTTGAGGATCGCGAACTGAATGGCTAGACCGCCCGCCAAGTTGTCAATCTGATGTGCCATTCCCGTCCGACCATACATCACTTGCGGCGGACGCCTCGGGTCATTGCTTGTCTTCACCTCCCCCAGGGCAAGGTATGCTTCACCGTCCTCCTCCATTAGGCCGACCAGGTCAGCACCAGGAAGACTGGCCCTCGGAGTGCGTTTGTCGCGTTCGGCGTTCCAGGGCCACACGACTCCATAGTGTTCTTGGATAAAACATTCGGCTATCGCCTCGCCAACCTCCCAAGCCTCCCTCGCCGGGGAAGAGTCAAGCAGCGCTCGCAAAGTCTCCTTCGCCATTCCGGTGGAAGCTAGAGCCAGCATCTCCGCCTCGAAAGCCGCCTCGTTTTCAATGTCCCTTAGCCTCTCTTTAACGGGACCCTCGAGAAATCGCTTGAACTCCTCTCGATTCGCAAGAAAGAACCCATGCCAGTTCACTACGCCATGCGAGGAATGAAACGGCTCGGAGGCACTTATCGTTAGAGGCAAGTTCGGCCCCTTTAGATCCTGACAAAGCGATACGTTCTATGACCAATAGCGCAGTCAATCACTGAACCGGATCCCGCCAATGACGACTGTTCGCCTCTGTTGTCCGAGAAAATCCGAGTTCTTCTCTCAGTGCACCTTACCCGAAAACGATACGAGCCGCTTGCAATCAGTCGATTCCCTCCGGAAACAAATTCGGAAGGTGTCAGATATGCTTTTCGGAGAGTTGTGCGGACCTCGTAAAGGATCTCGCCCACTAGAACCCATCTTGCTGGGACAGGCCAGTATCTTCTCACCGATCCACTCAGCACACATGGATTCTACGGGGTGGTTGAAAAGAGTTAAGGCGTTTCTTTCGAATATGCCGGCTCGGTGAAGTGGCTCCAGGAGGTGGTGCTCCAACGTTACTGGCAAGAGCGCTGCCACGATGACGATTACCTCGTCGACGGACGCCGAGTCCTCGGCGCTCGAATGAATCCTTCGACCGATAGTTACCCTGATATCATCGAGAACCGGATCGAAGGTCTCGAACGTCCGGTCCCAGCAGAGGTCGAATGGACAACCGGTGACTTCAGGGTTCACGGACATGATGCCAGTGTCCTCACGAGCAGCGATGGTTTTCTCGTTGTGTACAAGCGGACGCAATCGTTCCCAGTCCCCCAAGTCGAGCTGCGCATGGATCGTTTCCGTGATTGGCTCGATCGGACCAAGCAGACTCTTCTCGACGACACCTTGGCGGACATTGACACCGTTCTGCGACGACGGAACGATCCGCGAGGTTGGATTGTGTGGCGCAGTCACTCGGTGGATCGGCACTTGGAGACTGGTCTCGAGGCGGGTCTGTGGGGTTTCCCGAGCAACCTGAATCCTAACCGCCTTGTAAACGCTCAGGCGATCAAGAAGGGGGACATTTTGATTTTTGTCGGACCGTGGAAAAAGCGTGCTTCCGAGGCCGGCATTCACGGAGGGCGAGTTACATACGATCAATTCCTCCGAGGGTTGGTCGGGAGCATTTCAGCTTATCCTGTCACGCAGGGATACTTCGTGGACGACCAGGTCGTCTGGTCGCCAAAAGGGGAGGAGGTCTGGAGACATCGCGTGAAACTAGATCCGCAACCGCTCTTTCAAGGACACGACGTCCCCACGACTAAAGCCCTTCTCGGAACGCATTTGCCCGACATCATGCGTCGAGTGATGGTCGGCCGATCGGACCCTCTCGAAATTCCTGAGCACTTGGTTGTATCTCTCTTGAGCGCGATCGGCCGGGCGCGCTGAATGGAGTGGAGGCCCCTGCGAGTGCGGTTTGTGTGCGCCGCCCACGGATGGGGACATGCATAAGCTGCAGGTCTGAGCGGTTTTGTCGTTCGAGTGAAGCCCCTCCCGGTTCACGATCGAGAGCTCAGACCCGCTCTGCTAGCATTCGCGAATTCGGCGAGTGTAGTAATTTCTTCTTGGCTCAGGCCCAGGAATTCGTCGAGGAGTAAATGGTCTACTTTTCCGGACGCCTCCTGGATTCTGGATTCACGCAAGAAACGATCCACCTCGGGCAGAAGTCGGGCGAGGGCTTTTAGGAGGTCTGGGTCCGACGGGACCAGCACGCCGACCCGTTCAGCTTCTGAAGGCTCGAGTTTTCGCAGTCCGCCCCCGAGCACATGGCCTTCTACAAGGGTACTGGTCATCGTGTAGGTGCTGTACCATGAAGCCGTGATGGCCTTGAACGTGCTCGAATCAACATGTTCGCGACGAGTGATTACGTGCATGTTGTTTGACGCTGCGACTCCTGCCTCGTTCATGACTAATTTCGGAGGCCCGCTAGACATCGAGGTCAGGAAGCCGTCTGCGATCCGAACGCCTCTTACCGAATACCAAGGATTGCGGCTTCTGCATTGATATCTTCGATTTACCCTTCTTCGGATGCCTTCGGCCAAGTACGGCTTGATTCTCTCAAGTCGCTCAGCAGAACTCGCGGCAGGTATCCGTAACAGATAAGAGGCGCCAAGTTGGTCTCTCAGCCTCCTCCAATCGCCCTCCGTGAATACGCTGCACTTCATGTTTCTCGCACTTCGCAAGGTCCGAACTCTGAACTTCACCGGGACATCCCACCTCCTAATCCCCTCTTTGGTCAGGTGAAAGAAGTTGTGGTCCCCCGTAACGTAACCGATATCGACGGAGACCACTTGGCCTACAGACGAAGCAATGACTGAGGATTGAATTTTGCGATAAATCCCGCGAATTTTCTGTGGGAGATAGTACTCGGGGACTCGCGGGATCTTTTTCTTGGAGTCGGCGTATAGCGGGTTTTCGACGATTGTGTGTCCAATACTCGTCCAAGGGCCAATGCCGTTGGAGTTTCGCACCCGAACGATCTGGAACTCCTTGCATGTTCCCCCCGCGCCGCTGGCAACAAGAGCGATCGCATGAACATCAAGAGCGGGGAAAAGAGGAGCATCAAAAGTGAGAACTCTCACTTGCTCGAAATGGGTGAAAATGTGGCGGAGGACTGGGGCTGCGTAAGCCGCGTGTAGGAGTTCCCCAGGCAAGATCAATCCAAGACTTCCACCAGGCTGCAAGAAGCTGATTGCATGAATTACGAACGGTGCCCACGCGTTACTCTGACGACTCAGGGACACGCCTGCGTCCTCCGCGCACCTCAAGGCTCTGTCTCTCACTTTACCGCTAAAAATCTGATAGCGAACGAAGGGAGGGTTGCCCAGCACGGCACTGACCCCCCCAATCTCATCGGGTTCTACCGAAAAGAAGTCGCGGTTGATGATTTCCGCGTGAAGCTCGGGCGCATTCCACTTTATCACCGCGGCCGCCTCCGAACAGGCGATCTCGTCGAGGTCAATCCCGGTCAAAGTCGATCCTCGAGCCGCGCCAAGGGCACGGAGGCGGTTGGCCGCCTCAATCAGAAAGACACCATTTCCACATGATGGATCGAGGACGGTCTCGATTGGGTGTTGGAGAACGAGTTCAGTGACGAAGGCAGCGGTGAATGGCTTGGTGTAGAAGCGGCCGATTGTCTTCGCTGTCCACTCGTCGTCGCTGAAGTGCATCCCAATGTCGCAACTACTTGGGACATAAAGAATCTGTCGGACAGACGGCTGACATGGAGCTAGGCGATTTTCTCTTCTGTCGGTGCTGGGAGTGCCTTCTTGACGGAAGCAGTCGCCGCCTCGACTAGGTAGAAGAGCTGCGCGGGCTTCAGCTGACCAATACTCCGGCCTGTGAGGGCAGCCTCGGCGTACATTTCGACAGTTCTTCGGAGATGGTTGATTGCAATGCGCGATTTCCAAAGTTCAAGGTTCTCAAACTTAGGTTCCGCCCACCATCCGAGTTCCTGGGCCTTCAGGTAGGGCAGACCGTCTTTGCCCATCGCCCTTAGCGCCCACAGGTCCTCCCGGGTCGCCCGCTTTATGGTCTTCGGCATCGGCTGAACGTAGTAGAAACCCCGCCACGTTGATCCCGGATACCAAGGTTGCTGGTGGAGCTCTCTGATCACCTGAGCGAACAGGTCGCCGTCAGTGAATTCCGGATCCTCCCGGATCGCATTCATCATCTTGACCGCAACCCAGTTTTCAACGTCCTTCCGATAAGTCTGGAGGGCATGGGCCGCGACTCCGATGTCGCGGGGTCTGAAAGGCACTTTGTTCGGCGGATTGTCCAAGAAATACTCGGCCAAGGCCACGTACTTCGCGGACATCCGTTTGACATGAAACGGGATGTCCTCGTTTTCGGTTCCATGGGCCTTGTAGTCCCACAGAACGAACAGTGGGCGAGCTCCCTTCTTTCTCGTGTCCACCATCAGGTTCCCTTTCCGAGTTCAATCAACATTTCCTGGACATGTCGATCAATCTGGTTAAGTGCCTTTTGAAGACGCACACGGTGTTCGACGTCCCAGCCTCGACACTTGCTTGGCGAAAGGAGAAGGATCTCATCACGAGCCGCCTCCAGCGTGTTCAAGTAAGTATTCCAAATCGTGACGTCGCCAGAAATAATCGTCTTGAGCACGGGCTTTCTGCCGCCAGCTCTCTCCTGCTTGACGTATGAAACGACAGAGTGGTACTCCCGTTCGGGAAGTGTCCTCTTGGCTTCGACAAGTTGCTCTACATCGTCTTCAGTCTCGGCGACACCAGGCATCGAATCCACGTCGTCGAGGTCGAGCTGCTTTTTCGCAACGGCCTCCACGATTCGGGGCCTGGCCCCTTCAGGAATCTTTCGAAGTGAAGAGACCAACTTCGTGACATTGTGAACGTCTTTTTCGATGTCCCCTTGTTCTTGAGCTTCAAGGATCGCCTTCCGACTCGCCCGATCGAGCGGAGCGACCGTCGTGATCATTCGGGTGGAACTTCCTTTAGGCAAATGCTCCGCACGCCGGAGTTCTCTCGCGCGCAAGATTTCCTTGACGTGATCTCCCTGCACGTCGAGGACTTTTCCCAAATCACTGAGGGAACCGTATGCCTTTGTCTCCCATAGCGCCGCAATTGCATCCTCGCGCTCCCAACCATGGAGGTCCTTCCGCTTGACGTTCTCGAGTAACGCAACTTCGAGCACGCGCCGGTCGTCTGCCTCCATGATCGCCACGGGCACCTCTTTCAGCTTGGCGATCTTCGCCGCGCGCCAGCGTTGTTCCCCCGCAACTATTTCGTAACCCTTGCGTACAGTCCTAACAATGATCGGAACCAGCACGCCTTCTCGCTTAACGGAGTGAGCGAGCTCCTCGATGAACTCCTGATCGAATTCCTGGCGCACCTGAGACTCGCGTGAATGAAGTTGGTCCAACGGGACGACCTTGTACTCCACGATTTACCCCAACCGGATATTGCGATTCCATAGAGGGTATATATACCCTCTGACGAATCTTCATCGACGGGGGCGCGACCGTAACGGACAGTTAATGTCGTCAGGAATAGATTACTTGGGTTTGTAGTGTACAACCAATACGATACATTTGCGAAGTAATCGGTGATTACATTCCAGACAATCCGATCCGTCACGCTAGTGTGGAGTACCAGTGCCACGATTGCTCGAAGCCGATTCGAGTGGGAGACCTGTATTACAACCGTCGGACCGACTTCACCATCCTTTGTCTTGTCTGCTTCAATCAGAGAAAGACGCAGTGGTTGAAGCTCCGCGACGTGCGAGGAAAGAAGGAGAACTTGCTTTCAGATCTTCGCCGGGGTTCGTGGACCGCAAGTCAACTTCATACAAAATACGGATCGAGCTATAGCAAGTGGATTAGGGACTTGAAGCTCAAAGGGCATCCGATCTGGAGAACGAGAATCGGTGGGGCTGTTATCTATCACATCCAGGAGGATGAATATCCGGGCATCCGGTGCCGGAAGTGCGGTCGGTTTTTCGATACTACTCCCGATACAATAACGGCCAAGAAACATCTGTGTCCAGATTGCCTCGCCTCGCTCGGGATCCTTGGGGCGGTTGCCAAAGGACCGACAGGAAACTGACCAGATGATGGAGCCCGCCTCTCAGCGGATCGCGCTCACGCGGGAACGCTTTCCTTCGAAGAGAAATGGTGCGATCTGCCCGAGTTACCGGGTCTTGGTGGAAGGCTGACCGAGGCGAATACGATTTCCGCGAACGCAATCGAGACACGGATCCTCCACCATGCGTCTCGGACTCTCCACGTACTTATCAGTGAGCTTCAGTCGATCCGGATGACCACGACGTCTGGATCCCGGATTCCTCGAACCATTCGTCGTAGTGGCCCTCGTCCAGGACGTCAAAGAGGACGCAGATGACGCCCGAAAAGTAGAGTCGGTAGCGCGCGATCTTGTCCGCGATGGATTGGAGGCCCTGGTTCGTCGTCGGGCCTTTGATCTCGATCGCAATGTTGCCCACCACGATGTCTGATGAGGGGAATCTGACACGACGCGGGAACGAAAAAAGGGACGAACCGGATTGGGCCCGTCCATGAAACATTGTTCTAATACTTCGAGAACGCCGGGAGCGTCTCGGTCGAGAGCACGCCGGGCATGCCCTGGACCTTCGTCACGACGGACTCGAGGAGGTTCTCGCGGGGGTCCGCGCTGATGCGGGCCACGATGTCCGAATCTCCGGTCGTGCCGATGATCTCCTGGATCTCGGGGACCTTTCTCAACTCGCCCATCGTCTTCTGCGTGTCGGTCGAGCGAATGAGGAGGTACGCGTTGCTTGCGTGCCCGTCGGCCTTCTTCTGGGTCCAGTCCTGGAGTGCCGGATAGCTCCGGAGCCCTCGGACGTGGTCCCATGCTTGGACCTCGGACGCGAATGCGCGCAGCTCGTCCGTGTTCCGGAAGCCGCCCGCGATGGCGATGTCGTGACGCCCAAAGACGGCCTCGGCCTTCGCCACGTGGGGCTTAGCGCGGAGGGTCGTCAACATTCTCTCTACATATCCTGGCGCCACTTTGACAAAGATGACGCTTGTTCCAAATAGTTCGCTTGGCATTCAAAATTCCTTCGTCTCTCCCGACAAGGTCCTCGCACTTAAGGGTGCCTACGGTCCGCGACCCAGATAGACCACATGTGGTTGGTTCGCGTCCGCGAATAGACCAAACATGGTTAATCACCGTGTGGACATGTCACATGGAGAAATCTCGCGCGCGGATCGCTCGATCTGAGGAATTTTCCTGCTCCCTACTGGAAACGAAAGCCATTGGGGAAGAGCTTCAGAAGTTGCGTTGGGAGAAGGTCATCGAGTTTCTCGAGATCTCGATCGTTAAGTGAGATGACGCGGAAGTCGTACTTGCGAAAAAGCTCTAGCTTGGTGCGCCTCCGCTCATTGTACTGCGGGTTGTCAAGCCCCCAGTATTCGATATAGCAATCGCCAATCGGCATATAGAAATCTGCATAGGCCTCCTCGGTCACGGGAAGCCTTCGTTCATAGGCGTGAGCGATCGGTGGGTGCCGTGTATAGAGCCAGTTGTCGATGAGCAGCTCGGCCTTCGATCGAACCCAGTGGCCGTCCGAACAGAGGAAGTTCGCGGGAAACTTCTTTCTGAAGTCCGTCTCCTCCTTGGTCCCTGGCGCTCCGATGGTTTCCTTTCGGCCCGTTGCGAGATCAAGAATTTCCTGGACAATTTCGATTGGTAGAGCGAAGTTGGTAAGAAATCCCCGCGAGTCGAAGGTGAGGCCGTGGATTGATTCGAGCTTCTTCCGTGGAACCGGAGTACTGAATCGTTTCTCAAGCGTCAATGGGACCTGAGCGCGGTATCGCCGCCCCCATTCGTCCTTGGCCAGATCTAGTTTGATTTCCGATGCAGCCGTGAAGTGTCCGACAAGCCTTCCTGCTTCGTAGTTATACAACAAGATCGGATCGCCACTTTTCAAGGTTGCGAACCGCGGTAAGTATTTCTCGGGTGAGCCTACAAGGCATCGCCGGAAGCAATCTTCCTCGGTATTGTCGTTGCATAGGAATACCCAACCCTGAGTTGGCGACGGCATCGTGAGACGTTGTAACAACATTCCCCCAAGGCTTAATTCTACCGCCACGTTTCGCCGATTAGAAAGCGCTCAACGATCTACACCGGCGTGATGCCTTCCTCCCTATCAGAGTCACGAAATACGGCGCTCGCGTTCCAGTTCCCAGACCAACCTGGAGGTCTGCGCGTTGGACGGTCCCCCGAGGAGTTTCAGGGGCAAGGTCGTGTGCTCGCGGTCGCTCACGCCGACCACCCGCGCGATTCTTCTGGAGAAACCGAAGGCTTTCATCTTCGGTCCCACCCAGTTCACGTTCCTGCAGCTGCAGACCGAGGAGGGCATGGACGCGCGCCCCATGTCGCTCGCGACGAGTCCCACGCGCCCGCATCTCGAATACGCGGTCCGCCTCTCGGACTCCCCGTACAAGCGCGCCTTCGCCGCCCTCCGGCCCGATGACGAGGTTCGCGTCTTCGGCCCGATCGGCGACTTCGTCCTACACGAAACGCGCCCGGCGGTGCTCGTCGCGGGAGGGGTCGGCATCACGCCCCTCAAAGGCATGGCCGAGTACGCGGCGGACAAGGCGTTGCCCATCTCGATTCGGCTAGTCTACAGCAATCGGAACGAGGACGAGATCGTATATCGACGCGAACTCGAGGCGCTGGAGACCCTGAACCCTCACTTCCGCATGCTCAACACCCTCACGCGCACGACCGACCGCGGCTGGAAGGGCGCGACGGGACGGATTGATTCAAAACTACTCCAGGAGGCGGCACGCGATCTCGCGGACCCGATCTACTACGTCAGCGGCACGCCCAGCATGGTCGTCGGGGTGCTACGGTTGCTCCGAAGCCTGGACGTCCCGGATGCGAGCATCGAGGTCGAGGCGTTCCGCGGATACGAATAGGATTCAAGGCTTTTCGGAAGGCCTGGTGGGAACTTCTCGTTCCGGCGGCCCCGGGGATCAGCCCTTCTCGATCTGTTCCCGCACGACGCGGCGGAGGAGATCCGGCGAGACGATGATCTCCCGGTTCAGCGAGACGTTGACGGACGCGATCCCCAGGAGTTTGCCGACGCGCGCAATCCGCGTCGTGACGTCCCCGAGATCGATGCCGCGGCACAGCAGGAACCGTGCGGGAGGTTCTTGCAGCTCGTTAATGAGGAAGACGTCGCCCAAGGCCCGGCGCAGGTCGGCCATCGGGACGGCCCCGAACACGGCCACGGTATACACGAGCTCTCCGGAGTCGCCGAGGCTCCCGAGTCGAGGCGTGATGAACAAGAGTTCCTCTCGTAACAGGCGCTCGAGATGTTTCCGCACCGTCTTCGGGCTGAGCCCCGTCGCCTCCGTCAGTTCTTGCAACGGCCTCCTCGGGTCGTCGATGAGCGCGTCGACGATCCGCCATTCGAGCGACGACACAGCGCGGGCTTCCCGTCGTTCGGCGAGCGCCTGTCCGGACGGCTTCGTGCCCAGGCGGGCCGTCAGCTCCCGGACCGTCCGCGCGCGGTCCCGGGGCCACGTCTGCACGGACAGACCGCCGTCGAGCTTCCAGGCGACCCACGCGACGTCGGCGACCGCCAAGGCCTCCCGCGCGCCTTCGCGGGTCCATTCTCCCTGGAAGAACACGAGGAGTTCGTCGCGATCGAGGAGGCTTGGATCGACGGAGATCATGTACCCCTGGAAGATCCCGCGGCCCTCGAGCCGCCGGAGCCGGTCGCGGACGGCGGGAGCGGAGAGGGACACGCGTCGTCCGAGGGCGCGGTAGCTCGCCCGCGCATCTTCGTGGAGGGCGACAAGGAGCGGGAAGTCCTTCGCATCCACGGATCCCGCCGAAGGCGACGGGGCGGATAACGGTTCCCCAAATCGAAAGTCCCGGTTAACGCGACCCCAAATCCCGCGCCCACGGTAGCGGGCCCATGCAAACCGACACCGAGGTGCGGCAACCGGCCGCCATCGAACGCAACAAGGCGATCGTCCTGAAATTCTATGGAGAACGCGACCTGAAGGTCCAAGGCGACCTCCTCGCCCCCGAGTTCGTGGGCCGCGCGCCCGGCGTGCCCCGGTTCGACCGGGCCGGGTTCCTCCGCGGTCTCGCGGAACTGTACGCCGCGTTCCCGGACGGTCGGTACGTGAACGACAACATCGTCGCCGAGGGCGATCAGGTCGTGACCGTCGGCCGATTCCAGGGCACCCACACCGGGGCGTTCCACGGGATGCCGCCCACGGGGAAACGCGTCACGCTGAGGGCGGTCCACGTGGACCGGATTGCCGGCGGCAAGATCGTCGAGCATCTCCGGATGTCCGACCCCAACGAGCTCCTGGAGCAAATCCGGCCGATCGTGTCGGCATCCCCGTGAGGATCCATCCTCCCCTCGATTTCGGGTGATCGGTCGAACCGTCATCCGGCGCGGAGGCCATCCACATCGGCATCGCTAAGCGTCGCGTCGCGATACGGCCCGACCGAAGGGGTTGCAATGCTCCGGACGCGGTTCACGGAATTGGTCGGGTGCACGGTCCCGATTCAGCAAGCGGGGATAGGCAAGCTCGCCTCACCGGCGCTGGCCGCGGCGGTTGCGGATGCGGGAGGACTCGGGATGGTCAGCGGGATCGGAGCCG
>Ga0209157_1001327_pt1 | contig 20711 bp, 19 predicted proteins | sample GraSoiAngelo_135_FD_185892 | JGI IMG/M metagenome (GOLD analysis project Ga0209157, IMG submission 185892) | Grasslands soil microbial communities from the Angelo Coastal Reserve, California, USA - 14_0929_05_40cm (SPAdes) (version 2) | ecosystem: Environmental > Terrestrial > Soil > Grasslands ...
CTGCTCTGACGATGAGTCTCCTGTTTGCTACCCCCGCAGCGGCGGCGGCCAAGTCGGGGAGGATCGTGTGCGGCGCGGTCCACACGCCTCGGTACTTTGGCACGGAGATGCTGGACACAACCATCGGTTTCCGGAACGCGAACCCGGACTCATCGGTCACCATCAGTCGCCTGACCATCCGGAACTCCTTCGGAGACGTCGTGCACGACTCGGGCCCGGCGACCCTTGTCCCGCACCCGGTGAACGCCGACTACCCCGGGGGGCTGGACGTCACTACAGTGCCCCCGTTGGCGAGTTTCTACCTCACCACGACGCATATCTGGGGGCTCTTCCCCGTCCCTGTCGGCTCTGCTAGCGGCGGGTTCTTCATGTCGGCAGTCGTCGAGTTCACGACTGACGGCGACCCGCAGCTTGTAGTTGTTGGCGCCTCGCTTCGCGGGCGCGAGCGAATCGAGACCTTCCCGGGGTCAGGAGCCTTCTTTCAGGGAGAGGAGAGATCGCGCAGCAACTTTCGCTGTGACGCGCTCAAGTAAGCGGGGCCGCGCCGACGCATCGGTGTTCCCGTTCTAGATCTGAGTACGGAGGCGACGCGGGCGCCGAGGCCATCCTCGGCGCCCGCACGCGCTCACCCGCGGCGCGACGCGGGTGAGCTGCGGTAGACTCTGAGGCCGGAGGGAAGGAGGAGTCAGATGAAACGCGCCCCCATCGCGGTCGTCGTCGTCAGCCTCTTCCTGGCCGGCTGCGGAAAGCACTACTGGAACAAGCCCGGCGCTAGCTTCGCCGACTTCTCGCAGGACAGCCGTGAGTGCGCGCAAGAGAACGCCATCTACACGACCGGGAGCAAGTCTTACGGGATCGTCCGGGAAGATCTCTACCGAGCCTGCATGAGAGGCCGCGGGTGGGCGCGTGCCCAGCATCAGGACCCGCCACAGGGATGGTTTCGAGGCATCGAGGGCGACGATCTCGTCAAGCTCGATGCGCCACCGCCCCCACCGCCCGGTGCGCCACCGCCCCCACCGCCCCCGGTGGCTGTCCCGAAGGCACCGGCCCTGTCGCCGGGTGATCCTGCGCTCGCGGGCCTGACCGGCACGTGGACCGGCACGCTGACGGGTCCCGGCCCTGGGCCCGCCGGGCGCAAGGCGTATGCCGCCACCCTCCGAATCTCACCGGAAGGTGACCACGTTCGCTGGTCCCTCGAAGTCAGCGGAACCGATCTCGGAGGCTCGGGGTTCGTCGTGAAATCCGAGCAGGGGACGAGCCTCGCGGGACGGCTCGGTCACCCCGCCGCACCGACCTCGTTCACGGTGACGGTGAGCGGGTCCGCACTCGAGGCCGAAGGGCTGGGCACGGACAACTGGGTCTACCGCCTCGCCTTGCAGAAAGCGGAGCGGTAGGCGGGGGCGTGCTCGGGGAGAGCGGCCGCGTCAGAGCTGAAACGTTTTGACCCAGATGCCGGGAGAGCCCGGGGCGTGCCGCATGTGTGGCCGGATACGGTGTGTCACCGGTGAGATATCTCGCTGGGCCGCCCAGGCGGCGCTCTCGGACACCCTGGGGTGCTCGAACTCGTAGAGGGTGAGATAGGTCGGAGCGCCGGCCACGGCCCGATACCGTCGGCCACGAATCACACCTGGCACCTTTTCGTAGTTGGGCACGTAGATGGTGTTGTACCAGGCGTTGAACTCGTCGTCGACCTCCGGTGGCACATCCATTCGTCCGATCTGGAGGGCCGGCGCCATGTCGCTCTCGGCGGCCTCACGCGTCAGCGTCTTCGGGTGGATCAGGGTGTAGACGTTACGGATGTAGGTGGTGCCGATGACCTCGGGGGCCGAGCGCCGGGTCCATTCGGTGGGGTGGGTCCGGAGGCGCGTGTACGCCTCGCTCTCCAGCACCGCGGCGCTCTCGAGCTCGTAGCAGGCGAGGTGCTTGGGCCCACCCTTCACCGCTTCGTATCGGGCCGCACTCAAGAATCCCGGCAGGGCGAGTCGCTCGGCCAGATGCTCCTCGTTGTACCAGCGATTGAACTCCTTCTCTCTGTCTGACGGAACCTCGGCCCAGACCATCAAGAGCCCCGCGCCCTTCTTCGTCGTCATGTGGCGGTCCTCCTCGCTGGCGGGTATTATCGCCCTTGCCGGCGTGCTCTCGTAGGAGAGTCACCTCGACGCGCCCGGGCGCTCACCCGCTGTCAGGGAGGAACGGACGATGCCCTACGACCTCGTGATCAAGAACGGCGTGCTGATCGATGGCTCTGGCCTGCCGCGCCACCACGCCGACGTCGCCGTGCGGCACGGGCGGATCGCCGCCGTCGGCCGGATCCGCGAGCGCGCACGCGAGGTCATGGACGCCGACGGCCTGGTCGTCGCCCCCGGCTTCATCGACGGCCACACCCACATGGACGCGCAGATCTTCTGGGACCCGCTCGGCACCTGCTCGTGCTGGCACGGCGTGACGACCGTCGTGATGGGCAACTGTGGGTTCACGCTCGCCCCCTGCCCTGAGTCGCAAAAGCATCTCGTGGTGCGCAACCTCGAGCGCGCCGAGGACATCGCCGCCGAGGCGATGGCGGCGGGCATCGAGTGGAAGTGGACGACGTTCCCGGAGTTCCTCGACTGTCTCGACGCTCTGCCCAAGGGCATCAACTATGCGGGCTACCTCGGCCACTGCGCGCTCCGCACGTACGTCATGGGCGAGCGCGCGTTCGAGCAGGCGGCGAGCGAGGACGACCTCCACGCGATGGAGCGCGAGCTCCGCGACGCGATCCGCGCCGGCGCGATCGGTTTCACGACCTCGCGCTCGCCGATCCACGAGACGCCCGACGGCCGGCCGGTCGCGAGCCGGCTCGCGACGTGGGACGAGGTGCGCCGGCTCGTCGGCGTGATGGGCGACCTGAACGCCGGCCTCTTCGAGCTGGCCGGCGAGGCCGTCGGGCGTGAGCTCAGCGATCCCGTCGCCTTCCGCGACTATCACGTGCGCCTGCGCGACCTCGCCGTCGAGACCGGGCGTCCCGTGACGTGGGGCAACTTCAGCCGCCTGGAGGCGCCCGACGTGTGGCGCCGCTACCTGGACCTCCTCGACGAGACGGCCGCCGCCGGCGGACGGATGTTCGCCCAGGTGCACAGCCGCGGGCTCAACGTCGTGCTGTCGTTCAAGACGCAGCTGCCGTTCGACCACCTCCCGGCGTGGAAACCGTTCCGCGCGCTGGCCCTCGCGGAGCAGCGGCAGCGGCTGCGCGACCCCGAGACGCGCCGCCGCCTGATCGCGGGCGCCCACGAGCGTCCCGAGCGCCGGGCCCTCGGCACCGAAGCGCGGCCGTTCCCCTACGAGTGGATCTTCCTCTACGACACGGTGGCGGGCCCCCACCGCACGGTGGCCGAGATCGCGCGCGAGCGCGGCGTCGATCCGGCCGAGGCGATGATCGACCTCGCGCTCGAGAAGGACCTCGATCGCTTCTTCGTCCACCCGGTCGCCAACGAAGACCAGGACACCGTGCTCGAAATGATGCGCCACCCGCGCGCGGTCGTGACGTTCTCCGACTCCGGTGCCCACGTCTCCCAGATCGTCGACTCGTCGCTCCAGACGCACCTCCTGAGCCACTGGGTGCGCGCAAAGCAGGCGTTCACGCTCGAGCAAGCGGTGCGCATGCTGACGCTCGTGCCCGCGACGTACTGGGGCTTCGCCGACCGCGGCCTCGTGCGCGAAGGCTTCGTGGCGGACCTGATCGTCTTCGACCCCGACACGATCAGCCCGGAGATGCCCGAGGTCGTCAACGATCTCCCCGCCGGCGCCCGACGGCTCGTGCAACGCGCACGCGGGATCGCGGCGACGATCGTCAACGGTGAGGTCCTGTTGCGTGACGGCAAGCACACGGGAGCGCTTCCCGGGCAGCTGCTGCGGGGCCCCCTCGCGCGGAGGCCGTGAGCCGCGAGCAACGCCCGATGTCGCTCAAAGCCTTGATGCGGGGGCCGCTCCCGGTGACCGCGCCACTGGTCCTGAATCCGCTGATGGCCAAGATGGCGGAGGCCGCGGGCTTTCCCGCCGGGTATCTGGGCGGTGGCGCGACCGGCTACCAGAAGGTCGCGCTCGAGGCCAACCTCAACCTGACGGAGATGTGCCACGCGGCCATCGACATCCGCGCCGTCTCGTCGCTCCCGCTCATCCTGGACGCCGCCTGCGGCTACGGCGACCCGATGCACGTCCACCGCACCATCGGCATGAGCGAGGCCGCCGGCTTCGCAGCGATCGAGATCGAGGACCAGCTCGTCCCGAAGCGCGCGCACCATCACATCGGGATCGAGCACATGATTCCGATCGAGCTGATGGCGGCCAAGGTCACGGAGGCCGTCGCCGCACGACGCGCGCGCGACTTCGTCATCATCGCGCGGACCAACGCGATGCGGGCCAGCACCATGGACGACGCGCTCCGCCGTGGCGAAGCCTACCGGAACGCCGGCGCCGACGTCTTGCTGCTCTCGATGGCGCACACGCCGGAGCAGCTGCGCGCCATCGCCGAGCGGCTCGGTGGGCCGTTGATGTACCTCACGGGGCGCGGCGGGCTCGCCGGGACGGGCATGACGCTGCAGGACTTCGGCCACCTCGGCTACAAGATCGTCGCCGATCCGTCCACGCCCTTGCTGGCGGCCTACGCGGCCTGGAAGAAGGTCTACGAAGACCTCGCCGACGGCTTCGGCGCCACGCTCACGGCCAAGGCCGACTGGACCCGCCTCGAGAAGGACATGCTGGCCGTGATCGAGCTCGAGCGCCTCCTCGCGGTGGAGCGCGCGACCGTCGAGCCGGGACCCGCGACGCGGCCCGCGCCTCCCGCCTGAGCGACGAGGTTCCAGATGTCGGACTTCCCCTCGGCAATTGCGGCCGTGCGGGACGCGGTCTGTGGCATTCTCAGAATCAGGCCGGTCAGGCCGGGCGCTCACGAGTTCCAGGTCGCCTTTGTGGGCACGGGCTGGTGTTTCAGTCCGAGACGCTACCTGGCGACGGCCCATCACGTCTTTGACGACGGCAAGGCTCGCAATCCTTCCGACAAGTTCTACGCGTTCGTCGTGCCGGATAACGGGCCAGTCGCCTATCACGCGCCGGTCGTGGCTGTACCGTTCGAGGATCCAGTGATCGATATGGCGATCCTGGAGGTCGCGCCGCCTGCGAGCTATCGGTTGAGCGCCGTCCCTGTGACCTTCGCGCGACCGAGGGACGGGAGCCACGTCCTCACCTATGGCTTTCCCTCGCCAACCATCGCCGCGGCGAGCGTGGACCAGGATGGCAACTGGCTCGGCGGGAACCTTCTCTTGAAGGCGCACGCCAACGAGGGGATCGTCGCGGCACAGTACGATTTTGGGCCCCATTACTCATACGAGCTCAACGTGGGTTGGCACCATGGAGAGAGCGGAGGTCCGATTTTCTCGCTGGAGCCACTCGCCGCCTTCGCGATGATGCAGTCCTATCGCAACATTCAGTCTCCGCACGGGGTCGTTGCGGGCCCGCACATGGGGCGAGCCATGTCGGTGATGACCACGGCCCTCACGGCGTACGGCGCAACGATCGTCTGACCAGGGCTTGACCGGGCGACGGGAGGACGCTACCCTCGCCCGGTCCGATTTCCTGGAGCCGAGCGTCCGGAGGACAGCATGCTGATCGTCGACGCGCAGGTCCACATCTGGGGCGCCGACACGCGCGACCGGCCGTGGCCGCCTGGCCGAGCCCACCAGGCGCAGAAGCCCTACCCCGTCACCCGTGACCTGGTGCTGGCGGGCATGAAGGAGGCGGGCGTCGATCGTGCCGTGCTCGTCCCTCCCTCGTGGGAAGGCGACCGCAACGACCTCGCCCTCGAAGCGGCGCGGCTCTACCCGGACAGGTTCGCCGTCATGGGGCGGCTCGCCATCGAGACGCCCGAGAGCCGGGCGCTCGTCGCCGGATGGAAAAAGCAGCCCGGCATGCTCGGCCTGCGCTTCACCTTCCACACCGAGCTCCAGAAGCCGTGGCTCACCGACGGCACCGCCGAGTGGCTCTGGCCGGCCGCCGAGCGTGCCGGCATCCCGGTGATGATCTTCCCGCCCGGGTCCATCCCCGCCGTGGACCGCATCGCCGAGCGCCATCCCGGCCTGAAGCTCGTCATCGATCACCTGGCCATCGGGACCGCGAAGAAGGACGACGCGGCGTTTGCCGAGCTGCCGGAGCTCTGTCGGCTGGCGCGTCGGCCCAACGTCGCGGTCAAGGCCTCGGCGCTGCCCTGCTACTCCACGGAGCCGTATCCCTTCCGCGGACTCCACAAGCACATCCGGCAGGTGTACGACGCCTTCGGTCCGCGGCGGATGTTCTGGGGCACCGACTGGACGCGGCTCACGTGCCCGTGGCGCCAGGCCGTGACGTTGTTCACGGAGGAGCTTCCCTGGCTTCCGGGAGAGGACACGGAGTGGATCATGGGTCGGGCCATCTGCGAATGGCTCGGCTGGCAGATCCGATAGGTCGTCATGGCGAACAACAGCATCCGCGTGGGCGATGTGGAGATCATGGCGCTGTCGGACGGCACGCTCGAGTTCGACCTGTGTAACTTCTTTCCAACCATCCCCGCGGACGATTGGCGCCAGTACGCGTCCCACCTCACGGAGGGGCACAAGGTTCGCTTCAATCTCGGCTCGTACCTGATCCGGTCCGCCGGGCGGACGGTCCTCGTCGACACGGGTCTCGGTCCGAAGCCAGCCGACGCGCCCGAGGCTCCGTGGGGCCAGCTCATGCACGACTTCCAGGCCCAGGGCGTGCGGCCCGAAGACGTCGACATGGTGGTGATGACCCATCTGCACCGCGACCACGTCGGCTGGAATTTGGTCGCACGGGGCGAGAAGTATGTGCCGACCTTTCCGAACGCTCGCTACTGGATGAGCGCGAAGGACTGGGAAGTCTGCCACCAGCCCGACGTCCAGCCCCAGCGCTTTCCCAACGCCCCCGCCTGTGTCTGGCCGCTGGCCGAGCTCGGCCTGGTGGAGCTGATGGCGGGGGAGCACAGCATCACGCGTGAGCTGACGGCGCTGCCGACGCCGGGCCACACGCCGGGGCACGTGAGTCTCCTGATCACCTCCCGAGGGGAGCGAGCGCTCGTCCTGGGGGATGCGGCGCACAACCCGGTGCAGGTGCACGAGACAGACTGGGTGTCACGCGCCGACATGGACCCGGAGCTCACACGCCAGACCCGACGCGCTCTGATGGAGCGCCTGGAGCGCGAGGCGATCATCGTGGCGGCGGGACATTTCCAGGCGCCCGGGTTCGGGAGGATCGTGCGGCTCGAGGGCCGCCGCTACTGGCACGGGCTCTAGGATTCCATCACTCGCCGCGGAGCTCTCGCAGGCGCCGCTTCAGGGCCGTCATCCGGTCATTCATCTTTTCCGACAGTCGCGAGGCTTTGGTCTGCTTCTTCGCGCTCGGCCGCTTGACCGCGGGGGTCGTGTGCCCGTGACAGTAGACACACCCGTGCCTCAAACCGTGCTTGCACTCGCTCATGGTCTCCACTCTCCTGGCTTTCAGGATACACGACGCGGTCGAGGCGCTCGGCAGTTCTGGGCTACCATGAGCGGACCAGGAGACGCCATGAGACCATTCGTTCGCCACGGGATCACCGCGCTGGTCGTCCTCCCGCTGCTCGCCGCCTTCTCCGGGCCCGTCGCGGCCGTCCCCGAGGGGACGCTCACCTGGGGGGTCCACGTCACCCTGGCCGCGCGGTGGCTCGACCCGAGCGACACCGAGGCGTTCATCACGCCGTTCATGGTGCTGTACGCCATCCACGACGCGCTGGTGAAGCCGATGCCGGCGGGGGACAACACGCCGAGCCTGGCCGAGTCGTGGGCGGCGTCGAAGGACGGGCTGAGCTACGAGTTCGTCCTTCGCAAGGGCGTCAAGTTTCACAACGGCGACCCGGTGACGGCGGAGGACGTGAAGTTCTCGTTCGATCGATACCACGGCGCCGCGGCCAAGCTCCTCAAAGACCGGGTGCGAGAGGTCCAGATCGTCGATCCCGGCCGCGTGCGCTTCCACCTGAGGGAGCCGTGGCCGGACTTCATGACCTTCTATGGCACATCCGCCACCGGGGCGGCATGGATCGTGCCGAAGCGCTACGTCGAAAAGGTGGGCGACGACGGCTTCAAGAAGGCGCCGGTGGGGGCCGGGCCGTACCGCGTGGTGAGCTTCACGCCGGGCGTGGATCTGGTCATGGAGGCTTTCGAGGGCTACTGGCGCAAGACCCCCGCCGTCAAGCGGCTGGTGTTCCGCAGCATGCCCGACGAGACCACGCGCGCCGCCGCCCTCAAGGCGGGCGACGTGGACATCGTCTATCTCCTGAGCGGGCCGGTGGCCGAGGAGATCCAGCGCACGCCGGGGCTACGCCTGGCCGCCGCCACGCCTCCCGGCGTCGTCTTCCTCGACTTGCCGGAGCAGTGGGACCCGAAGTCCCCGTGGCACGACCGTCGCGTGCGGCTGGCGGCCAGCCATGCCCTCGACCGTAACGCCCTCAATCAGGCGGAGACCCTCGGCCTCTCGCGCCCGACCGGAGGCCTCATCCCGCGCGTCCTGGAGTTCGCGCGGGCCTACGACCCGCCGGCCTACGACCCGGCACGAGCCAAACAGCTCCTCGCCGAAGCCGGGTATCCCTCGGGCTTCGACGCCGGAGACCTCACGCCGTTTCCCCCCTTCTTCTCGCTGGCCGAGGCGCTGGGCGGCTACCTCCAGGCGGTGGGCATCCGGACCCGCGTGCGCACGCTGGAGCGCGCCGCCTTCCTCACCGCATGGCGCGAGCACAAGATCAAGGGCGTGATCATGGGCCTGGGCGCCCCCGCCGGCAACGCCGCGACGCGCGTCGAAGTCTACGTGACCCGGAACGGTATCTACGCGTCGGGAGTGGTGCCGGAGATCGAGGACCTCTTTCAGCGCCAGGCCCGGGAGCTGGACCGGAAGAAGCGCGAGGCCGTGCTGCATCAGATCCAGCAGATCATGCACGACCGCGTGCTGCACGTGCCGATCTACGAGCTCGCCTTCCTCTGGGGCGTCGGGCCGCGGGTCGAGGAGGCGTGCGTCGACTGGATCAAAGGCTTCGCCTACTCCGCGCCCTACGAGGATCTGAGGCTCAAGCCGGGCCGATAGCAGGCGACCGCAAGGAATTATAATCAGCGTCTCTCACACATCGACGACGCAGAGGGCATGGCCAATGACGACCCGAGCGATCGAACCGAGGATGGAGCTGGAAGCGAACCTCCACATGTACCGCCAGATGGCAAAGATTCGCGCCTTCGACGAGCAGGTGAACGAGCTCTACAAGAGCGCGAAGATGCCAGGCCTGGCCCACCTGTATATCGGCGAGGAGGCCGTGGCGGTCGGCGTCTGTGAAGCCCTGCGCCGCGACGACTTGATCACGAGCACGCATCGCGGGCACGGCCACTGCCTGGCCAAGGGGGCGGCGGTCAACCGGATGTTCGCGGAGCTCCTCGGCAAGGAGCCGGGCTACTGTCGCGGCAAGGGCGGCTCGATGCACATCGCCGACCCCGAGACGGGCAACCTCGGCGCCAACGCCATCGTGGGCGGCTCCGCCGGCATCGCGACGGGCGCCGCGCTGTCGGCGAAGATGCGGGGCACCGACCAGGTCGCCGTGTGCTTCTTCGGCGACGGCGCGCTCGGGCAGGGCCTGCTCTACGAGGTGATGAACATGGCGGCGCTCTGGAGGCTCCCCGTCATCTACCTCTGCGAGAACAACCTCTACGGCGAGTACACGCCGTGCGGCGAGACCATCGCCGGCGACATCCTGGCGCGCCCCCGGGCGCTGGGGGTCCACGCCGAGAGCGTCGACGGCCAGGACGTCCAGGCCGTCCACGCGACGATGCGGCGCCTCGTCGAGCGGGCGCGGCGCGGCGAGGGGCCGGCCTTCCTCGAGTGCAAGACCTACCGGTACTACGGCCACCACGTCGGCGACGTCAACCGCGAGTACCGCACGCGGGAGGAAGAGCGGGAGTGGATGTCGAAGCACGACCCGCTCGAGACGCTGGCCTCACGGCTCACGACGCAAGGGCTCGCCGACGCGGGCGTGTTCGAGCGGATCCTGACCGACGTGAAAGCGGAGATCGACGGCGGCGTGCAGTTCGCGCTGTCGGCGCCATACCCCGAGCCGAACGAGGTGGATCAAGATGTCTACGCCTGAGGTCGCGGCGCGAGAGCTGACGTACGGAGAGGCGGTCCGCGAGGCGATCGCGGAGGAGATGCGGCGCGACCCTCGCGTGTTCCTCATCGGGGAGGACGTGGCGGAGGCCGGCCATCCCTTCAAGGTGCTGACCGGGCTCGTGCAGGAGTTCGGGACCAAGCGGATCATCGACACACCGATCTCCGAGCCCGGCTATGCCGGTATCGGCGTCGGAGCGGCGATGACCGGCATGCGCCCGATCGTCGACGTGATGTTCGGCGACTTCATCACGCTGGCCATGGACCAGATCGTGAACCAGGCCGCCAAGGTGCACTACATGTCGGGCGGCAAGCTGAAGGTGCCCATCGTCTTCCGCACCACGCTGGGGGCGACGCGCCGGTCGGCCGCGCAACACTCGCAGTCGCTCCACGCCTGGGTGAGCCACATTCCCGGCCTCAAGGTCGCCCTGCCCTCCGGCCCGTACGAGGCCAAGGGGCTCATGAAGACGGCCATCCGCGACGACAGCCCGGTCGTCATCTTCGAGGACAAGATGATGTATCGGACCAAGGGCCCGGTGCCCGCCGAGGACTACACGATCCCCTTCGGCGTGGCGGAGGTGAAGCGCGCGGGCACGGACATCACCATCGTCGCCACCAGCAGCATGGTGGGGGTGGCGCTCGGCGCCGCCAAGCTGCTCGAGGAGATCGGCATCGGCGCCGAGGTGATCGACCCCCGCACCACCTACCCGCTCGACAAGCAGGCGCTGATCGACTCGGCCAAGAAGACCTCGCGCGCCCTCGTGGTGGACGAGGGCTACGAACGCTACGGCGTCACCGCCGAGATCGCGTCGGCGATCGCCGAGGGGGCCTTCTATCACCTCGACGCGCCCGTCAAGCGCATCGGGGCCATGGACGTGCCGGTGCCGTTCTCGCCGGTACTCGAGGACCTCACCGTGCCGTCGGAGAGGACGGTCTTCGAGACGGCGAAGGCGCTCTGCCGGAAGGCCTGAGGCTCGCAGGCGATGCCGACCGACGTGATCATGCCGGCCCTCGAGATGGCGCAGGAGACCGGCAAAGTTTTGAAGTGGCTCAAGGCGCCGGGACATGCCGTCAGGAAGGGCGAGCCGATCGTCGAGATCGAGACCGACAAGGTCACCGTCGAGATCGAGGCGCCGGCCTCGGGGGTCTTGCGCGACGTGACGGCGCGCGCGGGGGACGTGGTGCCGGTGGGCAAGACGATCGCGCTGATCTTCGCTCCCGGGGAAGCGGGCGCGGCGGGTCCCGCCGCGCCTGTCGGGCCGGCGGCGGGCGGGGTCCCGACCGGCGCCGTCGCGTCGCCGCCCCCCGCGGCTCCAGCGGTCAAGGCATCGCCCGCGGGCGACGGAACGGCGGCGCGTCTCACCGCCGCGTCGCCGAAGGCGCGCCGACTGGCGGCCGAGCGCGGGCTCGACGTCAGCGCGCTCCGCGGCTCGGGCCCCGGCGGCGCCGTCCTCGCGGGGGACGTTGTCGCGGCGAAGGTCCCCGTGGCCGAGGGCGTCGGCACCGTCTGGCGCATCATGGCCGAGCGCCTGACGGCGAGCTGGACCACCGCGCCCCACTTCTATCTGGTCCGCGAGGTCAACGTGAGCCGCCTGGTCTCCTGGCGCGAGCGGGCGAGCAAGCACACCGGCGCCCGGATCACCTACACGGATCTCCTGGTGAAGCTCGTCGCGGCGACCCTGTCACAGCACCCGGGCGTGAACGCCTCGTGGCAGGACGGCGCGATCGTGCGGAACGCCGACATCAATATCGGCCTGGCCGTGGCCATCGACGACGGCCTCGTCGTCCCCGTCCTGCACCGCGCCGACACGCTGCGCCTCGTGGACATCGCCGCCCGCCGCGAGGACGTGGCGAGCCGGGCCCAGGCTGGCAAGCTACGCGCCGCCGACATCCAGGGCGGCGGCTTCACGATCAGCAACCTCGGGATGTACGGCGTCGACGCCTTCACCGCCATCGTCAATCCGCCCCAGGCCGCCATCCTTGCCGTCGGCCGCATCGCCGACCGGGTCGTCGCCGTCAACGGCCAGCCGGTCGTCCAGCCCACCATGATGCTGACCCTGTCCTGCGACCACCGTGCCCTCGACGGCGCGCGCGGCGCCCAGTTTCTGGGCGCCCTCGCGGAGCTCATCGAGGAGCCCCTGGCGTTGCTCGTGTGAGGCCAGAAAGGAGCCCGTGATGCCGCGCGTCGCCCCGATCACCGGCAAGTCCGACGTGTCCGCCGAGCACCACGCTGTCGTCGACGCGGTCGTGAACGTGTTCGGAAGCGTGCGTGGGCCGTTCAGCATGCTGCTCCACAGCCCGAAGCTGGCGGAGCGGGTGCTCCCCCTGGTCACCTTCTTCCGCGACGAGAGCATCGTCGCGCCGAAGCTCCGTTCCCTCGCCATCCTGACCGCCGTGCGCGAGCGCGAGGCGGCGTACGTGTGGGCGGCCCAGGTCGCCGCGGCACGCAAGAACGGCGTGCGCGAGGAGGCCATCGATCTCCTCCGGGCGAAGGGCGACGCCGTCAAGCTTCCCGCGGACGAGCGGGATATCGTGACCTACACGCGGCAGCTCATGCGCACGAACCGCGTCGACCAGGGGATCTTCGACGCGCTCAAGAGCCGCTACGGTGTGCAATGGCTGGTCGAGCTGACGGCGGCCGCGAACTACTTCGCGCTCCTGTCGGGGGTCGTCAACGCCTTCGAGGTCGCGGCCCCGCCAGACGGAGACAAGCTGCCGGTGTAGCCCACACGGGAGGGAGTCATGGCTCCAGTCATCTTGCCGCTGCTCGTCGCCGTCGTCGTCCTCGGCGCAACGCCGAGCGCCGCCGCGCAGGCGCCGGCGGGTCAGGCCACCATGGCCTGGCACGTGACGATCGCGCCGAGCTGGTTCGACCCCTCCACCGCTCCGCCACAGATCACCCCGTTCGGCATCCTCTACGCGCTCCACGACGCGCTCGTCCGCCCGTATCCCGGCCAGAAGATGGGCCCGAGCCTCGCGGAGTCGTGGCGGGAGAGCCCCGACGGCAAGACCTACGAGTTCAGGCTGCGCGCCGGGCTCAGGTTCCACAACGGCGACCCCGTGACCGCCGAAGACGTGAGGTTCAGCTTCGAGCGGTACAAGGGTGCCGGGGCGAAGATTCTGCAAGAGCGCGTCCGGCAGGTGGAGGTCGTCAGTCCCCTGGTGGTGCGCTTCCAGCTCAAGGAGCCGTGGCCGGACTTCATGACGTTCTACGGCACCACGGCCACCGCCGCCGGAATCGTCGTACCCAAGAAGTACCTCACCGAGGTGGGAGACGACGCCTTCAAGAAGCATCCGATCGGCGCCGGCCCGTACAGGTTCGTGAGCCACAAGCCCGGCGTGGAGGTGGTGCTCGAGGCGTACCCCGGGTACTGGCGCCGCGTCCCCAACGTGAAGACGCTCGTCATGAAGAGCGTCCCCGAGTCCACCACGCGCGCCGTGATGCTCAAGAGCGGAGAGGCCGATATCGGGTACGTGCTCGACGGCCCCGACGCCGAGGGTCTCAAGCGCGACCCGCGGATGCAGGTGGTGTCCTCGAAGCACGCGTCGATCTTCTGGGTCGAGTTCGCCGACCAGTGGGATCCGAAGTCGCCGTGGCACGACAAGCGGATGCGGCTCGCGGTGAACTTCGCGCTGAACCGCCAGCAGGTCAACGAGGCGGCGTGCCTCGGCTTGTGTCCGCCGGCGGGCGTGATCGTGCCCCGCGTCATGGACTTCGCGCTGCAGGTCGAGCCGCCACCGTACGATCTCACCAAGGCGAAGCAACTGCTCGCCGACGCCGGCTATCCGAACGGGCTCGACGCGGGGGAGTTCGTGGGGATTCCCGGGTTCCCGACCGTGGCCGAGTCGGTGCTGAACTATCTGACCGCGGCCGGCATCCGCATGAAGATGCGCGCGACCGAGCGCGCGGCCTTCTACTCCGACTGGAAGGAGAAGAAGCTCCGCGGGCTCTTCCTCACGGCGGTGGGGAACTCCGGCAACGCCGCGAGCCGGGTGGAGGCGTTCATCCAGTCCAAGGGCGGCTACGCCTACGGCGGCTATCCCGACATCGACGATCTGTTCCTGCAGCAGGCGCGCGAGCGCGACCTCAAGAAGCGCGAAGCGCTCCTGCACAAGATTCAGCAGCTCACGATCGACCGGGCGATGTTTGCGCCGGTCATGGACCTCCGCGTCTTGATGGGCGTCGGCCCCCGCATCGCCAGGCACACGATCACGGACATCTGGATGAGCCCCTTCCCCTCCTACGAGGACATGGAGCTCAAGGACTAGGACTTCCTGCGCGCTTGTCCGAGAGCCGCTCGGGGATGGGTTGCGCGCACTCGAAGCGCCGGCTCGTGTCGAGTGCTCCCTTCGAGCCCCTACTCTAGCCGATGCGCCTGGTATAGTGCTGCGCGACAACGACGTCCGACAGGGGGGAGACCATGCGCAAGACCATCACCGGCACCGGCGGAATGCTGCTCCTCCAGACCCTGAAGGACGCGGGCGTCGAGTACCTCTTCACGAACCCGGGTTCCGCGGAGACCGGGATCTTCGCGGCGCTCGCCGAGGACGGCGACCAGCGGCTCGTGGTCGGCAAGCACGAAGGGCTCGTCGCCGCGATGGCGGACGGGTACCACCGGATCAGCGGCAAGGTCGGCGTCGTCATCGCGCACGTAATGGGCGGCTCGTACCAGCTCGCCGGACAGCTCTTCAACGCCCAGGTCGCCGGCTCCTCTGTGGTCGTGATCGCCGGGGACTGGACGTCCGAGCTCCAGGATTATCGCGGGCTCGCGCCCTTTCCCGGCCTGAGCCAGGCCGAGTCCATGCGCCCGATCACCAAGGAGGCGCGCTGCGCGTACCAGGTGCACACGAACCCGGCGGCCATCACCGTCGCCACCACGCGCGCGTTCCGCGAGGCCACCACCCCACCCACCGGCCCGGTCTACCTCTCCATCAGCGCGGAGCTCCTCAATCGAGAAGGGCTGGAGGCACAAATCGGAGAGGCCGCGGAGTACCGGATCGAACGCCCGGCCCCCGCGCGCGCGCAGACGGTCGAGGCGATCGCCCGGCGGCTCGGTGAGGCGCACTGCCCGGTGGTGATGTTCGGCGACGACGTCTGGCGTGACGGCGCGCAAGCCGAGGCCGTGCGGCTGGCCGAGGTGCTCGAGGCGCCGGTGTTCAGCACCCGACAGATCTTCGCGAACTTCCCGACCCGGCATCCGCTCTACTGCGGCATGTATCCGGTCTCCAACGAGTTCGAGCAGGTCAGCGGCCTGACGCCGGACGTCCTCTTCCTCGTCGGGTGTCAGGGCGTGCACGGCAGCGTCGCCGAGCCGAGCGTGATGCAGATCGGGCCGAACCCGCTGCTCATGGGCCGTCACTATCCGCTCGACGTCGCGGTGCAGTGCGAGCTGCGTGAGACGTTGCGCCACCTCGGCGAGGCGCTGACGCGTCTCCACGCCTCCGATCGGGTCGCGAGCTGGGCCCGCCAGCGCGCGAAGGTGCGCGCGTACGCCAGGCTCCTGATCGAGCGCGAGGAGACCCTCGTGCGTGAGCATCAGCACGACCCGATCGTGCATCCCAGCGTGCTCGAGGCGCAGCTCGCGGAGCTCCTGCCCCGGAACTCCATCATGGTCCAGGAAAGCTCGACCGCCCGGACGGCCCTGCTCCCGTTCGGGTATCGAGAGATGGGCTGGACGCGCAGCGGCGGCGGCTCGCTCGGATGGGGCGTGGGCGGCGCGATCGGCGCCAAGATCGCCGTCGGCGGCGAGCGACCCGTCGTGCTCAGCTTGGGCGATGGCGCCCTCACCTATAGCGCGGTGGGGTTCTGGACGATGGCCCGGTACAACGCGGCGGTCCTCACCATCGTCTCGAACAACGAGAGCTATCAGATCGTGCGACACAACTGGGCGCGCGAGGTCCCGGACAGCAAGATGGTGCGGGACGGCACCTACCCCGGCCTCTATCTCAGCGCCCCCGCGACCGACTACGTCGCGCTCGCCCGCGCTCAGGGCGTGGACGGCGAGTGCGTCACCACTGCGAAGGAGCTCGAGCCGGCGCTCCGGCGCGGCGTGGACCGGATCACGCGCGACAACCGCCCGTACCTGCTCGAGGTGGCGGTCGCCCGCGAGGGGGTGGGCGCCGAGTCGACCTGGTATCAAGACTGGCAACTCTAGCCGCGGGAGGCTAGCGAGCGTTCGCGCGCTGAGGCATAGTGAACGCATCCCCTCCATGTCACATTCGCGCGCCGGCAGAGCCCCTTCCCGCGCCTCCGTCCGGCCACTCGCTCGGTGGAGCCGGCGCGCCCTCTCGGCGATGCGGGCGGCGCCGCCGGCGATCCGAGTGGTCGCGGGTGTGGTCGTCATCCTGGCGGTCTGGTCGGCGGTGAACTGGGGGTACCAGGTGATCCGCAAGCCGACCGAGCTGTTCTTTCCGGTGAGCGCCGCGCTCGGAAAGACGCCGCCCGAGACCTGGCGGAAGTACGAGCCGCTCTTCCGTGAGCATGCCACGGCCGTCATCACGCCCGAGCTGCTGGCCGCGCTGGCCCAGGTCGAAGGCGCGGGCAACCCGGTGGCCCGGACGTACTGGCGCTGGCGTCTGACGTGGAAGCCCTTCGAGCTCTACCGGCCGGCGTCGAGCGCGGTCGGGATGTACCAGATCACCGACGCGACGTTCCGCGAGGCCAGGCGCTACTGCATCCACGACCACGTGGTGGTCGAGGAGGGTCCCTGGTACGACGTGACGTCGTGCTGGTTCAACGGCCTCTACACGCGCGTCGTGCCGAGCCACGCCGTCGAGCTGACCGCCGCCCTCCTGGATCGTGGCGTCGCGGACACGGTGGGGCACCAGCGGAGCACCACTGCTACGCTTCAGCAGAAGCAGGATCTTGCCGCCGTCATCCACCTCTGCGGAGCCGGGCCGGGCGACGACTACGCACGGCGTGGCTTCCGGCTGACCGTCGACCAGCGGTGCGGCGACCACGACGTCAGCGGCTACCTCGCGCGCGTCAACGCGCTGAAGCGGCTGTTCCTCCGGCTGGCGGCCGCCGGGTAGCGACGCGCCTCGGGCCGGTTCACGGGCGCGGACGGCGAGGGCGCGCGAGCCGGAAGCACACCGCGCCCAGCACGCAAAACCCGACCGCGATCAGGAAGGCGATGCGATAGCTGCCGGTCAGGTCGTGCACGACGCCGCCGAACCACGGCGCGATGCCACCGCCGATGCCGTTGCCCACGCTCAGCATGCCGTAGATGACGCCGAAGCGTCGCCCCGGAAAGAGCTGCGACGCCATCGCGGTGATGATGGGGCCACGAGCGCCGAAGCCGAGGCCGAAGAAAAGCGCGTAGGCGTAGAGGGCGCCCGCGTGCGGCCACACCTCGAGTCCGAGCAGGCAGAGCGTTCCCACCGCCGTGCAGCCGTAGGAGATGGTCGCCGAGGTCGTGCGCCCGATCCGGTCGGCCGCGACGCCGAACACGATCCGGCCGACGGTCGAGAGCAAACCGGTGAGCCCGAAGATGCCGGCCACGAACAGGCGTGGGAAGCCATGGTCCACGGCGAAGGCCACCTGATGGGTGACGACCGAGAAGACGGCCAGCGGCGTGCACAGGTAGGCGAAGAAGAGGGCCCAGAACGCCCGCGTCCGCAGGGCCTCGCCGACCTCCCGGCCCGCGTCGGTGGATCGCGGGGTGGGCCCCGACACGTCGCCTCGACCCGGCGCCGCCACCACCGGCGCCTCCCGCACTCCGAGGGAGACGAGCGGAACGAGCACGAGGAGCGTGCCCAGGCCGAGGACGAGATAGGCGGCGCGCCAGCCATACCCGATGATCAGCCACTGCGCGAGCGGGCCGATCACCAGCACACCCGCCCCCATGCCCGAGAAGGCCAGACCCATCATGCTGCCGCGCCGCTCGGTGAACCACCGCGCGATCAACGCCCCGCTCGGAATCCAACTCACCGCGCACAGCCCCGCTGCGGCCAGTACCCCCGTCACCAGGTAGAGCGACCAGAGCGAATCGATCCGGCTCGCCAGAACACACGCGCCGCCGAGCAGGCACGCCCCGCCGAGCATGACCCGGCGCGGTCCTACGCGGTCCACGAGGATCCCCACCATGGGCGAGAACGCCCCCTGCACGATCGACGAGATCGAGAACGCCGCTGCGGTGGCCCCGCGGGGCCAGCCGAACTCCTCCAGCAGCGCCACGAAGAAGACCGGGAACGAGAAATAGAGGCCGGAGGCGATCGCCAGCGTGACCCACACCGCGCCGACCACCATCCACGGAAGGAGGGCCCCGCGGCGCAGCGCGGCGCCCTAGTCGGCGGACAGAAGTGCGTCGATCACCGGCCGGCCTCCATCGCCTTCGCCACGGCCACGAGCACTGTATCGCTGCCGCGCGCCCCGAGGATGGACAGGCCCACCGGCAGGTCGTCGACGGCCCCCCCCGGCAGACTCACCTGCGGCACTCCCGTCAGGCCGCCCTGCGAGGCCAGGCAACCGATGCGCGTGCGCAGCGGCTCGAGCGTCGCGAGGGGCAGCCCCTTCGGGGGCGCCGGGAACGGCGTCGTCGGCATGCAGAGGATGGTCCCGGGCGGGAGCAGCCACGCCAGGCGGGCGCACGCTTCGGCGCGCATCATCGCCGCCCACTGTCGCTCGCTCTCGGGGATCGTGCTGGCGAGAACCAGCGTGCGGGCCACGCTGAAGGCGAAGCGCGGGTTGTCACGATCGATCCAGTCCTTGAAGGTGAGCCAGGCCTCGTAGGGCTGGAGCGTGCGCTGCGCCCGCGCCCAGACCGACAGCCCGGGTGGAGCCAGGAGGTCCTCGCGCACCTCCTTCACGAGCGCCGAGAGCTTGCGCACCATCGGCCCGAGCGCCGCGGCGGTCTCGGCGTCCGCGAAGCCGAACGCGTCGACCGCCACGACGAGCCGGGTCGGCAGGCTCGCCGGGATCGGCTCGCCGAGCAGGACCTCCGACACGCGGGCGAATGTCTTCGCGTCGCGCGCGAACCATCCCGTCGTGTCGGAGCTCGGCGCCTGCGCCATCATACCGGTGAGGTCGAGCCGGCCGTGGGTCGGCCGGATGCCGTAGAGCCCGCAGAAGCTCGCCGGCACGCGCACCGATCCGCCGGTGTCGGTGCCGAGTGCTACGTCGCACAGCCCCTGCGCCACGGCCGAGGCCGAACCCGACGAAGAGCCGCCGGGCACGCGGTCGGGCGCCTTCGGGTTGAGCGGCGTGCCGTCGAAGGGGTTTTCGCCGAGGATGCCAAGCGAGACTTCGTCGGTGACGGTCTTACCAATCAGCGTCGCGCCGGCGTCGAGCAAGCGCTGCACCGCCCACGCGTGGCGCGTCGGCACCGGATGCTGCCGCGCCCAGTCCGGGTTGCCGCCGCCGGTCGGATGCCCGGCGACGTCGAAGAGATCCTTGGCGGCGAACGTCAGGCCGGTCAGCGGACCGCGGGGTGCGCCGGCGATGCGCACCGGCGGGCCGGGGACGAAGGGGCTGGTCATCGCCTCGAGGAGCTACGCCGTCGCCGCGCCGTACTGGAGGGCCGGGATGAGCTTGCGTTGGACGGGATCGACCCCCAACCCGAACCCTTCCAGGGTGTAAGCGCCCAGCACGTCGAGGTCACCCGCATCACCGAAGAGGCAGACGGTATGGAGCGTTCGTCCCTCGAGGGTGATGAGCACCTCCGCGGCGTCGCGCTCGGCGAGCTGGCCCGCGATCGTCACGACGCGACGTCGCTCGGTGGGCACCACGGACAGCCCGCGCAGAAGGGCGGCGGCGACCCAAGTGTAGGTGGAGCCGCTGTCCACGAGCAGCTCGACCGGCTGACGACGCTCGGGTCTCTCCGGCGCGGCGAGCTGCGCCTCCACAAAGAAGGTTCCCATCGGTCACACCCCCTTGCGCAGCGTACGGCCCCAGGCTGGGACACCGCAAGAGTATCGACGTGCAGACAAGGGGCTGCTCCGCTGGACTCCATGCTCTCGATGGGGCACGATACGCGGGCGGAGGATTTCCATGGCTCGCACGCTGCTCGACAAGGTGTGGGAAGCTCACACAGTCCGAGTGCTGCCGTCCGGCCAGACCCAGCTCCTGATCGGCCTGCATCTCATCCACGAGGTGACGACGCCGCAGGCCTTCCAGATGCTGAAGGAGCTGAAGCTCAAGGTGCGCATGCCCGAGCGGACGTTCGGCACGCTCGATCACATCATCCCGACGGCCGACCAGACCCGTCCCTACGCCGACCCGGAGGCGGAGGAGATGGCCCAGCACATGTACAGGAACATGAAGGAGTTCGGCCTGCCGCTCTTCGACATGGCGAGCGGCAAGCAGGGCATCGTCCACGTGATCGGGCCCGAGCTGGGCCTCTCCCAGCCAGGCATGACGATCGCGTGTGGTGATAGCCACACGTCCACTCACGGCGCAGTCGGCGCCATCGCCTTCGGCATCGGCACCACTCAGGTGCGCGATGTTCTCGCAACCCAGTGCCTCGCCATGGCCAAGCCCAAGCTCCGTCAGGTGCGGGTGGAGGGCACGCTCGCCA
>Ga0209157_1001336_pt1 | contig 20631 bp, 20 predicted proteins | sample GraSoiAngelo_135_FD_185892 | JGI IMG/M metagenome (GOLD analysis project Ga0209157, IMG submission 185892) | Grasslands soil microbial communities from the Angelo Coastal Reserve, California, USA - 14_0929_05_40cm (SPAdes) (version 2) | ecosystem: Environmental > Terrestrial > Soil > Grasslands ...
AGCGCCTGCACATTGCCTGCGACCCGCCGCCGGAAAGCCGCCTCTTTCGCCGCCATGAGCCGCTCGGTTTCCTCTTGCGGCAGGTCGCCGAGGAGCCGTCGCAGGATAACGTAGTTCCGCAGCCCGATGAGCGAGCCGAGATACTCCTCGCGCGACAGGTCCCGTCCAAACTCCGACAGGACCTCGCGATACGCCTGATAGTGGAACTCCATGCTGTTCACCAGCACGCCGTCCATGTCCCAGAGGATCGCTCGTGTCACGCCAAGTCGTCCGATGCCCGCAGGCGATTACTCCTGGCAGCCGCGGCAGAAGTTGGTGATCCGCTGGCCCGAGGTGATCTCGGAGATGCGGTGGCCACAGCGCGGGCAGTCCTGCCCTCCTTTGCGGTGAACGCGGAGGTGATCGCGATAGTGATTTGTGGGCAGGCCTTTCTCCTCCATCAGACCGGCGACAATAGGCGTCGACCAGTCCATCACCTTGCGAATGGAGCGAAAGATCTCGCCAAGCTGCTCCTCGGAAAGATCGGTGCGCTTGCGGTAGGGATGTATGCGTGCCTCCCATAAGATTTCATCCGAGTATGCGTTCCCGATTCCGGCGATGCACTTCTCCGTCGTTAGGACACTCTTGATCTGCGCGCGCATCTTCTTCACTCGCTCGATAAAGACTCTCTCGGTCAGCTGCGGGTCCATCACGTCGGGCCCCATCTCCGTCCAGCGAGGCACCTTCTGGGCGAACTCATCCTCCCGCACGAGATACGCGCGCCCCATGTTGCGGTCATCGAAGTAGCGAAAATCCATATTGTTGCTCAGGTGCATGATGAAGGCGGTCTTTGGCCTTCGCCGGTCTTTCGGCTGGAGGTACTCGAAGCGGCCGGTGAGCATGGAGTGCACGACGAGATTGTCGCCGGATTCAAACGGAAACAGGAGGTATTTTGCCCGGCGATCGACAGGCTGGAATACCTGCCCCTTCATCCGGCTTTCGAATTCGTCGCGGCCCATCCGTACGATCCACGGGATGACCGACTGCGCGGACTCGACCGCTAAGCCGGGCAGCCGCTTGTTGAAGTAGGCGCGGTAGCCTTCGAGATCGGGGATTTCGGGCATGCGCCGCGTTACTCCCGGTATTTGGGATACGAGCCGAGCACGCGAAAGAAGGAGCATTGCTCCTTCACGCGTTCGAGGGCGGTCATCAGCGGCTCCTCAGCGCGATGGCCGTCTACGTCCATGAGGAAGATATAGGTCCCGAGCTTCTCGCGGCTGGGGCGCGATTCGATCTTCGAGAGGTTGATGGAGCGTTCCGAGAACTCTTTTAGCGCCCCCACCAGGAGCCCCGGGCGGTCCTCAACGACGAATGCGCAGGCTAATGATGTCCTATCATCGCCGCTTGGTGGTGAGTCTTGTTTTCCGAGCACTACGAAGCGCGTGAGATTTGGGCTCCGGTCCTGGATGCCACGGGCGAGAATTTCGGCGCCGAAAATATCGGCGGCGCGACGGGTGCCGATGGCCGCGGCGTTCTCACGCGCCATCATCTCCTCTACGGCCGCCGAATTCGAGAGCGCGGCTTCGATGGTAGCTTTGGGGAAGCAGCGCTCGACGAAGCCGCGGCACTGGCCCAGCGCCTGTGGGTGTGCAAAGAGGACCTTGACGGAATCAGCTTTCGTACCGGGCTTGACCAGCAGGTAGTGCTCGATCGCCAGGATCGCTTCGTTCTGGATGGACAGCGCCCGGGCGCTGTGCACGAGGACGTCGAGCGTCTCAGTGACGGACCCCTCGAGGCTGTTTTCGATTGGGACGATACCGAGATCGGCCATTCCCGAATCGACGGCGCTCGCTACGGCGGTGATGCTTGCCATAGGCACTGATTCGGCTCGGGCGTCGTACTTGAGGGCGGCTTCCTCGCTAAAAGTGCCGGCGGGCCCCAGGAAGGCCAGCCGCAGGCCTGCCCGCTGCTGCGGCGTGCTTGCTTGTCCGGCCGGGCCGCTCATGACTAGCGGCCGGGAGCGGCTGGTGACGAGGAATTGGTCAACGCGGCGCGAAGCGCATCCTCGCTCTCGCGGCGAGTGACCGCGACTACCTGGTCCTCGGCCCGGATTACTGTGTCGTTGCTGGGGACTCGGGGCGTGCCGTCCGAGTCCACGATTAGCGTGATCAGCGACTGCTGTGGGAGCAACAACTCACCGATGCGCTTTCCGACCACCGACGCCCGCTGCGGCACCTTGACCTCGACGATTTCGAGTCCCCCGCCCTTCAAGCTAAGCAGCTGGATGAGCCCGTGGATCGGCAGCTCCTGCTCGATCTGGGCGAGGATGGCGGCTGTGGCGCTGACGGTAGTGTCGATGCCGAGCTGCTTGAAGATCGTCTCGTTCTTCGGGTTGTTGATGCGCGCGACTGTCCGCGGCACGCTGAACTTCGCCTTGGCCACCTGGCACACCACGAGGTTGTCCTCGTCGTCACCGGTAACAGCGATTACCATGTCGGCCCGGCCGTAGCCGGCCTTCTCCATGGTCGCAGCTTCGCAGCCGTCTCCGCGAAGGGCGATATCGCCGAGCTCCTGGGTGACGCGCTCAACCTTGGCCGCGTCGAGCTCGATGATGAGCACTTCGTGGCCCTCCGGCGCCTCGAGAAGCTCCTTGGCGAGATAATAACCGACCTTCCCGGCCCCTACGACGATTATGTACATTTAGCCCTCGGCCTCTCCGTCGGCGACCACCAGTTGCTTGTCGAGCAGATCCTTGAGAAGCTGCGCGCCGACCAGCGTCGGGCTAATGGTTTCGAGGCCCAGGTCGCGGTAGATCTCCTCCCGGATGGGGTCATAGATGCGGCAGAGGGTGCGGCGAACGCCAAAGAGGTGCTTGGCCATCTGCGTTGCCATGACGTTGCGGTTATCACCCTGAGTCACGGCCACGAACGCGTCCGCCTGTCTGAGACCGACGCGGGCGAGAACGTCCTGGTCGATGGCGTTGCCGGCGTGCCTGCGACCTTTGAACTCGGGCGGCAGGCGCTTGAAGGCATCGGGCCGGATGTCGAGCACTGTGACATCATGCCCGTCGGCGTCGAGCCAGGTCGCCAGAGTGGCGCCGACTCGACCGCAGCCCATAATTACGACTTTCATCCGTTATCTATTCCCGGACCGGCTCTCGGAAAAGGATGACCTGGCACGGCGCGTGGGTGAGGACGTACTGCGGGGCGGTCCCAATCTGAAACTCGCCGAGGGTGCGCTCGTAACCGATGCCCATCACAATGGCGTCGACCTGCCGGTCCGCCGCCTCATCAACGATGGCATGTCCCCGGTCTCGGGCCTGCAATAACTCGCCGGAGATTTTGTAGTCCACCTGGTCTGCTACCTGTTCCGCCTCGGTCAGAACGTCTTCGCCGGACCTCGCTTCGCTGGACATCTCGGCGTCGAGGGGCAAGTTGCGTGCTACTTCGATGACGTAAACGGCGTAGACGGTACCCTTGTTTCGCTTCGAGAGGTGGCAGGCGAGAGCGAGGGCATCGAACCCAGCCCTTGAGCCATCCACCGGCACCAGTACATTCTTAATCCTCAGCGAGTCGTAGTCCAAGAGCTTCTCGGTCTAATTATCAAGCAACGATTATATTCGCGGGCATATTGCCCAATCAACCGAGTCGCGGGCAGGCGGGGACAACTCCCCCAGAGCGCGAAGAGCTCGCGGGGGTGGCTTCAATCGGTCTTTACCGCCGTTTGGCCGCCCCCCTCAAGCCTGCGAGCGAAATCGGTGATTCGGCGGCCAAAACGCTTCCAAAGCACTAGGAGAATAATGGCCGGAACCGCAAGCCACGCCAGGAACACCGCGCCGACTATCGTCACCGTGCCCAGGACAACCATTGCATCCTTCGACGTCTTCCACGAAGCTTGCCAGGCCTTCTGAGCCCAGTTCTTGCTGTCGGCCTGCACTATCGCCGGAGGCAGGCTCAATTGCACCGTGATTGACGCGAAGTCCGTGAGGTTGTTAAGCACGTTTGTGCGACCCGTTGCCTGCTCGATTTCGAGGCGGACCCCATTCAGCCGGTCTTGCACCGTCAGAATCTCGTCGATAGAAGCAGCCTTGTTGAGTAGCTCTAGGTATCGCTGCTCGGTCGCCTGCAAGTTCCGCAGACGAGCCTGAAGGTCTGTGAACTCCTCGGTCACCTCAGACGCATTGCTCGTCTCCGACACCGTTTCCTTCGCGATACCACGCAGCCGGCTCATCACCGTTGAATAGGCATCGGCGGGCACGCGAATCGTCACTGTCGCCGTCTGCGTGCGTCTCACGTTGTCTCCGCCGTCATTCCCTGAATTGACCAGGACGTTGGACGCGGATACGAACCCGCCCGCACCGGATGCCACATCGTCGATTTGTTGGACCGCCGCCACGACGTTTTCCACCCTCAGATCGAGGTTCGCGTTGCGGACGATCTTGCGGTCTTGGACCTTTGGCTCCGGCAGTGCGTTGTCGCCCGCCGGCGCTGCGGGCGCTGCGGAGTCGTTCCCCGCGCTCTGCTTGGTTCCTGATCCGCTGTCGTTAGCCGTTTGGCCGCTACAGGCCGCGAGCAGCAGGGCGCCTCCTATGAGCCCGAAAGCGCCGAACGTTCGCCAGTTGCGCCACGCTTTGATAGTCATGGCTTTCACCCCTCCGTGAGATGTCTCTACTCGATAAACGAGAAAAATCTCTCGAAAGTTCCAGTTTGCGGATACGGCGCGATCCGTTTATCCGCTGCACCGCAGGCAATCCGTTAACAGGCAATCCGTTCCGTAAAGCCCCGGCGCGAGGGGCTGCTCCTGGCTCCCTACGCCAACTGAACCAATGACGGCGTAACCAGACCGTCCTCTATATCGAGAAAGCCGATCGTTCCGAGGCGCGTGCTCTGGTGGTTGGGAAAGGTAGGGCTCCCCGGGTTCACGATCAGGACGCCCTTCACCTCGGTGATTTCCGCCGCATGGGTGCTGCCGCGCACGATGACGTCTACCGGCCCGCGAAAGTAGTGCTGCATTTGCCCGTCGAGGGTGCGAAGGGGCGGATGTTCGGGGAGCTGGAGGTCGTGAACAAGGCCGATCTTTACCGTTCGCCCTGAGGCTCTCGAAGGGCCAACCGTCAGCACCTTCGCCTCAGACAAACGCGGATCTTCAGGAGGCACCGTCCTTTGCCAGCCCCGGAAGTCACCGTTGCCCCAGACGGCCATCACGGGCGCGACCTCCTCCAGCCAGTCGATCACCTCTGGGACCATGAGGTCGCCCGCGTGCATGATCAGGTCGACCCCGCGAAACGCCTCGTAGATTTGCGGCCAGAGTTCCTTGGTGGCCGTCGGTATGTGCGTGTCGGAGATAAGGCCGATGCGCATTAGCCCTCAGCGCTCAGCTTCTCAATCGCGAGCCTGATCACCTTGCGCGTTTCGTCATTAACAGGCGGATAGCGCAGGTCGAGCTGCTCCAACGCTCTCCAGATGACTTGCGTCACGAGGGCGCGTAGCGCCCACTTTCGGTCGGCCGGCATGATCCACCAGGGGGCGTGCGGCGTGGACGTTTCGGTTAGCAGCCCTTCGTAGGCGCGCTGGTAATCGTCCCACTGCTCGCGGGCGGCGATGTCGGCGGCGGAGAATTTCCACTGCTTGCGCGGGTCTTCAAGTCGCTGAAGCAGGCGCTTTTTCTGCTCGGCCTTCGAGAGGTGGAGGAAGAACTTGAGCACAATTGTCCCATTGCGCGTCATCTGCCTCTCGAGCGAGTTGATCTCCTCGAACCGGTCGCGCCAAAACGCCCTGTCGATCGGCCGCTCGGGCATCGGGCGCTCGCGGAGGAGCTGAGGGTTCACGCGCACTACAGTAACTTCTTCGTAGTACGAGCGGTTAAAGATTCCGATATCGCCCTGTTCCGGTAGCGCTCTGACGTACCTCCAAAGGTAGTTGTGCCTCAGCTCTTCGCGCGACGGTTCCTTGAAGCTAACGACATTCACGCCTGCGGGGTTCATGCCGGAAGTGACGTGCTTGATCGTGCTGTCCTTGCCCGCAGCGTCCGGCCCCTGGAATATCACGAGGAGTGAGTAGCGACCATCGGCCCAGAATGCGTCTTGAAGATCGGCGAGCTCCTGGATGCGCTCTTTGATGAACTCATCGGCCTGGCGTTTGAGTTCGTCCTTGTTCAGCTCGTCGAGGCCGGCGGGGACATCCCATTTCGTGTCCCAATGGTCGAGCCTCACCTTCGTGCCGGGGGCGACGCGGAAACGGTCAACCATCTCGTCGGTGATATCGATTTGGGTGGCCTGTTCATCACGCGTCGTGCGCATGGTGCCATGATAGCGCGAGGCCGCTTGCATCCCCAGGGGCGGGTTCGTTAACGGAGGGCGGGTTGTAGGCGCGAGGTCCGGCGTTTCCTTGAGAGACGCCTCGTTGGTAAATGGGACTAAACCCGCCCCTACGCGACGGCCATTACCTCCGCTATACTGAATTCACCCCCTGAAGGAGGATCCGAAGGATGGCCATCGAGACAGGCACAGATACCGTCAAGCGCGGGCTGGCGCAGATGCTCAAGGGCGGCGTGATCATGGACGTCGTGACGCCGGAGCACGCGAAGATCGCCGAGGAGGCGGGGGCGTGCGCGGTCATGGCGCTCGAGCGCGTGCCGGCGGATATCCGCGCGACAGGCGGTGTTGCGAGAATGTCGGATCCGGAGATCATCGTGAGGATCATGGAGGCGGTGTCGGTCCCAGTGATGGCGAAGGTGCGCATCGGCCACTTCGTCGAGGCGCAGATCCTCGAAGCCCTCGGTGTCGACTACATTGACGAGTCTGAGGTGCTGACGCCGGCCGACGAAGCGCACCACATTGAGAAGCACGCTTTCAAAGTGCCGTTCGTCTGTGGCTGCCGGGATTTGGGGGAGGCACTGCGCCGAATCGGCGAGGGCGCGGCGATGATCCGCACGAAGGGCGAGGCGGGCACGGGCGACGTCGTCGAGGCCGTTCGCCACATGCGGGCGGTGCAGTCGGCGGTCCGACGCTTGCAGTCGCTGCGGGAGGACGAGCTGATGGCCGAGGCCAAGGCGCTCAACGCCCCGTACGATCTTGTGAAAGAGACGCGCGAGTTAGGGCGGCTGCCGGTCGTGAACTTCGCGGCAGGCGGGGTCGCAACGCCGGCGGACGCGGCGCTGATGATGCAGCTGGGGGCGGACGGCGTCTTCGTTGGTTCCGGGATCTTCAAGTCGGGGGACCCGGCGGCGCGCGGCCACGCAATCGTTAAGGCCGTGACGAACTACAACAACGCCGCCATCCTCGCCGAAGTCTCGCGCGGACTGGGCGAGCCTATGGTCGGCATCGCCGTGAACGCGATGGCCGAAGGTGAGCGGCTAGCGCCGCGGGGCTGGTAGGCCGAATACGCCCTATCGCGGCGCCGACGGCAACCGCGACAACTGTGTCGTAAGCAGCGCGTAACAGAATTATCGCAACCCGCCCGATCAGGGAGAACTCTTTCCGGCACCGTCACTTGACATATAACTTCAACGGGTGTTCGAATAGGCGCTACCCCTAGTTGCCCCGCTAGAGACCAAAGGAGGAGGTATCCCGTATGGGACACGCATTCCGGCGGACAGCGCCGGTCGTTGTCGCCGCTATCGTCCTTGCGCTGACGGCGAGCATCGCGAGCGCGGACGGACCCGGTTGGAAGACGATCTCGCAGGACTTTCATGGCCTGCTATTTGGGCTGAACGTGGGCCAAGACGGTCAGCTGCTCGTTGCTGATTCGGGCGCCGGGCCTACCAAGCTGGACCCAGACAGCGGGGACACATCGCTGATCGCGTCGCTTCCTAACGTCTCCGATGTAATCCAGATCGGGCGGCGCGAGTACGTGGCCTTGACGGGCGGTGGAGGCGAGGAGGGAAGCCCGCCGCCGCCGGGGTCGGCCACGCTCTACCGGATCAAGAACGGCGACGTAAGCGCGATCGCTGACCTGGGCAAATTCGAGGCTGACAACGACCCTGACGGCGCCGGTGTTGACTCTAACCCGTACCATCTGGCGAAGTTGAGCCAGAACAAGATACTGGTGGCCGACGCAGGCGGCAACGACATCCTGGTCGTGGATAAGCACGGGAATATCGATTGGGTGGCTGTTTTGCCGAAGCACGAAATACCGACGCAACCGGTAAAGGACGCCGCGGGATGTCCGGCGGGCCCGCCCGACATTTGTGGTTTGCCCGATACGTTCGCGGCTGATGCCGTCGCCACGTCGGTTGCTGTTGGCCCGGACGGAGCGATCTATGCAGGGGAACTGACCGGCTTTCCCGCTACGCCCGGCTTCTCGCGAATATGGCGGATTGAGCCGGACGCAAGACATGTCCGTTGCGGTACAGATGACGACGAGTGCAGACAAGTCCAGATTTCCAACGACTGCATCGACTTCGGCCCACAGGGCTGTGGTCCGGAGCAGGGGCCGCGGACATCGATCGTCGATATGACTTTCGGCAAAGACGGCACCGCATACGTTGTGGAGCTGGATGAGGCGAGCTGGCTTGCAGCAACCGAGGGAGGCGGCGTCGGCGGCACGGTAAACGCCTGCAGGAGCCAAAACGGCGGCGGCGATAACAATGGTGAGGGTCACCACGACAACGGCACCGTCAAGTGGTCGTGCAACGCGATCGCGACCGGCCTCCCGTTCCCGCTGGCGGCGGCGGTCGCCGACCATTCCGTCTACGTGACGCTCGCTCACGGCTTCGAAGGCCCGTTTGAAGTTGCGGTCCTCACGAATAGTGGCGGTGAAGACAACGGTGACGATAACCACGGCAACGGCGATCACGAAGCACACGGGGACACCGATCGCGAGAACGGAGGCCACAAGGGCGACTGAGCTTACCCTTCGACGGAGCCCACGACGAGCCGGCCTCAAGCCGGCTCGTATGCTTATAGGTTGGTGCCCCTACCTACGGGCGGCAATGGCTGACTGCTAAAATAGAGGATGCCTTGACTACCATCGGCGTTCTCGCTCTTCAGGGTGACTTTATCGAACACGAATCGATGCTGCGGCGACTGGGCGTTTCAACGCGGCAAGTCCGGTCCGCTGAAGACCTGCGCGGGCTCGATGGGCTGATCATTCCAGGCGGTGAAAGCACTACATTCTGCCGTCTGATGGAAGACTTCAACCTGTACCGCCCGGTTCGGGCCTTTGTGCAGACCGGAGCGCCGGTTTGGGGCACGTGCGCGGGGATGATCGTGCTCGCCGGCAACGCCTCGGACCTGGCCTTTCCCACTCTGGAGGCTCTAGATATCGAAGTCCTCCGCAATGCCTATGGCCGGCAAGTCGATAGCTTCGAGACGGATCTCGACATTGCGGCGTTGGGCGAGGAGCCCTTCCACGCCGTCTTCATTCGCGCGCCGGTTGTGGCCAGTGTAGGACCGGGAGTAGAGGTCATGGCAACGGTCAGAAGCGAGCCGGCGGGTCGGGAAGAGCCTGTCGCGGTCCGGCAAGGCGCCGTGATGGCGACGTCTTTCCATCCTGAGCTCACGAATGACGTGCGGTTCCACAGCTACTTCGTCAGCCTTGTTAGGACATCCGGGACAAGCGCCGGCTCGAAATGAGTTCGCCTCGCCGCCCGCTGCCGACCGACCTGGTTGCCCTCGTTTCCTTCGATGGGCGTGTCCACCCTAACGAGGCCAAACCGCTCGACCGGCTGGGCCTCGACGATCGCGCGCATCCGCTGGAATCGACCATCGAGCAGTGGTTTTCGTTCGCGACGGGCAAGCACACGTGGGTGAGCGTGCGCGGCGCAACCATCCGCGGTCTAATATCGGCGCGCCGGCGGGCAAAGCCGCCTGCCTGGGAGGTGGATGCTCTGATTGATGTGGAGGAGGATGAAGGGGTGGCGCTGTCCCTTTTTAGCCGGATGATCGGCGGAATAAGCAAACAGCGTGCCGAACGGGTCTTTCTGCGACTGGATGCCGGGAGCCACTTATCAGAAGCGGCACGCAGGGCCGGTTTTTTTCCGTATACCAAAGAGACGCTCTATCGGCTCGATTCGGTTCCGTCTTCCCAAGCGACTGAAGTGCCGTTTCGGCCACGCGACAAAAGCGATCTAGTCGGCATCTTTCAGCTATACAGTCATTCTGTGCCGGCCAACGTGAGGGCGATCGAGGGCGCCACTTTTCGGGAATGGCAGGCCGCTGAGGAATCGTGGGGAGGGAGCACGAAGGACTTACTGCTGGAGGAGGACGGGATAATTAGCGCGTGGCTGCGGCTTCTTCCCGGTCAGACAGGCCGCCTCTCCTTGATCGCTCAAAGCACGCGCTTCAGTACTGATGACGTTACTCAGAGCGCCCTCTCGCATCTCAATGCGAGCCGCCCGGTCCTTTGTCTCGTGCCGGAATACAACGGCGCTTGGGCGGCATGCCTCGAGCGGCTGGGGTTCCAGCCGGTGTCGGCCTACACCTGCTACGCCCAGCGGTTGGTCAAGCCGGCCGAGGAACTTGCCCAGGAGACCGCCGGTCAGGCCATTCCCGTTTAGCAGCCCGATGTTGAATGTTACCGACGACCTCGACGCTCTTATCGATGTTTTGCCAGTTGACCTTGCGGGCACGCTGCGTGGGCGCACGAACAATTTCGAGCTCCTGGAAATAGTGATGGACCTGGGGCGTCCGCCCGAAGCCCGCTATCCCGGCGAGGAAGTAACTCTCAGTGAGTCCGAGGTCTCGCAGGAAGACATAGACGCTGTCGTCTCGCGGATCGGCGAGTTCACTGCGGACAACCGGGCCGGCATCGAACGGACCTTGCATCGGATTTCTTGCATCCGAAACCGCAAAGGCCAGATCGTCGGCCTTACCTGTCGTGTTGGACGAGCGGTATTCGGCACTATTCGCATCATCGAGGACCTGGTAAGAACCGGAAAGAGCGTGTTGCTGTTAGGAAGGCCTGGGGTGGGCAAGACAACGATGCTGCGCGAAGTCGCGCGTTTTCTTGCCGATGAGCTGAACAAGCGCGTAGTAGTTGTTGATACGTCGAACGAAATCGCCGGCGACGGCGATATTCCGCACCCCGGAATCGGCAGCGCCCGACGGATGCAAGTGCCCGCGCCTGAGCTGCAGCACAAGGTTATGATCGAAGCGGTTGAGAATCACATGCCGGAAGTGATCATCATCGACGAGATCGGGACGGACCTCGAGGCGGCCGCTGCCCGAACGATCGCCGAGCGGGGCGTCCAACTGATTGCGACTGCTCACGGCAACGCCCTCGAGAACATCATCATGAACCCGACGCTCTCGGACCTTGTGGGTGGGATCCAGTCGGTCACGCTAAGCGATGAAGAGGCCCGGAGGCGCGGTACGCAGAAGGCGATTCTGGAGCGGCGCGCTCCCCCAACGTTCAACATGCTTGTGGAGATTCAATCGTTCAGCAAAGTGGCTGTGCATGCCGATGTCGCGGAGGTGGTGGACGCGATCCTGAGGGGCTACTCGGTGCCACCCGAGATCCGCGAACTGGACGCAGCCGGTGAAGTGCGATTGGGAGCGGCCGTATCGCATACCGCCGCCTCGGCTCGGGACGCCAGAGGCCGCGCGGATATCGAGACCACGCCGGCCGCTACCCGCGAGCGGCGGATCTACCCATTTGGAGTGTCGCGCCAACGCTTGGCCCAGGCCCTGAGAGAGACACGATTTCCCGGCCAGATCGTGGATCACCTTGAAGACGCTGACGTGGTCATCACGATCCGGCCTTATTACCGGCGCAAGCCTCAGACCTTGCACGACGCGGAATCGCGCGGAGTCCCCATCTACGTTGTCAAAAGCAACACCGTGCTGCAGCTAGAGCAATCGCTGCTCACCATGCGGGGAGACCGGGCTGGTGACCCGGTCATGGCTGCCCTAAAAGAGGCGGAGGAGGCTATCGGCCAGGTAATGAACGTCGAGAACGCTGTTGACCTCAATCCGCAGAACGCCTACGTGCGCCGACTGCAACATATGCTGGCGCAGCGTTACAACCTAGCCTCGCGCAGTCTCGGCAAGGAACCGCACCGTTACGTCCGCATAATGCCCGGCGAAGACTAGATGGCGGCTGCGCAGAGCCGTGCGGCCTTCATCACGCTTGAGGGTGGGGAAGGGTCCGGCAAGACCACCCAGGCTGCTGCTATCGCAGATTCCTTGCGAGACCAAGGACAGACGGTCTGCGCTACGTGGGAGCCAGGAAGCACGGAGTTGGGCCGCCTGATACAAGGCATCCTCGAGATGAAGGAGCATGGCAGTGCGCTCAGCGCTTTGGCGGAGCTGCTGCTATTCGAGGCAGATCGTGTCCAGCACGTGTCAGAGGTCGTCCTTCCGGCTTTGACCGCGGGACGGCTCGTAATATGCGACCGATTCACGGACTCGTCTCTGGCGTATCAGGGTTATGGCCGCGGGCTGGATCTCGAGTTCATCAGGCGCTTGAACGACGAGGCGTCGGGCGGGCTGTCGCCTGACCTCACGCTGCTGCTGGACATCCCGCCCAAAGCAGGGCTCTCGCGTGAAGGAGACCAGAATGATGTCACGGGACGGGAATCACTGGACTTCCATGAAAGAGTTCGGGATGGCTTTCTGGAGCTTGCGCGCGCCGAACCTGAGCGTTTCGTGGTGATCGACGGCACGCTTGCGGTCGAAGAGGTTACAGAGCACGCGATCGCCGCCATTAAGGAGAGACTGTCCCTTCTTCGATAATTGACATGGTGCCATTCCTCGCTGGACAGCTTTCAACCCCGCCGCTATCATAATTCTTGCCGCTTTTTCATTGAAGGAGGAATCTTGGCTACAAGGTCCGCCGCGAAGGCTCACCGGCAGTCCATAAAGAGGCGCCTGCGCAACCGCGCCGTAAAGAGCGCGACAAAGACGGCGATCAAGCGTGCGAACGAAACTATTGCCGGCGGCGACTTCGATGCCGCTCGGGAGGCCGTCCGCGCGGCCATAAGCACCCTCGACCGAGCGGCCCGCAAGGGCGTCCTCCATCCGAACAACGCCGGGCGCCACAAGTCCCGATTGCTCCTTCGATACAACGCCTCGGTCGCCGCCCTCCAGACGCCGGTGGCTGAACGTCCGGCGCGAAAGGAGAAGCCGGGCGCCGCCAAGGCGGCCGCTTCTAAAGAAGCGAAGGGCGCCGCGAAAGCAAGCGCACCGAAGACGGCAAAGGGCGCCAAGAGCACTGCGGCCAAGAAGCCAAAGAAATAGCGTGTCGCGTTAATCGTCTCTCGACGAGGACACCGGCACGCTTGTCTTCAGCATTAAACGTCCAAACGATCCGCGCGCAGATACCGGCTACCGCCAAGCAGGTATACCTGAACACAGGATGGCAGGGACCTTCGCCGCTGGCGGTAATCCGCGCCGTTCAGACCGCGTTTCAGGCGGAGGCGGAAGGCCCCACCGCGCCGCCGATCCACGAAGAACGCCTCGCCGAATTCCGGCGTTGCCGACAGGCGTTGGCGGCTCTGGTTGGCGCGAGCGCCGAAGAACTGTCCATCCAGCAGAACACGACCGAGGGGATCAACCTTGTGCTCTCCGGCATGGGACTACGGGCTGGCGACGAAATTATCACGGTCAGCGGAGAGCACTCCTCGGTCATCGTTCCCGTCTATTACGCGCGCGAACGGTACGGCGCCAATCTCAGGATTGTCAGGGTCTCCGGCACCGATTTCCCGGCTGACATTCTCGCGCGGTTCCAGGAGCTCGCGACCCCAGCGTTGCGATTGATCGCCCTCTCCCACGTTTCGTACTCCACCGGACAGCTGTTTCCCGTTCGCGAACTCGCCGCGCTGGCCCACGAGCGCGGCGCCTTACTGCTGCTCGATGCAGCCCAGTCCGTAGGGCAACTCCCGGTGGATGTCCACGAGCTTGATTGCGACTTTTGCGCCTTCCCCGGCCACAAGTGGCTCCTAGGGCCGGCGGCGACAGGAGCGCTGTATGTGCGAAGGGAACTCATTCCGCGGATACAGCCAGCAAAGGTGTCGCATCATGCATCCGCCTTCTACAACTTCAAAGACCGTTTTGAGACGAAAGGGGACACGATCGACAAGTTCGAGATGACGACCGTAAGCGTGCCACTGCTCGCCGGGCTGAACGCCGCGATCCATTACACTGCCGGGATCGGCTTTGAAGCGATTGCGGAGCGAGCGGCCGGCCTCGCACGTTATGCGACTAAGGGTCTATCGGAGATTCCGGGCGCCCGATTGATAAGCCCGCCGGAGTCCGCCAGCGTGCGAACGGGTATCGTCTCGTTCGCTCTGGCCAACGTGCCTGCGGCAGTTCTGACGGCGCATTTGTGGGAAAGCGAGCGAGTCGTCGCACGGACCGTGCCGGACGCCGCGTGCACGCGCTTGTGCTTTCACGTGTTCAATACCGAAGCCGAGGCGGACACGGCCGTCGGTATAGTGCAGGCAGCTGCACAGCGGGGTGTTCCGGAAGGCGATCATCCGAGCATACAGATCGAGTCGGACGCCATGGTGGAGCTCTAGGCGCTTGGAACCCACTGCTCTTGCGCCTCTAGACGCCTTTGACAACAGGTGCTATTCTAGCGGCGGATTTGCTCTGGATTAGCAATTGCTAAATAAAGAAGGAGGTCAAATGGTCCAGCAGCAGCAGCCCAATTCCATCAAGGAAGTCATGGACGGCATGCCACAGGCATTCGATGCCGGCAAGGCAGCCGGCGCCAACGCTACCATCCAGTTCAACTTCACAGGGCCTGAGGCCGGCAGCTACACGGCCAAAATCGCGGATGGCAAATGTGAAGTGACGGAGGGCAACGCTGACAGCCCAACCGTTACTATCAACTCGCCGTCAGACGTCTGGCTGAAGATCATTCGCGGCGAGATGGACGGCGCCACCGCTTTCATGAGCGGCCAGTTCACCTTTACCGGTGACATGGGCGTGCTCATGCAGATGCAGACCTGGTTCCCGCGACAGGCGTAAGAGAAGAGAGCGAACCAAAGCAACCGGCAGCGTTTCAGCTGCCGGTTGTGCTTTCCTGGAGACTAGCGTTCGCCGATTCGAGACCAGTCAGATTCACATCGGCGCCCAGTACGACGACGATGTTGGCGCCCCGGCCGAGGAAGTCCTTCGCGTCTGGATCGGACGCTGCGCGTATCCGGCTAGAAGGTAGCTTCAGCCACTCGGCCAGCTTATCTACGGTCTGGCTTTTCCCGTTCACGTCCACAATGATGGTTCGGTCGTACAACGGGCCGTTCTTGAGTTCGTCGGTCGATACCCTATTCGCGGTGATGCCTTGCGACTTGAGCAGGGAGGCAAGGTAGGCGGCCAAGTCAGGCGTTTGCGTGCCGTTGAGTATGGCGACGGTCGCTCCGTCGTCCTGAACATCGAAATCACTGAAGACGCGATCTCGCAACTCGATCATCTTCGCTTTATTGAAGAGCAGCACCGCGCCGGGGCAGTTGTTGCAGGGATACGTTGCGTCGGCCATTGAGACGGTGCGGATATTGTCAGGACCTATTTGCTTCGCCAGATCGGCGAGCCCTGGGATCTGCAAGTCGCTAATATCAGTCTTAATTGCGTCCTTGTAGCGGTTGTAGAGGCCAAGCGCGTTGGAGAACACCGTACCAAGATCGGCAGCTTTCTTGGCGGTTGCCTTGACGATTAGCTGCTGGCGCTCGATGCGCTTGAAATCGTTGTCGCTTGCCCTGATGCGCACGTACTCGAGTGCTCGCTTGCCGTCCATGTGTTCGGGCCCCTCGGTAAACTCGACAGGGTAGTAATCAGAGCAGGAATTGCAGTCGGTGTAAGCGGGGTCGTAGACGTATTCGGGCACGTCTACGTCTACGCCGTCAAGTTCGTCGATCACGTCAATGAAGTTGTTGAAGTTTAGCACCACATAGTAGTCGATGGGGATGCCGAAGTTGTGTTCGATCGTGTCCTTGACGAGGCCGGCGCCGCCTCCGTTATACCCCTTATACGTATACTCACCCAGTTCGTAGGCGGTGTTGACGCGGTCTGTCTTGTAGCCCCCCTGGCCGTCGGGGATCTCAACCCAGGTGTCGCGTGGTATGGAAAAGGCACCGCCCTTTTTGCTGTAAGGGTCCATCGTGAGGACCATGATGCTGTCGGTGCGACCCGGCGTGTTATCCGGCTGGTCGCGCCGGACGTCCAGGCCGAGAACCACGATATTTATCCGCTGGTTGATATCGGCATGGTCAGGCAAATCCGTATTGACGCCCGGAAGGATTTGTACGCCTAGATTCGGTTGACGACCCGGCGCCAGGATATCAATCACCTGAAAGGCGACGACCAGCGAGCTGTAGAGGGCCAGCAACCCAAATACGGCGATCCCGGCGATCACCGGCAGATGGAAGCGCTTACGTAACGGCGATCCCGTCGTCTTGAGATCCGCCCCCTCTGGCCGTTCGAATGGGGGAAGTTCAGTGCTCAAACAGTCCCTTCCGACTTAAGGGCTGGGTCGATGGAGCGTTTGCTGAAGTAAGGTACTGCGGGCGCGCGATCACGGAATCGAAGTATCATTATCCACGGCAACCTCGTTTAGAACCATATTCATGCGATGTCTCAACAAGCTTTTCCCCGCCAACCGCCCTAGCTGCTTATATTCGCTAGCCGGTCAAGACAGGCGAATCGTGACCTGACCCTTGAATCTACAACGCTTGCCTGTGACCAAAAGTTTCTCATGCGGCCGCCTCGTTGCTTCTACGCTTCTCGTCATCGCCATCTGTGCCTGTGGCGGCAATTCACCGAAATCGACCCCGACTCGCATTCCCTCCTCCGGTGCACCATCGGATTCAGCGCCAGCAGAAGACCTGGAGCGGGCCGCGCAGCTTTACGACGAAGGGGCGGTTGAGGAAGCGACCGCGATATACAATCGGGCGATCCAGCAGGGCAACGAAGCGCAGCGGCGGCAGGGGCTGTGGGCACTGGCAAAGATTCAGTATCAGCAGGGTGATAACACCGCGGCGGAGAGCACCATAGACTCATACCTCACATCGAACGTCACGCCGGCCGAAGAGCGGCTGGCGCTGCTACTCAAGGGGACGATCCACTATGCGAGCGGGGATGACGGTGAAGCGGAGCAGGCACTGAACTCGTATGTCGGGACCGGCGGTCCGGCTACGGCCTACGCCGAGCTTCGGCTCGCAGACCTGTCGGCCCGTCACGATCAAAAGGACCAGGCTATTGAAACCACGACCGAGGTGTTGAGGGAACCGCTGCCCGCGTCAGTTGCGTCTAATGCCCGGCTTTCGCTCGCTCGGTACTACAAGGACGCCGGCGATTCCGCATCGGCCCTTCAGACATACGAGCTTCTTGGATCTGAGGCCGCCACGAGAAACGACCGCGCCGAAGCTCTCTGGCTCGCCGCGAATCTCGCCTGGGACAGCGGTGATGAGTCCCGCGCGCTTGCTTCGCTCCAGACGCTGCTCGCCGTGTATCCAGGACACGAGCGCGCCGCTGAAGCGCTCGATGACCCGCGTTTCGCGCCCAACATAGTGATTGGCAGCCGAGCTCTCGTCCTCTTCACTCAGCGCTCCAATGTTGATGCCGAGTCAGCCTACCGCGCGATTGTCGACGCCGGCGATCCGGCCCCTGCGGCAGATGCACACTATCACCTTGGAATCCTCGCCGAGCGAGCGTCCAATTATGATCAGGCGCTCGCCGAGTACGACGCCAGCATCGCTACTGCGTCCGGCAGCCAACAGACCGCGACCATAGGACAGGCGCTGTGGGATAAAGCCACGGTGCTCGAGTTACTCGGACGCACAGATGAGGCGGTCGGAACGTACAACGCGATCGCGGATACAGCACCCAGCTCGGAACATACGTCGGAAGCGGTATTTCGAGCGGGAATGCTTCGGTACAAGCAGGGACGAGGCGCGGACGCTCGGGCCATCTGGTCTCGGCAGCGTAGCCTCGCCTCCGAGGAGGCCGAACAGGCGCGGGCCTACTTCTGGTCGGCCAAAGCGGCGAGGATGCTTGGTGACCAGGCGTCAGCCGGGCAGGACCTGAGTACCGCGGCGACGCTTTCTGGCGTCGACTATTACACGCTTCGCGCCCGCGGAGAACTCGCGTCGAGCGATCTGCCAACCGGTGGCGCGTTGCCGTCAGCAGCGCCCGATTGGACGCTCATCGAAGAGTGGCTCCGAGCGACGGTGGGAGCGGAGGACCCGAGCGCGCGAACCACCTTCCTTACGAGTCCAGCTCTTCAGCGGGCGGTTGAGTTGCTCGGAGCCGGGCTTCGCGCTGACGCCGAAACGGAGTTCGAGCAGTTGATAGAGGATGCCGCCGGGAACAGCTGGCTCTTGTACCGCCTCTCCCGTGCGGCAAGCGACGAAGGACTGCGCTCAATCGCCGCCCGCGCTGCAGCCCGGTTTATCACTGCCAGCAACGGAACGCCGCCGCAGGCGATCGCGCTGGCGTATCCGGCCGTCTACCCCGAGATCGTGAACGAGCAGGCGACCCAGAATAAGTTCTCGCCGTTCCTCCTCTTGGCGCTGGTAAGGCAAGAAAGCTTCTATGACGCACGTGCTGTCTCCCCGGCGAACGCAAGTGGCCTGACGCAGGTCATTCCGGAGACGGCCCAAGCAATAGCGGAAGCCCTGGGCGAGAAGGACTTCCGCATAAGCGATCTCCTGCGTCCGAAAGTCAGTCTGCGTTTCGGGGCCCATTACCTCGGTGAGCAAGTGCAGATGCTCGGCGGCAATATCCCCGCGGCGCTCGCAGCTTATAACGGCGGCCCTGGAAATGCGACGCGTTGGCAGGAGGCGGCGGCGACTGCCGACCCCGACGTCTTCCTGGAAAGCATTGACTTCAGCGAGACGAGAGCCTACGTCGAGCTTGTCCTCGAAAACTACGCTGTTTACCTGTATGCATACGGCCTGACGAGCCAGCCGATACTCCCGCTCGGGTAAAGCGCTACTTTCGAGTTCCGCTTGCTTCCCTTACGCTATCTCCAGCGATGGCGACTTCAGTGACCGTCCGGGTGCCCGCAACCAGCGCGAACCTCGGGCCCGGGTTCGACTGCCTGGGGCTCGCGCTTGATCTCTGCGCGAGCATTAGGCTCGATCGGTCCGGGCGAGTTGGCAATAACGATGCGATGGCGTCGATGGCTCTGATCGCCGCGCGCCGAGTGTTCTCGCAATACGGACAGGAGCCGCCCGCGGGACTGAATGCGACCTACGAAGGTGACATACCTATCGCTCGGGGGCTTGGGGCCAGCGCGGTAGCGCGCGTGGGCGGCGCGCTTGCGGCGAACGAATTCGCCGGTGGAACACTCGGCCGCGAGGCGTTGCTGGCGTTGGTAACTGAGCTCGAAGGGCACGCGGACAACGTCACGCCGGCCCTCTTCGGAGGCCTCCAGGTCTCGGTTGTCGATGACGATCGCGTGCTTCACGTTGGGGTGCCGCTCCCGCCAGCTCTCCGGGCGGTCCTGTTCGTCCCCGAACTGCGAATGCCCACGAAGGAGAGCCGTAAGCTGCTCCCGGACCACATTTCGCGTGTGGACGCGGTCTATAACACCGGGCGGGCGGCGCTGATGGTTAGCGCTCTGGCCGCTGGCCGCTTCGATCTGCTGGATGCCGGGACACAGGACCGGCTGCACCAGAAGCGCCGATCGAAGCTCTTCCCGGCGATGTTTCCGCTGTTCGAAGCAGCGAAGGTGGCGGGCGCGCACTGCGCCTACCTCTCCGGCGGTGGTTCCACAATCTGCGCGCTCGCCACCGCGAACGAGCAGGGCATCGCCGATGCGATGCTCGACGCCGCCCGCGCCCGGGAAACGCCCGGCCGCACGATTATCACGCGCCCGACGACGAACGGTGCAGAGGTGGTCGAGGCGAAGTGAGCGCGGGCCGACTTGTTGTCCAGAAGTACGGCGGGACTTCCGTAGGCGACGCCGAGCGCATCAAGCACGTTGCCAAGCGCATCGTCGCGCGGGTCGCGGCCGGGGACCGGCTCGTCGTCGTCGTATCGGCGATGGGCGACACGACAGATGACCTGATCGCCCTTGCGCAGCAGATGACGGACGAGCCAGAAGCGCGCGAGCTCGACCTGCTGCTGTCGACGGGCGAGATCGTGTCGTCGACCCTGCTGGCGATGGCGCTCAAGCATGCCGGCCAGCCCGCCGTCGCGCTCTCGGGCGCGCAGGCGGGCATCGGCACCGACAGACGCTACGGCAGGGCCCGCATCCTTAGCGTAGACCCGAAGCGGATCAGGCAGGAGCTTGACGCCGGACGTGTCGTGATCGTCGCCGGGTTCCAGGGGATAACGGAAGAAGAGGACATCACCACGCTGGGGCGCGGCGGCTCCGATACGACGGCGGTGGCGCTGGCGGCGGGACTCGGCGCCGAGCGCGCCGAAATCTACACCGACGTCGAGGGCATATACAACGCGGACCCGCGGTTCGTGCCGGAAGCGCGGAAGTTCCCTGAGATCAGCTACGAGGAGATGTTGGAGCTGGCGAGCTACGGCGCGAAGGTCATGCACCCGCGCGCCGTAGAGCTGGGGGCGGTGCAGCGAGTGCCAATCTACGTCGCCTCCAGCTTCAGCGACGCGCCGGGTACACTGATACACGGAGGACCGTTCATGGAGCAGCGCAACAGGGTGATGGCGATCGCGCAGGACATGGACGTCGCCCGCATTACGATCCGCGGCGTTCCGGACCGTCCGGGCATCGCGGCCACGCTGTTCGAGCCGCTCGGCGA
>Ga0209157_1001340_pt1 | contig 20576 bp, 18 predicted proteins | sample GraSoiAngelo_135_FD_185892 | JGI IMG/M metagenome (GOLD analysis project Ga0209157, IMG submission 185892) | Grasslands soil microbial communities from the Angelo Coastal Reserve, California, USA - 14_0929_05_40cm (SPAdes) (version 2) | ecosystem: Environmental > Terrestrial > Soil > Grasslands ...
GGCAACGTGGCGCTGCCAAGGAGCGGCGCCGCTGATTCAACAGCCGGCTACGAGGGGCACGGTAGTCCTTTTTCAGGGCGACTCAGTCACGGACTGCGGCCGCGACCGCTCCACGACCGACGCGAATGCCGCAGGCGCGCTCGGCAGCGGCTATCCGCTGCTCGTCGCCTCAGCGGCGTTGGCGGCCCGTCCCGACGGCGGGCTGAAGTTTTACAACCGCGGCGTGAGCGGCAACAAAGTTCCCGACCTCCAGGAGCGCTGGGCGCACGACACGCTCGATCTCAAGCCCGACGTGCTCAGCATTCTCATCGGTGTGAATGATTTCTGGCACAAGTTGAGCAAGGGGTACACCGGTACCGTGCAGGATTACGAAAGCCAATACACCGCCTTGCTCGCGCAGACGCAGCAGGCATTGCCGAGTGTGCGCCTGATCGTGCTCGAGCCATTTGTGTTGCGTTGTTGTGCGGTGAATGAGCAGTGGTTCCCGGAATTCACCGCCCGCCAGATCGCCGCAGCGCAGGTCGCGTCGCGGGCGGGCGCGACCTACGTGCCGCTTCAGGCCGTGTTCGATGAACGAGTCCGCACCGCGCCACCGCAGTATTGGACTTCCGACGGCGTCCATCCCACGGTCGCCGGACACGCGGTGATCGCCGAGCAGTGGCGGCGGGCCGCGGGCCTCTAGACTGCCGCCGTTGTCAGTGAGCTCCGGTTCAGCTCCAAGAGGCCTCGACGGCGTCGTCGCCGCGCAGACCCGTCTGAGTCACGTCGACGGCCTTGCCGGCGAGCTCATCATCGGGGGCTACGAGCTCAAGGCGCTCGCCGGCAAGGTCACGTTCGAGGAAGCCGCGCACTTACTATGGTGTGGTAAGCTGCCGGACGCGGGCGCGCTGACGAATCTGCGTCGTGAGATGGCAGCGCTGCGCGCGCTCCCGTCGGAGACGATGCATGTCGTCCGTGCCGCCGCGAAAGCGCCGCCGATCGACGTGCTGCGCATGGCGTCCGCGACGCTGTCGCTCGACCTCCCCAATCCCGATGCTATCACTCCGGATGCCGATCTTGCCGCGGCGAAGCTGCTCACCGCCCGCTTCCCGACGGTGCTTGCGGCGCACACGCGCATCGCCGCGGGAAAGGAACCGATCGCGCCCCGTGCCGATTTATCGCACGCCGCGAACTTCCTCTATATGGTGCATGGCAAGGAGCCCGACCCAATCGCGGCTCGGGCGATCGACACGTATTGGGTGACCGTGATCGACCACGGGATGAACGCGTCCACGTTCGCGGCCCGCGTGATCGCCAGTACGCGTTCGGACGTGGTGAGCGCCGTGACCGGCGCGATCGGCGCGCTCAAGGGTCCGCTGCACGGCGGCGCACCGGGACCGGTGCTCGATATGCTCGTGGACATCGGCTCGGCAGACCGCGCTGAAGCATGGGTGCGAAAGGAGCTCGCCGCGGGCCGGCGCATCATGGGGTTCGGGCACCGGGTGTACAAAGTCCGCGATCCGCGCGCCGACGTACTCAGCAAGGTGGCGGACGAGATGAGCTCGGCGGCGCTCGAGGACAAGAAGCTCTTCACGCTTGCCCGCGCGGTCGAGCAGACGGTTCTCCGCGTGCTCGACGAGGTGAAGCCGGGCCGCAATTTGCGCACGAACGTCGAGTTCTACACCGCGCTGGTGTTACAAGCGCTGGGACTCAAGCCGGGTTCGTTCGTCGCGACATTCGCGTGCGGCAGGGTCGCGGGTTGGTGCGCGCATGTGATCGAGCAGCACGCCGAAGATCACTTGATTCGGCCGCAGTCGGAGTATGTCGGTCCGCGAGGGTTGAGGCTGGAGGGTTGAGCCACCCGGTTCTCATTGCAGCCGAGCTCAGGAATCTGCTCGAGCCGTCGCAACTCGTGGATCTCGAGGTCACCTGGATTGCGACCAACGATCCGACACCCAAGGGCGAGTGGGTGGCCATCGTGCCACTGCTGTCGCGTTGGGTCGGCGGGACGGAGCTCAAGAACCTGCCCAAGCTGCGCATCGTTGCGAACGTCGCGGTCGGCTACAACAACGTGGATCTCGTCGCTGCGGAGATGCGCGGCGTGCTCGTCACCAATACTCCCGATGTGCTCACCGACGCAACAGCCGATCTGACGTGGGCGTTGATCCTCGCTGCCGCGCGCCGGCTGGTCGAGGGCGTCGATCTCGTGCGCAGTGGCCGTTGGACCGGCTGGCATCCGGAGCAACTGCTTGGTCTGGAGCTGCGCGGTCGCACGCTCGGTCTGCTCGGCGCGGGGCGGATCGGGCAAGCGGTCGGACGGCGCGCACCCGCATTCGGCCTGCGCGTGCTGTATGCGGCACGCACACCCAAACCGGAGTTCGAGCGCGATACCGGCGCAACGCGCGTGGATATCAGTCGCTTGCTGGCCGAGAGCGACATCGTGAGCCTGCACGCCCCGTCGACGCCGGAGACGAAAGGAATCATCAACGCCGACACGCTGGCGCGCATGAAGCGCGGCGCGATTCTCGTCAACACAGCGCGGGGTGATCTCGTGCGAGAAGAGGCGCTCGCAGAGGCACTGGAACGAGGCCACCTCGGCGCCGCCGGTCTCGACGTGTACACCGACGAGCCGGCGATCCATCCCCGCTTGCTCGCGGCGCCGCGCACCGTGTTGTTGCCGCACATCGGCAGCGCGACCGCGGAAACTCGCCGTCAGATGGCCGCGATTGCCGTCGCCAACGTGCAGGCGGTGCTGGGGGGCAAACCGCCTCTAACCCCGGTATATTCCTGAGTACCTTGAGCTCCGAGATCCGAACCCAGGTCCTTGACGCCCGCGCGATGTCGCGGGCGTTGCAGCGTATGGCCGTCGAGATCCTCGAGTTGGCGCACGGTACCGACGATCTCCTGCTGGTCGGCATCCAGCGGCGCGGCGTCGAGCTCGCCGAACGCATCGCCACGCTGATCGAAAAGGACGAAGGCGTCGCTGTCCCGCGCGGCGCGCTCGACATCACGCTCTATCGCGACGATCTGGGCACCGTCGGGCCGAAGCCCGTGATCGGCGAGACCCACCTGCCGGGCGACCTGACCGGCAAGCACGTGGTCATCGTGGACGACGTCCTCTACACGGGCCGCACCGTACGAGCCGCCCTCGATGAGCTGGCGGATTTCGGCCGCCCCCAGCGGATCTCGCTGTGCGTGCTGGTGGACCGCGGGGGCAGGGAGCTGCCGATTCAGGCGGACATCGTCGGGAAGGTGCTCAAGACCGCTCCCCGTGATCGCGTCGATGTGCAGGTCGAAGAGCTGGACGGCCGCGATCAGGTGGACTTGGTCCGATGAGTCTCGGCAAAGACCTCACCGGTCTCGAGCACATGACGGCGGAGCAAATCCGGCTCATCCTCGATACCGCCGAGCCGTTCAAGGAAGTCTCGGAACGGCCCATCAAGAAAGTGCCCGCGCTGCGGGGCAAAACGATCGTCAATCTCTTCTTCGAAGCCTCGACGCGCACTCGTGTGTCGTTCGAGTTCGCCGAAAAGCGGCTCTCTGCCGATACGGTCAACGTTGCAGCGACGGGCTCGTCCGTGTCGAAGGGGGAAACGCTGGTCGACACGGCGCGCAATCTCGAAGCGATGCGGATCGATATGGTCGTGATCCGTCACCCCTCCTCCGGGACCGCCGAATTCCTTGGCAATCGCATCGCGTCCAACGTCATCAATGCGGGAGACGGCCAACACGAGCATCCGACGCAGGCGCTGCTCGACCTGCTCACGATTCGTGACAAGCACGGCAAGATCGAAGGCCTCAAGGTCTGCCTCGTCGGCGACGTGCTGCACTCGCGCGTCGCCCGGTCGAATCTCTGGGGCCTGACCAAGCTCGGCGCGGAAGTCGCCGTCTGCGGGCCGTGGACATTGATGCCGCGCGGCATCGAAGAGCTCGGCGTGAAAGTGTTTGGACGCATCGAAGAAGCGATCGAGTGGGCGGACGTGCTGAACGTGTTGCGTCTTCAGCTCGAGCGGATGGAAAAGGGATTCATCCCGAGCTTGCGGGAGTACTACCGCGTCTTCGGCGTCACACCCGAGCGGCTCGAGCGCTCCCCCCGCGCGATCACCATCATGCATCCCGGGCCGATGAATCGCGGCGTCGAGATCGACTCGCGCGTTGCTGACGGGCCTCACAGCGTGATCCTGGATCAGGTGACGAACGGTGTCGCTGTGCGGATGGCGGTCTTGTATCTGCTCGCGGGTGGACGCGCGGAGCTGGCTGACGCCGCCAAGGGAGGCAGCGAGTGAGTCGACCCATCTTGCTCCAGGGCGGCCGGATCGTCGACCCGAGCAGCGACATGGACCAGGCGGGCGACGTCCTGATTCAGGACGGCAAGATCGCAGGTGTGGGTCGCGGCCTAAAGGCGCCTGACGGCGCACTTGTTCGCAACGTGACTGGCAAAGTGATCGCGCCCGGTCTGATCGATCTCCATGTACATCTGCGCGAACCGGGCAATGAAGACGAGGAGACGGTGGCGAGCGGCGCTCGGGCGGCCGCCGCGGGTGGGTTCACTGCCATCTGCGCGATGCCGAATACCGATCCCGTGACCGACAACCAGGCGGCCGTCGGATTCATCGTCCGTCAGTCGGGGCGCGCCGGCCTGGCGCGCGTGCATCCGATCGGCGCCGTTTCCATCGGCCAAAGAGGGGAGCGGCTCGCCGAGTTCGGCGAAATGGTTGGAGCCGGCGCCGTCGCCGTCTCCGATGATGGCAAACCGATCGTGTCGAGTCATCTCATGCGCACCGCCCTCGAGTACGCGCGCACGTTCGACATCCCCGTCGCCGACCACTGCGAGGATCCGACACTTTCGGCGGGCGGCGTCATGCACGAGGGCCTCGTCGCCACTCGGCTGGGCCTGAAGGGCATTCCGGCCGCCGCGGAAGAGATCATGGTCGCGCGCGACGTGCTGCTGGCGGAGCTGACGGGCGGGCACGTCCACCTCTGTCACATTTCGGCGCGCGGCTCCGTTGCGATCATTCGCGATGCGAAAGAGCGCGGGGTGCGCGTAACGGCGGAAGCGACTCCACACCATCTGGTCCTCACGGACGTTGCCTGTGAGGAATACGACACGCACGCGAAGATGAACCCGCCGCTGCGCGAGACGATGGACGTCGAGGCTCTCCAGGGAGCGCTTAAGGAGGGCGTGATCGATTGCATCGCCTCCGATCACGCGCCGCACGCGTATGACGAAAAGGAAGCGGCGTTCGACGACGCGCCGTTCGGTATCGTCGGACTCGAGACGGCCTTCGCCGTTGCGCACACCGACCTCGTGGGCGGCGGTCTCTTCACGCTGCCGGAGCTGATCCGCCGTATGAGCACGGAGCCGGCGCGTGTGTTGCATCTTCCCGGCGGAACGCTCGCACCCGGCACGGTCGCCGACATCGTCGTTCTCGATCCCGCCGCCAAATGGACGGTGGATCCCGCAACGTTCCACTCGAAGAGCCGAAACACGCCGTTCACCGGCCGCGCGCTGACGGGTCGCGCGCTGCTTACCATGGTCGCGGGGGCAATCGTCCATGACGTCGAATCGCCTCCCGCCGCGCAGGCATGAACGCGAGCGCGGTAGCCCGGCGCATGGCGCTGTGCTGCCGGCAACTCGCCGCTCACGGGTTGATCGCAGGCAGAGACGGCAACCTCTCAGTGCGTCTCGCGGCGGATCGCGTTCTCGTCACGCCGTGTGGTCACATCAAGTCGCTCGTCTCTGCTCGTGACATGGTCGAAGTCGACCTCAGCGGGAGAGCCCGGCGCCGAGGTCCTCGCAAGCCTACCAGCGAGTTGGACTTACACCTGCGGATCCTGCGGCACCGTCCCGATGTGCAAGCGGTGGTCCATGCACATCCACCTACGGCGACCGCGTTTGCCGTTGCGGGAGAAGAGATTCCCGACAATTTGTTGCCGGAGCTTATTTTCGTGGTGGGACCGGTGCCGCTCGTACCCTACGGCACGCCAGGCACGCCCGAGCTCGGTGACCGGGTCGTGCCATACCTCAAGGGTCACGACGCATTACTGCTCGCCAATCATGGCGCGGTGACCATGGGTAAAACCCTTGATGAGGCTTGGATCCGGATGGAGAGTCTGGAGCACTGCGCGCGAATAATCCTTGCCGCCCGGCTGATCGGGCAGCCAAAGCCGCTGAGGTTTGATGCCTAAGGGGCCATCGAAAAGCGCTGCTGCTATCCAACGGCTGCTGGAGGAGCGCCGCCAATACGAGGCGTGGCTGGCGCGCATCAGCGCGACGGCCGACTCGGCGCCCGAGCACGTCCGCACCCGCGTGCGAGCCGACTACGAAGCCCGGCTCAAAGCGGTGACCGAAGAGCTGAGGGCGCACGCCGATGCCGCGCGGCAGCTCATCGCGCAGCGCAAGGAATTCCTGCTCGAGCTCCAAAAAAAGGAGAAGGGCGCCGCCGAGCGGTTGGCCGAGACGGAATTGCGCCACGAGGTCGGCGAATACGACGAGGGGCAGTGGGGGCAGGTGCACAAGGACGCGTTGGCAGAACTGGGTGCGGTCCGTGACGAGCTGCTCGATGTGGAGCGCGACATCACGAGGCTGGAGGAGCTGGACGCGCTGGTGAAGGCCAAACCGGTTGCGGGTGGGAGCGGGGGCGGGGGCGGGGGCGGTCGCGCTCCCGCGGGTCCGCCGCCCAAAGGGCCCGACAAGCGCAGAACGCCCATCGACGAGCTCGCGTTTCTCAAGTCGGTCACCGAGGACGACAAGGGCGCGCCCTCGCCTCGTCGCGCGAGCGGTGCGCAGTTTCAGCCGGTCGAGCCGGTGAACGCGGTGCCGGTCGCCCCGGAGAACCCGGACGCCGAGGTCGCAAAGACCCTCAAGTGCAAAGAATGTGGGACGATGAACCTGGCGACGGAGTGGTACTGCGAGAAGTGCGGCGGGGAACTGGCTGCGATGTAGCTAGCTAGCCTTTTCCTTCAGCCGTCTCACCAACACGGCCAACCGCGATTTCTGCCGGGCGGCGACGTTCTTATGGATCAATCCCTTGCGCGCCGCGCGATCGAGGACGCGGGCCGCGAGTGCATACGCGGCAGCGGCGGCATCGGCGGTCGCGGCGGCGCGCACGTGCTTCAACGCGGTGCGCAGCGACGAGCGTTGTGCCTTGTTGCGCACGGTGCGGGCCCGAGCCTGACGCATCGCTTTTTTCGCGGATTTAATCTTCGGCATGGCGCAGAAACTAGACGGTAAGTTGCGTCGGGTCAAGGCTCTACGTTATCTTAAGCCGTGTCGTTCGAGGACATCGCCCTGCTTGTCCCGGTGCTGCTCTTTTCCATCGTCGCGCATGAATACGCGCACGGCGAAGCAGCCTATCGGCAGGGTGACACCACCGCGTACATGCTCGGGCGATTGACGCTGAATCCTCTCAAACACATCGATCCGTTCCTCACCATTCTGTTGCCGATCATGCTGATCGCGATGGGGGGACCCCCGTTCGGGGGTGCCAAGCCCGTGCCGGTCAACCCACGCAATTACCGGCACTATGTAAGCGGGGACATCATTGTCTCGTTGGCGGGGATCGCGACGAACCTGGCCTTGTTCGTGCTGTGCACACTGGGATTCGTGTTCATCGGGTTCGTGGGGCACGCCGTTGGCGGCATGACGGGAAGCCTCGCCGTGTTGCAACGAATGATGTACATCGGCATGTGGGTCAATACCGGTCTCGCCTTCTTCAATCTCATTCCCATTCCACCGCTCGACGGCAGTCACGTGCTCAAGCACATGCTGCCGCCGACGGCGGGGATGCGCTATCGGCAGCTCTACGTGCTCGGCATCATCCCGATCATGCTGGTGGTTTGGCTGCTTCCCGGCGTGGTGGACGCCTTCTTGTGGCCCGCCCGCGCACTCATGAGCCTGGCGCAAGGATTGGTGGGCGGCTTTGCGCTGCCGGGGGCCCTATGACGAGCCCCATCATCCGTGACCAGAGTGGGGGGGGCGGGGGGGGCTTCGTCGTCGAGCTGGAGAAATTCTCCGGCCCGCTCGATCTGCTACTGCATCTGATCCAGGAAGACGAAGTCGACATCACCGATCTGCCGATCGCCAAGATCGCGGACCAATTCTTATCGGTGATCAACGAGCTCGGACTGAATCAGGCGGCGGATTATCTCGAGATGGCGGCGCGTCTGCTGCGCATCAAGGCGCAGATGCTGCTACCGCGGCATCTCGGCGACGACGAATGGGAAGATCCGCGCGCCGAGCTGGTGCGCCGGCTGCTCGAGTATCAGCAGATTCGCGAGCTCGTGGACTGGCTCGGCCGCGCCGCGGAATTGCGGGCCGAGCGGTATTGCCGCGGATACGAAGCCCCCCCGCCTCCGGCGGATGCGCCGCCCGCGCCCCTCCAGATTGACTTGAATGACTTGCTGGCGGCCGCGGAGCGCGTCATCGCGCTCATTCCCGAGCCCATGTTGCACCGGGTGGTGCCGCGCCCGCTCGACGTGGAGGGTGCGACCGCCCGGATCCAGGCGCTGCTCGCCAAGCGCGACACGTTCGGTTGGAGCGACGCGATAGGACCGCAAGCGACGTTGGTCGATGTGCTGTCGACGTTCATCGCCCTGCTCGAGCTCGCGAAGCGGAGCTCGCTCACACTGTCCCAGGCTGAACCGTTCGGTCCCATGGTGATCAAGCGTGCAACCCCTCGCGAAGCTGCTTGAAGCCGCGCTGTTCGCGGCGTCGCGCCCGCTGACGCTCGACGAACTGGCGTCGCTCGAGCCCGAGGCCGGCGAAGCTGCCGTCCGTGCCGCCCTTGCCGCCCTTCAGTCGGCGTACGGCGACCAGCACGGTGTCGAGCTGGTCGAGATTGCGGAGGGTTGGCAATTCCTCACCCGCCGTGAGTATGCCGAGACCATAGAGCGCGCACAGTTTGCGCTGCGGCCGCGTCGCCTGTCGCCGGCGGCGCTCGAAACGCTCGCGATCATCGCCTATCGGCAGCCGGTGGGACGCCTCGAGGTCGATGAAATCCGCGGCGTCGACTCCGGCGCCGTGCTGGACAAGCTGGTCGAGCGCGGTCTGATCGAAGTCGTCACGCGCGGCGAGGGTCTCGGGCGGCCGCTGCTCTACGGCACCACGCCATCGTTCCTGGAGATTCTCGGACTGAAGGACCTGGAGGATTTGCCGCGGCTCGAGGAGCTGTCGGTCGCCCTCCGGCGCCCCACCCCAGTCGACGAACCCGAATGACATTGATGCGCCTGCAGCGCGCTTTGGCGCGCGCGGGCGTCGCGTCCCGCCGCAAAGCGGAAGACTTGATCCGTTCCGGGCGCGTCCGCGTCGACGGCACACCGGCGACCATCGGGATGAGCGTCGATCCCGGCGCGCAGCGGATCACGGTGGACGGCCGCGCCGTCCGCGCCGCCGCGCGGACCACCTGGCTCGCACTCAACAAGCCGATCGGCTACGTCGTCAGTCGCTCTGATCCTGAGGGGCGGCGTACCGTGTTCGACCTCCTCCCCAAGGTGCCGGGTCTCACGTACGTTGGACGGCTGGACGTCATGACGTCCGGCTTGCTGCTGCTGACGACGGATGGTGACGCAGCCAACCGGCTCATGCATCCTCGCTACGAAGTCCCGCGCACCTACTGGCTGGCCGTTCATGGCGCCGATGGGGCGGGCGTCCGTGCTGCGCTCGCGCAACGGATCGTGATCGACGGGCGCGCGGTGCGCGTGGTCGACTCGCGCGTGCGACCTGCGGGAAAGTCGGTCGAAGTCGAGATTACGCTCGCCGAGGGCCGCCAGCGGATCGTGCGCCGCCTCGCCGAGGCCTTGGATCTCAAGGTTGAATGGCTGCATCGCGTCGCCTACGGGCCCGTGCGGCTCGGCAAGCTGCCGGAAGGGCGCTGGCGCGAGCTGACACGGGCGGAAATCGGAGCGATCGAGCGACTCCATGGATCTCGCTGACCGAACGGTAATGCTGCTCGGCGGCAGCGGCCTCGTGGGGCACGCGGTCGCCCGCCGGTTGCTGGAAATGCCGCAGCCGCCCCGCCGGCTGGTGCTCGTCGCGTTGTTCGACGATGAAGTGCGCGCGGCGGCCAAGACGCTGGAGCCGTACCGGAATTCAACGGCGATCGAAGTGGAGTCGGGCAACGTCTTCATGCCGGAGCCGGTCGCGCGACTCGATGTGTCGACCGTGATGGCGAGCGCAGAGCATCGCGCGCTGCTGCTGGGCGACCTGCTGGGCGATCTCACGGAGCAGGTCCTGGAGCGCAATCTCTTGTTTCAGCTCCTGCTGCGATACACACCCGATGCGGTCGTGGACAGCATCAATACCGCGACCGCGTTCGCGTATCAGGACATTTTTCAGAGCGCGCGCGAGCTGCTCGATCAGGCGAAGCACGGCACGGCGAACCAGGCTGCGGTGGAACAGCATCTGCTCAAGCTCACGATGCCACAGCTCATTCGTCATGCGCAGATCATCACCGAAGGGCTGCGCCGCGCCGGCACGAAGGCCTATGTAAAAATCGGGACGAGCGGCACGGGCGGCATGGGGTTCAACATCCCGTACACGCATTCGGAGGAGAGACCGAGCCGTACCTTGCTCACCAAGTCGGCAGTTGCCGGCGCGCATTCAATGCTGCTGTTTCTGCTGGGACGCACGCCGGACGCCCCGGCGACGGTCGAGGTGAAGCCCACCGCGACGATCGCGTGGCGCGAAGTCGCCTACGGCCCCGTGCGCCGCAAGGGCAAACCAATCCCGCTCGTCGATTGCGACGCGCCCGTGCCCATCAAGGACGCCTTCAAGGCTGGTGCTCGGCACTGGCGCGAGCTCGGGCAGTCGCTGAACGGCGTCTACATCGATGTTGGGGAGAACGGACTCTTCGCCCGCGACGAATTCGAGACGGTCACCGCGCTCGGTCAAATGGAATTCATTACGCCGGAGGAAGTCGCGGACTACGTGATGTCGGAGCTGCAGGGACGGGCCACGGGAAAGGACGTGGTCGCCGCGCTCGACGCTGCCACGGCGGGCCCGACCTATCGCGCGGGCATCCTGCGCCGCAATGCCGTCGGACGCCTCAGGGCGCTCGAGGAGCGTCATGCCGATCGTGGCGTCGCTTACGAGATGCTGGGTCCGCCGCGGCTTACCAAGCTCCTGTACGAGGCCTATCTCTGCCGGCGACTCCGCAGCAGCGTTGGAGCGCTGGCGCAGAGCGACCCCAAGGGCCTGGCGGCCGAGGCCTATCGCCTGCTGCAAGACGACGCGCCGCTGAGGCAACACATTATCTCGGTGGGTCTGCCGATCGTGGCGCCCGACGGCAAGCACGTGTTGCGCGGCAGTTTCGTCGTGGTGACGCCTGCTTCATCCGGTGCGGCCGGTCCCGATTGCGATCCATTGCTGGTGGCACCGCGCGGGTGGGTCGATCTGCGACCCGAACAATTCGGTGTCTGGGTCAAGCGCGCGGCTGCGATGGTTGACGAAGCGAAGCGACGCGCTGCGGGACCGCAAAGCTCGGGCAGCGATTTCGACTGGAATGCCATCGCTCCCGACGACGCGATCGAGCCGTCGCGATTTGCCACGTGGGTGTTCACCGTCGAGGAGAAGGGGGCGCGAATCAAGCGCTGAGCATGGCGATCGACACGGGAGCGGTGGACCGCGCGCTGGGTGCGATCGGAACGACGTTCCGGCTCACCCGTCTGTATCCGCCCTCGCATCCGGCGGTGCTCGAAGCGATGCGCCAGATCACCGCTGGGCTGCCCGCGCTCGCCGCGCTGGGAACGGTTGAATGGAAGATCGGGGCAACCGGACTGCTCTGGCACGGCCAACACCTGCTACCGCGCAACACGCAGGTCGCCGAGTTGGCCGGCTTGCTGTTCGCGCGTGGCGTGCGGGCGATTCAGGTCAATCCGGGTGTGACGCCGGAGCACTGGCTGGGATTGTTCGGCGTCGCGGTCGGCAATGTGTCGCCAGATGATGCTGTGCTGGGCCGGATCACGGTCATGCTGGGCCGGCGCGCGAGTCAACGGCTGTCGGCGTCGCGCGTGCTCGGCGAAGTCGCGCCCGCTGCCGCCGCCCCTTCGCCGCCCCCGATCTCGCCGGCGCTTGAATCGCCGTCTCCGCCCGCCCGCGAGAGCTCTGCATTTCGGCTCGAGGCTCTCCCGGCCGACCTCGAGGCGAGACGTGCCGTGGTGGCGTTGCAGGCGGCATCGGCTGCCGACGAACAGCGTGCCACGATTGAACAGCTGCGGCGTTTGACTCCCGCGCTGGTTGCGCTGCGCGACATCGGCGCGATCGCGGAAGTCGTCGCCGGTCTCGATCGCTCGCTCGGCAAGATCCAGGATCCGGAGATCCAGGAGGCCATCGGCGAGGTGGCGGGGACGCTTGCAGACGAGGCTATTGTGGAGCGTATGGTGACGCGGCTCGGTGAGGCGCGCGTGCCGCCCGCCGAGCGCGCGCATCTCGTTCATGCGGTAGGCGCGCTCGGGGCGGTCTCGGCCGGGCTCGTCGTCGATGCGTACCTGCAAGCCGCGCCGGAGCTGCGCGAAGCCTATCGCGCCGCGATGCGCGCAGCGGGCGAGCGCGCCGTCGAAGTTCTGCAGAGCCAGGTCGGGAACAAGGTTCCTGAAGTCGTCGCGGCGGCGGCGGAATTTCTCGGACTGAGCGGCAGTCCGCAGGTCGCGCCACTGCTTATCGAGCTGACGCGCCATGGCGATGAGCGCGTGCGCGAAGCGGCACTGCTGGGTCTGGCCGAGCTCGGGGGGCGCGAGATATCGCGCCCGGCGATGCCCGCGCTCAAAGATGAATCGGTGCTTGTGCGCACCGCGGCAGCACGAGCGATTGCGGCCGCGGGCGAGGTCGGCGCCACGACCGTCCTCGTGCGGCGGCTGGAGCAGGAGAAAGACGAAGGGGTATTGGCTGCGTTGCTGAAAGCGATCGGCCAGCTTGGTGCCCCGGAAGCACTCGAAGTGCTGGCGCGGCATGCGGAGCCGGGTGGCCGGCCGCGGCGCACGCCGTTCGTGCGCGCCGCGGCGATCGAAGGGCTGGCGCGCCTCGATCGCGTCGAGGCGAAAGCGCTGCTGGAGCTCTACTCTCGTGACAAGGAGCCGACGGTGAAGCGAGCCGCAGAAGCGTCGCTACGATGACGACACGTGCTGTCAAGACGAGCGACGCGGTGCTGACCCAGACCATCACGCGCGAAGTTGCGAAGCGCGTCGTGGGCCAGGAGGTCATGGTGGAGCGCCTGTTGATCGGGCTCCTCACCGGGGGCCACATCCTCCTCGAGGGCGTGCCCGGGCTCGCCAAAACGCTTGCGGTGCGGACCGTCGCGGAGTGCCTGCGCATCAGCTTCTCGCGCATCCAGTTCACGCCCGACCTGTTGCCGGCCGACGTGATCGGCACGATGGTGTTCGATCAGCGCTCCCAGGAGTTCTATCCGAAGAAGGGCCCGCTGTTCGCAAACCTCGTGCTGGCGGACGAAATCAATCGCGCGCCGGCAAAGGTCCAGTCCGCCCTGCTCGAAGCGATGCAGGAGAAGCAAGTCACGATCGGCGGAGAGACGTTTTTCCTCGGCGAGCCCTTCCTCGTGCTCGCGACCCAGAACCCGATCGAGCATGAGGGCACGTATCCGCTTCCGGAGGCGCAGCTCGATCGCTTCATGTTGAAGGTCCGCGTCAGCTATCCATCACGCGACGCGGAGAAAGAAATCGTCGGCCGCATGGCGTCAGGCCGGCCGATCGAAGTGCAGCGGATCGCCGAAGCCGATGACATTCTCGCTGCGCGCAGCGCCATCGCCGAGCTATTCATGGATCAGAAAGTCGTGGACTACATCGTCGATGCCGTGCGCGCCACGCGTGAGCCGCAGAACGTGGGACTGGCCGAGCTGAAGCCGCTCATCGCGTTCGGGGCCTCGCCGCGCGCGTCCATCTATCTCGCCCAGGCCGCCCGCGCGCACGCGTATCTGCGCGGCCGCGCGTTCGTCGTGCCCGAGGACGTGAAGGCGATGGCGTTCGATGTGTTGCGCCATCGCGTGCTGCTCACGTTCGAGGCGGAAGCCGAGGACATGGACGCCGATCAGGTGATCACGAAGATCCTCGAGGCGGTCGGCGTGCCGTGAAGTACGAAGGACCAGAGCGCCGCAAGGCGGTGAGGTCCCCGGTCCAGGCGCGCCGACGGGCCGTGACCACGGACGTGCTCAAGCAGGTGAAGGGGATCGAGCTACGGACTCGTAACCTCGTCAGCACCCTGTTCTCGGGCGAATACCGGTCCGTCTTCCGCGGCCAAGGGATCGAGTTCGCGGAAGTCCGCGCCTACCAGCAGGGCGATGACTTCCGGGCAATCGACTGGAATGTCTCGGCGCGAATGGGTCATCCCTTCGTCAAGACGTTCATGGAAGAGCGCGAGCTCACGCTCCTCCTCATCGTGGACCAGTCCGGTTCGCTGCACTTCGGCCGCCCCTACACCAAAGCGGGGCTCGCGGTGGAGGTCGCCGCCGTGTTGGCGCTCGCCGCCGCGCGACACAACGACCGCGTCGGGGCGCTGCTCTTCGCCGACGCTCCGGAATATGTGGTGCGACCCGCGAAGGGCCGCCCCCACGCGCTCCGAGTCATCCGCGACCTCGTGGCGTTCGCTCCCCGCAGCCGGGGCACGAACCTCGGCGGGGCGCTGACCTATGCGGCGAAGTTGCTGCGACACCGCGCCATCGTGGTCGTTCTCTCGGACTTCAGGGCCATAGAGTGGGAGGACCCGCTCAGTCAACTCGCAGCGCGTCACGAAGTCGTAGCAATCACGATCGACGATCCGCGCGAGTACGATCTTCCCGATGCCGGGTGGGTGGAGCTGGAGGATGCGGAGACGTCGCAGCGCCTGCTCGTCGACACGAGCCACGCGCCGACGCGCACCCGCATTCGCGTGGCGGCGGAACGGATGCAACAGGAGCGCACACGCAAGCTCGTCCAGGCGGGCGTCGATCGCGTGGCGCTGCAAACGACCGTTCCCTACGGCGTGCCGCTGCGGCGGGCGTTCGCCGAGCGAGCGAGACGGCTGAGCCGATGATCGTTCTCCTGTTACTACTGATCCAGGCGGATGGCTGGATAGCCGCCCCGAATCAGCCGACCGTCGGCGATACGATCCGCATCGAGCGCACAATCACCGCGCCGGCCGGCTGGCGCATACGCGCCGGAAAGTTGCCATCGGGCTCGGCGACCGAGCCGCTCACGGATGCAACCGTGCTGGCGGCGTCGACTCCGGGGCAGTGGATCGTGCGATACGCGATCGTCGCCTGGACACCTGGACTTATGACGGTCGATATGCCGCCGCTCTGGCGTCTCGGTCCGGACGGCACCGCCGATTCGCTTGCCGGCGGGACGGCAACGTTCCGCGTCGCCAGCGTCATCCCCGACAGCGTGAAAGCGCCCGCCCCGCAGCCCTCGCTAGGGCCGCTGCGGCTCGAGCGAGAGAGCATCATTCCCGTTGTGCTCGCGACGCTGCTCGCGGCCGGCGCGCTCGTCATCCTGATCGCGTGGCGCCGTCGCTCTCCCAAGAAAGTCCTCGCCGCCGAGGGGCCGGAGCTCGGCCCCCCCCCCGACGTTGCCGATGAGCGCTGGCTCGCGGCGGGGGAGCCGAAGGCGGTCGCGGCCCGCGCCGCCTACTATCTGCGGATCTCTGTGGCGCACGCCATTCCCGAGGCACACGAAGCGTTGAGCACCTCGGAGTGTCTCGCCGTCGTCGAGCGCGCGAAGCCCAACGCTCCGCTCCGCGACCTGCGCGAGTTACTCATCGCGCTCGATCAGATCGCATTCGCCACGGCGCATGGGCTGGACGTAGCGGCCGTCGCCGCGCGGGCGCGCGCGCTCGCGCGCGAATTCGGCGGGAACGGTGGGGGAAGCACCAAATGAGCTTTACACGACCGCTGCTGCTCGTGCTGCTCGCAGGCTTGCCACTCTGGTGGTGGTGGCGCGCGCGGCGGATCGCCCGCCTTGCCGGCGCGACGATGAGCGACGTGCGGCCCGCCATGGGTCCCGCGGAGCGCCTCTGGATCGCACGGCTTCCCGTCTCGCTGCGATCGGTCTGCCTCGCGGCGTGGATTGTTGCGGCGGCGGGCCCGCGGCTTGGTGCTGCGAAAGCGGAGATTCGCAGCGAGGGCATCTCCATCGTGCTCGCCGTCGACATCTCGAGCAGCATGCTGGCGGAAGACTTCTCTCCCGCGAATCGGCTCGACGTCGCCCGTCGCACCGCGACCGAGTTCGTGCGTGCCCGTGCCTCCGATCGCATCGGGCTCGTCGCCTTCGCCGGAGAAGCGCTGACCCAGGTCCCGATCACGACGGATTATGAGGTGCTCGAAGAGGCCATCCGCCAGCTGCGCGTCGGCATTCTGGAGGACGGGACCGCCATCGGCACGGCGATCGCCACGTGCGCCAACCGGCTGCGCCGCGCGCCGGGGAAAAGCAAAGTCGTGGTCCTGTTGACCGACGGCGTGAACAACAAGGGCACGGTCGATCCCCGGACGGCGGCGCAAGCGGCGGCGACTTTCGGCATCAAGATTTACACGATTGGCGTGGGCACCCAAGGAGAAGCGCCGGTTCCGACAGGGCAGGGTCCGCTGGGTTTGCGCTACGAGACCATGCCCGTGGAAATCGACGAACGGTTGCTCGGTGACATTGCGCAGACGACCGGCGGCCGCTACTTCCGCGCCACCGATGCCGCCTCCCTGGCGAACATCTTCGGCGAGATCAACCGGCTCGAGAAGACGCCCGTGCAGCATCTCGTGTACCGTCGCTACGACGAGGCCTATCGCTGGCCATTGGCTCTGGGCCTGCTCGCGCTGGCTCTCGAAGTCGTGGTGGCGGGCACATTCGCGGTGCGCGTCCCGTGATCACGTTCGACGCGCCGATCGTCGTCGCGCTCGCCCCGATGGTCGCGGGCGCCGTTTGGGCGGCGGCAGCATGGACTCGACGCTCGCGTGTGCGGCGCGCAGCGGCGTGGTCGGAGGCCACGGCTCGCATAGCTCGGAGCGCGGGCAAGTTCGGGGCGCCGGCGTTAGGGCTCGCTGCCGGGCTCGCTGCCGTCGCGCTGTCAGGGCCGCGTTGGGGCGAGGAGCGCGTCGTCACGGAGACCCGCGGACTGAACCTGGTGATGTCCGTCGACATCTCGCGATCCATGCTGGCGGAAGACGCGAAGCCCACCCGTTTGGCGAGGGCGCTGCGCGAGGCGCGGCGTCTGGTTCAAGATCTCGATGGCGACCGGCTCGGTCTCGCGGCATTTGCCGGAACGAGCTACATCCTGTCTCCGCTGTCGGTCGACGGCTCGGCATTGATGTTGTATCTCGACGCGCTCGATCCCGATGTCGCATCAGAAGGCGGGACCTCATTGGCGCCGGCGCTGGCCCAGGGCATCGACCTGCTGCATTCCAGCCCTGAGATCGCCGATCGCGTGCTGGTCGTGTTCACGGATGGCGAGGCGCACGATTCGCTCGAACGGTCGTTGCAGGAAGCGCATCGACTCGCCGGCCTCGGCATCCACTTGATTCTCGTCGCGGAAGGCGGTCGCCAACCCACGAAGATTCCGATGCGCGATGACCGCGGCACGCACCTCGGCTGGCAACAGGATGGAACCGGCAATCCCGTCCAAACCAGCCGGCACGACGACGTGCTGGGCGCCGTGGCCGATGCGGCGCAAGGAACGATTGTGGCGGCCGAGCTTCCCGATCAGGCCGGCGCGGTGCGCGACCTCGTGGCTTCGTACAAGCGCGCCACCGCAACGGAGAGTCGCACCCAGCGCGGGCGACCTCGTGCCTGGATCCCGTTGCTGCTCGCCGCCACGGTGTTGATCATGCAGACACTGAGTCGCCGCACCGCGGCGTTGATCGCGCTGCTCGTGGTGACGACCTCGGTAGCGCAGGCGCAACGGCCGCGCACGGAGGCGGAGAAGGCGTGGGACCGAGGCGATCCGCGGAGCGCCGCTGCGGCGTACCTGGCGGAGTTGAAGGCCCATCAGGACGATGACACCGCTTGGTACAACGCGGGGACCGCCGCTTTGGCCGCAGGCGATCCCGCGCTCGCGCGCTCGAGCCTCGCGCGGGCGGCTGCCTCGCTCGATCCCGAGCTGCGCTTCCGTGCGCTCTACAATCTTGGCTTGTTGGCGTTGCTCCAGGCGCGATCCGACAGCGCCAGCCGGGACGCACACCTCGCCGATGCCGAGCGGGCATATCGCGAGGCGCTGCTGCTCCAGCCGCATCACATCCGAGCGAAGTGGAATCTGGAGCTGGTGAATCGGTTGCGCGGGGCAGGTGGACAAGCGAACAAACCCAATCCGCCGCCCCCCCCTTCGCCTGGCAAGGGCGGCGGCGGAGGAGCCGGACAGCAACAGCAGCCGGCGGGCGCGAACAACAATGCGTCAGGCGGTTTGAGCGAAGATCAGGCCGATCAGGTGTTGCGATCGATCGGGCAAGAAGAGCTGCGCACCCGTCGCGACCAGACTGGGCGCTCGCGGCGGGCCGCGCCTGCGGGGATTAAGGACTGGTGACTCCACTGCTTGCCGTGGTAACTGTGATGGCGTTGCTGCAGGGCGCCGAGGTCACCGCGAGCGTCGACCGCACGCATCTCACGGTGGGAGAAGAGGTCACGCTCACGGTGCGCGCCCGCACACGCACCGCCGAACCGGTCGAGATCATGTTGCCGCCGCTCACCGGCTTCGCGATCGTGAGCTCGCGCGACATGACCGAAGTCGCCATCACCGGAACCAATGCGTCGGTCCGCACGACCGTCCGCGAGCTCCAGCTGCGTGCCGAGCAGCCGGGCGCATTGCTGATCGGTCCCGTGCGCGCGCGTCAGGGACGGAGCGTCGAGTCCACCGATCCGATTCTGGTGACCGTCGACAGCGCCGCCGACCGTTTCAGGGTTTCCCTCAGTCCACTCGCTCGGTCGTTATTGGAAAGCGCGCCCGCTCCCGTCTCGCACCGCGTCGATCGCGTGGCGCTGACGGTGCTCGTGCCGAGTGACACGGTGTACGCGGGCCAGCAGGTGGATCTGATCGCGGCGGCATGGATCCCCCGCGAGTTGCGGCAGCGCATGCGTCGTGCACCACTGCTCACGCTCAACGCGCCGGAAGGTGTTTGGGCGTACCCGGCGGCGGCGGCGTCCGGCGTTGCTCTGTCGCGGCAGGTTTCCGGTCACTGGTTGGATCTGTTCATCACGCATCAGGTCGTGTTCCCACTCGCGTCCGGCCGGTTGATCGTGCCGCCGGCCTCGGTCGAATACGCGCTACCGGTCACGTTCTCGTTCTTCAGCCGCGAAGAGAGCTACACGCTGCGCAGCGATTCCATTGCAATCACGGTGTTGCCGCTGCCGCCCGCACCCGCTCCACCCGGTACGGATGTCGTAGGGCAGGCGCTCACGCTCGATCTGCATGTCGATCCCGCGACGACGCGCGTCGGCGAGCCGGTCGAGGCGGCGGTGACGATCAATGGGGTCGGGAATGTCGCGCTGTGGCCGGAGCCGGAGCTGAAATGGCCGGCGGGTTTCCGCGTCTATCCGGCGCAAACCGAGGTCCGGATCGCCGCTCAAGGCGGCAGAGTCGCCGGCAGCAAGACGTTCCGGTTTCTCGCGGTGCCCGACTCGTCCGGAAATTTCGTGCTGCCGGAAGTCCGCTATCCCTACTTCGACGCGAGCAGTGGTAAGTACGAAACGGCGACCACGCTCCCGCGGGGGCTCGCCGTCGCGGCCGGCGCGGAGCCACGCGCGGCCCGAGCCCTGCCGCCGCTCTTGTCGCGTCGCGGTGAGCGCGACATCGAGCGCCTCACCCGCCAGGCAGGTTGGCAAGGATGGCTCGCCGTCGTGCTTGTGCCGCCGTTGGTTGCCTGGTTGGCGCGCCGCCGGTGGCGGCGGACCGCAGCGGCGGAACCAGCGCGGAGAGATGGCCCGCAGCTGACGCGGTTGGGTCGCTTGGAACAGGAGTTCCTGGCTATGCTTACGAGCCACGTGCCGGACGCATTCGCGCGCGACGGTGATGGACTCGCGCAAGCGCTGCGGGCCGCGGGCGTGGACAGTGCGGTCGCGGATCACGTGAAGCGTTTGCGCGACCGGTTGCGCGCGGCGCGGTACGGGCCGCGAGGACTCGGTGATGCCGCCGAGCTGGCGGCGGAGATCGAGCAGGTCCTGCGCGTGCTCGGCGCCGATGGACCAGCCGGCGCCGGTGCGCGGCGTCCCCGGACGCTCGTCGCGCCGGTATTACTGGGCATTGTGATTCTGGGGGCGCAGCATGCTGCGCCCCTACGAGCGCAGACTCCCAGCGCGGAGGCGCTGTACGAGGCTGGCGCCCTGCGCGCCGCCGCCGATTCGTTTGCCGCCCGTGCGGCCGCCAATCCGCGCGACGCCGCGCATTGGTACAACCTGGGCGCCACGCTGTATCGGGCAGGCGCCGACGGTAAAGCGACGGCCGCTTGGGCACGCGCCGCGCGCCTCGCGCCACGTGATCGGACGATCGTGCGCGCGCGCAATCTTTTGCCGGCTCCCGATCCCATAACCGAACGGTTGCTGCGCGTGGGTTGGGGTACGCCGACGGAGTGGGGAATAGCGGCCGCGGTGGGCTGGGTTGCACTGTGGCTCACAGTCGCCGTAGGTGCGCAGCGGCGTCG
>Ga0209157_1001346_pt1 | contig 20564 bp, 19 predicted proteins | sample GraSoiAngelo_135_FD_185892 | JGI IMG/M metagenome (GOLD analysis project Ga0209157, IMG submission 185892) | Grasslands soil microbial communities from the Angelo Coastal Reserve, California, USA - 14_0929_05_40cm (SPAdes) (version 2) | ecosystem: Environmental > Terrestrial > Soil > Grasslands ...
CGAGCGGCTCAAGCGCGCGTATCTGGGATTGTGAACGGGCAAACGTTCTAACGCGGACTATTCGTGAGCCGGCAACTCACTCTGTGTCCGCGCCGCCAACGGGTGCAAGACGTCGATCGCCCAGCCCACGTCCAGGCGTTCCCCCAGCCAACCCGGCATCGCCGTCCGCGCGTGGATCCAAAGCCCCTGCGATTCGTGCCGCGCTCGCAGGGCGTGGACGGGATCGTGCGCCACGCTGGGCTGAGACGGGACGTCGGGGAGTGACCGTCCGTCCGGGCGCCGAAATTCGAGCTCGCCGTCGGGCAGTCGTTCCACTTGATAACCCTCCTCGTGCACCGCGCGATGGTGGCGCCGACAGAGCAGCGCCAGGTTCGAGAGCGTGGTCGGCCCGCCGTGGGCCCAGTGGCGGATGTGATGCCCCTGGCCGAACGGCCGACCGCAGCCCGGGAAGCGGCAGCCTTTGTCGCGATGGTGCAGCACGCGCCGGAGCGCGGGAGGAATGGTCCGGGTACGGGCGCCGACCTCTTCGACCCGGCCATCCGCAGTGTGCCGCATCACCACCCGGCTCGCGTCGCACGCCAGGCGCTGAGACGTTTCCGCGGAAACGTGCGTGCCGTCCTCGAGGACCGACTGCCCAGGCGCCTCCGGGTCGGCCAGCACCGGCGCGTCGACATGGACGACGACCTGGTACCGCTCGCCCGGAGCGCCGGGATCGATCCCGTGGTGAAGGGCTGTCTCGGCGAGCAAGCCCAGCGCGTCGGCCTGCTGCTGGGTCAGCGTGGGCGTTTCCTCGTGAACGTCTGCTGGGCCGGCGCTCGTCTCGGTCGCCCGCGCCTGCTGATACAGCGTCTCGCGGGCCGCGGCGAGTGCCTGCACGAGCAGCGCTCCGGTCTCCGGCGCCAGCCGGCCGCGGACGATCACCATGCCGTCCTCGTCCTGATACACGTGCAGGGCCCGGCTCGTGTGGCGCCGCGTGGTCTCGCGGGCCTCGGCCAGCCGGTCCACCCGTCGCCACCCGCGAACGATCCGCTCCACGTGCGCCGCGGTGCCGGCCCTCCCGACCGCCAGCAGCCGCTCCTCGGTCTCGGGCGTGGCCACGCGGGTCAGCGCCCGGACCTTGGCGTACGAGAGCTCACCGCGCGCGAGCGCCTGGGCCAGCCGGGGCAGCGTGCCCAGCGCGCGCGCCACGCGCACGCGCTCGCGCGCGGCGCCCGGGTCGAGCCCGACCCGCCACGTCAGCCAGCCGGCGCAGGACAGGAAGCCGGTGTTCCAGCCGCCGCGCGCGTCGAACTCGCGGATGAGCTCGAGGAGCTGCGCGGTGGCGGCGTCGAGGTGGGCAGAGAGCTCGGCGATCTCGTCGCCGAGCCGATCGAGCGCCGCGGTTGGTTCCAGGGCGGCGGAAGTATCGTGCGCCATGACGAGTCCCCCTTGTGCTGGGGCGACTCTATACCCCAGTTTCGGAGGCGCCCTGGAGCCGTCAGACGACGCGATCGTGATGCGATGGCAATTTTTTCGGTGTTCGCGGCCGATATGCCCTCGCCGCGCCGTGCCTCAGCGCACGGCACACTTAGTCCGACCGCCGTCCTGAGTTCCCGGAGCAGGCTGCCGACGGCTACCGCGTGCTGAGCGCTTCGGCCTCGTCGAACGCGTTCGCCGCCTGCTGCTTGAGGCCGATGCGGTCGTAGACGTGGCCGAGCAGCAGGTAGAGCGTCGGCTCCTCGGGCGACGCCACGATCCCCGTCTCCAGCTCGCGCCGCGCGTCGGCGTAGAAGCGCTGCTGGAAGAGCAGGCCCGCGCGCATCAGCGAGAGCGTGGCCGGCGTGTAGCCCTTGGCGTTGGCCGGCGTGAGGACGGCGAGGGAGTCGGTCACCGCCGCCGCATCCGTCACCGAGGCCACCTCGAACTGCGCGGCCTGCACGCCGTGCTCCTTCGTCTCGAGCTCCCAGACGTAGCGGCCGCCGGGCGCCAGCGTCGGCGCCGAGGCGGGGTACGTCAGCGGCTTGCGCTCGACGTCGTCGCGCTTCCAGATCACACCCTGAGCGCCGACAAGCCGGACGTTGTAGCGCAGGCGATCGGAGCCCGCCCACTCGAAGACGACATTGCCGGGCAGCACGCGCGTGTCGCGCGGACCCAGGATCGCGGGCGGCTGCGAGCGCACGCTGCGCACGGACAGCGACTGGAACGTGCGCTCCTTCTGCTGGCCGAGCAGAAAATTCGTCACGCCGCCGATCACGGCCTTCACCCGGTCGGTGGCGCCGACCTCGGACTGCGCGGACACACTGTAGGGCGAGTTGCTCTGGGTCACGATCTCGGTGCCGCGGCCGCCGGTGAAGACGAGCACGGCGCGGCCGTCGCCGACGACGCGCACCTGGTCGCCGGGGCGCAGGGACTGCAGCGGCTTGGGCGCCGACCAGTCGCCGTCGCCGACGGAGCGGACGTGGACCTGACCGCGCCGCACCTGGATCTCCGTCAGCACGGCCACGGGATCCGCGGCGCACGCGAGGCGCGGCAGCAGCACGACCATCGCCGCGAACGCGATCCCCACTCGACCTTTCATCGGACGCCTCCCTCGACGGACAGCACCTCGTACACGCGCACTTCCTCGACGCGCCCCTTCACGTGCATCGGCCCGCGGTCCTTCGCCTGCACGCGGTCGCCGACGACGGCGTACGTCTCCGCGGTGATCAGAATCGTCGTTCCGAGCTCCTTGTTCAATCCCTCCACCCGCGCGGCGACGTTCACCGGATCGCCGATCACCGTGTACTTGATCTTGTCGCGGCCGCTGATCTTGTCGTGGCCGCCGACGTTGCCGGCGAAGACGGAGCCCGTGTGGATGCCGATGCCCATGTGGAGCAGCGGCAGCCCGCGCGCCGTCCAGCGCTGGTTGAGGTCGGTGAGGGCCCGGTCCATCGCCGCCGCCGCCTGCACGGCGTGCAGGGCGTGCTCCGGATCGGCGATGAGCACGTTGAACACGGCCATCACGGCGTCGCCGATGAAGTCGTTGATCATCCCCTGATGCGCGAAGATGGCGGTCGTCATCGCGTCGAAGTACTCGTTGAGGTGCGCCGTGATCGCCTCCGGCGTCATCGCCTCCGACAGCGTCGTGTAACCGCGCAGGTCGGAGAAGAGCACCGACACCACGCGGCGCTCGCCGCGCAGGCTCGACGCGTCGTCGATCACGCGCGCCAGGAGGTCCTTCGAGAGATATCGGCTGAACTGGTCGCGCATGCGCCGCCGCGCCAAGAAGTCGGTGAAGAAGCCCATGACGCACGTGGCGAGCACGGGCAGCAAGAAGTCGATCCAGTAGCCACCGCGGTCGAAGGCCAGCCACGCCGCAGGCACGCCGACGACGAGGCCGCCGACCGCGCACACGAGCGTGCCCCTCACCGGCTTCATCGCAAGCAGCACCAGGCTCGCGCCCAGCACCACCACCGCGCTCACGCCGAACCCGAGGGCCCAGCTAGAAGGCTGGATGAACCGCCGCGTGGTGAGCATGTGGATGACGTTGGCGTGGACCTCGATGCCGGCCATGAGGCCGTGCGGCGTCTGGTAGAAATCGCGGCTGTCCTGAAAGGCGCCGCCCAGCATCGCGATGCGCCCGCGCAGCGGGTTGTCGGCGGCGATCTCGGCATCGGGCTCGGCGAGCGCGGCCACGACGTCCGAGGGGACGGTCAGAAAGCTTCGCGCCGGGCCGACGTAATTGATCGGCCACAGGTCGCCTGCCCGCACGGCCACCGGCGCTGGTGCCTCCATCGTCCCGCCCGCGCGCGTCTTCGGGATCGGCACCGTGCCGCCCGTGCGCACCGCCGCCAGCAGCGTCATCGGATCGGCGCCGCCGACGCGCGCGGCCACCGCGACACCCAGCGCGGCCACGACCCCGTCGCGAGCCGGCACGACCGGCGCCACGTGGCGGATGAACCCGTCGTCGTCGACCGGCATCTGCGGCGAGCCGGTGACGACCGCGCGGCCCAGCGCGCGGGCGCCGAGCGGGCCCCCGACGGCGCCGAGTGGTCCCGCCACGACGACGCGGCTCACGCCGTCTTCGCTGAAATCGCGGATCGCGCGCGCCAGCGCGGCATCGTCGGCCGGCGTGGTCGGCGTGCCCAGCGTGACGTCGAGCCCGACGGCGGCGACGCCGCTGCGCTGCAGCCCGCGGATCACCCGCGCGAGGTAGTCGCGCGGGATCGGCTGGCGCCGGCCGAGGCCCTCGAAGGCCGCCTCGTCGATCGCAACGACGACGACGTCATACGGCGTGCGGTGCCCCTGCAGGCGCAGGAGGAGGTCGAGGCCGCGCGCCTGCCACCCTTCCAGGTAGCCGAGGGCGGAGGCGGCGGTGACGAGCACGCTCGAGACGAGACCGACCGCCCAGAGCTGCAGCAGACGGGCACGGCGCGCGCGCCACCAGCTCACCGCGCGACTTTGGTCAGCGGGAACGCACCTTCCATCTCGCCCTTCATCACGGGGTGCTGGTTGCCGCCGACGGCGCGCGACTTCGTGGTCACCTGCTGCTCGAGGTACTCGTAGAGCTCCTGCAGCGTCACGATCCCGTCACGGTTGCTGTCGGCGGCGCCCTTGAGCCCCTGCACCAGGTAGTACGTGAAGATGCCGTGACCCAGGTCGGGCAGCTCGATCGACACCTCGGTGGGCCGCGACGCCGTCACGATCGCGCGCCCCTTGCTGCGCGTGAGCCGCTCGAGGAACAGGTCGTCGACGGTGCCCGCGCGCGTGCGCTTGGCCGCGAACGTCCGGCCGCCGGCGGCGCCGCTGTAGCACGCATCGAGGAAGGCCACCACGCGCTCGGACTCGATCCGCGCGAAGATCGTCTGCAGCTCGTCCATCGGCAACGCCGTCGAGTAGAGGTCGTCGGGGTCGGCATCGCTCGGGATCAGATACTTCGCCAGCCCGTCGCGCTCGAGGCCTCGCGTGTCGACCTCGGGCGCGCCGTGGCCCGCGAAGAAGATGAGTACCGTGTCGTCCTTCTTCGCCGAGCGGCCCAGGAATGTGCCGAGCGCCCACTTGACGTTGCGCAGGGTCGGCTTGCGCTCGCTCCGGTCGGTCAGCAGGAGCACGTGGTCCTTCTTGAAGCCGGCGGGCCCGACCAGCGTCTGGTAGATCGCCTCGGCGTCGGAGACCGTGTACTTCTCACGGTTGTCGGGCGCCGTGAAGACGTACCGGTCTGCCTCGATGCGCGTGAGCTCGAAGACGCCGTCGCTGCGGAACCACTGCTCGCCGAGCTCATAGGTGGGTAATTCGGCCCGCGGCTTCTGCGCGAAGGCCCAGGTGGGAGCGCACAGGAGCAGGGCGGCGGCGACGCCGGCCACCGCACGAATGGCTTCCCGCACACTCACCCGTCGAGGATAGGGTGGCGTGGCGGCTCGGGTCAACGACGTTATAGAGTTAGGGGCCATGTCCTCACACCTGGCGAACATCGACCGCAAGCGCCTCGAGCAATCCATCGACGAGCTCGGCCGGATCGGCGAGACGCCGCGGGGCGGTCTCACCCGGCTCGCACTGACCGACGAGGACAAGCGCGGGCGCGACCTCATGGTCCGCTGGATGCGCGAGGCGGGCCTGCGCGTGACGGTGGACCAGATGGGCAACATCTTCGGCGAGCGCGCGGGGAGCCAGGCGCTGCCGCCGGTCATGATGGGCTCGCACGTGGATTCGGTGCCGACCGGGGGCAAGTACGACGGCCAGCTCGGCGTGCTCTGCGGGCTCGAGACGATCCGCGCGCTGAACGCGCAGAAGATCCGCACGCGCCATCCGGTGACCCTGGCGATCTTCACCAGCGAGGAGGGCGCGCGCTTCCAGCCCGCGATGATCGCCAGCGGCGTGATGGCCGGCAAGATCGCGCTCGAGGACGCCTACAACGCGCGCGACAAGGACGGCATCCGGCTGGTGGACGAGCTGGAGCGCATCGGCTACCTGGGATCCGAGCCCTGTGTTCCCCGCCCCTTCCGCGCCTACCTCGAGCTGCACATCGAGCAGGGGCCGCTCCTGGAGGAAGCGGGCCTGTCCGTCGGCGTCGTGGACGGCATCGTCGCCATCTCGTGGGCGCGCCTCACGATCCACGGCGTGCAGGACCACGCGGGGCCGACGCCGATGCGCATCCGCCACGACGCGCTGGTGGCGGCGGCGGAGGTCGTGACCGGCGCGCGCACGATCGCGACGGAGCTCGGCGGCGATCTCGTGACGACGGTGGGCAACCTCGTCGTGCACCCCAACATCGTCAACGCGATCCCCGGCAAGGTCACGATGTCGATCGACATGCGCGACCCGCGCGACGAGACGCTGGAGGTGGCGCGTCGCTGCCTCGACGCCGTGGTCGAGGTGGCGTGCGAGCGCGAGGGCGTCCGCTATGAGCTGGAGCACTACTGGCGCGTGCCCTACACGCCGTTCGCCCACGATGTCGTGGCCGCCATCGAGCGGGCGGCGAACGCCGCGGGCGCGCGCTGGCGGCACATCCTGTCCGGCGCCGGCCACGACGCGCAGTACATGGCGGCGATCGGCCCCGCGGGCATGATCTTCGTGCCGTCCCGCGGCGGCCGCAGCCACTGCGAGGAAGAGTTCACGCCGATGGACGACATCGAGCACGGCGCCGCCACGCTCTTCCTCGCCGTCCTCGACCTCGCGGGCCGTGTCTGACATATTGGGGGCCCCGATATGGCCCCCAAACAGATAGGAGGTCGTATGAAGATCGACGCGTACGTGAAGGTCGTGCTGACGGTCATCGCGGTGGCCCTCGTGGCCCTGGCCGCCCACCCGTGGATCGAGCGCGTCTCGCTATCCTCGGCCGAGGCGCAGGAGCCGAGGTCCATGGTGACGATCCCAAAGGCGTGGGGCAAGATCATCGGCTTCTCGAACAACAACCTCTTGATGGAGGCGCCCGACGGCACGCTGCGCTCCGTCGACCTGGAAGCCAAGTCGGAGGCCACGCGGCTGAAGGTGCAGGCGAAGTTCCAGTAGCGTCAGCCGCGCAGCAAGAGCAGCACGCCGAGCGCGGCGGCCACGTTGTTGGCGATGTGCGCCACCGTGTTCGGCAGCAGGCTGCCCGTACGCTCGTAGGCGATCGCCCACAGGAGCCCGCTCAGGAACACGCTGCCGAAGCCGGCGGCGCCGTAGCCGTGGGCGAGCGCGAAGATGGCCGCGCTCAGCGTCGCCGCGATCGGCCACGCCAGCCGCCGGCGCAGCGTGGCGTAGAGCAGGCCGCGAAACACGAACTCCTCGAACACCGGCGCGAAGACGACCGTGCCGAGCAGGCTCACCCCGGCCACCACCGGGCTCCCCCACGCGAGCTCCTCGTCGAACCATTCGGTCCAGTGGGCCGAGATGTTCGTCGCCTCGCTCAGCAGCCCGAGCGCGAGATCCGTCGCGGTGCCCGCGCCCACGAGCAGCGCCGTCGTCCAGATCAGCGCGCGCCGCCCCCCGGGCGCCGGGAGCCAGCCCAGGCCGCGCGCGAGCCCGACCCCTGCCGGCGCGAACAGGCGCCGCCGGGCGAGCCAGAGCAGCGGCACGTACATCATCGGCATGCTGAGGGCGCCGAGCAGCGGATCGCTCGGGCCGCGCCATCGGCCCAGCGCATAGACGATCATCAGCACGAGCACGCCGGCGCCGGCGCCGCGCACGAGCACCTCGAGGCCATCGCGCGCGCGCCACGGCGGCGGCACCAGCGCCGAATCCACACGCACCGGCCGGCCGCGCAGGACGAAGACGAGGCCGGCGAGACCGAGGCCGAGGGCGATCACCTCGGTGGCCGTCAGCGCGCGTACGCGGCGCAGGAGCGGCGCCGTGCGCGCGCGGGCCGCCGCCAGGATCGCCTCGCGAGCGGCCGAGTCGCCGGCGCGGTCGGCGAGACGCAGCAGGAGCCGATCGCGGAACCAGCCGGGCTCGACCATCCGCGTGGCGGTCGCGCGCAGCCGCGCGAGCTTGCCGTCGAGCGGCGCGTCGAGATACGCCGCCGCCAGCACGTCGGCCCAGGCGACGTCGCCGCGGGCGCGCCAGCGATCGACCGTCTCCAGCACCTCGTCGATGCGTCCGCGCTCGCCGTACAGCACGGCGAGCCGCACCTGCACGCCGGGCTCGCCGGGCACGGCGTCGGCGACCTCCTCGTACCACGCGATCGCCTCCTCCAGCTCGTTGCGGCCGTCGCTCACCGTCAGCTCGTAGAAGCGCCGCTCCCACGGCGCGGCGCGCTCCAGCGCGTCCTGGAGGTCCATCGTGCGCTCGACGATCAGCGCCAGCGCGCGCGCCGGGTCGTCGATGCTGTCGAGCCGGCTGCCGCCGAGGTGCACGCGCAAGGCGAGCGCCACGAACGCCAGCAGCAGGCAGGCGGCGGCGCCGGTGACGAGCGCGCCCGGCCAGCGGCGCGGCCGCGGCGGCGCGACGATCGCCTCGGAGGCCTCGGGGAGCGGCGGCAGCGCGTCCAGGCGTTACTCGGCCGGCGGAAGCGCGTCGCCCGTGACGTACGGCGTGGCGACGCGTCGGCGGACGCGCAGCCGCACCATCACCGGGAGGTGGTCGGAGGCGACGCGCGCGAGGCGGCTCCGGTGGACGTGGAAGGCCTCGCCCTCGAGCTCCACGTCCCAGTAGATGCGGTCGAGCCGGAAGAGCGGGAAGACGGCGGGGTGCGTGCGGCGCATGCGCCGCATCGGCGACGCGAACTCGAGGCGGAGCCCGCGCGTGACGGGCCCGCGGTGCCACTCGTTGAAGTCGCCCATCACCACCCGCGGTCCCGCGCACGAGCCCGCGCGGATGAAGCCCGCCAGCAGCTCGAGCTGCGCGCGCCGCTCGCGGAAGGCGAGGCCGAAGTGGCAGTTGAAGACGTGCAGGACGACGTCGTTGACGGCCACGTCCACGCGCAGGCAGCCGCGCGGCTCGCGCAGGCCGTGGCTCAGGTCGTGGCGGACGGAGCCGACCACGGGCAGCCGCGTGAGCACGGCGTTGCCGTAGATGCCGGCGCCGTGCGGGCGCGTCTCGCCCATCACCAGCTCCATGCCGAGCTTGCTCGCGAGGTACGCGGCCTGGTCGGCCGTCGACATGACGTTGCCGTCCTCGCGGATGACCTCCTGCAGCCCCACGACGTCGGGATTCATCTCCGCGATGACGATGCCGATGCGGTCGAGGTCCCGGCGGCGGTCCAGACCGACCCCGCGGTGGATGTTGTAGGAGGCGATGGTGATCGGCGTCACGCCGCGGACTCGCGCTCGGGGACCTCGAGATAGCGCACGAAGTGCGGGTAGAGCTGGACCGGATGGTTGAGCGGCTCTGGAAACCGGGCGGCGGGCGGCGCCACCACGAACGCGTGCAGCTCTTCGGGCGAGGGCCCCGCGTGGGCGCCCGCCTCCGCGATGTACGAGACGTGGCCGGGCGCGGCGTCGATGCCGTAGATGACGAAGTCGCCCGCGCTCGGCATCGCCATGAGGTCGCCGATGCTCGAGACGACCAGGGCGGCGTCGGCGCGGCCGGCGAAGGGGCCGGGCTCCCCGGTGGTGAGCCGGTAGCGCTTGCCGCGCCAGAAACACACGGGCGCATCGGCGCCGCGCGCGAACACGTAGCCGACCCCGGGATGCCGCGAGAGGTCCTCGGCGAGCCCGGGCCAGCGCTTCTCGATCCGGTCGATGGCCAGCGGCGCCGCGTCGTCCACGAAGTAGATGAACGCGTTCGGGCCCGCGCAGATGACGCGCACGTTGTCGCGCTCGCGCGCCTCCTTCACCTCGCCCAGCACCCACGGGAAGCCTTCCTCGATGTAGTTGAAGAAGCGCTGGAAGAACCCGGGGGCGCGGCCCATGCGCAGGGCCTTGATGCCGCTGGCGAGGTGATGGCGCCCGGCCGGACGCTCGGGACCGACCGCCCTCGCCCCGTGCGGCGTGAAGAAGTCCTCGAAGATGACGCGCTCGAACCGACGGCCGCCTGCGACCTGCGCGAACGGCGTGCAGAGCGCCTGCCCGTGGTCCGACAGCACGTAGAGGTCGTAGCCGTGCTCGGGCACGCGCCGGCAGACGCGCCAGATCTGCTTGATGGCGGCGTCGACGCGCCGCAGCGAGCGCAGGGCGCGGCCGTGGCGTGGCCCGTAGGCGTGCGAGAGGACGTCGTAGTCGAGGTAGTTGACGTAGATGGCGGGCGCGCCCGCGTAGATGTCGCGCGCGACGGCCAGCGTGAACAGCTCGCGCACCCACACCGAGAGGCCGACCTTGATGGCCAGCCACTTCCAGCCGCGCCGCCACTCGCCGACGGGATCCGCGACGAGCCGCAGCAGGGCGCGCGTCAGCTCGACGGCGGTGATCACGGTGCTCTTGAGCGCCACCCAGGCCAGCACGATGAGGGCGGAGAGCGCGGCCAGAAGCCCGCTGCCCGTCGGCCGCTTCATGATCGCGAACGTGAAGAGGTTGTCGACGGCGCCGCCGGTGAAGACGCAGCCGTAACTCGCGCCGCCCTCGAGGATGCCGCGCCGTCCCGCCGCCTGCGCGCGCTCCACGCGCGCGGCGTCGCCGGCGCGCGGGAAGTACACGTCCTCGCGACGGCGCTTCTCGTGGTAGTGGAAGCCGGGGATGTCGGGACGCACACCGTACATCGCGGCCATCTGGAACGCGGGCGTGGACGACGGCAGCCCGACGAACATCGGGTGCAGGCGCCAGCCCCCGCGCTCCATCACCCGCCGCAGGAACGGCATCCGGCCCTGCGTCAGGGCCAGCTCGAGCACGCCGCGCGAGAGCCCGTCGATCTGCACGACGAGCAGCCGCCGGCGGCCGGCCGTGGGCGCGCACCCGCGGCGCGCGCGCCGGATCAGGCGGTCGACGAAACGCTGGAGTCCGAGCACCAGGTCGTCGAGAGGCATCGGAGCATTGTACTATCCCATTCGCGATGAACCCGGAGCCGAGCGTCGTCGCCGCCGTGCGCCGCTTCGTCGAGCAGGAGGTGCGTCCGGTCGCCCCGGCGCTCGAGCACGCCGACGCCTACCCGCACGCGCTCGTCGCGCGCATGCGCGAGCTCGGCCTCTTCGGCGCGCTCGTGCCGCGCGCGTACGGCGGCCTCGACCTCGACGTCACCACCTATGCGCGCGTCATCGAGGAGCTGTGCCGCGGCTGGATGTCGCTGGCCGGCGTGATCAACAGCCACACGATGGCCGCGCTGATCGTGCTCCACCACGGCACCGAGGAGCAGCGCGGGCGCTGGCTGCCCCGCTTCGCCGCCGGCGAGGCGCGCGGCGGCCTCTGCCTCACCGAGCCGCACGCGGGCTCCGACGTGCAGGCGATCCTCACGCGGGCGCGCCGGGTCGGCGAGGAGTATCGCATCAGCGGCACGAAGATGTTCGTGACCAACGGCCGCGAGGGCAACACCTTCGCGCTGCTCGCCGTGACCGACCCGGGCGCGCAGCCGCGCCACCGCGGGATGTCGTGCTTCATCGTCGAGAAGGGCGGCGCCGGTCTCACGGTGGTGAAGTCGATCGGCAAGCTCGGCTACAAGGGCGTGGACACCGCCGAGCTGCTGTTCGAGGACTTCGCCTGCCCCGCCGCCAATCTCGTCGGCGGCGTCGAGGGCCGCGGCTTCGGCCAGGTCATGAGCGGGCTCGAGGCCGGACGCATCAACATCGCGGCGCGCGCGGTCGGGGTGGCCCAGGCGGCGTTCGAGGAGGCGGCCGCGCGCGGCGCCGGCGCGCCACGTCTCGACGACATGGCCGCGCGCGTCGACGCCGCGCGGCTGCTGACATACTGGGCGGCCGGGATGAAGGACCGCGCGGAGCGGTGCGACCTCGAGGCGGGCATGGCCAAGCTCTTCGCCTCCGAGACCGCGCACGAGGTCGCGCTCGACGCCGTCCGCCTCTGCGGCACCTCCACCGCGCTGGCCATCGAGCGCTGCTACCGCGACACGCCGCTGATGATCATCGGCGAGGGCACCAACGAGATCCAGCGCACGATCATCGCGCGCCAGCTCGTCGAGCGGCACGGCGAGCGCGGCGGCGGGCTCGTCTCGCGCGACGGCGAGCCCGAGGAGCGGCGGCGCATGCTGCTGGCGGTGCGCCAGGTCGTCGAGAAGAGCCTGGTGCCGGTGGCCGCCGAGCACGACCGCGAGGGCCGCGTGCCCGACGAGATCGTCGCCGAGCTGGCGGACCTCGGCGTCTTCGCGGCGCTGGTGCCGCCGGCCCACGGCGGCCTCGGCCTCGACCCCGCGACGTGGACGATGGTGATCGAGGAGGTCGCCCGCGTGTGGGCGGCGCCCGCGCTGCTGGCCGTGGCGCAGGGGGGCGTCGCCTTCGCGCTCGGCATCGCGGGCGGCGACACGGCCCGCCACCTGCCCGCCCTCGGCCGCGCGGAAACGCTCGCGGCCGTCGTGCCGATTCCCGCCGCCCTCGCGCGGCGGGACGGTGCCGCGTGCGTGCTCGACGGCGAGACGGCGCCCATCGCCCACGCCGCACGCGCCGGTCTCCTCGCGCTCACGCTCGCCGACGGCGCCGCGTGGTGGCTCGTCCCCGCCTCGCTGGCCGGCGTGACGGTCGCCGCGGCCGCGCCCGATCTCGGCGTGCGGGGCGCGCCGCCGGCGGTGGTGTCACTGCGCGGCGTCCGGCTTCCGGTGCTCCGCCCCTCGTCGTCGGCGCCCCGGCTCCTCGCCGTGGTGGATCTCGGCCTCGGCGCCGTCGCCGTGGGCCTCGGCCAGGCGGCGTTCGAGGCGGCGCTGCGCTACTCGCAGCAGCGCAGCACGTTCGGCAAGGCGATCTGCCAGCACCAGGCCGTGCAGCTCAAGCTCGCCGACATGGCGACGCGGCTGACGGCCGCGCGGTTGCTCGTGGGCGACGCGGCGGCGCGGGTGGCCGCCGCGGACGACGGCGGCGCCGCGCGGCGCGCGCGCCGGTTCGCCGTCGACGCCGCGGTGGCGGTCACGCTCGAGTCCATGCGGATCCACGGCGGTTACGGCTACACGACGGAGTTTCCCGTCGAGCGCTACTACCGCGACGCCGCCGCGCTGCTCGCGGCCGCGCCCGAGGACGCGCCGCGCTGATGGCCTACGGCCGGTACTTCGAGGAGTTCACCGTCGGCGAGGTGCTCAGGCACTGGCCGGGCCGCACGATCAACGAGGCGGACTGCACCTGGTTCGCGCTGCTGACGATGAACCAGCACCCGGTGCACAGCGACGCGCACTACGCGGCGACGCACACCCAGCACGGCCAACGCCTCGTGCTGGGGCCGCTGGTGTTCTCGATCGGCATCGGCATGACGGTGGCCGACGTGTCGGGCAAGGCCATCGCGAACCTCGAGATCGAGAAGATCACCCACGAGGCGCCGACGTTCATCGGCGACACGCTCTACTCCGAGTCGACCGTCCTCGAGACGCGCGAGTCCAAGCAAGGCGACCGCGGCACCGTCACCGTGCAGACGCGCGTGAGCAACCAGCGCGGCGAGCGCGTGATGACGTTCAAGCGCACGGCGCTCCTGCCCAAGAAGAATCACGCGACCCTGGGCGAGGGCGCCTACCCCGCATGACCCGCGCGCCGCTCGACGGTCTTCGCGTCCTCGCCGTGTCGCAGTTCGGCGCCGGCCCCTTCGGCACCCAGCTCCTCGCCGACCTCGGCGCCGAGGTCATCAAGATCGAGGACCCCCGCGTCGGCGGCGACGTCGCGCGCGAGGTCGGCCCCTACGCGGGCGAGGACGACTCGCTGTACTTCCAGGCGTTCAACCGCGGCAAGAAGTCGATCACGCTCGACCTCGAGCACCCCGAGGGCCGCGCGGTGCTGCGCGACCTCGCCCGCGTCTCCCACGCCGTCTACAACAACCTGCGCGGCGACCTGCCCGAGCGGCTCGGCGTCACCTACGCGGCGCTGAGGGACGTGAACCCCGCCCTCGTGTGCTGCTCGCTCTCCGGCTTCGGGCGCACGGGCCCGCGCGCGGCCGAGCCGGCGTTCGACTACCTGATCCAGGGCTACGCGGGCTGGATGTCGGTGTCCGGCGAGCCCGACGGCCCGCCCGGCAAGTGCGGCGTGTCCGTGGTGGACTTCGCGGGCGGCTACGCGTCGATGGCCGCGCTGCTGGCCGGGCTCTGGGACGCGCAGCGCACGGGCGTCGGACGCGACATCGAGCTGTCGCTGCTCGACACCGCGGTGAGCATGCTGTCCTACTACGCGATCTGGGCGCTCAACCGCGACTGGCAGCCCGCGCGCGTCGAGGACTCCGGCCACCAGTCCATCGTGCCCGCGCAGAATTTCCCCACGCGCGACGGCTTCATCGTCATCTTCTGCAACAAGGAAAAGTTCTGGACGAGCCTCGTGCAGGCGATGGACCTGCCGGAGGTCGCGCGCGACCCGCGCTTCGCCACGTTCGCCGATCGGCTCGCCCACAAGTCCGTGCTGGTGCCGATCCTCAAGGCGCGTTTCGCCGAGCGCACGACGTCCGAATGGCTGTCGCGCCTGCGCGGCAAGGTGCCGTGCGCCCCGGTGAACACGATCGCCGAGGCGCTCGCCGACGAGCAGGTCGCCGCGCGTGACATGATCGTCGAGGTCAAGCACCCGCGCTTCGGCGTCCTGCGCGAGGTCGGCTCGCCCGTGAAGACCGAGGGCGCTGCGCCGAACCTCAGCCCCGCCCCCGCCCTCGGCCAGCACACCGACGAGATCCTCCGCACGCTGCTGCAGTATGATCCGGCCCGCATCGCCGCCCTGCGCGCATCGGGCGCGCTCGGCGAGCCGAATGACTGACGACGCGTGCCCGCCGGCTGGTCGGTGTCGGCGGGCCAGACGTTCCTCACGCGCTCGGGCTCACGATCCCCCCGTCACTGTTGCTCCGCGCCGATCGCGTCCTCGACTGACGTCTCGCAAGCCGCTCGAAGAGCGAGGTGTCCTCGAAGCGCGACACTTGACCGCCCCGAGCCATTAGGCTCTGATGAGCCGAGAAGACACATGGGAACGTTCCGCGTGGAGATCGAGGTCGGGGACCCGACCGGCGGGCGCTTCGAGCGCATCGACGCGCTCGTCGATACCGGCGCCACGTACACGAGTCTCCCACACCCGCGGCTCGACGCACTCGGTGTGACCCCTCATGCGCGTGACAGCTTTCTGCTGGCAGACGGCAGGCGCGTCAAACGGGACATCGGCCGGACCTGGATCCGGATCGGAGAACAAGCCGAGATGACGCTGGTCGTGTTCGGCGATCCGGCCAGCCCGGCGCTCCTGGGTGCGTACGCATTGCAGGGGCTGCGCCTCGCCGCCGATCCGGTCGCCCGGCGGCTCGTGCCCGTTCCCGGGCTGCTGTTGCAGGCTTGCCTGTCGACTTAAACTTCAGCTATGCCCGAGCGGACCCTACCGACCCCCGAGGTCGAGGAAGTCACCGGGACGGAGACGGAAGTCGCCCCGCCGTGGATGACCGTCCTGCACAACTGCGACTGTCACACCTTCGAGCAGGTCGTGAAGCAGCTGCAGAAAGCCATCGCCTGCAGCGAGTCCAAGGGCTGGGAGATCGCCTGGCAGGTCCACAACACCGGCAAGGCGGTCGTGAAAATCGGTCCGGAAAAGGAGTGCGTGCGGGTCGGCAACATCCTGGCCGCGATCGGCCTCGTCGTCACCGTCGTCCAGTCGTAGCGCGCGCCCAGCATCACCCCTTCGGCCCCGTCGTCGGCGAGATGTTCGGCTGGATCGGCACCACGGGGCGCCGGCTCGGATCGTCGGTCCTGGGCAGACCCTTCACGCCCTGCTCGCGCAGCGCCCTGGCTTCCTTCTCCGCCTCCGACGCGCCGCGCTCGCCGATCGCCTTCACGGTCTCCGGCGCCGCATCCGGATGCGCCGGCACCAGGCGAAAGTCCTTCATCAGCGAGGCGGCGCTCTCCTTGCTGAGCGCGACGATCGGGCCGACGCTCCCGCCGCGCACGGTGGTCGACTCGAGCGCCCTCACCGTGAGGCCGGCGCCGGCGCCCGCCTTCACCTCCACAGCGCCCGTCAGCACGTAGAAGGTCGTCGCGGCGCCGCCGCGGCCCGTCTGCGCGATGACCGACGTGCCGCGCAGGCTCGCCGTCGCGTGCGGCGTGCGGATGTCGAGCGGCGCCGGCTTGGCGCCGCTGGCGACGACTGACACGGTGCCGGACTCGAGCCGCACGTTGGAGCGCCCGGCGTCCGCGGCGAGCGCGACCGTCGAGGACTCGCCGATCGCGACGAGCGTCGCGCCGCGGACGAGCACGCGCACGAGCGCGCCGGGCGTGGTGCGGATGGTGTCACCGGGCTTGACCTCGTCCTTGAACGCGACCGGCCGCGGCGCGGCCGCGCCCCGCGTGAGCGTCGCGTCGCCGACGAGCGTCGTCACCGTGCCGAGCCGGCCCGGCGCGGGGTTGGCGGCGACGAGGGCGAATGCGGCGGCGAAGAGCAGCAGGACGCGCGGCAGGGCGTGGCTCATGCGCTCTCCCTCTGGCGCGGGCCAGCGGCGTTTCACCGATTATCGGCGATTCGTCGCGCGCCGATCAAGATGAACGGCGACCGGCCGTCACGGAAGAGCATCGCCGCCTGGCCGCCTCACCCTACATCACCGGACCGATGATCCAGGGCGCGAACTCTTCCTCGCCGACGCCGCTGAGCTCGCTCTTGGACTTCTTGCCTGAGGCGACGGCGACGATCTCCTCGAAGATCTGCCCGCCGACCGCGGGCAGCGGCGTGCCCTCGAGGATCACCCCGCAGTTGATGTCCATGTCCTCTTCCATGTGGCGATACATGAGCGAGTTGGTCGCCAGCTTGATCGAGGGCACGGGCTTGCAGCCGAAGACCGAGCCGCGGCCCGTCGTGAAGCAGATGAGGTTGCAGCCGCCGGCGACCAGCCCGGTGATCGACACCGGGTCGTGACCGGGCGTGTCCATGAAGACGAAGCCGCGCGTGGTGATGGGCTCGCCGTACATGAAGACGTCCATCATGGGCGTGGTGCCGCCCTTGGTGACGCCGCCCAACGACTTTTCGAAGACGGTGGTGATCCCTCCGGCCTTGTTTCCAGGAGCGGGATTGTTATCCATCGCGTCGATCCCACGGCAATACCATTCCCACCATTTGTAGCGATCGATGAGCTTCTTGGCGACGCCGTCGTTGATCGCGCGGCGGATGAGCAGGTGCTCGGCGCCGTAGATCTCCGGCGTCTCCGCCAGCACGCCGGTGCCGCCGTACCTCACGAGCTCGTCCACCGCCCAGCCGAGGGCCGGGTTGGCCGTCATGCCGGAGTTGGCGTCCGAGCCGCCGCAGTTGGTCGCCAGGCAGATCTCGGAGACCGGCTGCTTCGTGCGCTTGACGTCATTGGCCAGGGGCAGCAGCTTGGCCACCTCGGCCACCGCGCGCTCGACGGTCTTTCGGATCCCGCCCGCCTCCTGGATATTGACGAGGAACGGCTTGCGCTCGGGATGGCCGGGCACGCCCATCTTCTGGCGCTCGACCATCACCGCGGCCTGGTTCACCTCGCAGCCGAGGCCGATCAGGATGTAGGCGGCGACGTTGGGGTGCTTGGCATAGCCGGCCAGAACCCGCTGCAGGGCCAGGTGGTCCTCGCCGAACAGCTTGGTGCCGCAGCCCGACTTGTGGGTGACGGCCAGCACGCCGTCGATATTGGGAAAATCGCGCTGGACGTCACGGAACTTGTCCTTCACGAACTGGCTGACGCTGGCCGAGCAGTTGACGCCGGAGATGATGGCGACGTAGTTGCGCGTGCCGACGCGGCCATCCTCGCGCTTGTAGCCGTCGAAATAGCGCATCCGGTCGGCCGGGTAGAAGTCCACCGGCCGCACGTCCACGCCCACCTCGTAGCGGTCGGCCGAGAGCTCGCCGATGTCGAGGTTGTGGGTGTGCACGTGCTCGCCGACGGCGATGTCCTGCGTGGCGAAGCCGATCACCTGGCCATAGCGCCGCACCGGCCGGCCGCGTCCGACGGCGCGCCGGGCGATCTTGTGGCCGGGCTTGATGTCCTGGCGGGCCTCGATGCGCGTGGCGCCGTCCTCGAAGACGGCGCCCTTTTCGAGCGACGCCTTGGCCACGGCGACGTCGTCTTCGGGCTTGAGCACGATCGCGCGGTCGGTGAGCTTGGGGATGGTAGCCATGGGGTATCAAATATACCCCCGTGCGCTGGGCCCCGAAGACTTGCTATAGTCAGGAGGCCGATGGCTATCCGCTCAGTCGTCTTGGCCGTGGACGACGATCCAAGGTTGCTGGACGCCTACCAGGCGCTTCTCGAAGCCCGCTACGAGGTCCTGACCGCCCCCGACGGACGCGCCGCCCTCGACATCCTACAGACGCGCACGGTGGACGTCGTGCTGCTCGACATGCTCATGCCCGGGCTGAGCGGCCTCGGCGTGCTCGACGCGCTGCGGCACCTTGGCATCGAGACGAACGTCATCGTGGTGAGCGCCGTGAACGACTCGGAGACGGCGCTGGAGGCGCTGCGGCTGGGCGCCTGCGACTACCTCACCAAGCCGTTCCACCTGAGCCACCTGGAACGCACCATCCGGCGGCTGACGGAGCACGGGGCGCCCGCCGTGGAGCCGCCCTCGCGCCCCTCGTGCGCGCTGCCGCACGCGCTGATCGTCAGCGCCGACCTCGGGCTGCGTGCGAGCCTGGCCGTGGCGCTGCGCACGCGGGGCCGGGTGGACGCCGTAGAGGACGCCGGCGCCGCGCTGGCCGTGCTGGCCCGTACGCGACCCAGCGTCGTCGTGGTGAGCGAGGACGCCGTGGCGACGGCGGTGCGCGGCCAGTGGCCGGCGGCGCCGATCGTCATGACCGACCCGCGGCGCCCGGACTTCGAGACGCTGTTGCCCGCGATCATCCAGGCCTTCGGCGTCGGCCACGCCGACGTCCGCCACTTCGCCGGGCCGGTGCCCCGCGTGATCGCGCACGTGTCCGCGCATTTCAGGCGCACCACGGTGGAGGCCATCGCCGCCACCGTCGGGCTGTCGACGCGTCGGCTGGCGAGCGTCTTCGCCGAGCAGATGGAGATGACCGTCACGGAGTACATGGCCCAGGTGAAGCTGGAAGCGGAGCGGCCACAGCTGACGAAGATGGTGCGGCGTCACGCCTTCAGCACCGTGACGTCCTACCGCGCTCAGTAGCTCCGACCCCCTACCCCTCCGGCGCCTTGATCTTCAGCACCTCCGGCGGCGCCGTCTCGAGCTGGATCGTCGTGTGGTCGATGCCGAAGCGCGCGTGCAGCACCGCGTGCAGCGACTGCAGCAGCCGCTCGCTCTCGCGGACGTCGTCCACCACGACGTGCGCGCTCATGGCCTCGCGGCCGGAGGTCAGCGTCCACACGTGCAGGTCGTGCACGCGGCGCACGCCGGCCACGCGCGTGATCGCCTGCTCGATCTCGGCCAGCGAGAGGTGCGCCGGCGTGCCCTCCAGCAGCACGTTCACCGCCTGCCGCAGCAGGCTCCACGTGCGCGGCACGATGAGGAGCACGATCACCGCGCTGGCGAGCGGGTCGGCGCCCGTCCAGCCCGTGGTGACCATGACGCCCGCGGCGACGAGCGCGGCCACCGATGACAGCGCGTCGCCCAGCACCTCCACGTAGGCCGCGCGCACGGTCAGGCTCTCGCGCGCGCCGCGGTGCAAGAGCCAGGCGGAGAGAAGGTTGACGCCCAGGCCGAGCGCGGCCACCGCCGCCATCGGTCCCGCCAGCACGTGTGCAGGCACGCGCACGCGGTGCCAGGCCTCGACGAGGATCGAGCCCGCCACCCCGAACAACAGCAGCGCGTTGGCCAGCGCGGCGAGGATCTCGGCGCGGTAATAGCCGTACGTCTTGGCCGGCGTCGGCGGGCGCGCGGCGAGCCACGCGGCGATCAGGGCCAGCGCGAGCGCGGTGGTGTCGGTCAGCATGTGGCCCGCGTCGGCCAGCAGGGCGAGGCTGCCCGTCCACAGGCCGGCGACGAACTCGACGACCATCATGGTGCCGGTCAGCGCGAGGGCGACGACGAGCACCGGCCGCGAGCGCGCGGCGGCGGTGCTGCGATCGTGATCGTGCACGATCATCGGCGGGATCGTATCAGGTCGATGCGCGCGGCCGGGTGTTAGAATCCGCGCCATGGCGCGCGCGCTCGGCATCGTCGCGCTCGGCCTCGTCGGCTTCTGGCTCGTCGCCCACCTGCTCTGGATGGGGCCCCTCGAGACCGCCGCCCAGACGACCGCGATGTGGGCGCTCGGCCTGCTCACCGGCGGCGTCGGTGTCGCCGCCATCGTCCTCCTCGCCGTCGCGCTTTCGGTGGGCGGCTCGCAGCCGGCGTGGCTGAAGCACGCGCGCGGCGCGCGCAACGCCGCCGCCGTGCTCGGCTGCGCCCTGATCGTGGTGGGCCTCGTGCACTACCGCAACACCGAGCCGAGCGGCGAGATCCACTGGGTGGTGCTGGGCATGGTCGTGCTGGCCGGCTCGGGCGTCGTCCGCTGGTGGCTTGAGCGCATCCAGCGCTGAGCGTGACAGAGGAGCGCCACGGGTTCCCCGGGGCGCTCCGAACATTGGGGGTGTGGGGGCCATGTCGGGGCCCCCACGTTCAAAAAGCCCCGTGCCGCCCGGCGCCGGCCGCGAAGCGCGCGGCGCCCTCGCGGCTCTCGCCCGAGTCGATCGTCACCTTGCCGAGCTCGA
>Ga0209157_1001348_pt1 | contig 20511 bp, 18 predicted proteins | sample GraSoiAngelo_135_FD_185892 | JGI IMG/M metagenome (GOLD analysis project Ga0209157, IMG submission 185892) | Grasslands soil microbial communities from the Angelo Coastal Reserve, California, USA - 14_0929_05_40cm (SPAdes) (version 2) | ecosystem: Environmental > Terrestrial > Soil > Grasslands ...
GGGAAGAAAATCGACAAGCACAGCACCGGAGGCGTTGGCGACAAGACCTCCATGATGCTCGCGCCCATTGCGGCCGCCTGCGGTGTTACCGTGCCGATGATCACGGGCCGCGCTCTTGGACACACCGGCGGAACACTGGACAAACTCGAGTCGATTCCCGGTTTTAATCCGAAACCCTCTCCGGGAAAGATCATCGAGATATTGAAGAGTACCGGCGCTGCCATTATGGGACAAACAGATGATCTGGCTCCGGCAGACCGGCGCATCTACGCACTGCGTGATGCGACGGCGACTGTCGAGTCGATTCCGCTGATCACCTCCAGCATTTTGAGTAAGAAACTTGCCGAAGGAATCGACGGCCTGGTGATGGATGTCAAGACCGGTTCGGGGGCATTTATGCCGACGCTGAAGGCTGCAACAAGCCTTTCGCGTTCCATCGTCGATGTCTGCCGCGCGATGAAAACGAAAATCGTCGTGTTGATCACCGATATGGAACAGCCGCTCGGGCGCGCCATTGGAAACGCTCTGGAGATCCGCGAATGCATCGAATTCTTAAATGGCCAGACTCCTGAGGATCTCGAGACCGTCACGATCGCCCTCGCGGCCCATATGATTCGTTTGGGCGGACAGGCGCGGTCGCTTGATCACGCCTCGAAGCTTGCATACCAATCGGTCGCGAGAGGCGAAGCTGCGCGTCGGTTCCGGCAGATCATCCGCGCTCAAGGCGGCGACGAACGGGTCGTGGATAATCCGGATCTGTTGCCGCGAGCCGCAAACACAACGGGTTTTCGCGCGAAGACATCGGGTTTCGTCACGCGCTGCGATGCGAAATTCCTGGGCCTGGCATCAAACGCGCTTGGGGCTGGGCGTCATCGCGTTGAGGATCATGTTGATCTTGCAGTGGGCATCTATTTAGACAAAAAGCTTGGTGACCGCGTGGTTAAAGGCGAGGTGCTTTGCCGGATTCATTGGAATGACGAAAGACGTTTCACCGGTGCAGTGCCGCTGATTGAACAAGCGTATCAAATCGAGAGTAAGCCTCCACGACGGCGTCCGCTGATCCACGCGGTGCTTAAAGGGTAGGGATGAAATTCGAACTCGTAGAACAGGCTAAAAAATATTTGCTCGACAAGATGGGCGCCGCGCCTGAAATTGCCGTCATAATGGGAAGCGGTTTGTCGGCTGTGGATGAGATTTTGTCCGGACCTCACCGCCTCCATTACGTCACGATCCCGCATTTTCCCGTGCCGAAGGTCGCAGGCCACCGGGGGCAAGTCGTGTACGGCAAAGCCGGCAATCATCAAATCGTCGTCTTTGAAGGCCGGGTGCATTACTACGAAGGCAATACGATGGCGGAGGTCACCTTCTGTACGCGCGTCATTGGCCGGCTTGGCGTGAAAATCTTGATCCTCACGAATGCTTCCGGCGCGATCAATCTGGATTTCGCGCGAGGGAATCTCATGATCATTACGGATCACATCAATTTGCTCGGCGCGAATCCGCTGACCGGTCCGAACGAAGACCGGTGGGGACCGCGATTCGTCGATCAGACACAAGTCTACGACCCGGAGCTTCGTCAGGAACTTAAAACTGCCGGCAAATATTGCGGCATCGGTATGTGCGAAGGTGTTTACGCTGCGATGTCGGGCCCAACTTACGAAACGCCCGCCGAGATCCGATTTCTGCGGGCCATTGGCGCCGACGTGGTCGGAATGTCGACGGTTCCCGAAGCCATCGTGGGCAAACACATGGGAATGAGGGTGGCAGGTCTATCAATGGTAGCCAATGTTGCGGCCGGAATTTTGGGCAAGCCTATCGATCATTCCGAAGTTCTCGAGACCGCCACCCAGATGAACGCCGATCTCGGTACGCTGCTGCAACGGTTCTTCGACACCTATGAATCCTGAACTGACCGCAAAAGCGGCTGCCGCGCGCGCCAACGCCGTCGCTCCCTATTCCGGATTCAAAGTGGGCGCCGCACTCGAAACAAAAGACGGCCGTGTTTATACCGGATGCAATATCGAAAATGTCTCTTACGGACTAACCGTCTGCGCAGAGCGTGTCGCCTTGTGGAAAGCACTGAGCGAAGGGGCCCGTGAATTTCGGCAAATCGTGATCGTCACCGATGCCGCGGTTGTGACACCGCCATGCGGCGCATGCCGGCAGCTGCTGTGGGAGTACTGCGGGAACTTGCCGGTGCACCTGCACTCATTGAGGGGACTCGACCAAGAATATCGGCTCGCCGAGCTGCTCCCGCATCCCTTTGATAGCGATTCATTAATCAATAATCACTAGTCAATTCTCATTTCACATTCATGGACAAATGAGAATTGATTAATGATTAATTAATCCGGCTTCAGCACTCCGATGTACGGCAGGTTCCGGTAACGTTGCCGGTAATCGAGACCATACCCTACAACGAACTTATCGGGAATCTCAAAGCCGATATATTTCAGTTCAATTTCGATGATGCGGCGGGCGCGCCGGTCCAACAGCGCGCAGACTTCGAGAGACTTCGGATTTCGGCTGGCCAGCGTGCGGAGAAGATATTTCAGCGTAAAACCGGTATCGATGATGTCTTCGATTACAAGAACATCTTTACCGGCAATGTTTTCTTCCAGATCTTTTGTGATTCTGACAACTCCTTCACTGTCCTCTCCGTAACTGGAAATCGACAAGAAATCCATCGAGAGCGGTAGTTCGATCTGGCGAGCGAGGTCCGTAGCGAAGAAAACCGAACCGCGAAGAATGGAAACCAACACGAGCCGGCGGCCCGCGTACTCTTTCGTGATCTCCCGAGCGAGATCAGCAACTCGGGCCCGAATTTGTTGCTCGTCAAAAAGAATTTCGAGTACCTCATCGGCCACGACTTGATCTTGACACAAAATTGCAGAGTGCTAGACTGAAAACAGGTCCCGAGAGATTCCGGTTTCGGTCGAAGTCGGACTCGAGACTACGGAGCAGGTTGCCGTTGACGTACCCTAGAAAGTACCGAGGCGGCTTGTTACTGAAACGCTGAGCTAGGTAGCGATACAGAGCAACTTTAGGGTGGCGGACGCCAGTTCGAAACCCAAAGCGTCAAGGCGATTCAAGAAAACGTAGAGCCGAGATGGGCATCCGCCGCACGGCGGAGTTTGACAGAAACTTGAAGGTCACTCGGGACCTTTTCATTGATCATTATCCATTAATCATTTTTCAATTTTCATTTTCTCGTCTTTCAATTTTCATTTTCTCGTCGCCGTTCCCATTATTCTCCTCGCCGTTGTTTAACCCATACTTCCAAATCAGATTCTTGTAATCGCGCTCGTAAAGAATCTTGATATTCACGTCGGGATAGAGTTCGCGAAGCAACCGTACTTTGCGGTTCTTTTTTGTGACGAGGCTTTGTTTCATCGTCGTCAGCTCGATAAAAAGATCCAGATCCGGGAGATAAAAATCCGGGGTGAACGCTTTGACGACATTGTGATTTTCATCCCATTCGATCGGGAAGGTCTTGGGCTCGTACTGCCAACGAATGCGGTAGAAGTCCATGACACGCGCAAATTCCCGCTCACTCTGGTGCGCAAACTCGGGAAGCTTGTCCTCGATGGGGTCAAGATCGGCCATTTGCGCGACATCAAGCTTTGTCGTCAGAATCTCTTCCCGTAACTGTGGCGGCAGCTCCACCGGCTTTGCTTCAATACCTTTTGCCCGCGCAGCCCTCACGATGATTTGTACGGCGACTTCATTGGAGAAGTGATCGATGTTCACAACAAGATCGTAATGGGCGGGATCGCGCCAGTCCTTGCCGTATAGTGTGCGGATGAATGTCTCTTTCTCCCGATCCCGGTCGGCGATTATTTTTTCGGCTTCCTGCCGATCGACCTGAGCGGTTCGCATGACTCGGGCGATTCGATAGGGCAATGGCGCTACGATTTGAACGTGTAGCGAAGCAGCGACTCGGGCAAAGAGAAACTGTGCTCCGCTGCCGAGGATCACAACGTTGTGCGCGGCTGCGAGTTCGGCAATTGCCGAGCGCATCATCTCGTCGTATACCTTGCGATCCTTCTTGATTCGAGAAAGCTGCTCGGTCCGGACGGGAAACTGCTGGTCGATCACCATATCCATCGCCGACCGATCGATGAGCTGAAAGTTCAGAGCTTCAGCGGTGGCAGTCGCGATTTCGCGGCCGCCGCTGCCGGTCAGACGGGAAATCGTGATAATTGCCATAATTGCCCAGGTGCTATATTGAGAAGTTCATGTACTATCTCGGCCTCGACATTGGGGGCACGACAATCAAAGCTGGTCTGATCAATGAAGCGAACCGCGTGTTGGAATCGCGCAAGGTGCCCACAGTCATAGACGATCTCGGGTCTCTCATTTCAAAACTAACAGAACTGATCCGCGATTTTCAAAAATCCGGGTCCATCGACGCTGTCGGCATTGGCGTTCCGGGCCTGCGTTCCACGAAGACGCACGTGATTGCGACTTCCCCGAATATTCCATGTCTTACGAATATCAATTTAGAAGCGAGCGTGGCGGATCAGGTCCACCTCAAAGTCGTCAGCGAAAATGACGCAAATGCCGGTGCGTACGCTGAATTCATTTGTGGCGCCGGAACCGGGATGCAGCATCTGGCCTATTTAACTCTCGGGACCGGTCTCGGGTCGGGGTTGATCCTAAATGGGAGCCTATACGCGGGCGCATCGGGGTACGGCGGCGAATTTGGCCATACCGTGATCGATCCCAACGGACGCCTCTGCGCGTGTGGAAGACAAGGCTGCGTCGAAACTGTCGCATCCGGCACGGGGATTGTGACAACAACAAGAGAGCGACTCAAAATCGCACCTCATAGCCTGCTGAACGAAATTGCGCCCCCATTAACGGCCGAAAAAATTTATGAGGCCGCCGTTCGCGGCGATGAAACAGCGCGCGAGGTGTTTGCCGAGACAGGCCGCTGGTTTGGTCTCGCATGCGCGAACCTGATTAATTTGCTGAATCTCGAAATGATCGTCATCGGCGGTGGGGTCATGGCTTCGGGAGAAGTCCTGTTAGGCAGCGCCATCGAAATCGCAAGACAGCATGCGTTCGCCTCCTCATTCGCCGATTGCCAGATAGTACAATCAAGGTTGTGGCCGGATGCCGGCATGATTGGAGCAGCACTGCTGGCGCGCGACCGCTAGTGCTGAGTGCGAATCAGTATATGCCCCTGTCTCACATTCGTAATTTTTCCATCATTGCTCACATCGATCATGGCAAGTCCACACTCGCCGACCGTCTGCTCGAACTGACAGGCGCTCTCACCAAGCGGGAGATGTCTGCGCAGGTGCTTGACGCGATGGATCTGGAGCGTGAGCGCGGCATCACGATCAAAGCGAAAGCCGTGAGGTTGAATTACCGCGCAAGGGACGGCAGTGATTACATCTTGAATTTGATCGATACGCCAGGCCACGTCGACTTCAGTTATGAAGTCTCGCGAAGCCTTGCAGCTTGCGAGGGCGCTCTTCTTGTTGTGGATGCATCTCAAGGAGTGGAGGCGCAGACCCTCGCCAACACCTATCTTGCACTCGATCACCATCTCGAGATCCTGCCCATCATCAATAAGATCGACCTTCCCGGCGCAGATATCGCGCGATCTCGCGAGCAGCTGAATTCGATCATCGGAATGAATCCCGAAGACGCATTGCTGATCAGCGCAAAATATGGAAACGGCGTCGAAGAAGTTCTCGAGTCCATTGTCAAACGTATTCCGTCTCCGAAAGGCGATCCGGATGCCCCGCTGAAGGCTCTTCTTTTTGATTCATGGTTCGACGTTTATCGCGGCGTCCTCGTGTTGGTCCGTCTCATCGACGGCGAAGTTCATCCGGGAATGAAGATAAGGTTGATGTCTAATGGACAGGTCTATCCGGTCGAAAGCGTCGGCGTGCTGACGCCGAAGATGAAGGAAGTCGATCGCCTTTCGGCGGGCGAGGTCGGCTATCTCATTGCGAATATCAAAGTCGTCGCCAATACGAAAATCGGCGATACGATCACAGAGCACGACAATCCGACCGTCAGGCCGTTCCCCGGCTTTCAGGAAATCAAACCGATGGTCTTCGCAGGTTTGTATCCGGTCGAGCCCAACCAATATGAAGCCCTGCGTGATGCGCTTGAAAAGCTCCGGCTGAACGACTCGTCATTCTTCTATGAACCGGAAACATCCACTGCGCTCGGATTTGGGTTCCGGTGCGGCTTTCTGGGGCTGCTGCATATGGAGATCATTCAGGAGCGCCTCGAGCGGGAATTTGAGCTTTCCTTGATCACAACAGCTCCCGGCGTGCGATACCGGCTTACCAGAACGAACGGCGATGTTGAGGAGATCGACAATCCCACGAAATTCCCTGAATCCCAGTTCATCGCCAAGATTGAAGAACCGATCATCACGGCGTTGATTCTCAGTACAGATGAATTCGTGGGTGTGATCTTGAAACTGGTCGAAGAAAAGCGCGGTGTCCAAAAGGGCTTCGAATACGTCGCGACCGGACGCGTCCTTTTCACCTATGAAATGCCTCTCAACGAGATTGTTTTGGATTTTTACGACCGGTTGAAGTCTGTCTCTCGCGGGTACGCGTCATTTGACTATCATCCCGCGGGATATCGCGAGGCCGACCTTGTCAAGTTGGACATCCTGGTCAGCGGTGAACCTGTCGACGCTCTTTCCTGGATCGTTCATCGTGATTCCTCTTACGCGCGCGGCAAGGCTCTTGCGGAGAAGATGAAAGAACTTATCCCGCGACAGATGTTTGAGGTCGCCATCCAAGCGGCCATCGGCCATCGCGTCATTGCGAGAGAAACGATTCCCGCCATCCGGAAAAACGTTCTGGCCAAGTGTTATGGCGGGGATATTACCCGCAAACGCAAGTTGCTGGAGAAACAGAAAGAGGGAAAGCGGCGAATGAAACGCGTTGGGAAGGTGGACATTCCTCAAGAGGCGTTTCTTGCGGTATTGAAGGTGGGCTCGTGAAATTTCCTTAACGAGCACCGGCTTTCAGGCGAAACGGAGTTGCCGTCCGCCTCCCTGTTATAATGAGAATCTTATGAGATCGCAGCTACGGCGTTACCTGGGTTCGCTGGTCTTCGTGTTTCTGCTCTGTCTGGCTATTGCAGTTGGCGCTACGGCTGGCGTTTTGTTTGTGTACAACAGTGATTTGCCTCAGGTGAGTTCGCTGGAGGATTATCATCCCAGCCTCATTACCGAGGTCTACTCCGATGACGGCCGTGTGATCGGATCGTTCGCTCTGGAGCGCCGGGTTGTCATCACCTGGGAACAAATCCCGCAGGTTGTCAAAGATGCGATCACCTCTGTCGAAGATCAGAATTTTTACGCGCATTGGGGCATCGATTTTGTCGGCATGGCGCGCGCCGGCATGAAGAATCTCATGGCCGGCCGAGTGGTCGAGGGCGGAAGCACATTGACCCAGCAGTTGACTAAGAACCTCTTTCTGACTCCAGAGCGGACCTTCCGCCGGAAGATACAAGAGGTGATGCTAGCCATCCAGATCGAACGTTACTACACCAAGCAGCAGATCCTCACCATGTACTGCAACCTTGTTTATATGGGCAGCGGACAATACGGTTTTGCAGCGGCGGCGGAATATTACTTCGGCAAGGAGCTCAAGGACCTGAATATCGAAGAAGCGGCGATGCTCGCGGCGATTCCGCGCTCGCCGCCGAACTATTCGCCGATCCTGCATCCAGATAAAGCGCTGACCCGGCGCAATTACGCCATTGACCGCATGGTCGCCGAGAAGAAGGTCACGGTCGCCCATGGTGAAGAAGCGAAGTTGCATCCGATCAAATTGGTCGAGAAGCAGCGGCCGAACGAACTCGCTCCTTACTTCGTGGAAGAACTCCGGCGTTATCTCGAGAAGAAATACGGTACCTCTGCGGTCCATGAGGGCGGTTTAAAGGTGTATTCCACCCTGAACGTTGAAATGCAGAAGGCGGCTAATGCGGCCATTCGGGCTGGAACTCGCGAGTATGACAAACGCCACGGCTGGCGTGGGGCCGATCGCAACCTGATAGATGAAGGCGTAGAGGACGTCGAATCGGCCGAACTGCCGGATTGGAAGCTGCCTATCCGCACCAATGATATAGTTCCCGGCATTGTTCTCGACCCGGCCAAGAACGGCGCTGCTGCAGTCAAAATCGGTGGCTATCAGGCACTCCTTACACCCCAAGACATCGCCTGGACGAAGGCGAAGGTCGCTTCCGACATTCTCAAACGCGGTGATGTGGCGCTGTTCATGATTCGCTCAATGAATCCTGCGGAGCGCAAGGTTGAGGTCTCGCTGGAACAGAAGCCAAACATCCAGGCAGCTTTCGGTGCCATTCAGCCGCAAACCGGAGAAGTGAAAGCCATGGTCGGCGGCTATGACTTCGATGAGAGTAAATTCAACCGCGCGACTCAGGCCATGAGACAAACGGGTTCTTCCTTTAAACCACTCGTCTATGCCGCGGCGGTGGACAATGGCCTGCGGCCGGACGACACGATCGTCGATGCTCCCGTCAGCTTTGGCGGATATTCGCCCGGCAACTACGACGGCAAGTTCAAAGGAACGATACCCATTCGCCAGGCGTTTGCAGAATCGCGAAACATACCGGCGGTGAAAACACTCGCGAAACTGGGCGTGCAAAATTTGATTCCCTATGTGAGGCGCTTCGGCATTACGTCCAGGATTGAACCGGTGTTGCCCATTGCGCTGGGTGCTGCGGACGTTACTCTGATGGAGATGGTTTCCGCTTATTCGACATTCCCCAACGACGGCGTGCGCGTGATTCCACAGACGATCCTGCGGGTCACCGATTACGAAGATAATGTTCTGGAAGAAAACCTGCCGGAACTACGCGATGTCATCCCGGCCGAAACCGCGCGAATAATGGTCGATTTGATGCAAGAGCCTGTGCGCTTTCCGGGTGGGACCTCAACCAAGGCACAAGAGCTCAAACGTCCTGTCGCAGGCAAGACCGGTACGACAAATGATTTCACGGATGCATGGTTCATCGGTTATACGCCGTCCCTAGTGGCGGGCGCTTGGATTGGATTTGACGAAAAAGTGACCCTCGGCGATAAAGAGACCGGCGGTAAAGCAGCTCTGCCGATGTGGATCGATTTCATGAAAGAAGTTTACAAGGACAAACCGGTCGAACAATTCGATACGACGCCGAAGGCGATTACAGCGCTGGTGAAATGAGACTGAGTTCCAAATTGTTCACCTTATGCCTGGTGTTTTTCGCGTTGGATTGCTCGGCGCAAACGCTTGCCGACGTGGCGCGGCAAGAGCGGGAGCGGCAGAAACGGCTGCATAGCCAGGTTGTGGTTGCTAGTGGCACGACGACAACAACAACCGCCTCGACCGGCTCGACCGCGGCGGTTGTCGCACCAGCAGCGCCGGCCGCTCCGAGCGACAATAAGAGCCGGGATGAAAAATATTGGCGAGCCCAATTTCAAAAGGCCCGTGATGATGTCAGGAAAGCGGAAGAGAGAGTTCAGCTCCTGGATTTGAAGGTCAAGGAGCTAAACACGCAGGTTCTGCGCCAGAGCGATATTTACAATCGTGAATACCGGCTGGGCCCGGAAATCGCGGACACTCAGAAGCAACTCGATGAGTCCCGCAAAGCAGTCGATCAAGCCAAAAAGAAAATCACCGACCTGGAGGACGAGCTGCGACGCTCGGGCGGACTGCCCGGCTGGGCGCGCTAGTGCGATACCTCGGAATTGACGGAGGGGGATCGAAAACCTCTTTCCTTCTTGTCGACGAGTATTACAACGAAATCTGTCATATCGAGAGCGGTCCTTCGAATTGGTTGTCGGTCGGGGCAGATGCCGCAACGCAAGCCATCACGCAGGGAATATCCTATCTAACGGAGCGTCCCAACATTGTATGCGCCGGATTCGCCGGCGCCGCCCGTCACGATAGTGCCGCGTTTTACAAGGAAGTCCTCGAGTCACTCATTCCCGAAGCTCAGATCATTATCGAGAGCGACGCGTTCATCGCCTCGATTGGAGCCATAGGCGTAGATCCCGGAATCCTGTTGATCGCCGGCACAGGTTCAATCGTGATTGGGCGCGATAAAGCCCGCAATATGTTTCGTATCGGCGGCTGGGGACCTTACTTCGGCGACGAAGGCAGCGGTTTTTGGATTGGGCGTGAGGCCGTACGCGAGGCGCTTCGCTCGCTGGACCTGCAAGCGTCTACAGAGTTCTCGAACCGCATTGCCGGCCGGCTTGGATTGAAGAGCATCTCCGAGGTTGTCAGCGGGTGGGCTTCAGGCAAAATCGGTGTGCCCGAGATAGCCGGACTCTTTCCGGAAGTGGTTTCAATGTACCCGCAGGAGCCCTCCAAGAGCATTTTGACTCAAGCCGCATCGCATTTGAGATCAATGGTCGAGATCGCGTCCAAGCGGGTCGGTTTGGACGACTGGCGGAGGTCATTAAGCGGCTCGGTTGCGGCCCATCCCGTTATGCGGGAACTCATGGGTCTTGAATTCGAACAGCCCCGCCATTCACCCGAATGGGGCGCCGTCATTTGGGCCCGTCAACACTTCACTGAGCCGCTCTAGATTTTTGATTCCGTAGATGTCCGTCTCGAACTGCCGAATCCAGATCGCAGGATATTCCGCAAATCTGCGGCGAATTTCTTCGCAATAGGTTTGTTCTTGCTTGCGGCGCGCCTGGTAAAAAGCCCCGTTCAGATTCTCCGGCAGGATGCGATTCACGATGATCCCGCAGATGTTCATATTGGAATCGCGGAGCGATCCCGCCGCACGGAGGGTTTCTTCGATTGGCAGCCGTTCCGGAACGAGAACGAGTACAAATCCGGTAAAGTTATGCTGCATCAACCGGGCGCGTACCAGCTCGAGTTTTTCCTTTCGGCGTTCCAAAGTCGTCAAGATGGGATCGGCTTCGCCGGATTCTTCCCTTTCGATATTCCGATTCAGCGTAATGAGATTTTTCCGCCGTTTCGATAACGCCGCAATCCACGAGATCATCAGTTCGGGCATGCGCAGCAGCCGCATCGTATGTCCTGTTGGAGCGGTATCGAAAATAATCAAGTCATAAGAGTCGACGCACGTGACAATCAGGTCCCCCATGCGATCGAACAGCGCGACCTCCTCGACTCCTGGCATGGTGGAGACAAGCTCGATCTGGCGCTCCGCTTCCTTCAGGACCGAGGAACTGAAAAGCTTGGCGATTTGATTCTTGACTGTTTCGATGTACCGGCGCGCTTCAAAATCACCATCGACCTCAACGCCGACAATTCCCGGATAGATCTCCTCCTCCTCACGGCTAAAAAGCCGCTCGAAGATATCCGAGGTCGAGTGCGCCGGATCGGTCGATACCAGAAGAACACGCTTCCCTTTTCTCGCGGCTGCGAGCGCCAGTGCCGACGCGCACGTCGTCTTGCCCACTCCTCCTTTTCCTCCGAAAAAAAGAATTCTTTTCTTGAGAAGATCCAACATGGTCAGCAACAGGGAAGGGCGCCCAGCGGGGAATGATCCATGCCCATTCGTCGATGCCAGAGGTGAAATTCTTCGAGGAAGTACGGATAGATTTCGAGCAAGTAAATCGTCGCAGGATTCGGCAGCCCGACCAGCTCCATAAAGCAGAGGAGCATGAAGAGGTCGTTTAAGTCCATGAGCTGCTCGCGCAGCCTCTTTTCATAGCCCGCTAACGCCATCCCATGGAAGAAGTCTGCGATATTTCGGCGGACCTGCCCCCAATCCATGCGCCGATGATAGCACGCTCGAGAAGCGGCCTGTGCAGCGCACGCGCGATAACGCAAACCCAACGCGAGTCCCCGAACTGCTGTCCAGCGTTTATGCAAACACCGACGAGGATCGCCTCCGGAGGATGGCGCCGGCGGCCGACGTAAAGCCTAGCACGTCTGGCGCCTCGTTAACGGCAGGTTCAGCACTCTGTACAACGTCACGAATGGAAAACTTCCCCACCCGGCTTTGCCCCTGTGGCCGCTTTCAACGGGTAGTGCAAGCGGTGTTCCTTTAACCAGCCGGACTTCTAAAGTGTCAGTCACCTGAAGTTTCGAGCACCTCACGAGTCCTGTCGGATGGAAAAATTCACACCTTGGGGAAGTGGCTGCCGTCTTGCAGGTTCCATCTCCCCGTAACCATATTGATTCAATGTTCCCAATTTCGAGGTAGCGTTTTGTGAAACAAGTCTTGGAGGCGCTCGTCGCTGAAATGCTCGAACAGAATGTTTGCCTGGACAAAGCATTGCAAGAATTTGAAAAGCAGTTCCTCCAGACCGCGCTTCGCCGAAGCGGCGGCAATCAATGCAAGGCCGCGCAATTACTCCACATCCACCGCAACACCCTGGCACGCAAAATCGCTCAGCACAAAATTAAAGCGACCGATGGCTCCAGTATAAATCGACAAGGGACAATCGTTGCCGCTCGTTCTGAATTGGCCGAAACGGTTGATAATGGCGATTACACCGACGCACGGAGCACTGAGCGAGCCGTTGCAGACGCAGACACGGCTTCAGCTGATCGAGCAGCAAGCATGGTCCTACCTTGCAGATGTCCGGATTTAAACTGTCCGGTTTGCCATCGCGGTTGTTTGCGGCCTGCCTTTGTCAAGTTGTACCGCACTAATCTTGATGATGAAATTGGGACTGTTTTTTGTGACCGCTGCGCTGTAGCAGCACTGGAATCAGGCGTCTTTACGTTCGAGTACAAGAAAAAAGCCCGCGCAGCCCGCGCCGCATGCTCTGCAGGCGGCGCCTAAACGAGGAGCATGCGGCTGGCGGCTTGCCGTCGCGATTAAGCAGCGGGATTAGACTGGCTCTGCTTCCGAATAACGACCTGCTGGATCTTTTCCGTTTCTACGAAATTCCAAGTGGTCTCAGACTTCCGATGGTTCGGACAATTAGGAAAGCTGGCACCTTCTCGAATGATGATTTCGTATCCGCAACACACGTTCGAGTAGACGCCGAATTGCTTGTTGATGTCCCCGGTCTTTGGCACGATTGTCACTTCCGGCATGTCCCTTTGCCCTTTGATGCAGCCCTGTCCATGTTGTGCAGAATCGATGTGTGTGTAAGATACATAACCCACGTGCGTAAGACAACAGGCAATTTCAACTCAGGTCCGGCAGTCTTACCTTGCCCACAATGAGCTTCAATTGGCCTGTGACTTCTCAAAATGAGCGTCATCATCGCGCTCTTCCCGAATCGCGGACCGTACATTCCATATATTCCGATGCTTCCCGTAGTCGCGGATCTGGAATCGCCGATTGATGGACATGATCGCGCTCTTGCTGCAATCCATCCGTTCGGCGATAGCCGCGACTACGAGATCGGTTTCCGACAGAAGGTAAGCAATCCTGCGGATCTCCATTTCAGACATGCTCCAACCTTGTCGAGCCATTCCTCCCACCTCCTCATTCAAACAGTTCAGTGGCAGCCCGCATGAAAGAAAGTATGGCCGGCGGGATAGATTTCCAGAGGCGCGCCAAGCCATTTGCAGTGGGACACGACTACTTGATATTTGCTTACGCTTAGCTCTAGTTTGTTACGGTGATTTCTTGTGCCTTTTTGCGGCTATTCCCTAACAATCGTGATGATGAAAATCCGCTATTACATCACGTTCCTCTCCTTCATCGTTGTCTGTTGTTGGCACGCCGGGCTGTACGCTCAGATCGAGACCGGTTGGCTCCAGGGGAAGGTTAGGGACAGGATCTCAGGCGCCGCCATCGGAGACGTTGAAGTTGTGATCTTTGACGCAGCCGGCATGGAGATACTTCGCACGAAGACCGACGATTCAGGAGAGTTTCTGGTGGCGGGTATTCCATCGGGCGAGTATGAGCTTCGATTCCGGAAGCCGGCCTTCCCTGAGTACATAACGCAGGCCAGAGTTCGAGCCGGATGCGCCGGCACGATTAGCGGACAAATGGAAACACGGCAGTCGCAGGCCCAATCCACCGCGGCCGCCCAGTGGCAAAGCGCGCCGGAGTTGTGGTCGTGCATTTTGGACCGATTCGATCGAACACGGATGGATCGTTTTCCCATCGCCAGAAATATCTGGAACCTGCTCGAGACACAACATCTCTCCAGTGTTCCGAGCAACATCGATGAAGGAGGATTTCAGACCGGTATCATTCAATTGCTGGGAGTCCACGGGGCCACTTGGACCCAGAATGGTTATCGTTGGGACGGCATGAACATCACCAATCCTTACGAACCTGGAAAGCCTTTGACATATCCCATGCTTGGGACTCTCGAAGAGATGAATGCCGTTAGCACTTTCCACTCCGCAGAAATTTCAGCGGCCGGTGCGGATTTTGAAATGATCAGCCGGCGCAGCCCGGAAAAGTTCCACGGTCAGGCCGAGGCGTACTACCTGGGAAAACCATTCGAAAGCAGCAACCTTGACAGCCGTCTTCGCAGTTTTGGCTTTCAAACGACGCCGCACTTCAAGCGATTTCCAGAGGGAGAATTCTCTCTGGGCGGGCCTGTTCGCGGGCCACAATGGTCCTACTTCGCGTCATTCGGCCTGCAACACCTTTCGAAGATGATTCCGGATTTCGCGGTGGTTCCTACGACAACGGTCAGCTCGGCTCTCGCGCGCCTGGACGGAACGCTGAACGCAAAAAATCAGGTCACCGGCATCATCTCCGGACAGATTGTGAAGAATTCCCATCTTGACGCGCGGCCGGGAATCGATCCATCGGCCACACTTCTGGGCAACGACCGTTTCGAGTTGCTTCAGGGCCATTGGGTGCACCGCCACAGCGATAGGTCGATTGCGGAATTGAGTTTCGGGTTTTCTCACTCGTCTCCCACCGATACACTTCAACATGGAGTAACGACACCGAGTTACACGCGGCTTTTCACAGGAGAAATCACAGGCTCGGCGCCGCTCGAGTCCGATTCGGCACTGAGCCGCTTTTCATTGCTCGGACAAACACAGACCTTTCGGACGAATGGCAATCGATGGAGCCAGCAACTGCTCGCCGGCTTCGATCTGGAAGAGTCGCTCGCGACCGAAGAGCGGCGCATGTTCAACGGTTTGCAACTTTTTCTCTTCCCCGGAACGGCTCCCGCCGAAGTCGCGGAATTCAATACGCCCAGCCACGCTATGCAGCGGCTGCGCGAGCTTTCGTTTTTTGCTCAAGACGGTTTGCAAGTTGTTAACAAGATCTTTTTACGCGCCGGTTTCAACCTGGATTCCAGCAACGCTTTCCTTCCCAAACAGGTCAGCGGCGCCGGCACATTCGCGCCGGTTCGGACATTCGCGGGTGCGGATCATGTCGTTTCATGGACGTCAATATCACCTCGCGCCAAGATTGTGGTTCCGCTCAACACGCGTTTCGGAGACACGAGAATCATCGCCGGATATTCCCGTTACTATCATCTGTTGCCGGCTTCCTATGCCGACTTTGCGAATCCCACCGCTTTGGGCGGAGCGCTCTATCGGTGGAACGATCGGGATCAGGATGGGGCGTTTCAAAAAGGCGAAGAAGGAACGCTGCTGCGGGTATTCGGCGGCCCATATTCTTCTGTCGATCCCAATCTGAAACGGCCCTTCACCGATGAGTGGGGCTTGGCTGTGGAGCATGATTTCAGCCGCAGTGTTCGCACGGGTATTCGTTTGCTCGAACGGGATTCCAAACGTCTCATTCACACCGTCAACGTAGGTGTTCCTGCATCAGCTTACACTCCGGTAACGGTCCTTGACCCCGGGGATGACGGTATTCCGGGAACACGTGATGACCGGCCTCTAACTGTCTTTAATCAAGATGTCCGGACATTCGGCGAAGACCGATACCTGCTAAGCAACCCGGCAGGACTCCGCGCGGAGTACAAAGGCGTTGAAGCAAATGTCACCGCAGGCTTTGCCAGGGGAGATCTTCTTTCCATCTCTTTCAATGCGTATAAGTCAGCCGGAAACGGCAATCCAGGAAACTCCGTTTTCGAGAACGATGCCGGCGTTATCGGTACACTCTTTGATAATCCCAACACCATCATCAACTCCCGAGGCCGGCTTTTCTTCGATCGGGCATACGTGGCAAAGGTAGCAGCCATCAAACAAATTCCTTTTGGGATTCACCTCAGCTCAATCGTGACTTACTTCGATGGCCTGCCGTTCGGGCGGAAACTGATCGTTTCAGGTCTCAATCAAAATCAAGGACCTATTTTTGTAATGGCGACGCCGAGAGGACAGCCAGGTGGCTTCCGAACACAGTTCAACATGAACTTCGACCAGCGGGTCTCGCGAGACTTTCAACTCCGGTCGATGCGCATGACTCTCATGCTCGATATCTTCAATCTATTGAACCTGAACAAGAGCCTGCGCGAATTCGACATCACCGGGCCGCTATTCGCCCAACGAAAACCGGTGGATGTCGAAAACCCGCGCGCTTTTCGCTTTGGCGCGAGATTCAGCTTCTGATGATCTCTTGTGTTGTTTGTGCTTTTTTGTGGCTATTTTCCTTCACCGCATTGCAGGCTCCGTCAGCGCTCTCCGGGGCAGTTGAGGACGAGACCAAACAACCAGTGCCCGGCGTCCAAGTCACGCTCCATTCCGGAGCGGCTATACAGCTTACATCCACGAATGAAGCTGGGCGCTTCCGCTTCGATTCATTGCCGGCGGGCGACTACAGTCTGGATTGATCTCACACTGATTCCATCGATGTGGACACGGGCGGCGCGGTTGACGTCTGTCCTTTTGGCCCGCCATGACACTTCGTTTCCAGCGCGTTTGGAATTTTCACGCCACTTGGAATGAAAGCGCGATCCGCGGATTGAAAAACCTCAAGCGTTTGCGCGCATTCTGCCGATTCCGCCACGATTCCGAATGGATGAAATCCAATCCTGCGGTGTCTGTGAAACCGCTGAAGGTCGATTTCGGCCTCTAAAAACATGCGGCTGGGCAACTTTAGCGATAGTATTGCAACAATTCGCCAAAGACTCCGACCTTCATACATTTCCCTCCAAAATTCTTGATGCCTTGTTGCTCGATTACAGCAATTGTCATATGGGATAGTGCCGGTGTTAGAATCCGGCCCATCACCCCGCTGTGAGAGTGGGAGAAATATATCCGCACAATATCCTCGAGGAGTCTATGAGAAGAGCCGTACTACTATTTGCGTCCGTCGTATTCGCCATTGCTGCCGATGCAGCCCCCGTTGGATCAATCAAAGGCTACGTGCGCGACGCAAGTGGTGCCGTCATCCCGGGTGTCATCCTTGCCTTGCAGAACGAACTGACGAGTGTCACGCAAAAAACCACGACCGACGAGAATGGACTATATCAGTTTCGTGATCTACAACCGGGAATGTACCAGGTCTCGGCCGAGTTGGCGGGTTTCCGGAAAACCACCGTGCGCGGAATATTGGTATTAGTAGACCAATTGGTTCCGCTGGATTTAGTGCTGAATGTCGGAGACATTACGCAGGAAGTTGAAGTGACGGCCACCGCAACGCTCGTCGAGCCCGACAAAGTTTCGACAGGAGTGAATTTCGATCCAGATCTCACCGCACAGCTCCCGATGGTGAACCGCCGATTCAACGACATCGCACTGCTCACGCCTGGTGCCTCCTTAGTCCCGAGCGGCACGCAGGCTGGAGGGCTCTCCGCGGCGGGTTCTCGTGCGCAATCCACGAATTGGATGATCGACGGCATCAATGCGCTCGATCCGCAAGTGAATGGACCCACCGATAGCTACCGCATCGCCGAAGCCGTGCAGGAGGTAAGCGTCATCACAACCGCGCCATCAGCCGAATTTGGCCGGCAATCCGGAGCGCAGGTGAATGTCGTCACCAAGAGCGGAACGAATCAGCTTCACGGCAGCGCCTTCTGGTTTGTCCGCAACGATGCGTTGCAGGCTGCGGACTTCTTTACCAACAAGCTTGGCGGACAAAAGAATGTCCTGCACCGAAACCAGTACGGAGGAAGTTTGGGCGGGCCAATCCGCAAGGATAGATCATTCTTTTTTTACAGTTGGGAGGGCTTACAACTAGTCAGCCCCTCACCCACAACAGCGATAGTGCCGACCCAGGCGCAGCGCGACGCCGTCCGCGATCCAATTGCAAGGAACATCCTGCAGTTCTATCCGCTTCCGACGGATCCGTCGAAACCGGCCGGCACGATCAATTATGTTGGTAATCTGCCGCAGTCCCGGGACGACAACACGCACCTTGCGCGAATCGATCACACGATCAGCGATAAGGATCGTTTGATGGGCCGATATCTATGGTTTGGTGGGAGTACTGTCGATGCCGTTACACTGCCCAACAACAGCAGGACGAACAGGCCGGGAAGCCAGAATCTTGCGCTGACTGAAACACACACGTTTTCGCCTCGTTTCTTCGTTGAAACGCGGCTGGGATTTTCGCGCAACAAGACAGACATCAAGTACGTGGATTGGGGTCTGAATGCGCAAACCATATTTCCAGGTGTTCCTGGCGTGGTTGATGCGACGAAGAATCGGCTCGACAGTGGGTTGCCTCGCATCACCATCAATGGTGGTTACGCATTACTGGGAGCCGCGACCAACCTACCCCAAGGCCGTATCACGAATACATACGAACTTCTCTTGAACGCGACTCATGTGGCGCCGTTCAACTTTACGCGGCACACGGTCAAGTTCGGGTACAACATTCGGCGTGAGGAGACGCGGCGTTTCCTCGATGGAAACTCCCGTGGATCGATGACCTTCCCCGACTGGGATCACTTTGCAGGTACCTGTTCGGACTGCAACGGCCAGAGTCTTTTGTTGACTTCAACCATACGCACGGGCGATACGCTCTCGCATTGGTATCGTTATGCACATGCGTTTTATTTCCAAGATGATGTGAAAGTAAAACCCAACTTTTCTGTATCGTTCGGTTTGCGTTACGAACTGCCGAGCGTGGTAACGGAAAAGCGCGGCAAGGGCAGCAATTTCATCCCCGGATATGGCCCTGTCCTGATTGGCACCAACCAGCTACTGGATATCGATCCCACCAAGCGTGGCCGCGACTCTTTTGTTTTCCGCACCGTGCCATTCACGCTGCCCAGAGCGGGAGCCAACCCGGATAATAAGGATTTTGGGCCAATGTTCGGTTTCGCCTATTCACCGCATTTCGGCAAAGGTCCAAGCAGTGAAAAGACGGTGATCCGAGGAGGCTTCCGCCTCAGTTATGATGAAGTATTCAATAACATTCCCGTTAATCAATCTTTGAATGCCCCGTTTGTGCTCACGACGGTGCAACGCACTGGACTGACCCAGCCGTCGATCGGTTACGGTTGGAATCTGGCGTTCGATCAAAACGTGCCGCTGGTTGCCCGTACGACCCAAGCACCGGCCGCTCCTGCCGTGGGGCTGATTTCCTTCAACGCTTACGATCTCAACGCTCGCACGGCGTACGGGTATAGCTGGAACTTCGGTATTCAGCAGCAAATCGCTTCTAGCAGCTCGATCGATATTAGCTATGTTGGCTCGGCGGGCCACAGGCTGGGGATGTTTGTGGATACCAACGAACCGGCAGTGGTGGTTCGCGATCCGGGAGCGCGTGGCTCGCAAGCACCAAACGAGCAGTTCTTTCCGTACCCGCATTGGGCCGCCGTCTCTTTGGGAAGCTTCCAGGGAAATTCGATATACCACGGGCTAGTTGTCAGTGGAAAAGTTCGAATGCGCCACTCGCTGACGATGAATAGTTCGTACACGTGGAGCCATGCCATCGATAACGCAAGCTCCTTCTTTGGTGCGGATAACGACATCAGCCAGCCTGCCGACAGCCGCAATTTGAGAGCTGAACGGGGAAACAGCGGTAACGACCAGCGGCATCGCTTCCTCAATGCTTTTACCCTCGATCTGCCCGTTGGACAGGGACGCCGATTCCTTGCCAGTGCTCACGGCGTGGTTGAGCAAATTTTGGGCGGATGGTCCATCTCAGGCATCACAAATCTTGCAACGGGCAATCCGTTTACGGTTTACGCCGCAAACCTAAGCACCGTGGATTATTCAGGCTTTAATAGTCTTTATGATCGTCCGGATATCATTCAATCTGGGAGTCTGAAGATCGACCGTGGGAATCCCGACAATTTCTTCGATCCAGCTTACTTCGGAAAACTTGGAAACGCCTTCTGCCCGGGATCGACCATAAATCGAGCGAGCGGGGGGTGCGCCCCGGTCGGCCGTGTGGGATCTTCACCACGAAACGGTTATTACGGGCCGGGTCTTATCAGCTTCGACATGGGCGCCGGAAAGGTATTCACCCTACACGAAACTTGGAAGCTCCAATATCGTGCAGACTTCTTTAATCTTCCGAACCACCCGAACTTCGCTCTCGTGACGGGCAATCGATCCATGAACAATGGCCAATTTGGACAGCTCAGCAGTACTTCTAAATTCAACGGCGGCGATAGCAGCGCCAATGTGGGCGGCCCGCGCGTGATCCAGATGACGTTGCGCTTGATGTTCTAGCGTCTCTTTGCGCTGAAATCAAAACCGGCGGTTCAGCTCAAGGTAAGCGAAGAGACCGCGGAAG
>Ga0209157_1001352_pt1 | contig 20490 bp, 17 predicted proteins | sample GraSoiAngelo_135_FD_185892 | JGI IMG/M metagenome (GOLD analysis project Ga0209157, IMG submission 185892) | Grasslands soil microbial communities from the Angelo Coastal Reserve, California, USA - 14_0929_05_40cm (SPAdes) (version 2) | ecosystem: Environmental > Terrestrial > Soil > Grasslands ...
CCGCGACCCGGAGCACATGGGATTCCGGTCGCTGCGGGTCATCAACGACGATTACGTCGAGCCGGGCAAAGGCTTCGGCTCGCACTCGCACCGCGACATGGAGATCATTACGCTCGTGCTGGAAGGGGCACTGGAGCACAAGGACAGCACCGGGACCTCGTCGGTCATCCGACCGGGCGATGTGCAGAGGATGAGCGCCGGCACCGGCATCACCCACAGCGAGTGGAATCATTTGAAGACCGAGGAGGTCCACTTCTTGCAGATCTGGATCATCCCCGAGACGCCCGGCCTGAAGCCTGGATACGAGCAGAGAAGCATTCCGGAAGAGACGCGGCGCGGCCGCCTCGTTCTCCTGGCGTCGCGCGACGGCCGCGACGGCTCGGTCGTCATCCGCCAGGACGCGGCGCTCTTTGGCGCGCGCCTGGATCCCGGCCAGTCGGTCGTCCACGCCCCCGCGCCGGCGCACAACACCTGGGTGCACGTGGCGCGCGGCGCCGCCACGCTCAACGGCAAGCCCCTCGTCGCCGGCGACGGCGCCGCCGTGAGCGACGAGAAGCGCCTGACGATCGCCGGCGCCGCCCCGCCGAAAACGGCGGTGCTCGGTCGATCCGCCGAAGCCACCGCCTACCCGTACGCCGACATTCTGGTCTTCGACCTGGCGTGAGCGAGACCCTCGAGTTCATCGTCCGCCACGGCTATTCGGTCCTGTTCGTCTGGATGGCCGTCGAGCAGCTCGGCCTGCCGATCCCTGCGATCCCCCTGCTTCTCGCCGCGGGCGCCCTGGCCGGAGCCGGTCGCCTGAGCCTGGCTCTCGTCCTTCTCGTGTCGGTCGTCGCGTCGCTTCTGGCCGACGCGTTGTGGTACGAGATGGGACGGCGGAAGGGCGTGCGGGTGCTTCAGTTCCTCTGCCGCGTGTCGCTCGAGCCGGACTCGTGCGTGCGTCGCACCGAGCTTCTCTTCGGGCGCTACGGCGTGCGCTCGCTCGTGGTGTCGAAGTTCGTCCCGGGGCTGAGCACGGCGGCGCCGCCACTGGCCGGGATCTTCGGCATGCGTCTGCCGCGCTTCCTGCTGTTCGCGGGCCTGGGGGCGCTCCTCTACGCGGGCACGTTCGCCGGCCTGGGGTACCTGTTCAGCGCGCAGCTCGAAATGATGGCCGAGGGCGCGCTCCGGCTCGGCGAGTGGCTGGTCGTGCTCCTCGCCTCGGCCCTGGCCGCCTACCTCCTGGTGAAGGTGTGGCAGCGCCAGCGCTTCCTGCATGTCCTGAGAACGTCCCGCATCACACCCGAGGAGCTGAAGGAGCGGCTCGACGGCGGGGAGGAGATCGTCATCGTCGACCTCCGGCACCCCCTCGACGTCGAGGCCGAGCCGCACCACATCCCCGGCGCCCTTCACCTGTCTCCCGACGATCTGGACGCGCGGCACCATGAGATCCCTCGGGACCGCGACATCGTCCTCTACTGCACCTGACCGAACGAGGCGACGAGCGCCCGGGCGGCGCTCCTCCTGCACCGGCGCGGCATTACCCGCGTCCGGCCGCTTCTTGGCGGCCTGAACGGCTGGCGGGAGAGACAGTTCCCTCTGCAGCCGCACACGCCACAGGCGACAGCGCCGGGCGGACCGGTTCAGGCCTTCTCGGGTGATGGGTAAAGGGCGTACCCCACGCCGCTGACGGTGACGAGGTAGCGCGGGCTGGCCGGATCCTCCTCGATTTTCCGGCGCAGGCGATGAACGAGCTGCTTCAGGAGCTGGCGATCGCCCAGGCCGCGGTTGCCCCAGACGTGCGACGTCAGCCTGTCGAGCGGCAGGGTGTGGCCGCCGTTCGCCAGCAGGAGCTGCAGGAGGCGGGCCTCGAGATTGGTCAGGCGCGCCGGTGCTTTGCCACGCACCCGCACCGACTGCTTCTCGAGGTCGAGGACGAGGTCGCCCGACGCCAGCGGCGCCGGCCGCTCGACCCCGGCGCGACGCAGCAGGGCCCGCACCCGCGCCAGGAGCGTGCGCGGGCTGAACGGCTTGGCCAGGTAGTCGTCGGCCCCGAGGTCCAGACCCCGGACCTGGTCCTCCTCGGCCGAGCGCACGGTGAGCATCATGACCGGTGACGTGGACCCGCCGGCGCGGATCCGCTTCAGGACATCGAAACCGTTCAGGCGCGGCATGTTCACGTCGAGGATCGCGAGATCGGGTCTCTCGCGATCGAAGGCCTCGAGGGCCGACGGACCATCCTGGGCCTCGACGATCAGGTAGCCGGCCTGGCGCAGGGCGAAGGCGATGAGACGGAGGAGCTCCAGGTCGTCGTCGACCACGAGGATCTTCATCGCTCCGCTCCAGCCGGAAGGATCACGCACATGCGGGTGCCCGCGGCGCCATCGCGGTCCCGGGCCGCCACGCGCCCGCCATGCCTCTCGACGATCGACTTCACGATGAACAATCCGAGACCCATGCCGCTCTCCCGCGGCTCCTCTCCCGGGGAGCGCATGAACCGCTCGAACAGGCGGTCGCCGGCCTCCGGCGGCAGACCCGGTCCCTCGTCCTCGACCCACAGGACGAGGTCGGCGTCCCGCACTTCACCGCCGATGCCGATGGTGGAGCCGGCCGGCGCAAACTTGTTGGCGTTGGCCAGGAGGTTGACCAGAACCTGCACCAGCCGCGGCGCGTCGCCGCTCACGGCCGGCAGTGGGTACGGCAGATCGACGCTCAGTTTCTGATCACGCAGGGCCAGGAGCGGGGCCGCCAGATCGACGGCCTCGTCGACCACCTCGTCGATCGCCACCGGCCGTCGGCGGATCGAGTCGTGCCCGGCGTCGATCCGGACGCTCTCCAGGAGGTTGTCGATGAGCTGGGTGAGGCGCAAGGTGCCGCGCTCGAGCGACAGGACGAGATCGCGCGCCTCCTCCGGCTTCAGCTCGCCGAGCCGATCGCGCAGAAGCTCGATGGACGCGAGCTGGGCCGTGAGCGGTGTACGGAACTCGTGCGTGATGTTCGCGAGCACGGTATCGCGCAGACGGCGGGTCGCCTCGACCTCGGTCTCGTCGCGGATCACCTGGAACTGCCGCGCGCCTTCGACCGGGGCGCCCGCGCCCGCGACGTCGCCGTCCCTTTCCATGTCGGCCGGGGCGCTGGTGATGACGACACTGCGGCGCTCGCCCGAGAGCAGCAGCAGGTCCTCCGTGGCGCGGGCGCTGCCGCGGAAACGGGCGTGCACGATCGGGCAGCGGTCCTCGCAGGGGCGCACCCCTTCCGGACCCTGCGGGTTCAGGACGTCGCCGCAGAACCGGCCGATCGCCTCCTCAGGCCGCAGGCCGACGATGGCCGCGGCCTGCGGGTTCAGATACCGTATGCGCCGCTCGCGGTCCACCGAGAAGACCCCTTCCACGATTCCGGTGACGATCGCCTCCGCCTCCCGCTGCCGACGGCGCAGCTCGGCCGTCAGTTGCAGGAGGTGGCCGCGCATCTCTTCCATCGTCGAAGCCAGGGCGCCGATCTCGGCGCCGGGGACGCGCGGTATCGGGGTCGACAGGTCGCCCCAGCCGATGCGCGCCGAGGCAGAGGTCAAGGCCTCGAGCGGCCGGACCAGCCGCCGCCCCACCAGGACGCTGAACAGGGCCGCCAGGCCCCCGACCAGAAGGGCGATCAGCAGGAGGGACCGATTGAAGCGGCGCTGCGCCGGCAGAAGCCCTGCGGTCGGGAGCCCGGTTTCGACCAGGCCGACGACCTCGCCGCTCGGACCGCGCAGCGGCTGGACGGCGAGGTACAGCCCGGCGTCGTCGAGCCGCTCGGCGACCGGCTCCTCCGTGTCGAGCGCCCGCGCCCGCAGCGACCCCTGCGGTGCCTCCAGGAACGCCTGCTGGCGATCCAGGATGGTCACCGGCAGCCCGGCCTGCCGGGACGTGGCGCGCACGAAGGTCTGGTCGAGGACCAGGGCCGTGACCACCGTGGCCTGCGGCGCCGACGGCACCGCGGCCCGGGCGCCGAGGACGAGCGGCCCGTCGCCGGCCGGGCGCAGGACGAACCGATCATCCGCGCCCCGCGGCAGCCGCGCGATGGCGCCCCAGGGGACGGCACCGCCGTCGCGCGCCAGCGGATCGCCTTCGAGGAGCACGGCGCAACCCGACAGATTGTTCGTCCGCCTGAACCGCGCGAACAGGTCTTGAAGACCCGCCGTGTCGCGCTCCTGCACGAGTCTTCCGAGGATCGGGCTCTGGGCCAGGAGACGGGCGGAGACCCGCAGCTCCTCGCCGGCGCGCTCGATGGCTCGCAGCGCGTTCGAAGACGCGAGGCTCACGCGGGCGAGCGCCTGCTCGTCGGTGAGCCGCCGCAGGAGGCCGGCGGCCGCCGCCACCAGGCAGAGGACGGCCGCGGCCACCAGGCCGACGTTGACCGCGGTCAGGACGGTCCCCAGGCTCAGGCGGCGCGTCGGCTCACGGTTCGCGGCGGCGCGGTCGTGATTGCGCATGCCTCATGATACTAGGTAGGGCCCGTATCACTCTCCTCCCCGCTCCTGATCCGCGGGCGCCAGCCTCGCGCCTGGCGCAGCCAGCACGACGCGCCGTCCCGACCGCCACTCGACCAGCCCCTTGATGACGAGAGTCGCCAGGGCCAGGAGCGTCAGGAGGGAGGCGACCGCGAACGAGGCCGCGAACTGGTATTCGTTGTAAAGGATCTCGACGTGCAGCGGGATAGTGTTGGTGACGCCGCGAATGTGCCCGGAGACGACGGACACGGCGCCGAACTCTCCCATGGCGCGCGCGGCGCACAGGACGACGCCGTACAGGAGTCCCCACTTGATCTTAGGCAGGCTGATCCGGAAGAACGTCTGCCACCCGCCGGATCCCAGCGTCAGGGCCGCCTCCTCCTCGTCGTTTCCCTGCGACTGCATCAGGGGGATCAGCTCGCGGGCGACGAGCGGGAACGTGACGAAGATCGTGGCGAGCACGATCCCCGGCAGCGCGAAGATGACCCGGATGCCGCGCGACATCAGGGTGGGCCCGACGAGACCATGCGCGCCGAAGAGCAGGACGAAGACCATCCCCGAGATGACGGGAGAGACGCTGAACGGCAGGTCGATGAGGGTCGTCAGGAGATTCTTCCCCTTGAAATCAAATTTTGCGATCGCCCAGGCCGCCGCCACGCCGAACGCCGCGTTGAGCGGCACGACGATGGCGGCGGTGAGCAGGGTCAGCCGGATGGCGGCCAATGCCACCGGGTCCCGCACCGCGGCGAGGTAGCCCCCGACCCCTTTCTGCAGCGCCTCGACGAACACCACCACGAGCGGCAGGAACAGGAAGAGCACCAGGAAGGCGAGCGCCACTCCGGTCAGGATGAAGCGCACGGCGCGGGGCTCGGTGAGGTAGCGCGGACGCATCGGCTCGTACCCCGCTTCAGGCCGCCGGCTGGCTCGCCCGCTGCCGCAGCGCCATGGCGTTGATCACCAGCAGGAGGCCGAACGAGGCGAGGAGGAACACCAGTGCGATCGCCGTGGCCCCGGCGTAATCGAACTGCTCGAGCTTGGTCATGATCAGAAGCGGCGTGATCTCTGAGCGCATCGGCATGTTGCCGGCGATGAAGATCACCGAGCCGTACTCCCCCAGCGCCCGGGCGAAGGCCAGGGTGAACCCCGTCAGGGTCGCCGGCAGGATCTCCGGCAGGATGACCCGCAGGAAGGTCTGCAGGCGGGAGGCGCCCAGGCTGGCGGCGGCTCCCTCCACCTGGATGTCGAGATCGCGCAGCACCGGCTGCACGGTCCGCACGACGAACGGCAGACCGATGAAGGTCAGGGCGACGACGATGCCGAGCGGCGTGTAGGCGACCTTGATCCCGCGAGGCTCCAGATACTGTCCGATCCAGCCGTTCCCCGCGTAAAAGGTCGTGAGGACGATCCCCGCCACGGCCGTCGGCAAGGCGAAGGGCAGGTCGACCAGCCCGTCGACCAGCCTCTTCCCGGGAAAGTCGTACCGTTCGAGGACCCAGGCGACCAAAAGGCCGAACACGGCGTTGATCAGCGCCGCCATGAAGGAGGCGTAGAAGCTGAGGCGATAGGCGGCCAGCGTGCGGGGTGCCGTGACCGTATCCCAGAACTGTCCCCAGGTCAGAGTGGCGGTCTTGAGCAGGATCGTCGACAGGGGGATCAGGACGATGAGACCCAGATACGTCAGCGTGAACCCCATCGACAGTCCGAACCCCGGCAGGACGCTGCCGCGCCGCGTTCCACCTTCCGCCATCGCCTCACCTCCCCGGCTGATAGATCTGGTCGAAGACGCCGCCGTCGGCGAAGTGCGTCTTCTGCGCCTGGGACCAGCCGCCGGCGGCCTCGTCGATCGTGAACAGCGTCAGTTTAGGGAACTGGTCGGCGTATTTCGCCGCCACCGCCTCGAGCCGCGGGCGGTAGTAGTGCCGGGCCGCGATCTCCTGCCCCTCGGTCGTGTACAGGTATTCGAGGTACGCCTGGGCGACTGCCCTGGTCTTGTGCTTCGCGGCAACCCGGTCGACCACGGCGACCGGCGGCTCGGCCAGGATGCTGACGGAGGGGGCCACGATCTCGAACCTCCCCTTCCCCAGCTCCCGCGACGCCAGGATCGCCTCGTTCTCCCAGGCGATGAGCACGTCGCCGATGCCCCGCTCGACGAAGGTCACGGTCGCGCCGCGCGCGCCGGTGTCGAGGACCGGCACGTTCCTGTACAGGCGTGTGACGAAATCCTTCGCCTTGGCCTCGTCGCCTCCGTACCGCTTCCGGGCGTAGCCCCAGGCGGCCAGGTAGTTCCAGCGAGCCCCGCCCGAGGTCTTCGGGTTGGGGCTGACCACCGAGATGCCCGGCTTCACGAGGTCGTCCCAGTCCTTGATACCCTTCGGGTTTCCCTTGCGCACCAGGAGCACGATGGTCGAGGTGTAGGGGGCGCTGTTGTTCGGCAGTCGCGTCTGCCAGTTGCGCGGCATGAGACCCGACTGGGCGATGGCGTCGATGTCGTACGCCAGGGCCAGCGTCACCACGTCGGCCTCGAGCCCGTCGATCACGGCGCGCGCCTGCTTGCCGGAACCGCCGTGTGACTGGTTGATCGCGACGTTTTCCCCGCTCTTCCCCTTCCAGTACTTCGCGAAGGCGGCGTTGAAGTCCTGGTACAGCTCTCGCGTTGGATCGTAGGAGACGTTGAGCAGTGTGCTGTCCGCCCGCGCCGGCCACGTGAGGAGGAGTCCCGCGGCAACCCACAGCACGGCCGGAGTCCGGGCAATCGCCTTCCTGGACACTTTCGAATTCTCCGTGAGCGTGATCATGACCGGTGCCCTCAGAACGAGATCTGGAACCGGTCGAGGAGGACCTTCTCGTCCTCCCGGTCGCCCGCCGCGTCACCGCCGCTGAACCGGGTCTGGATGTAGTCGAGCATCAGCTTGACGTTGCGACTCGCGTACCAGTTGAATCCGACGCCGCGCTCCCGCGCTTCGCTCGCGGCCGTCGCCGGGTCGGCGTAGACCGTGAAGGCCTTGTCGTCGACCTTCAGCGCAGAGGCGCGGGCGACGATCTCGAAGGCGCCCCAGGCATGGCCCGCCGGGTCGAACGGCCGCTTCGGCGCGATCCCCTTGTAGGTCGGCCGATCGTCGCTCAAGGCAAAGGTCGCCGTCACCTGCCAGGCCCGGTTCTTGAGATCGTCCCGGCTCGTCGTCCTGCCGACCTCCTGGTACGACTCGACGTATTCGGCGAGGGCGCCGAACCGCCCGGCGTACCAGTAGGCCTGCGGAGACACGCGGTAACGCCGCCCGTCGGCGATCGCCGTGTTGGGGACTGTTCCGTCCGACCGGTACGAGAAGAAGGTCTGCTGCCCGGATGTCTTGTACGACGGCAGACCGGTGGCGGTGGCCGTCCCCAGGCTGTGACCGTAGGTCGCCGCCACGCCGAACCCGAGGCTCTGCAGCGACTGCACGGAGGACCTCTTGAACGGCTGGAGGAAGATCCGCGCGGCCGTCTCCTTGCTGTCGTTGGTGTCAAGATCGACGTTGCCGGCGTCCGGCACGCCGTTGAACACGCCGAGCGCGTAGGAAAAGACGCCCTCGAGAACGTCGCCGTAGAGCTGGAGTCCGACGTCGCGGTTCGGCACCAGGTTGGCCGGCAGGGCGCGCTCGACGAAGACGATGTCGCCGGCCGACTGCAGCCGCTCCAGACCGACGGGGGACTTGAATTTCCCCGCCCGCAGCCTCATCCATGGCGTGAATCGCCAGTCGACGTAGGCGTCCTGCAGGACCGTCTTCCCCTCGCCGAAGTCCGGCACGATCCGGAAGTCGAAGAACTTGCTGACGGTCCCTTCGATGATCGGCCGGGCGCGGCGGAGCTCGAAGGTGTCGGTCGCCGGCTTCACCTGGTCGTCGCCCCAGAAACGTCCGTCCGTCTGCAGCAGGGCGCGTATCTTCAGCTGATGGGCGCCGTCGGCCGACTTGATGACGAAGCCGTCCTTGCCGGCGACGACCGTGGCGGCGTCCTTCGCCTTGCCGGCGCCGACTTCCTGCTCGACCTCCTTCTGCCGCTCGAGGATCTTCAGCTTCTGCTCGAGCTCCTCCAGGCGCTTGCGGAGATCGCCCTTGTCTTCGTCGCCCCGGCCTTCGTCCTGCGCCGGCGGCGTTCCCTGATCGCCCGGGGGCGCGTCCTGGGCCGCGATCCCGCGGCCGAGCACGGGCAGCAGGGCCGCTGTGAGAACCAAGCGTCTGAACTTCATGGGAAGACCTCCAGGTGTCAGTGCCACCACTCTTCGTAATGCGGCCGCACGATCAGGACGGGGCGGTCGTTCACATCGTCGAGCAGGCTGCCGATCACTCCGTTGAGGCTGACCCGGCCCCGGCGGCCGAGAAGGGGCGCGCCCAGGACGAGGAGGCCGTGCTCCTTGTCACGCATCTCCGACAGGATCTCGTGGCGCACCATTCCGTAGCGGATGCTGCTTGTCGCCACGACACCGAGGAGCGACAAGGTGCGCGCCCCCGCGGCCAGGAAGCGCTCGGCCTGGCGGACGGCGTGCGCGTCGCCCTTGTCCGGCAACACGGTCAGGATGGTGGCCTCGGCCCCCAGGTGCCGCACCAGCCGCCCAGCGAACAGGACGTCCTCCTTGGCGGGCTCGCCCACCGTGACGCAGATCAGGGCGCGCGTCGGCACCGGCCCGGAGCCGGGCACCAGCAGGAGGTTGTGATCGCCGGCCCGCAGGAGCCGCTCCGACAGCTCCACCCGGCCCCGCGCCGGCATCGCCTGCACGACCAGGTCGTAATGCTGACGTGACGCTTCCACGGCGACCGCCTCGGCCGGCGGATCGGGAGAGGCCACCGTCTCGACCGCCGCCAGGCCGCTGCCGATCCACTCCCGGACCCGCTGCAGCTCGCCATCGGTCTGACCTCCGGCTGCGCCGTGGCCGAGCACCGTGACCCGCGCGTGCGACAGGCGCGCCACCTGCGCGCCCATTTCCAGTGCGGCGCGCGCCTCGGGCGAACCGTCGGCGACCATCAGGAAGCTCAGGCCGGGGTGGGTCAGTGCGTGGACGCGCCTCACGCCCACCCAGGCGGCGTCGCCCGGGCGCAGCGGGAAGCGGCGCGCCTGGTGCTGCGAGCGCCACGCTTCCACGAGAACGAAATCGCCGCCGAAGGGCGCGGGAGGCGAGATCGGCCGGACTCCCTGCAGCTTCGGGAGGCGGAGCCGCAGGCGCTCGAACGACCCGTTGAAGCCGCTCTCCTCGACCAACGCCTGGCCGAGGAGCGGCCAGCCGAGCGCCTCCGCCGACGTCTTCACCGCGACGTCCTCCGGCCGGAACAGGACCTGGACGCGCCGCGCCTCGCCTACCGCCGCCGGCCGCGTGCTCAGGGGAAAGTGCACCGGCCCGAGCCGCACCCCGTCGCGCGTCACCTCGCCGACCATCAGGTTGGCCGTCCCGAGAAAGGTGGCCACGAACTCGGTCTGCGGCCGCAGGTACAGCTCGTTCGGGGGGCCGACCTCCAACAGCCGGCCGAAATTCATCACGCCCATGCGGTCCGCCAGCTCGAAGGCCTCCTCCTGATCGTGCGTGACGAAGATGGTGGTGATCCTGAGCTCGCGCTGGATGCTGTGGACTGTGCGGCGCAGCTCCGTGCGGATGCGCGCATCGAGCGCCCCGAACGGCTCGTCCAAAAGCAACACCTCCGGACGGTGCGCCAGGGCGCGCGCCAGGGCGACGCGCTGCTGCTGCCCTCCCGAGAGCTGCGCGGGGAAGCGGCTGCCCAGGCCCGCGAGACCCACCAGCTCCAGAAGCTCGTCGCGCCGCCGCCGACGCTCGGCCGCCGGCACGGTGCGGATCCGCAGGGGAAACTCGATGTTCTCCGCCACCGACATGTGGCGGAACAGGGCGTAGTTCTGGAACACCAGGCCGATGCCGCGCGCCTGCGGCGGCAGGTGCGTCACCTCCCGCCCGTGCAGGACGATGCGTCCGCCGTCGGTGTCCACCAGGCCGGCGATCATCCGCAGAAGAGTGCTCTTGCCGCTGCCGCTCGGCCCCAGGAGGACGAAGAATTCCCCGTCGGCCACTTCCAGCGACATGTTGTTCACGACCGGATGGCCTTCGTAGCGCTTCAGCAGCTGGTCCAGGACGATCGACATGGCCTCACGACATCAGGGAGCTGCCCGCTGGACGGGATCCCTGGTTCCAGGGAGGTGACACGCGAGCCGCACCGCTGTCACCGGCCGGAGGCCGGGCCAGCCACCCCGGAGAGGGGTGCGCCCGCGCCCGGCGCTTCACCGCGGATGAGGCCCGCTTTCGCCTTCCAGCGTGTTCCGTTGTTCCGGGGGGGAATGTACCGGATGGAGGTCTCAATGTCGGTCGCGGAGTGGTGACGGGGCCGCGATCAAGACGATACTGTGAGGAACACCCGCGGCCTGGGGCTATCATGGGTCGCCCGGAGCGACCCCGGGCACGTCAGGCCCTGATGACCGAAACGCAGTCGCAGACCACGACCGGCGCCCCTGGATCGAGGACGGCGGCGAGGCAGGCCGCCGCCTCGGCGTGGGCCCCCCTGCGCCAGGCGCTGTTCCGTGCCCTCTGGATCGCGTCGCTGGCGTCCTACGTCGGCACCTGGATGCAGGACGTCGGCGCCACCTGGCTGATGACCTCGCTCACCTCGTCGCCGATCCTGATATCACTGGTGCAGGCCGCGACCACGCTTCCGATCTTTCTCCTGGCGCTTGTGGCCGGGGCGCTCGCCGACGTGGTGGATCGGCGGCGGCTCCTCCTGGTCACGCAGATCTGGATGGTCCTGGCGAGCGGGGCCCTCGGAGTCCTGACCCTTCTGGGCCTCACTTCGGCCGGGCTGCTCCTCGCGTTCACCTTCCTTCTCGGACTCGGCGCGGCGCTGAACGCCCCGGCCTGGCAGGCGATCATCCCGGAGCTGGTCGGCCGCCGCGAGCTTCCTTCGGCGCTGGCGCTGAACGGCATCGCCATCAACATGGCGCGCGCCCTCGGACCGGCGGCGGGAGGGTTCCTGGTCGCGGCGGCCGGCCCGGGCGCGACCTTCCTCCTGAACGCCGCGTCGTTTCTCGGAGTGATCGTCGTCCTGTACCGCTGGCAGCGGCCGCCGCGCCAGAGCCTGCTGCCGGCCGAAAACATCCTGGGCGCCCTGTTCGCGGGGTTGCGCTACGTGCGGCACGCGCCCGATCTGCACTCGGTCCTCTGGCGCTCCAGCGCCTTCATCGTCTTCGGCAGCGCCCTTCTGGCGCTCCTGCCGGTGATCGTGCGATTCGCCCTCCTGGGCGGAGCGGTGGACTACGGCCTGGTCCTCGCCTTCTTCGGCGCCGGCGCGGTCCTCGGGGCCGTGGCCCTGCCGCGCCTGCGTGAGGCGCTCTCGATCGACGGACTGGTGCGCGCCGCCGGCATCCTCTTCGGGCTGGTGCTCGCGCTCCTGGCGTTCGTGCCGAGCATCCCGTTTTTGTGCGTCGGGATGGGGCTGGCGGGCGCGGCGTGGATCGTGATGCTGACCATCTTTCACGCCGGCGCCCAGGCGGCCCTCGCGCCGTGGGTGCGCGGGCGCGGCCTGGCGGTGTACCTGCTGGTCCTCTACGGCGGCATGGCGGGCGGCAGCGCCCTGTGGGGCGCCGTCGCCGAGCACGCGGGTCTGCGTCCGGCGCTCCTGTGCGCCGGTCTGGGTCTTCTCATGGGCATCGGCCTCACGTCGCGCTACCGGCTGCTGCGCGGCGAGGGGCCCGACCTGGCGCCGTCGCGTCACTGGGCGGCGCCGATGGTCGTCGAGGAGCCCGAGGGCGATCGGGGGCCGGTGCTGATCACGGTCGAGTACCGCATCGACCCGGCGGCAGACGCGGACTTCGCGCGCGCCATGCGCGACGTGCGGCGGACGCGGCTTCGGGACGGCGCCTTCCGCTGGGACCTTCTGAGCGATCCTGCGGATCCGGGCCGCTACGTCGAGTCGTTCATGGTCGAGTCGTGGGTCGAGCACCTGCGCCAGCACGAGCGGGTCACCGTCTCGGACCGCGAGGTCGAAGAGCGCGCCCGGCGCCATCACCGGGGACCGGGGCCGCCCGTGGTGTCTCACTTCATCGCGAAGGACTTACCGCGATGATCGCCTCTTTGCGCGACCGCCTGCCGGGCCGCTGCAGACGCGTCCTCGAACGGCCGCAGCGAGCCGCGGTCCTGGTGCCGATCGTCGACGATGGTGGAGCGCTCCGCCTTCTTCTGACCCGCCGCACGGAGGACCTGCCGACGCACGCCGGCCAGGTCGCCTTTCCCGGCGGCCTGATGGAGCCGGGCGAGGACGAACCGGTGAGGACCGCCCTGCGCGAGGCGGAGGAGGAGATCGGCATGCCGGCGGACGCGGTCGAGGTGCTGGGCCTGCTCGATGACTTCCCCACCCGGACCGACGCGGTGGCGGTGACGCCGGTCGTGGGAGTGCTGCGCCGACTTCCGCTCCTGCGCGCCCGGGCTGCCGAGGTGGCCCGCATCTTCGACATCCCCGTGGCCGAGCTCGTGCGGGCCGACCGCTGGACGTGGCGCGACGAGACGCGCGGCGGGAGGAGCCTGCGGATCTATTATTTCCTGCACGAAGGGGAGACGCTCTGGGGCCTGTCGGCCCTCATCGTTGTTCATCTTCTCGAGGTCAGCGACCTGGGCTCTCCGGTGCCGCTGCGCCTGCCGGAGCCGCCATGATCCCGACACGCCGCTCGTTTCCGACGGTCCGCCGGCTCGCCGCCTGTCTCGTCGCGGCGGGTCTCGCCGCCTGCTCGTCCCGCCCGTCCGAGACCGAGCCGCCCGCCGCCGCGACGCACGGCGCGGGCGCCGCCGACCTCGCGGCGATCGGCCGGATCCACCAGGAATACGTCGCGGCGCATAACGCCTCCGACGCCGACAGGTTGATGGCGCTGTGGACGGACGACGCCGTCCTCATGCCGATGGACGAGCCGGCGATCGTGGGCAGGCAGGCGATCAAGGAGCACTACGAGGAATTCTTCGACCAGAACCCTTCCGAGATCACCCTGGAGCCCGTCGAGACGCGCGTGGCCGGCGACTGGGCGTTCGAGCGCATCCAGGTGACCGTCACGCTGCCCGGCGGCAAGCAGGAGAACCGACACGCGGACGTGAAGTATCTCTGGATCCTGCAGAGGCAGGCGGACGGATCGTGGAAGATCGCGCGCGCCATCTACAACCTGGATGGGAACATCGACGATGAGGAGGGTGTTTCCGCCTGAGACGTCCCGCGCGGGAATCTATCCGAAGAGGCCGGCCGCGAGACCCGTCCTGAAGGCGAGCATGAGACCGATGCCGAGGCTGCCGAGCCCGGCCGCCGATTGCAGCGCGCCCGACAGCCAGAGCGCGCGGCGGCGCGCGATGACGAACGGCGCGCCCAGCACGAGGCTCATCAGCGCCATCCCCGCGGTCGTGCCGGCACCGAAGACCAGGAGATACAGACCGCCCGCCAAAACGCTCGGCACGGTCGTCAGGACCAGGAGCGCCAGGGAGGCGCTGCCGGCCAGGCCGTGCACGCTTCCCACGAGAAACGGCCGGAGAGCGAAGCGGATCGGGTGCGGGTGGCGGTGCGCCGCCGCGGCACCGTCAGGATGCGGCGTGGCGTGGAAATGCAGATGGACGTGCGGCACGTCGTCGTGCCGGTGTTCGTGCACGTGCAGCCGGTCGCGAAGGGCGCGGCGGAGGGCCATCAGTCCCAGGACGATGAGCATGAGCCCGGCCGCGAACTCGAAGGCCAGCGCCAGCCGCTCGGGGACGGCGGAGCGCAGGGCGATCGCAACGAAGCCCGCCACACCGATCGTCAGGGCGTGGCCGAACCCCCAGGACAATCCGTTGGCGAGGGCGCGCCGCAGATCGCCCCCCGGCCCGCCCAGCGCGGCGACCGCGGCGATATGGTCGGCATCCAGGGCGTGCCGCAGCCCGAGCACCAACCCGACCGCGAGCGTGGTCATCACCGGAACATCGAGCATCGCGACCTCGACCTCCGGGACGCCTGTTCCACGAAGCAGCCCCGGGCGCCCGGACAGCAGCGCCAATGTAACATCACGCCGCCCCCATTGCACGTCTCGCGCTGAGACGTTCGCCCGGGGCCAGGCAGCGCACTTGACCCTCGACGGGGAGCGGGCACGCCGGCTCCCCGCTCCCCGCCCCCGGCCGCGCGCGTTGACAGTCCCCGGGCAATGCATTAGCATCGCCCGGTCGCTGCCACGAGTTTCCGACGCGGAGTTGCGCGGCAGGCCGGCGTGACGGCCGGTTCGAGCCCCGCGCGATGCGAACCGCCAAACCCGGTCAGGCCCGGAAGGGAGCAGCCGTCAGGAGGACCTCGCAGGCGCCGCGGGTCCACTTGAACCGGCCCTCAGGCCGGCCTCGTCCCAGAGGAAGGCCGTGCACCCCTTGAAGCGCCACTTGTTCCCGTGAGGCAGGTCCTTCCGTGAGCTACCAGGTCCTTGCCCGCAAGTACCGGCCGCAGACGTTCGAGGAAGTGGTCGGCCAGAAACCGATCGTCACCACCCTTCAGAACGCCGTCGCCAACAGGCGCATCCACCACGCCTACCTGTTCTCCGGGCTGCGCGGCGTCGGCAAGACGACGGTCGCGCGGCTCATGGCCAAATCACTCAATTGCGTCAAGGGCCCGACCCCGGAGCCGTGCAACGCCTGCGCGTCCTGCCAGGAGATCGCCCAGACGCGATCGATGGACGTGCTGGAGATCGACGGGGCCAGCAACCGCGGTATCGACTCGGTGCGCGAGCTGCGCGAGACGGTGCGCTACGCGCCGGCGCGCGACCGCTACAAGGTCACCATCATCGACGAAGTGCACATGCTGACGACCGAGGCCTGGAACGCGCTCCTCAAGACGCTCGAGGAGCCGCCGGCACACGTCGTCTTCCTGTTCGCCACGACCGACTACCGCAAGCTGCCGCTGACCATCCTGTCGCGCTGCCAGCACTTCGAGTTCAAGAAAATCGCGCCGGCCGACATGGCGGCGCGCCTCCAGCGCATCGCCCTCGGCGAGAAGGTCGAGGTGCCGCCCGCCGTCGTCGAGCTGATCACCCGCACGGCGGAGGGATCGCTGCGCGACGCGCAGAGCGCCCTGGACCAGGTCATCGCCTTCTCGGGGCCGGCGGTGACCGAGGAGCAGGCGCGCACCATCCTGGGCGTCATCGACCGCGACCTCATCCTGGACTTCTACGCCGCGGTGCGGGGGCGCGACTACGGCCGGCTGGTGGACATCGTGGAGACCTTGTTCGAGAAGGGGCACCAGCCGGTGCAATTCCTGGAAGACCTGATGGCCTATGGACGGGATCTGCTGCTGGTCAGCGTCCTGGCGGATCCCCAACGCCACGTCGCAGGCGGGGCGGAGGAGATCCAGGCGCTGCGCGTGCAGGCGTCGCAATTCAGCGAGGACGAGCTCCTGCGAATCCTCGAGCTGATGACGCGCGAGGAGCAGCGGATCAAGAATTCCACCCACCCGCGCTTCCTCCTGGAGGCGCTGGCGATCAAGCTGGCCCGTCTGTCGGATCTCAAACCGATCGAGGAACTGATGGCACGGGTCGATCGCCAGGCCTCCGGGCGTCCACCCGGCGAAGAGGACGAGGCCGGGCCGGCGCGCCCGGTCGGCACGCACTCGCCGGTGAAGAAGACCACGTCCGCGCCCGACCGGCGCGCCGATCCGGGCGGTTCGCCGTCGCACGCCGCCGTGTCGCGGCCGGCGACGAGTGCGGGCGCCGCCGCGGCGGCCGAAGTGGCCACGCCCATCCGCCCGCAGGCGGAAGCCGGCGATGTGGCCGCGGTCGAGACGTTCCTGAAGCGCGTGCACGAGGAACGTGGTGCTCTGGGCGGGTTCCTGGAGGAGGCCTCCTGGATCGAGATCAGGGGCGACGCGCTTCAGATCGCCTTCAGCGAGAAGCACGGGTTCTTCCGGGAGAAGGTCGAGGGGCGGGACAGCCTCGAGTACCTGAAGCGGGTGGCTCGCGAGACCGCCGGTCGCGACCTGGCGATCCAGGTGACCGTCGCGACGCCCGGCGCCATCGAGAGCCGCAGTGTGTCTCCCGACGAGGCCGAGGAGAGGCGCAGGCAGCGCCTGCGGGAGGCGGCCGAGAAGGCGCCCATCGTGCGCGCGCTCCTCAGCGCCTTCGGCGGCCAGATCGTGGACGTCGACCAGGCCTGAGCGGACAAGGCGAAGAGACATGGATATCAAGGCGTTGATGAAGCAGGCGCAGAAAATGCAGGAGAAGCTGCAGAAGGAGATCGCCGAGATGAAGGTCGAGGCCTCGGCCGGCGGCGGCATGGTGAGCGTGGCCATGAGCGGCACCCACGAGCTTCTCTCCGTACGCATCGCGCCCGAGGTCGTCAAGTCGCAGGACGTGGAGATGCTGGAGGACCTGGTCCGGGCCGCGGTGAACGAGGCCAGGCGCAAGATCGAGGAGGCGATGGCCGAGAAGGTCGGCTCCCTCCGCGTCCCCGGGCTGTGAGGTGATGCGGCTCGCCGCGCCGCTCGAGCGGCTGATCGAAGCTCTCCGCAAGCTCCCCGGCATCGGCGCCAAGTCGGCTCAGCGTCTCGCCTTCCACGTCCTGCGCGGCAGCCGGGACGACGCCCGGGCCCTCGCCACCGCCCTCCTGGAAGTCAAGGACACCCTTCGACTCTGCACCCTCTGTTTCAACGTCACCGACACCGACCCCTGCCTGATCTGCGCCGATGCCAATCGGGACAGAAGCCAGGTGTGCGTGGTGGAGGAGCCGCACAACCTGATCGCCATCGAGAAATCCGGCTTCCGCGGGCTGTACCACGTGCTGCACGGATCGATTGCCCCCCTGCGCGGTATGGGTCCCGACGATCTGAAGATCGCGCCACTCCTGGAGCGCCTGCGCGACGGATCGGTCAAGGAGGTCATCCTGGCGACCAACCCGAACGTCGAGGGTGAGGCGACCGCGGTCTATCTGTCGCGCCTGCTCAAGCCGCTCGGCGTGCGCGCGACGCGCATCGCGCTGGGGCTTCCCGTCGGCAGCGAGCTGGAGTACGCCGACGAGGTGACGGTCGGCAAGGCGCTCGAAGGTCGCCGGGAGATTTGATGCCGGGCCGCGGCGGCCTCAAGCAGGGGCTGTTCCTCCGAATCGAGGAGTTCTCGCGCACCCACTACCGCCTCGTGTTCCTGGTCGCGGTCGTCCTGGTCCTCGTGTCGCTGTATCTGGGATCGCGTCTGTCGCTCGACGGCGACGTGCTGAATCTGGTCCCGCGCAATAACCGCGTCATCAGCACGTTCCGCGAGGCGCTCGCGGACTTCGGCAGTCTCGACTACCTGCTGCTCCTGGTCGAGGCCCGGCCGCAACAGACGGTCGAGGAATTGCAGGACTACGCGGACATCCTGGCCGCGCGGCTCGCGACCACGCCCTCGATCCAGTACGTCGAGCACAAGATCGACACCTCCGGCCCGTTCTTTTCATTCTTCCGGACCAACCAGATCCTGTTCCTGCCGCCGTCGAAGCTCCCCGAGCTGGCCGCCAGGTTCAGCGACCACGCCATCCACGAGCAGGTCAGGGAGAACTACCGGCAGCTCACGGGACCGTCGTCCTTCCTGGTCAAGCAGCTTCTCGAGCAGGACCCGTTCCAGGTGTCGTCGCTGGTCTTCAAGGAAGTGCTGCGCAGCAAGGGGCCCCTCAAAGTTGATTTGTCGAGCGGCTATTACCTGTCGAAAGACGGCGGCGCGCTCTTGATCATCGCCAAGCCGGTGCGGCCTGCGCAGGACATCGCCTTCGACAAGAGGCTCATGGACGAGGTCCGCGGGGCGGTCGCCGCGGCTTCGGCGAAGTTCGAGGCCGACCTGAAGGAGCAGAGAGGCGAGAACGCCGCGGACGCAGGAACCGGCGGCGCAACCGCCGCGCCGGCCGGCGCGCGAGCGCCCGAGGTGTCGTTCGGCGGCGGCTACATCATCGCGCTCGAGGACAGCACCCTGATCATGAACGACATGCTGTGGAACGGCACGGTGTCGTTCATCGTCATCCTGGGGCTCTACTACTTCTGCTACCGTCGATTCGGCGCCATCCTGTACTCGTCCGTGCCGCTCCTGGTCGGGCAGATCCTGACCCTCGCGGCGGCGTACCTGCTCCTGCGCAACCTGAACTCGGCGACCACCGGCTTCTCGGCGATGCTCATGGGACTCGGCACCGATTTCACCATCGTCATGTACGCGCGTTATGTCGAGGAGCGCACCCGCGGCAAGAGCCTCGAGGAGGCGCTGCGCCTGATGATGGGCGTGTCGGCCTTCGGGGTGTTCACGGGCGCCATCACGTCGGCCGGCACTTTTTATGCGATGTGCGTCACCGAGTACAAGGGTCTCCGGGACTTCGGCTTCCTGGTGGGGACCGGGATCCTGTTCTGCCTCGTGGCGATCCTCTTTCTCCTGCCGGCGATGATCGCCTGGAACGAAGGGCGCGCGCGTCGCACGGATATCACCAAGAAGCTCTACCTGCACTCGTTCGGCATCGAGGAGGTCATGGCCTGGTCCACGCGCCACACCGGGCCGGTCATCGCCGCCTCGGTGCTCCTGACGATCGGCCTCGGCTACTACGCCTGGAACGTCGAGTTCACGAGCGACGTGCGTGAGCTGCGCTCGCCGAACAACCGCGGCATCCTCATGCAGGAGGTCATCGCCCGAAAGTTCGAAGCCTCGTTCTCGCCGATGATGGTCCTCTGCCGTGGCGGCGACCTCGACACCGTCATGGAGAGGAACCGCCGGGCGAACCGCACCCTGGACGGCTTCGTCAAGGACGGCACTCTGCGCGGCTACGAGTCGATTTTCAACTACCTGCCGCCGCGTCAGGACCAGGAGCAGGTCATCCGCGCGCTGCGCGACGGGCAGGACGGCGCCTTCGACATCACGCGCATCGAGCGCACCTTCCGCGCGGCCCTGCGCGACAACGGCTTCCGCGAGGAGACCTATGATGCGTATCTGCGGGCCCTGCCCGCCATCCTGCGCCCGGAGAAACCGATCACGATCGACGATCTGCAGACGGCGGGGCTCGAGCGCTTCATCAGCCGCTACATCAAGAAGGGGGAGGACGGCTCGTACAAATCGGTGACCTACCTCTTCCCCACCAACCCGGAGTCAAAGCGCACCGCCCCGCCGGCGCTCGTCGAGGCGCTCGACCACCCGGAGGAAGGCGTCGAGATCACGGGCGTGAACATCGCCAGCGCCGAGCTGAAGCGCATCTTCGGCCGCGATGCCTGGCGCGCCGTCATCCTCGGCATCATCCTCGTGACGATCCTCCTGTGGCTCGACTTCCGGAGCCTGTGGCTGACCACGCTCGCCAACATCCAGCTCCTCCTCGGCGTCGTCTGGATGCTCGGCTGCATGCGACTCCTGGGTATCAAGATGAACTTCGTGAACGCCTTCGTGACGACGATGATCCTCGGCGTCGGCATCGACTACGGCATCCATATCATCCACCGCATCTCGCAGGAGGGCCTGAGCAACTTCGAGGGGCTGATGGAGACCGGCAAGGCGGTCGTCATGGCCGCGCTCACCAACGTGGCCGGCTTCGGCACCATCGGTTTCTGCAATTACCCCGGGCTCCGTTCCATGGGGATCGTCGCGGCCATCGGCTCCGCGACCTGCCTCGTGACCGCCCTGACGACGCTGCCGGCCATGCTCATCCTGACCAAGACGCGCGTCGCGCGCCGCCTCGAGGGCGGATGAGCGCGCGCCGGAACGGCGCTCTCCTGGCCGCCGGGGTCGCGCTTCTGCTGAGGCCGGGGACGGCGCCGGCCCAGTCGGTCGCTTCACCGTGCAAGGACGCCCTGATCACCAGGATCGTCGAGGCCCGCCTGGCCGCCGACCGGGAGATCGGCCAGTTCAGGATCGACGTGACCACGAGCGACTGTGTCGTGACGCTCAGCGGCTGCGTCGAGTCGCGCGATCAGGCGAAGAAGGCGAAGGAGCTGGCGAAGAGGCTGATCAAGGTGAAGGTCAAGAACGAGCTCAAGGTCTGCACAATAGCACCGCGCAAGCCCAGGACCCGGACCCATCGATCCTAG
>Ga0209157_1001353_pt1 | contig 20484 bp, 19 predicted proteins | sample GraSoiAngelo_135_FD_185892 | JGI IMG/M metagenome (GOLD analysis project Ga0209157, IMG submission 185892) | Grasslands soil microbial communities from the Angelo Coastal Reserve, California, USA - 14_0929_05_40cm (SPAdes) (version 2) | ecosystem: Environmental > Terrestrial > Soil > Grasslands ...
CGTCACCTGGTCGCCCTCGCGCACGATGCGCGCCACGCCCTGGCCGAGCGGAGTGGTGATGAGCATCTCGTCGAAATCCTTGGCGTGGCGCCAGGTGATACTGCCGGTGAACGATTCCTCGCCGTAGCGCGCCGCGAGGCGGCCGGCCAGATCGAATTCCGCCTCCCGGGCCGGGCGCGTCTCGAGCTGCGCGCAGCCCCCCAGCAGAAGGCTGGCGAGCGCATAGGCGGCCGAGCGCCGCAGCGCCATCGCCATTACCGCTTGAGGCGCTTGATCGTCTTCTGCAGCGTGTCGTTTTCCGGCGCTGACTTGATCGACTCCTGCCAGATGCGCTCGGCCTCGTCGCGCCGGCCCATCACCCAGAGCACTTCGCCGAGGTGCGCGCCGATCTCGGCGTCGGGCCGCCCGCTGTAGGCGCGGCGCAGCTGCTCCGCCGCGCCCTTCAGATTGCCCTCGCGGTACAGCACCCAGCCCAGGCTGTCGATGATGAAATAATCCTCCGGCGAGAGCTCGAGCGCTTTTTCGATCAGCTTTCTCGCCTCGGCCAGCCGCGTGTTGCGCTCGGCGAAGGAGTAGCCGAGCGCGTTGTAGGCGTGCGCGTGCTCGGGCTGCACCTCGATCAGCTTGCGCAGGTTCGATTCCATCTGCTCGTAGCGCTCCAGCTTCTCGGCGGTCAGCGCCATGTCGTAGAGCAGGTCGGGCTGCTCGGGATCCTTCTGCAGCGCCTGGCCGAGCAGCTCGAAGGCGTCGCGGCTGTGGTTCGCCTCGCGCAGCAGCTGCGCCTCGGCCACGATCAGCTGCACTTCCTGGTCGGGGTTGTCCTCGGCCGCGCGCTTCAGGTAGGCGCGCGCCTCGTCGAGCTTTCCCTGCTTGGCGATCGCGCTCGCGGCGCGCAGGCGCGCGGGGACCACGTGCTCGCCGCTGACGATCTGCTCGTACCATTCGATGGCGCGCGGCCAGGCCTTCTGCTCCTCGGCGATCTGGCCCAGCAGGTAGCGCACGCCGTTCGCGTCGCGATAGCCCAGGCCGAGCAGCCGCTTCATGTTCTCCTCGGCGACCGGGTAGTCCTTGAGCTGGTAGGCGAGCAGGCCGACCGCGTAGATGACGTCGGTGTTCCCGGGATTCGCCGCGAGCAGCGCCTCGAACTGCTTGCGCGCCTCGGGAAACCGCTTGTCGAGCACCAGGGCGCGCGCGTAGTTCAGCCTGCCTTCGCGCGAGCCGGGGTTCTTCGCGACGAAAGCCTCGAGGCGCTTGGCCGCCGCGGCGGGCGAGCGCTTCTGCAGCACCTGCGCCTCGAGCACCGCGGGCGGCTCCCATTCGGGGCGCAGCGCGGCGGCGCTGCGCGCCGCGGCGAGCGCCGCGTCGTCGTCGCCCGCGACCAGTGCCGCCTGCGCGATGGCGAATTGCGCCGGCGCAAGCTTCGGATGCTTGGCCGCGAGCTGCCGCACGACGCGCAAGTTGGCGCTCTTGTCCGGGTTGCCGGCGAGCAGCCGGCTGAGCTGCATGAAACCGTTCTCGAGATTGACGCCGTCGGATGCGAGCAGCTTCTCGAGATACGGCTCGGCTTCCTCGACGCGCTTCGAGCCGATGAGCAGCGCCGCCGTCACCTGCAATGCCTGCGGCGACGACGGCTCGATGTCGAGCCAGGTCTTCGCCGCCTCGATCGCCAGGTCCGGCAGGCGCGCGAGATTCGCCACCTCGACGGCGCGGCGCGCGACGCGCGGATCGCGCGTATGTTTTGCAAGCTCCAGGTAAGTTTTCGCCGCCAGGGTGACGTCGCCGCGCTGCAGGGCGATCTCGCCCAGCAGGAAGTCGTACAGCGTCGGCTCGTTCAGCTCCTCGGGCGCGGACTGAGGGGTTGCGGCACACGCCGCGAGAGACAGCACAGCGGCAAAAATATATTTTGGCATTTGGCTTCGACCCATCTTAGGTATATTTGGTGCCCTGCACAAGCTTGCCGATCAATGCCAGAACTACCTGAAGTCGAGGTCACGCGGCGAGGACTTTTGCCGCACATTTCCGGTCGCGTCATCTCGGGCGTCGAGATCCGCGAGCCGCGGTTGCGCTGGCCGGTGCCGCCCGCCGTGCGCCGGCTTGCCGGGCGCACCATCAGATCGATTCGCCGGCGCGGAAAGTATCTGCTCGTCGATTGCGGCGACGGGCACCTGATCCTGCACCTCGGCATGTCGGGGAGCCTGCGCCTGCTGCCGCCCGGCACGCCTGCCGGCAAGCACGATCACTTCGACCTGCTGCTCGGCGATCGCATCCTGCGGCTGCGCGATCCGCGCCGCTTCGGCGCAGTGTTGTGGGCCCCGGGACGCGTGGAAGCGCATCCGCTGCTCGCGCATCTCGGGCTCGAGCCGCTGTCGCGCGCGCTGGATCCGGAGCGCCTGCACGCGCTCACGCGCGCGCACCGCACGCCGATCAAGCTGTTCCTGATGGACTCGAGGCGGATCGCCGGCGTCGGCAACATCTACGCCAACGAGAGCCTGTTCCGCGCAGGGATCCATCCGCGCACGCCGGCGAGGCGCCTGTCGCGCGGGCGCTGCGCCCGGCTTGCCGCCGCAATCAAGGAAACCTTGCGCGCCGCGATCCGCGCCGGCGGCTCGAGCCTGCGCGACTTCGTCGGAGCCGACGGCAACCCGGGCTATTTCCAGCAGCGCTACTGGGTGTACGAACGCGCGGGCCAGCCCTGCAGGCGATGCGGGAGCGCGATTCGCCGCATCGCGCAGGGGCAGCGCTCTACTTTTTTCTGCCCGCGCTGTCAGCGCTAGCGGCTCTTGCCTTCAGCCGCTTCTCTACCACCGGATCGACGAATTTCGACACGTCTCCGCCAAACGCCGCGATCTCGCGCACCAGCGTCGCCGAGATGAACATGTGCTGCTCGGAGGGCGTGAGGAAGATGGTTTCGAGGTCGGGATAAAGGCTGCGGTTCATCCCGGCGAGCTGGAACTCGTATTCGAAATCCGACACCGCGCGCAGGCCGCGCAGCACGACGCGCGCATCCTGCTGCCGCACGAAATCGATCAGCAGGCCGTCGAAGCCGACCACCTTCAGGTTCTTGACGCCGCCAAGCACTTCGCGGGCCATGTCGATGCGCTCCTGCAGCGGGAAAAAAGTGCGCTTCGCCCGGCTGTCGGCGACGCCGAGGATCACGGAGTCGAACAGCCTGCTCGCCCGGCGCACCAGGTCCTCGTGCCCGCGCGTGAGCGGGTCAAACGTTCCCGGGTAGACGGCCTTGATCATCGCCTCTCCATTCGAGCAACTGGTAGCTTACCTGGCCGGCGCGCGAGCGCTTGAGTTCCCGCCACGCGGCCTGGGGCTCAAGCGGCGCCGCGGCTTCCACGTAGACGCGCGCGCCGGCCGCGAGCCGCGCCGGCAGCCGCTCGAGCACTGCCGGCAGCGCATTCTGCCTGAACGGCGGATCGAGGAAAACCACGTCGAATTTTTCGCCCCGCCGCGCCAGATAGTCGAACGCGTCGCCCTGCACGATTTCGACCTGCCTTGCGCCCACCAGAGCGCGCGTGCGCTCCAGATGCGCAGACACCGCGCGGTCATGCTCGACCATCACCACGCGTGCCGCGCCGCGCGATGCGGCCTCGAAGCCGAGCGCGCCGCTGCCGGCGAAAAGATCGAGGCAGACGAGCCCGTCGAGGCGCTGGCCGAGCCAGTTGAACAGCGTCTCGCGCACGCGGTCCGGCGTCGGGCGTAATCCCGGCTTCGACGGAACCGCGATGCGGCGGCCGCGGTATTCGCCGGCGATGATTCGCAGCCTGCCTTTGCTAGAATTCACCGATCCATGGTAGCAGCGCTTTCCTGGGCGGCGCGCCTCAAGGCTGGCCTTGCGCGCACGCGGGAGGTGCTCAACACCCCCGTCCCCGTGCTGCTCGCGCGCCGGCGCGTCGACGAGTCGCTCTACGAGGAGCTCGAGGCCGCGCTGCTGCAGGCCGACTGCGGCGTGGCTGCGACGCAAGCGATCGTTTCGTCTCTTCGAAGGAAAAAGCTAGAAGACGGGGAGGCCTTGAGACGCGCGCTGAAGGACGCGCTCGCGGAATTGCTCTTGCCGCTGGAAAGGAAACTGGAGATTACCGGAGCAAGGCCCTTTGTCATCATGCTCGCCGGCGTGAACGGCTCGGGAAAGACGACTTCGATCGGCAAGCTTGCGCACTGGCTGCAGTTGCAGGGGCGCAGCGTGCTGCTTGCTGCAGGCGACACGTTCCGCGCGGCGGCTCGCGAGCAGCTGGTGGCCTGGGGCGAGCGCAACGGCGTGCCGGTGATCGCGCAGCAATCCGGCGACCCGGGCGCGGTGGTGTTCGACGCGCTCGGCGCGGCCCGGGCGCGCGGCGCCGAGGTGGTCATCGCCGACACGGCCGGGCGGCTGCCGACGCAGCTGCACCTCATGGAGGAGATTCGCAAGGTGAAGCGCGTCGCCTCGAAAGCGCAGGCAGGCGCGCCTCACGAAGTGCTCCTCGTGCTCGACGCCAATACCGGGCAGAACGCGCTCGCGCAGGTCAAGGCCTTCGACGACGCGCTCGGCCTCACCGGCCTCGTCGTCACCAAGCTCGATGGCACCGCCAAGGGCGGGGTGGTTTGCGCGATCGCGAGGGAGCGGCCCGTTCCGCTTCTGTTCGTCGGCGTAGGCGAAGACATCGACGACCTGCGCCCGTTCGTCGCGCGCGATTTCGCCGAGGCGCTGGTTGGTTAGCTTTTCCTCGGTCGCGAAGCGCTATCCCGGCGGCCAGGAGGCGCTGAGGGACGTGAGCTTCGCGATCGGCGAAGGCGAGCTGGCCTTCATCACCGGGCGCTCCGGCGCCGGCAAATCGACCCTCCTCAAGCTGATCCCGGCGATCGAGCGGCCGACTTCGGGCTCGGTGATCGTCAAGGGGCAGAATATCAGCGCGCTCAAGCGCGCGGCGATCCCTTACCTGCGGCGCAACCTCGGCCTCGTGTTCCAGGACCAGAAGCTGCTTTACGACCGCAGCGTCTACGACAACGCGATGCTGCCGCTCGCCTTCTCGGGCCACGCGCCGAAGGAAGCGGCGCGGCGCGTGCGCGCGGCGCTCGACAAGGTCGGGCTGCTTGGGCGCGAGCGCTCGAACCCGATCCAGCTCTCCGGTGGCGAGCAGCAACGCCTCGCGATCGCGCGCGCGGTGGTGAACCGGCCCTCGCTCCTGATCGCCGACGAGCCGACCGCCAATCTCGACGCCGAATCGGCCGCCCGCATCCTCGAGATCTTCGTCGCCTTCAACCAGGTCGGCGTCACCGTGCTCATCGCCACCCATGACCAGGGCCTGGTCGCACGCTACGGCAAGCGCGTCCTGCATCTCGAGAAGGGACGCATCGCATGAGCGCCTGGTTGCGGCAGCATCGCCGCGCATTCGGCCAGGCGCTGCGCCGGTTTACGAAGGCGACGGGTCTTGCCAGCGCGCTGGTCATCGGCATCGCCCTGTCGCTTCCGGCGGGCGGCTATACGCTGCTCGAGAGCCTGCGGGCAATCGCGGCGCGCCTGACGCTCGAGCCGCAGGTCTCGCTGTTCCTGCAGCCCGAGGCAAGGCGCGCCGAGGCCGAGGCGCTCGGCAAGAGGCTGCGCGCCGACCCCCGCGTGGCGACGCTGCGCTTCGTGCCGCGCGAGGATGCGCTGCGCGAGCTGCAGGCAGTGGAGGGATTTCCCGAGCTCATCGCCGCCCTCGGGCGCAATCCCCTGCCCGATGCCTTCGTCCTCAGCACTAACGCGGCCGCGGTGGACGCGCTTGCCACCGACCTGGCGAAGCTCCCTGGGGTGGCCCACGTGCAAGCGGATGCGGTCTGGGCGCGGCGCCTCGCCGCCCTCGCCGGCATTGCACGGCTGGGGCTGTGGCTGCTCGCCGGCTTGCTCGGCACCGGCCTCGTGGCGGTGACCTTCAATACCATCCGGCTGCAGATCCTCACGCAGCGCGACGAGATCGAAGTGTCGAAGCTGATCGGCGCGACCGATGCGTTCATCCGCCGGCCGTTCTACTACCTGGGCTTGCTGCAGGGCCTGGCCGGTGGCGCCATGGCGGTCGGCATCGTTGCTGGCGCGCTCGCGCTGCTCAACCGCGAGGTGAGCGTGCTGGCCGAGTCCTACGGCTCGAGTTTTCGCTTTGCTTTTCTGCCGGCCGGCGATGCCCTGGCGGTGGTGCTGTTCGCCGGCCTGCTCGGCTGGCTCGGCGCCCACCTCTCGGTGAGCCGGCACCTGCGGGATATCGAGCCTGGGTAGATAGCTTATGTGAGCGCATGCTTACCTTGAGACATGCTCAGAGACGGAACAAAGCAGAGGATTAGCACTCTAACGACAAGAGTGCTAAGATAAAACCGCCAAGGAGGTACTGAGGAATGCAAACGCAAGCGACGACGATGCCCCTCGGTTCGATGCCCGTACCGATGCCTACGGGCAGCCTCGAGGCTTACATCCAGACGGTCAACCGGTTTCCGATTCTCTCCGCGGAGGAAGAGCGCGCCCTTGCGCAGCGCTTCCGCGCGGAAGGCGACCTGGAAGCCGCCCGCTCGCTGGTGCTGTCACACCTGCGGCTGGTGGTGGCGGTCGCCCGCGGCTACCTCGGCTATGGGCTGCCGCACGCGGACCTGATCCAGGAAGGCAACATCGGCCTGATGAAGGCCGTGAAGCGCTTCGACCCGGAGCGCGGCGTGCGCCTAGTGTCGTTCGCGATCCACTGGATCAAGGCCGAGATCCACGAGTACATCCTGCGCAACTGGCGCATGGTCAAGGTCGCCACCACCAAGGCGCAAAGAAAGCTGTTCTTCAACCTGCGCTCGATGAAGAGCGGCCTCGCCCCGCTGACCCGCGCCGACATCAAGCGCGTGGCCGCCGAGCTGCGCGTCAAGCCCGAGGAAGTGGTCGAGATGGAGAAGCGGCTCTCCGGGCAGGAGGTCGCGTTCGAGGCCGACGACGACGACGAGGACAGCTACGCCCCGGCGCAATACCTCGCCGACCACGAAAGCGAGCCGTACCGCGTGCTGGAGGCCGAAGAGTCGGCGCGCGTGCAGGCCGCCGGCCTGCAGAAGGCGCTCGCCAGCCTCGACCCGCGCAGCCGCCGCATCATCGAGGCGCGCTGGCTGAAGGAAAAAGACGGCGCGACGCTGCACGAGCTTGCCGCCGAGTTCAACGTCTCGGCCGAGCGCATCCGCCAGATCGAGGCCAAGGCGCTGGAGAAGATGCGCAAGGCGATCGGCAATCCTGACGCGCTGCGCGCCCTGCCCGCGCCGGCAAGCGCCTAAAGTCTTCCCTTAAGCGCTCTTTCGCAGCAGCTCGACCAGGCCCGCCATCGGCAGCGGCTTGCTGAAAAGGTAGCCCTGCATCTCGTCGCACCTCAGCAGGCGCAGTATTTTCGCCTGCTCCTCCGTCTCCACGCCCTCGGCGACTACCTTAAGACGGAGCGAGTGCGCCAGCGAGACAATCGTCGAGACGAGGGTCATCGCATTGGTCTCCTTGTGCATTGCACTGATAAACGAGCGGTCGATCTTGAGCGACTGTACCGGCAGCTTCGCCAGGTAGCCAAGCGATGAATAGCCGGTGCCGAAGTCGTCGATTGCGATTTTGATGCCAAGGCCCCGGACCGCATTGAGCTTTGCGATATTGGCCTCGATGTCCTCCATGATCAGGCTCTCGGTGATCTCCAGGTCGATCGCCGTCGGCGCTGTTCCTTCCATGATCGCGTGTTCGATGACCTCGACGAAGATGCGCTGCCGCAACTGGATTGGCGACACGTTGACGGCCACGCGCGGCGCCTTGATGCCCTGTTCTACCCAGCTGCGGTGATCAAGCGATGCCCGCTTTAGCGCCCAGGAACCGACTTGCTGGATCAGACCGGTTTCTTCCAGCAGCGGAATGAACTGCAGCGGCGGCACCAGGCCCAGCTCCGGGCTTTGCCAGCGGATCAGCGCCTCGACGCCGACGATGCTTCGACGCTCCAGATCCACTTTCGGCTGGTAGTGCAGGATGAACTCGTCTCTCTCCAGCGCCCGCCGCAGCTTGTTCTCGAGCGCCAGCTTCTCCGCGACGCGCTCGGTCATCTGCGCGGTATAGAACAAATAGCGTTCGCCCTGAGATTTCGCCCTCTTGAGCGCAGACTCCGCGTTCCGGAAGAGCGTATCGGGGTCTGAGCCGTCGTTCGGAAAGAGTGCGATCCCCGCTTTGGCGTTAATCCTGAGTTCGGTGTCCCCGATGCGAAACGGCGGGCCGAAAACCCTTTGCATCCGCCGTTCGACGCGGCGCGCGACTTCGTCTTCGGACTGCGCGCTGCGACCTACGACAGCAAAGTGGTCTGCACTGATTCGAGCAACGCGCAACGAACCGTCATCGTTCTGCGACATCCGCTCGGCGATCTGCTTCAACAGCGCGTCGCCCTGTTGGCGTCCAAGCGAGTCGTTGATGGTCTTGAATCGTTCTACATCGAGAATAACGAGCGCGATCTTGCGCTGTTCTGCAGCCGCGGCTGCGAGGAGTTGCTCGACGCGCTCGTAGAACAACGTGCGGTTTGCAAGGCCGGTGAGCTCATCGTAGTAGGCAAGATAGTCAAGCTTCTCGGTCTTATCGATGTGCTCGAGCGCAAACGATATGTCGCCCGCGAGCTCGAGCAGCAGACGCATCTCCTCCTCGTCGAATGTGCCGATCTCTGCGGCGTATAAGGCAAGCACGCCAATGGCTTCGCCACCGAGCATCAGCGGAATGATCGCCAGCGATTTGATTCCTCGCTCGTCCAGCTCCTTTCTCATCAGTCTCTGCGGATCATTCGTGACGTCGTTCGAGATGATGGGCTTCCTGCCCCGGACGGCCCGTCCCGCGAGACCATGGCCGCCTGGCGTGTTTTCAATTACCGCGAGGGGGGCGGACTCAAAGAAATCTCCGACCTCGCCGGCCGAGGCAACCGGCTTTACCAGCCCGGCCGCGCGATCCACGAACCCGACCCACGCCATGCGGAATTTCCCATGCTCGATTACGATGCGGCAGGCTTCGCGGAACAGCTCCTGCTGATCGCGGATGCGCACGATCGCGGCGTTGATTCCGCTCAACACAGCGTGCACGCGCGTCAATCTCTCGACCCTCTCCTCTTTCTCGATGTGATCGAGCGCGAATGCAATGTTCCCCGCCAGTTCGTTGAGAACCTTTATTTCCTCTTCGTCGAAGAAGCCGGCCTCCTCCGAATGCAAGCCGAAGCTGCCCACTGCCCTTGCCGACACGATCAAGGGCAGGATTGCAGCCGAGCGAACGCCCCGCTCATCGAGCCCCTTCTTGTGCCGGATACGCGGGTCGCTTTGCGTGTCGCTCACGACCAGCGCCCGCATCTCTCTCACCGCTACGGCGCTGATGCCATGGCCTTCGGGCGCTTCATCGCGCAGCGAAAGATCGCTCTCGATCATCTTCAGAAACCCTTCGTCAGCCCCCGCCGAGGCGACCGGCTTCAGGCTCATCTCTTTCTCATCCACGATGCACAGCCAGGCAAATCGAAGACCTCCGGTGTCGACCGCAATGCGACAGGCCTCCTGGAACAACTCGCGGCGATCCCGGACGCGCGCGATGACCCCGTTAATGCCGCTTAGCATCGCGTTCACGCGGGTGAGCCGCCTCAGCCGCTCTTCCTTCTGCATGTGCTCAAGCGCGAACGCAATGTCGCCCGCCAGCTCGCGCAGCAGCTTCATCTCTTCTTCATCGAAGAATGCGACTTCGCCGGCGTACAGCGCCAATACACCCACTGACTCCTCCGCGATCATCAGCGGAAGCATGACCAGAGAACGGAACCCGCGCTCGAGAGCTTCATTCCTCAACAGGATCCGCGGATCCTGCGTCATATCGTCGACAGTGATCGCCGTGCGTTCCCTGACCGCCCGACCCGCCAAGCCGCGCCCCTGGGCGTCGGTGTCGACTAACCCCAACGGCATCAAGTGGATGTACTCCGCATCGGTTCCATGCCACGCGACAGGCTTCACTAACATCGCTTCACGGTCCACGAGCCCGACCCAGGCCATGCGGAATTTTCCATGGTCGATCGCGATGCGGCAGGCTTCGTGGAATAGCTCCTGCCGGTCGCGGATTCGCACAATAGCGGCATTGATTCCACTCAGCACCGCGTGAACGCGGTTCAGCCGGATGATCCTTGTTTCCGCCTCCTTTACCTCGGTCACGTCCTGCAGCGTGCTGAACCAGCGTTCCGATTCGGCCGCAACCGATTGCCCCGGCATCGGCTCGATGACTTGCCGGATGTGCATCCACGCGCCATCGGGCCGCCGCAGCCGGTATTCGACGTCGACGCGGCTTCCCTTGACGGCCGCCTCGACGCTTGCGCTCCGCAATCGCTCTCGATCGTCCGGATGAAGCATTTCCAGCCACTCACGTGTACTCTTCGGCGTTTGCGAAGGTTCAACCCCGATCAACGGCGGCAGCGTCTCCGACCAGCTCTCAAAGACGCCGTCGGCGCCGGTAATCACATGGCCAAGCTTTGCCATGACTTGCGCGCGGCGCAGGCCGGCCTCGCGCTCACGCAGGCGATCGCGCGCAACATCGAGCTCGGCTTGGGCGCGCTGCCGCTCACCGCGCTCCTTCGCCTCGTCGAGCGCGCGGGTGACTGCGACGGGCAGGCGCACGAGATTGTTCTTGAGCACATAGTCGGTGGCGCCGCCCTTCAGCGCCCGGATCGCATACTCTTCGCCGATCGTGCCGGAGACGAAGACGAACGGAGTGTCCGGCGATATTTCCCGGGCGAGCGCGAGCGCCTCCATGCCATCGAAGCCCGGCATCGAAAAATCCGAAAGGATCACGTGAGGCGTGAACTCGCGCAGCGCGGCCACAAAATCGTCGGGATGATCGACGATCCGAGGTGTCACACGCAGTCCCGCGCGCTTCAGCTCGCGGATCTCAAGCTCGGCGTCTGCGGCGACGTCCTCCGCGATCAGAACCCGGATTGTCGGCGCGATCATGTTCTTAGTATGGCCAGCAATGTCGAACTTACTCTTAGTCTTGACGAATGTCTTTCTTTCTACCTCTTCAAGATGGACAAATAGATAATTGCGCAAGATGATCTCTTTCTGGCGTGGCAACGCAGAAAGCAGATCGCCGTCTCTCCCTTGGATCTCGATATTATTGCGCGCCATGAATGATCCCCGCGAGGTGCGCCGGGCAATCCGCCGCGGCGAGCACTCGGGCCACACGACACCGCGCCCGCCGGCCGCTTTAGTGGCAAGCTGGTGGTGTCCATGCGGCCGTTCAAGCCTGCGGACGCGATCCGCGCAATCGAGATCACCTCCCGCTACCCGAGGGTCCACGGCGCGCCGGTGCACGTTGGCCGGCCGGATCTGGTGCTCGAGGCGCGTGCCTCGCTGTGCATCACGCACGCGCCGGGCCACATGCTGGTGACCGACCTGATGAACGCAAGTCTCGTGAGCCCGTGACACCCGAGCCCGCGCTTGCTGAAGCTGAATCGCTCGCGACGATTGCGAACCATTGGCTCGCGACGTTCGAGCAGGCTCTTGCGGGACGCGACGACGTCCTGCTCAAGACGCTCTTTCATGCCGACAGCCATTGGCGCGATCTGCTGGCCCTGACCTGGCACATCAGGACGGTCAACGGCCGGGAGGCTGTACTTGGCGAGCTGAAAGCGCATGCCGGGCGAGCCCATCCGACCGGTTTCAGGACTGATCCGCATCGGACTGCGCCCCGCCATGTGACGCGCGCCGGCAGCCACGCGATCGAGGCGATCTTCCAGTTCGAGACGGATGAGGGCCGCGGCAACGGAGTATTGCGTCTTCGTCCTGACGAAAAAAATGCGCTGCGAGCGTGGACGCTGCTCACAACGCTCGACGAAATAAAAGGGTTCGAGGAACAGGTCGGCAGATTAAGACCCAAGGGTGAGAGGGATCCAGCTGTGCTGGTCGTGGGGGGTGGGCAGGCCGGGCTTTCAATCGCCGCACGCCTGACCCAGTTGCAGGTCGACACTCTGATCGTAGACCGCGGACAGCGCATCGGCGACAACTGGCGCAACCGTTATCGCGCCCTGACCCTGCACAACCAGGTGCAGGTCAACCACCTTCCGTACATGCCTTTTCCACCGAACTGGCCGACCTACATTCCCAAAGACAAGCTTGCCGGCTGGTTCGAGGCCTACGTGGAAGGCATGGAGCTCAGCTACTGGACGGCGACTGAGTTCAGGGGCGGAGCCTACGACGAAACAGAGGAGCGATGGTCCGTCGCGCTGCATCGGGCGGACGGCACGACGCGGGAAATGCGTCCGCGACACATCGTCATGGCCACCGGGGCCAGCGGAATTCCGAACCTTCCCGACATCCCGACGTTGCGCAACTTCGGCGGCAAGATTCTGCACTCCAGCCAATACGTCGACGGCGAGGAATGGAAGGGCAGGAACGCCCTCGTCATCGGCACCGGCAACAGCGGCCACGATATCGCGCAGGACCTCTACTCGAGCGGGGCCAAGGTCACGCTCGTCCAACGCAGTCCGACCTTGATCGTCAATATCGAGCCGAGCGCGCAACTCCCCTACGCGCTGTACGACGAAGGACCTCCTCTGGAGGACTGCGACCTCATCAATACTTCCATACCGCTTCCCCTGGCGCGGAAGAGCCACAGGCTGCTGACCGAGCAGGCGAAGAAAATGGACCGGGACCTTCTCGATGCGCTCGAGCGCGTGGGCTTCAAGCTTGATTTCGGGGAAGACGGAACCGGCTGGCAGTTCAAGTACCTCACCCGCGGTGGCGGCTACTACTTCAATGTCGGCTGTTCCGATTTGATTGTTGCCGGTGAGATAGGACTGGTGCAATTTTCCGATATCGCCGGGTTCGTCGCCGAGGGGGCGCGGATGCGCACCGGCGATACGCTCGCCGCGGACCTGGTCGTGCTGGCAAGCGGCTACAAAGGACAGGAATATCTGGTTCGCAAGCTGTTCGGCGACGAGGTCGCGGCTCGCGTCGGCCCCATCTGGGGATTCGGCGATGAGCAGGAGCTGCGCAACATGTTCACGCGCACCGCCCAGCCGGGCCTGTGGTTCATCGCCGGGAGTTTCACCCAGTGCCGCATCTACTCGAAGTACCTCGCGCTGCAGATCAAGGCCTGCGAGATAGGGCTGCTGCCCGGCGGCGCAAACCACGCGACCGGAGCAGAGCGGCGGGTTAAGATGTAGCGGAGTCGAGCCGATTCGCCGGCGTTCGCGGAGGCCGCACATGTCAAGGCACCCAGATTACGTTCCGCACGGGGTGATCCCCGCCGTGCTGCTGCCGTTCGACGACAACCTCTCGATCGACGAGGCCTCGTACCGCGCCCACCTGCGCGACGTGAGCTCGGTCGAGGGCGTCGCCGCGATCACCACCAATGCGCACGCCTCCGAGGTCGCGTCGTGCAGCTTCGAGGAGCAGCGGCGCGTGCTGGGGATCACCCTCGACGAGATCGGCGCGCGCATGCCGATCGTGAACGGCGTGTACGCCGAGAATGGGCTGGAGGCGGCTCGCATCGCGAAAATGGCGCACGAGGGCGGCGCCTCCGCCCTGCTGGTGTTTCCCTCGGGTGTCTATACCTTCGGCCAGCGCCCCGAGATGGCGCTCGACCACTTCAAGCGCATCGCCGACGCCACGGACCTGCCATTGATCGTCTTTCAGTATGGGCTCGCCGGCGGTCAAGGCTATCCGCTCGCGACGCTCTCGAAGATCCTCGACGCGGTGCCGACGGTGCGCGCGATCAAGGACTGGTGCTCGAACCCGCAGTTGCACGAGCGCCACATCCGCGTGCTGCAGTCGCGCACCCCGCCTGTCAACGTGCTCACCACGCACAGCACCTGGCTGATGGGCTCGCTGGTACTCGGCTGCAACGGCCTGCTCTCGGGCAGCGGCTCGGTTATCGCCGATTTGCACGTGCAGCTCTGGCGCGCGGTGCAGGAGAATGACCTCGCCGCGGCGCGGCGCGTGAACGACCGCATCTGGCCGACCGCCGAGGCGTTCTACAGCGAGCCTTCGGTCGACATGCACAACCGCATGAAAGAGGCGCTGGTGCTTCTCGGAAAGCTGCCGCGCGCCGTGGTGCGGCCGCCGCTCGTCAAGCTGCCGCAGGCCGAGATCGAGCGCATCCGCACCGCCCTGATCGCGGCGGGGCTGCTGAAACCGGGTGCTGCCCCAAGGTTTGCCGCTTTAAGATAAGAGATATCACAGGGGAGAGAGACCGTGTACTTCGTCAACAAGCTGGTTATTGCCATGACCGCCGCCGCATTCGCGCCGGCCGCATCGCTCGCCCAGGAAGCGCCGCTCAAGATCGGCGTTGTCACCTTCCTCTCTGGGCCGGCCGCAAGTCCGTTCGGCGTCCCGGCGCGCAATGCCGCGGAGATCATGGTCGAGATGCTGAATGGCACCAAGGTGCCTGCGCCTTACGCGGCGAGGGGATTCGGCGGCGCCGCGCTGCAAATGCAGCTGGTCGACGAATCGGGCCCCGCCACCACTCAGGTGACCGAGTTCCGCAACCTGGCGCAGCGCGACAACGTCGACATGGTGATCGGCTACGTCTCGAGCGGCAACTGCCTTGCCGTCGCGCCGGTGGCCGAGGAACTGAAGAAGCTCACCGTGTTCTTCGATTGCGGCACGCCGCGCATCTTCGAGGAAAAGAGCTACAAGTACGTGTTCCGCACCGCCTCGACCGCGACCATGGACAGCGTCGGCGCGGCGCTCTATGTCAAAGAGCTCAAGGCGGGCAAGATCAAGAGCATCGCGGGCGTGAACCAGAACTATGCCTGGGGCCAGGACTCCTGGGTCGACTTCGAGGCATCGATGAAGCAGCTCACTCCGGGCGTCCAGGTCGCGACCTCGCAGATGCCGAAGCTCTTTGCCGGGCAATACAACGCCGAAATCTCGACGGTGCTCGGCGCCAAGGCGGACGTCGTGCACTCGAGCTTCTGGGACGGCGACCTCGAGGCGTTCATACTGCAGGCCGGCCCGCGCGGCCTGTTCAAGCGCAGCACTGTGATCCTCACCACCGGCGAAACCGCGATGTACAAGCTCGCCGAGCACATCCCGGACGGCGTAGTGATCGGCGCGCGCGGACCCTACGGCCCCTACGCGCCGGACAACGAGCTGAACAGGTGGTTCTCGAAAACTTTCGCCGACCGCTACGGCGTGCCGCCCAACTACGCTGCCTACCAGATGGCGCAGGCGATCCTCGGCACCAAGGCGGCGTGGGAGAAGGCCCAGTCCGCGAACGGCGGCAACCGCCCGAGCACCGACCAGGTGATCGCGGCCTTCGAGCGCCTGACTTTCGAGAGCCCGGCCGGCAAGGTCGAAATGGTTATCGGCGCCGGCCACCAGGCGATCACCGAGACCGCCTACGGCGTGAGCAAGCTGGTCAAGGGCAAAATGACGGTCGCGAACGTCAAGCGCTACCCGGCTACCATGGTCAACCCGCCGGACGGCGTAAAAGCCGCCGACTGGATCGCCAACGGGTTCAAGAAGTAAGCGTTCCGACTGGAACAGTTCCTAGCCGTCCTTATCGACGGCATCATCTATTCGTCCTGGCTGTTCATCGCGGCGGTCGGACTGACGCTGATCTACGGCGTCATGAAGATCGTCAACGTGACGCATGGCAGCTTCTATGCCCTCGGCGCCTACGCCGCGGCGTCGATCACCGGAGCGCTGCTGGCCAAGGGCATGCCGCCGTCGCTATCGTACGCGGTCCTGCTCGGCTCGGCGCTACTTGTGTCGGTGATCGTCGCGCCGCTGATCGAGCGCGGCATCCTGCGCTTCATGTACGCCAAGGACGAAGTGGTGATTCTGCTCATCACCTATGCCCTGTTCCTGGTCCTTGAGGACGTCATCAAGATGATCTGGGGCGTGAACCCGTATTTCATCGCCGAGCCCTACGGCCTGCTCGGCAGCTTCGACGTGCTCGACCTCACCTACCCGTACTACAACCTGATCTTGGTCGGCGTGGCGATCGCGTGCGGCGCGGGGCTCGCCTGGATGCTGGGCAGCACGCGCACCGGCAAGCTGCTGGTCGCGGTGATTCACGACACCGAGGTGAGCCGCGCGATGGGCATCAATGTCGACCGGATGTATCTCTACACCTTCACCTTCGGCTCGCTGCTCGCGGCGATCGGCGGGGCCTTCACCGCGCCGACCGTGTCGGTGGTTCCGGCACTGGGCGTCGAAGTGATCGTGCTGTCGTTTGCGGTGGTGGTCATCGGCGGCCTGGGAAGCCTCCCCGGTGCGGCGCTCGGCGCGGTGATGGTCGGCCTGGTGCGCTCGGCCGCCATCCATTACCTGCCGCAGGCCGAGCTGTTCGTGATCTACCTGGTGATGGCGATGGTGCTCGCGTTCAGGCCGCGCGGGCTGTTCAGCATCGCCGAGGCGAGGAAGATATGAGCCGCGACCGCACACCGCGCACGCTCGGGCTGATCCTGCTCGCGCTGCTGGTCTCCGGCCAGTTCCTGCCTCAATGGACGCTGTTCCTGGTGACCGTGGCGCTCGCCAAGGGGCTGGTAGTCCTCGGCCTGATGATCCTGCTGCGCTGCGGCCTGGTGTCCTTCGGCCAGGCGCTCTATTACTGCATCGGCGCCTACGCCGCCGGCATGCTTGGACGCCTGTTCGGCGCGAGTGACGTGTTCACGCTGATGCTCGCCGGCATGGCGGCAGCGGGACTGGTCGGCTTTGTGCTTGGCTTCCTGCTGGCGCGCTACCGCAGCATTTTCTTCGGCTTGCTGAGCCTCGCGGTCTCGATGATCCTTTACGGGCTGCTGGTGAAGACCGAGGCGCTCGGTTCAACCGATGGCTTCCACGTGCTGCCCTCGACGCTGTTCGGATTGCGCCCCGCCGACGCCTGGGTGCGCTACACGGTGCTCGCGGTGGCGCTGCTGGTGGCGTTCATCGCCGCGCTGCTGGTGCACCGCTACCTGGGCACGCCGCTCGGCAGGCTTGCGTCGGCGATCAAGGACAACGAGATCCGGGTCGAGTACATGGGCGCCTCGGCGCGGCACGCGATCCACGTCAAGTACGTGATCGCCGCGGCGCTCGCGGGACTGGGCGGCGCGCTCGCCGCCACGACCGTCGGGCATATCGACCCGGAAATGGCCTACTGGACGACCTCGGGCGAGTTCATCTTCATCGCTATCCTCGCGGGCACTGGCAACGTCATCGCGCCGTTCCTCGGGGCGCTCGTCTTCGGCGTCATCCAGACGGTGGCCTTCGGCATCTCGCCCAATACCTGGCAGATGGTGCTCGGCGGCTCGTTGCTGGTGGTTATCGTGTTCCTGCCGAACGGCCTGTGGTCGCTGTTCCGCGGGCGCAAGGTGGCTTGAGATGGCGGCGATTCTCGACGCGCAGGGCCTGAACAAGAACTTCGGCGCGGTCACCGCGGCGAGCGACATCAACGCCGCCATCGAAAGGGATTCCGTGGTGGGCTTGATCGGCACCAACGGCGCCGGCAAGACCACCTTCATCAACATGATCACGGGCTATCTCAAGCCCGACCGCGGGCGCATCCGCTACGAGGGCCGCGACATCACCGAGCTCGCGCCGCGCGACGTCACGCGCCTGGGCATCTGCCGCTCGTTCCAGATCCCGCAGCTCTACGCCTCGCTCACCGCGTTCGAGAACATGCTGGTCGGCATCGGCGTGGTGCTGAGGAACGCGGGCCGCGGCGGATTCTTCTCGCGCGGCCGGGCGCTGGTGCCGGGGCACGACCTGCCGGCGGAAGATGTCGCCGAGCGCATCCTCGAGCGCTTCGGCCTGGCCGAGTACCGCGACAAGAACGCGCAGGTGCTGCCGGGCGGAGTCAGGAAGCTGCTCGATATCGCGCTCACCATGGTGGCCAAGCCCAAGATTCTGCTGCTTGACGAGCCCACCAGCGGCGTGTCGGCGGAGGAAAAATTCGTGATCATGGAAATGATCATGGCGGCGGTGCGCGCCGAAGGCGCCACGGTGCTGTTTGTCGAGCACGACATGGAGGTGGTAAGCCGCTTTGCCGGGCGCGTGCTCGCGTTCTACGACGGGCGCATCATCGCCGACGCGGCGCCGGAGATTGCGCTCGCCGATCCGGAGGTGAAGCGCTACGTGGTGGGTGGGGTGCTGCGTGCTTAAGGTCGAAAACCTCAACGTCTCCATTCAGTCGGTCCAGATCCTGCGCGATGTCTCGCTCGCGCTGCCTGTCGGCACGATGGCCGGGCTCATCGGGCGCAACGGCGCCGGCAAGACCACGCTCATGAAGAGCATCATGGGGATCCTCAAGGTCTCGAGCGGTGCGATCAGCTTCCACGGTGCCGACCTGCTCGCGACGCCGACCTGGCGCCGCACGCGCATGGGCATCGGCTATATGCCCGAAGACCGCCGCCTGATTCCCAACCTGACGGTGGAGGAGAACCTGCTGCTGCCCGCCTGGGCAGCGAAGCAGCCGGACGCCGCCCAACGTCTGGAGAAGGTCTACCGGCTGATCCCGGAGCTACGCGGCTTCGCGCTGCGCAAGGGATCGCAGGTTTCGGGAGGCCAGCAGAAGATGGTGGCGATCGGCCGCGCGCTGATGTGCGGCGACAAGCTGCTGCTGCTCGACGAGCCTTTCGAGGGTGTGGCGCCGGCACTGGCGCAGCGGCTGGCGGAGGTGGTCGGCAGGCTCAAGCTCGAGGGCATGTCGGTGATTCTGTCGGAGTCCGACCTGCAGCATTCCGAACGCATGGTAGACCGCATCATGGTCATCGATCGCGGCGCGGTCAGCATGAGAAACTGAAACCAACAAGCTACCGCAGCAAGGTGCGCAGGTCGTCCGCTAGATCTTCGCGGATGCGGTCGTGGCGCACCAGCAGGCGCAGGCGTCCCTGCGGGTCGATGACGTACGACTGCGCGCTGTGATCGATCGTATAGCTTTCGCCGCTCTTGCGCTTCTCGAAGTAGATCTTGAATTCCTTGGCGGTGCGCTGCGTGGCAGCCAGGTCGCCGTAAAGCGCGAGGAAGCGCGGATCGAAGGCGCCGACGTACTGCGCAAGCTCCTTCGGCGTGTCTCGCTCCGGGTCAACGGTGACGAAAAGGACTTGTACCCGCTCGGCATCCGGGCCGAGGCTCTTCAGCGCGTTGGCGATGTCGCCCAGCGTCGTGGGGCAGACGTCGGGGCAGTGCGTGAAGCCGAAGAACAGCACCACCGCCTTGCCGCGAAAGTCCTCGAGGTGACGCGCCTTGCCGTTCTGGTCGGTGAGCTCGAGCGTCCGGCCGTGCTCGACGCCGGTGATGTCGGTGCTCTTGAACTTCGGGCCGGCGCTGTCGCAGCCGGCGAGCAGCGCAAGGTTACAGATAATGATCGAGCAGAAGCGCGGCAAACAACGCGGCAAGATAGGCAATCGAATACCGGAAAGTTTTCTGCGCGACGAGGTCGCTGTACGCGAAATAGATGCGCAGCGCGTAAGCGACGAATATCCCGCCCAGCGCGATGGCGGCGCCGAGATAGAGCCAGCCGCTCATCCGCACCACGTAAGGCAGCAGGGTCACGGCGAAGAGGATCAGCGTGTAGAGCAGCACCTGCAGGCGCGTGTACGGCTTGCCGTGGGTCACCGGAAGCATGGGGACGCCGGCCCGCGCATAGTCCTCGGTGCGATACAGCGCGAGCGACCAGAAGTGCGGCGGGGTCCAGGCGAAGATGATGAGGAACAGCAGCATCGCCTCGGTGCTCACCTCGCCGGTGACCGCCGCCCAGCCCAGCACCGGCGGCATGGCGCCGGAGGCGCCGCCGATGACGATGTTCTGCGGGGTGGCGGGCTTCAGCACCAGCGTGTAGAGGACGGCGTAGCCGATGAAAGTGGCGACGGTGAGCCACATGGTGAGCGGGTTGACGAAGCGGTAGAGCAGCCACAGGCCCAGGCCGCCGATCGCGGCGGTGAAAGCGAGCGTCTGCTGCACCGTCAGCTCGCCGCGCGGCAGCGGCCGCCAGCGCGTGCGCTGCATCACCGCGTCGATCTTCTGCTCCACCAGGCAATTGATCGCCGCCGCGGCGCCGGCGACCAAAGCGATCCCGGCGGTCCCTGCAATAAGAATTTGAACGGGAACAACCCCTGGCGTGGCGAGGAACATGCCGATCACCGCCGTGAAGACGATGAGCGACACCACGCGCGGCTTGGTGAGCGCGTAGCAGGCGCGCAGTTTTTGCGTGAAGCTCTGGGAAAGGACCTGGGTATTCACCGGAACGGGCGCAAGCCGCGGAAAGCGAAAAAGTTTAGCACGACGAGCGAGATAAGCAGAAGCGCGGCGCCGGCATTGTGAGCGGCGGCGAGCGCCAACGGCAGGCCGAGCGCCACATTGGCCACGCCGAGCGAGAACTGCAGCAGGAGAAGGATCCCGGTAAGCGCCGCCAGCGGCCGTAACGCTGCAATTCTGGATGCTTTGAGGGCAGCCCAGCCCGCGACGGCCACCAGGACGAGCGCGAACACGCGGTGCGTCCAGTGAATGGCGGTGAGCGCCTCGCGCGGCAGGAGCTCGCCTTCGCCGGTGTGC
>Ga0209157_1001355_pt1 | contig 20449 bp, 18 predicted proteins | sample GraSoiAngelo_135_FD_185892 | JGI IMG/M metagenome (GOLD analysis project Ga0209157, IMG submission 185892) | Grasslands soil microbial communities from the Angelo Coastal Reserve, California, USA - 14_0929_05_40cm (SPAdes) (version 2) | ecosystem: Environmental > Terrestrial > Soil > Grasslands ...
CGCGGTGACATTCAACGGGAGCACTGCGGCCTTTACAGTAACCTCCGATACAGCAATTCAGACTACCGTGCCGGCGGGGGCTACGACGGGGCCTCTGAGTGTGACCACACCTGCGGGCACAGCACTCAGTGCGAGCAACTTCACGTTGACGGTTCCCTTGACGGTGACGAAGACCGGCCTCATTGCGGGGGGCACGGTGAAGTCCAGTCCGGCCGGGATCGCCTGCGGACCCACCTGCTCGGCCGATTTCAATGGTGGCACCGTCGTGACGCTCACTGCCACGCCGGGCTTCCTCTCGATCTTTACAGGCTGGGAGGGCTGCGACGCGACGAACGGGACGACCTGTACGGTGACCATGAATGCGCAGAAGACGGTCACCGCCAACTTCTTACCTTAGCCCGGCTCGATCAATATCGCCCGAAGACGTTTGGCTCGGGTGACAACGGCAGTGAAAGGTGTACGTTTTCAGTGCCATGCCTTGAGGGGGTCGGGAAGGACATTAATTTGCCACTTGGTGGAACTAAACCGGGACTTTCATGCTCTTTCAGGTGTCCCATTTAAGGCCCCAGAACATCCTATAACATACAGATAAAATAGGACTTACACAAAGAACATACGCAAGTCGGATGAGCGATCTCTTGGTAAGGCACTTGCTTCCAATATTCAATGGAGAACTAATGGTAGCAACTCCGAGTCACGCTCGAGAACTTTTGGCAGAAATGGGCATCGCCTCGGCCCAGAGTGCGGTCATGCAATCGCTAAACACGATGGTGGCCGAGATTGCCAAGACCGATATCTCCATTCTTATTACAGGCGAAAGCGGGACCGGCAAAGAAGTCTATGCACGGTGGATCCACCGGATCTCGGGGCTTGCCGATGCTCCCTTTAAAAAGGCAAACTGCGCGGCCCTGGATGCGGGGCGCTTACTGGCGGAGATTGCACAGAGTCTACGAACGGATGGCACCAGGGGGGTGAGAACCCAGACGTTGTTTTTGGACGCTGTGGACGAACTGGACCTCTCGTGTCAGCGCGTTCTTCTTTCCCTGCTATCGGATAACGAGCAAAAAGCGAGTAGCGAAGGAATGGCCGTGAGATTTATTTCCGCCACCTCCTGCGAGCTAGAAAAAGAGATCGAAGCAGGACGATTTCGCCAAGAATTGTATTTCCGGATCAATGGAGTGATCCTGAGATTGCCGCCACTGCGCGAACGAAGGGAAGATGTTCCGGCGCTGCTCGAATACTTTTTAGCCAAACATGCCAGCGAATTGAAGAAGCAAGTGCCAGTGATGGACGGCCATACCCTCGAACTACTGACGGCCTATCACTGGCCGGGAAATGTGCGCGAGCTTGAAAACATTGCGAAAAAGATGGTGGCTCTCGGAGATCCGACGGTAGTTTTAGGCGATCTGCACGCCGCTCCGATGACTTTGCCGGGATCGGCTGAACCCCGACGTTTTTCGCCGCTGAAGGCGGCCGCGCGAGCAGCCTCCCGTCGGACGGAAACAGAACTCATCCTACAAGCGCTCGAGCGGAATCGGTGGAATCGAAAGCGCGCCGCCCGCGAATTGCAGATCAGTTATAAATCGCTTTTATACAAAATAAAACAGATTGGGGTGCAAGAGTCTGGGGCCGAAGGTAGGAATATCCGATGATTCTCGCAACCAGTCTCTTCCTGGCGGCCTGGCTAGGCTTTGCTGGCGGGCAGGCTCCGCCGCAGGCGGGGCAGGAAACGACGGTGAAAAAAGACAACCCGAAAGGTATGACGGCAGAGGCATCGCCAGCCTCGCAGGCTGATGCTGAATACAAGATTGGTCCGCAAGATGTCCTGCGCATCGATGTCTGGAAGGAAGCGGAGATTTCCCGCACGCTTCCCGTTCGTCCCGATGGAAAAATCTCTTTGCCACTGTTAAATGATGTGCAGGCCACTGGCCTCACGGCCATGCAACTTGCCACCGTCATCAGCGAGGGACTCAAGAAGTACATTACCAATCCGCAGGTAACGGTGAGCGTGACGGAGATCAACAGCCGGCGCATTTACGTAACGGGAGAGGTTTTAAAACCGGGAACCTTTTCTCTGCTACCCAACATGACGGTTTTGCAGGCGCTATCGAGTTCCGGAGGATTTTCGCAATTCGCCAGGGTAAAGAATATCTACGTCCTGCGCAAAGAAGGAGGCAAGGACGTCAAACATCCCTTCAACTATAAGGAGGTTGTTTCCGGCAAGAGCCCGGAACAGAACATTTTGCTCGAGCCCGGCGATGTCATCGTAGTTCCTTAAAGGATTTGGATAGTCATGAGACGCTTTACGAGTTTAACGGCAGCATCCATCGTTCCACTCTTTTTGCTTATAGGAAGCGCTCGTACGGTGGCGCAAGAGGATAGTTCGAAGCCCAAACCCGCTGCTGGTACCCGTCTGCCCATCCCCGGGGTTCCCGGCGATCAAGAGGAGCAGCAGCCAGGAAGCGAATTGACCCCAGACACACGGCCACTGACGGGCATACAGACTCCTTCGCTCGGTTCGCCGGAACTTCGTCATAGTTACTGGGTGCCTGGCTTCCAGTATGGCAATTTTGTGCGCTCCAGCAGCCTAAACCAGCCGACCTCTTCTGGTTGGAATACGACAAGTTTTGTGACGGGAAATCTCAGTCTTCTCGAAGCATGGAGTCGCTCCCAGTTGTCCATCAACTATACTGGCGGAGGAAGTTTTTCCACCGATAACTCTCAGGGGAATGACTCCTATCATCAACTAGGACTCGTCCAAGCCTTTAACTGGCGGCGATGGCAATTATCTTTCATCGATCAGTTTGCTTATCTCCCGCAAAGCCAATTCGGTTTTGGAGCCGCGAGCGGTCTCGCGGTTCCGGGTATTGGAGGGCCGCTCGGTCCTTCTTTGCCTGCTCTGCAGCCCAACTATCAGCCCAATCAAACCATTTTCACTTCCATTGGTCCGCGCTACAGCAACTCCGTTGCGACAGAAATTGCTTACGCGGTTAGTCCGCGCGCGTCAGTGACAGTTTCGGGATCCTACGGGTTGCTGCGTTTTGTCGAAACGGGGAATATAGACACGAACGATACGATCCTGGGCACCGGTTACAACTACGCTCTGTCGCGAAACGACACGATCGGCGTGTTGTACCGATTCAGCGGCTACCGCTACGTCGGGAATCCCCAAGCCATCAACGACCACGTGGCACAACTCGCTTTCGGTCGTAAGGTCACCGGCAGGATGGCGTTGCAATTGTTCGCTGGACCCGAGGTGACGACTTTCCGGGTGCCTTTCGGCGGCGCTACCCACAAGATTTCGGGGAGCGGCGGCGCCGACCTGACGTACGCCTTCTCTAGGAACAGAAGCACCCTGTCGCTTTCCTACAATCATGGCGTCGGTGGCGGCAGCGGGCAATTCACGGGTTCGCGTATGGATCAACTACAGGGTGGAATAACCGATCAACTTTCTCGTGTTTGGCAGGGCCACCTCAACTTTGGCTTCGCCAGAAACACGAGCCTAGGCCTTTTAATTCCTACTCAGGTTTCACAGACCTATGATTCTTGGTTCACGGGTGGTGGGCTCAGCCGCCCGCTGGGCCGGACGGCGAGTTTTACTCTCGGGTACACGGCTTATTTGCAGAATACAAGTCTGCCCGTTTGTGCCGCGGGAACATGTAACACCAACTATTTGCAACATCAGATTTCCCTCAGCTTTCAATGGCATACGCGCCCGCTCGTACTGCGCTAGACGGACTGAGGGTCTGCTGAATCTGGTTTGCGACACATGATTTTTGTGGCAGGGAAACAAGCCTTGTCGGAGAAACCCGAGTTCTCCCCGATGAGCGTAGCGCTGTTATAATGAGGGTCGAGAGACCATGTACAAGAGCTTTTTCAAACTGAAAGACAACCCGTTCAACGTCAATCCCGACCCCCGCTATCTCTTTCTAACCAAAGAGATCGAAGAGGCGCTGAGCGGCCTGATGTATGGCGTCCAGAATCGCAAAGGCTTTATCACTCTCACCGGTGAAGTGGGCACGGGAAAAACCACGTTGGTAAACCAGCTTCTCGAGTGGCTCCATCAACGGAGGGTGAGAACGGCGTTTCTCTTTAATTCGCGGATGAATACGAATCAAATGTTCGATTTCATTCTGGCGGAGTTCGGAATTCCCTGTGAATCCAAGTCCAAGAGTCAGCAGCTGTTGCACCTCAATCAGTGGCTTTTGGACCGTTACCGCGCGAGTGAAACGACCGTGCTCATCGTGGACGAGGCACAAAACCTGACCTATCCGGTCCTCGAAGAAATTCGCATGCTCACCAACCTCGAGACATCCACGGAGAAGCTGCTGCAGATCGTATTGTCGGGACAGCCGGAGCTCGAAGAGAAGCTAAAGCTGCCGCAACTGCGCCAACTCCGCCAGCGAATCATGCTGCGCTGCAAGACCGGTCCCCTTAGTAGGGAACAGACCCACGATTACATCGCCGAACGGCTGAGGATCGCGGGCGCAAGCGGTGAGTTGATTTTCAGTCCGAAGGCCGTTGAAACGGTTCATTTGTATTCGCTGGGCATTCCGCGGGTCATCAATCTCTTGTGCGAGCATTCATTGATTAATGCTTACGTAGAACAAGAACGCCCGATCAGCGCGAGGATTGTCGAAGACGTCGCACATGAGTTTCAATTGGACGAGGTCGAACCAACGGCGCCTGCGGGGAGCACCCGGATCGACGCGAATCTATACACTTCAGAAGCGTTTATCCAAAATCTCGGAGAAGCTCTGTCGCGATTCCGGCTGAATCCCTCCGTCACCCAGCCGAGCCGCGAAAGAAAATAAGCTCTTCCGAAACATCGAAGAATCAACCACGATCAAGTAAGCGCACGCCCAGCGAATCCGTAGGGTGCATTCTCATTCGTTGCTCGCGGGTCGTGTCACCGCCTGCTCTGTAAGCGGTGCCAAGGAGGACATCAACATTTTGTGGATGGGTCACAAGCCCAAAACCATGTCAGAGATTTACTCTCTGGAGAATGATTCGCCAACTCCGAAATCTGGGCTATCAGATCGAACTACCGAATCCTCAAGCCAGCCAAGCACAGGCGTAGTTATTTTCGACTCTGTTTGAGGAGATTGACATGCGGTTGGCCGAGGCCAAGGTGGTTGGATTTGGCTTCGATCTCCCCAAAGATCCATCCGAAATCCCTGTGGTTGCACCGATGGCACCGAGATCTCAAGTCGAAGTTTTTGAACAAGTAGCCGCCGGCCGTATATGCTTGATGATAAAATAGATTCGACCGTGCGCCCGTAGCCCAGTTGGATAGAGCGTCTGCCTTCTAAGGGAACGCAAATTCACTCTAAGTCATTGCGACGGTTGCGCTTACGAGCTGTGAGCCATCCTTGGCCTGCTCCAAAGTTGCTCCAAACCAACCACCATATCCGTCAGTTTATCCCTCCTCAGAAACGGACCAAGTTTGGTAGGGGCGTTAATGGTTCTGTTGCTGCTGGTTCTGCTGGTCCGGGGGGACGACGCATACAGCCGTCGAGGTCGCAGTATTTCCTGCCAGATCTGTAGCGGTCGCATTCAGGGTATAGGTCCGGCCCGTTCCTGACCCCAAACGCTCCGCCCGTAGCTGGACGGCAAAGCCGCCGGAACTATTTGGCGCAATGACGACATCAGGGTTATTCGGATCGGAAGGCTCATTGCTCGTTCCTGTCAACTGGAACGAGCCTGGCACAACCCCGGACAGCGCGTCTGCCGCGGCTACCGTAGTCACCGCGACCAGCTTGTGGTTTGGCGGCCAGAGCGCACAGCCGGGCGCAGGCATGCCGGAGATGACCGGCGGGGTCTTGTCAATCTGCACCGTGAGCGTTTTGGCTTGCTCCACGTTTCCGGCATTATCCGTGCCAAAGTAGGTCAGCGTGGTGAGACCTTCGGCGGAGATCGTCACGGAGGCGGTAGTTCCCACTACCGTTTGCGCGTCGAGGGGCTGTGCGCCGGTGAGCCCGTACTGTATCTGCTTGACGCCTGTACCACCGGGTTCGTTGTCCGTGGAACTCAGGGTCACGGTGACATCCGTGTTGTTCCAGCCATTGCTGTTGGGGCCGGGCGAAGGGCTCGCCGTTGTCACCGGTGGAGTCGAGTCTAACGAATAGCGTATAAACCCATGACTATTACCGCTCGCGTCGAGGTAATACCCCGTGATGTCGCCGGCATCGTTCATGGCTGTGGCTTGTGTAGCCGTTGCATTAGGCACATCGAACGTAACGACAGTGCCATCGTTCTCCCGTAAGAAGCCGCGGCCTGTGTAGGGGTATGGATGCATGTAAAAATATCCGGTGATCTGGCCCGCCGCGTTGATCGCTGCCGGAAAGGTCCACCTTCCGTTTCCGAGGTCGAACCGCGTGATGGTGCCGTCAGCTTGCCGAAGAAAGCCATACGTAAGTTGGCCTCCTGGTGAACCAACAGTCCCAGTGATCTGGCCTGCCGCGTTGATGGATTGCGGGACCGTGGGTTCGACTTTCGTGGGGCCCTCTGGTGAGGCAAAAAAAATCTGACAATGGTACTGTCCGGCTGCCGTAGAAATCCGTAGCCATAGTCGTCGCTGCCTAGGGTCCAACCCGGAGACATGGGTAAGTCGCTACCAGGGAGCGATGGTGGAGATAAGGATCACCTCAAAGCCCTCTTCCCGGAGCGCTTCCGCAACGGGAGCGAAGAAGAGGACGTGAGGAGAATTGTCCAGATCAATCCAGATTTTCTTTCGGACAGCCATGCTTTTTGGCTGAGCTGTGTGATTTTTTGTCAACTGGATTTTCCGATCGTAATCTTTTTCAAGCCAAAAATAAACGGGCGATGCGTCAAGCACCCAGTGGATTCAGTTTTTTGAAGGCTTGGCCGAAAAGGGCCATGACCCTGGTGAAACACGGGGCCAAGTCGTCAGAAGCGTAGTATCCCGCTTCCTCTACACCGCGAAAGGAATCGAGCCATTGTTTGAAGGTCAGTTTTCCCTGCTGGTGATATCGAAGGCAGGAAACCAGATCTTGATCCTCAACGACCCATTTGCGCCCTTCGCGCGCTGTTCCCGGAATGACCTGCCGCCCCGTTAGATCAAGGTATAACGCCCGGGCGACATCCATCCCGTTCTCGGCCACGAAGAGACGAAACGAGGATCCGATTCGGGGGTTGATATCCAGCACCTTGTAAAGGCCGTCCCGCGCGTCATATCGGTAACCAGTGTCCAGGATCCCTTTGTAGCCAATTTTTTTCATGAACTCGGTGGTGGTCTCGCGCACCGCCTGGCTCTCCAGGCAAATCCCGAGAGACGTCGAACCTTGGGAGACCGGGTATTGTCGGATCTTTTTCCCGGTAAAGGCGAGCAGACACTCGGATCGGTCGTTGAAGTACCCGTCGAACATCCAGACGGTATCGTCCCCGCCAGGAATATATTCCTGTATCATCAGGTTCGGATGTGCAGGGTCTTCCAGGGCGTCGTATTTCTCCAGCAACTCGGCTTCGGTGTGGACGATGAACATTTTTTGCCCGCTGATTTTCATCAGCTGCGAGCCGTAGATCGCTTTGAGCATGACGGGAAACTTGGCGCGGGAAATAAAGTCCAGCACGTCCTGGCGCGATGTGGGAAATGCGGCTTCCGGCGTAGGCACGCCATGTTCTTTCGCGAGGTAGTACATCCCTTTCTTGCTGCTGACTTCGCGTATCAGTTCGGGACACATCTGGGGAAACAGAAACTGTTCACGGAGGGCAGCGGCATGGTCCGCGACAAATAGAACGGCGTTGTCATCCGTGGGGATCAGGATCGACTTCCGCCCGATTTTCCTTCCAAGCTCGAGCAAGACTTCTACGGATTTCCCCGCATTCCCGCTCTCGACGTTGCACACTAACCTTCCCTTGCAATATCGGGAGAAGAACCCGGGAGTTTGCGAATCACAGGCGACCAGATGGACTGGAATGCCCAAACGGCCGAGGCTTCGCAGAATGCCGAGGGCGCCGTGACTTGCCGACTCCACTCCTCTCAAAACAACAACTGGCGTTGATGCATCGCTGAATTTCATAGTGCTCGAATGACGATTTGACGCGTGTCCCCTAGACCGGGCAGGCTGAGTTGCATTTCCACTTTGCCGCTATCGGCCACCGCTACAACTTCGCCATCCCTCATCATGAAGACATGCGGCAGGTCGTTTACATGCTCCAGAGTAAAATCCAGGTCCTGAGTCTGCCCCGATCTGCGCAGGTACTCCGCGCTCTTGCTGTACAGGCAAGCGTCCGCGTCGGCCGTGCCCCATTGCTCGACGATGGAAGAGGTCCGTTCGTTTTCCGGTTCGTAACCCGCAGCGATCAACTCGCGGGCGATCCAGGCGCAGCAGATCTGATCCTCTTCCCGAAACTCACCCCGTGTTCCCGCGCCAATCAAGGCCACACGGGTGTGATGACCGATGATGTGCTCCGCTACGGTCGAATGGTTCCGGAAGCAAGCCAGGTAAGTGAAATCACATTCCCGCGCCGCATGAATCAGCTTGGTTCCGGAAGAAGAGAGGAGCACGAGCGGGCGCTCAAGATCCCTTCGCTTCGAGATTTCGGCAGGGCTGTTGTTCACTTCAAAGCCTTCCGCCATTTCCCCCGCAATCTCGCCGGCCATCAGGGCGTTGACGAGTTTCCGCTGAACCAGTTTCGCGGCTTCCGCCGTCGGGACGGGAAAACAGCGCCGGCCCCCCGCCACAGCTGTGATTGCGGTGGTGGTCGCGCGGATCACGTCGATGGCGACGACTGCATAGCCATCCCGCCGGACTTCAGGATTTTCCTGGAAGCAATCAATAATGAACTTATTCCGCATACAGGGGCATCCTCCACTCGAGCGATTCTGTGGATCGACGGGCTGGCTTCGGAGCGACCGGCCGCAAATTGTCGTGCGAAAATGCGTCTGAATGGAGACCCCGCCGGTAAATTTCCACGCGAAGTATTTCTTCCAGCCGCACGTTGCACAAGTGCACTTCGCGGCCGAAGTGATTCAACAAGGCAAATTGGCTTGGCTTATTGGGAGCTTCGAATACCACGGTGTGAAAGCCGAACGTCTTTGCGAAACGATCTGCGTATGCGCGGTTGAGATTTCCGGAATCGTCAAACAAACCTACTTCTTTCGCGCTCTCCCGCGCTTCCACCACCAGTTGGAGTGCTCCTGCATCCAGCCACCTCTGTCCCTGCTCGATCAATTGAGTTACGCCATCATCGGTAAAGGCACCGTCATGCTTCTTACCAAGCTCGAATTGAACATCGAGTCCGCGCGATGTGGCCATCCTGATGACATCCGCAGCTTTTAAGTTCATTTCTGTAAATCCCTCGCCGCACTCAATACGCGTCACTCCGATGTCCGCGCAAAGATCGAGATAAGCCGGAAGATGTCCCTGCGCTACAGCAACCTCGAACGGGCCTCCTCCTGTGACCGTTGGCACGCGGTGTTTTTTCGCGGCGGCTACTTTCCGGCGTGTGGCGCTCTCTTTGGCAACCATCCAGCAAGCCATCGAGATTTTCAGAATGGACATCAAATGGGCGCTCTGTTCCAGATGGCTCTCGAGGGTTGCCGGATCGTAGCCAGGATCAAACGGGCTGGTAGCGGGCAGTATTTCGGGGACGCCGATCATCCTCAGATAGTCGCTAGTGTGATGGTGGCCCCTTAAAGAATGCTTCGTAGTTTCTTTACTCATTTGTTTTTACCTTGCAGGAAAACCTACGGAGTAGCTCCTTTTCTGGCGAGCACGATGTAATGTGTTCCAGAGGACCGTACGACGGGGACTCCGCGGTCTGCGTGATTCTGCAGCCAGTGGTGCAATCTGATTCCAGAGGAATCGGGCAGCAATTTTTGTCCGAGAAAAGAGAAGGGTCCAAATCCGACTGTCCTGCCCTCAATTTTCTCAAGTCCAACAGCGGCCAGACTGGCATCGAATTCCCTTATCGAATGTAAGCGGGCCGAGGCTCCACTGGGTTTACATAGAGCGAGCCTCTCAAGGACGCTGCGGATTCTCTTCCTAAACGGTCCGAGGGGAGGAAAATAACGAGGATCAAGCCAATGATTGAGGCGCCAATAATTGTCCGCGGTCGTAATCAAATATCCGCCGGGCCGAAGGACCCGTGCCACTTCGCGGGCCGCTTTGTCCAGGGAATGCAACCACGGAGCAACGCCAATTTCTAAAATCAGACTAAAAGTATTGTCCGGAAAATTCAGTTCGTGGACGTCGCGTATGCTGGTGATGACACGCCCGCTGACTCCCGCGTCCTCCGCATGCTGGCGCGTAAGTTTGATCATCGCGTCAACGGTATCGACCGCTTGTACCGTGTAGCCGGCTTGAGCCAGCGCGACGCTGGTCAAACCCGCGCCGCAGCCGATTTCCAGAACGGGCCATTCAGTTGACAAGGCCAGCTTTTGTGCCACCGCCAGAACGGCCGAACGACGGTCTCTGTAGATGGCCGCGTCTACATCGCCGAATTCGTAGATCTTCTTCCAATACGCCGACGTTGCAGCAAAGTGGGCATCCGTGCGTTCCTGTTGTTCCACGTCAAGGCTGCAATACGGCAAATATCACCGCCAACCTATTGCAATTAAAGTTCCCGGAATTCACCTCCAGAAGCAACCGACCTGCCACCTTGACTGAAATCAGCGAGCTTAAGCAGCGTTTAGCAAACAAAAGAGTTAAGCAGTGGACAGCCAGGTTGGGCCTGGGTTGGTCTGCGGGGGGAGGTGAAAAGTGCTTCCATTATAAGGGAATCGATTTCCGGCCATTAATCTTCTCAATAACCCTAATTGGTTGCTTCAACGGGATGAAATACGTGGACCAAGGAGCGGCCTTCTACAAGCTTCAACACCGGCATTTACAGATCAAGCAGCTCAAATGGAAAGCCGCCAAGCTGGGATTCCAAATCGTCGGAGCCCCGGCCGCTTAAGCAGCAGGAGTTTCTGGGGAGTTGTGAGCCATCCCTGGCCTGCTCCAAAGTTGATCCAAACCAACTATCCTATCCGCCAGTTTATGCCGCCCTGAGTCTCGCACGATATCTGAAACGGACCAAGTTTGGTAGGGGCGTTAATGGTTCTGTTGCTGCCAGTTCTGCATCGCACTCGTCGCCATCCGTCCCGTCGAGTGCGTCTGCTGGCGCGCGATCATGCTCAGCATTCCAAGAGGCAAAGATGCATGGCCGTTAGGTCTTCGGTGAAAAATCTGGAGCGGACGGTGGGAATCGAACCCACATCGAAAGCTTGGAAGCTCTCGTACTACCGTTGTACGACGCCCGCTCATTCTCTGGCATGCTTGAACCAAGTGACTGCCAGTAAGATCGTATCTCCAGGACATCAATTACGTCGACAGCGGGTGCCGTCGGCAGAGGAAAAGAAACATCCAGCCGACTCCCACCAGCACCAGCAGAAACGTGGCTGGTTCGGGCGTCGTCACCACAAAGAATTCCTGTACTTGACCGGTGTAGGCAAGCGGTCCAGTGTTGGTAATAATTAGAAAGTTTGCGGGATTGATGGTTGCATAGTACAACCCCGCCATTTGCAACCAACTTGCTACGGTGATGCCGTCGCTGTTCTGATAAGCGAGAGATCCGGCGTTGGAGTTATTGGGGCTCATGAGATTCCACAAGGCATACTGCAGGCTAACGTAGTCTCCTGGATGTGAGCTGAACTGAGTCACAAGCCAAGCGGCCTCTTGGTAAAGCACCGCGGCACTGGAGGCGTAAGGATTAGTGCTAAGGCCAGTATTCACTGACGCATTTCCGTATCGCGTGCTAGTGAAATTGCCGGAAGCCAAGCTGGTCACATTGGCAGTCCAAACCTGATTGAAGGAAACCTCATTATTGATATCGTCGCAGAACAGGACCACGGACTGGGCGCTCGAAGTCCCATAGTTCATTGTCCCAGCATAAGGGCTAACGTAATACACTCCGTTATTGGCCCCATTCACGCCCGTGAATTGCATTGTCGTGCTGTCTGCTTTTGCAAAAGGAGTGCTCAGGAGAAGTGCTGCTAAGACCCACAACGCCCTTGGAACCCTCATCGATACATCTCCTAGTCAGACTCGTACACCTCTGCGGGAACGGTGCTTACCTTGTGCAATCGGGCTACCAAACCAGAGAATTCTGGATGTCATTGTAAATAAATGACTTGACCTGAGTACTCCGTTTTCGTGATAGGTAATCTTTTGCCAAAAGACTGAACGGTGTGGGAACCTGGGATTTCGTTACCGTCCGTCGTTACGAGGCCTAACCACCCTGATTCGTCTTATTGCCCGTTGGCGAATGTGATGTCACGCCCGTCCTGTGTACCCTCATTGCCCTGAACCCGCGTAACCAAAGATGGCCTTTAACTCCAGGAATTCTTCGAGTCCAGCCTCACCCCATTCCCGCCCGTTGCCCGACTGCTTGTAGCCCCCAAAGCAACCACCGAAATCTAATCGTGCGCCGTTAATGTGTACATTGCCGGAGTGAATTCGCTTGGCCACCCGGCGTGCGCGCTCGATGTTGCCCGAAGTTACATAGCCTGACAGCCCGTAGGGAGTGTCATTGGCGATTCGGACCGCATCCTCATCATCCTCGTAAGAGATGATGGAAAGAACAGGGCCGAAGATCTCCTCGCGCGCGATGGTCATGTCGTTCTGAACATCAGCGAATACGGTGGGCTTTACGAAATAGCCGGTGGTCCTACCCTCCGGACGACCGGGGCCACCTGCTACTAACTTGGCGCCTTCTTCCAGTCCCTTCTCGATCAGACGCTCGACCTTTTCGAACTGGGCCTTCGTCGAGAGCGGGCCGATGCTGGTGCCTTTCGTCTGTGGGTCACCAACTTGGGTGGCTTCGGCCGCTCGCTTCGCCGCGGCAGCAGCCTCAGCCATTTTTGACCGCGGAACAAGCAGCCGCGTAGGGGCGTTACAGGATTGGCCCGTGTTGCGGAAGCAAGCCTGCACGCCCTCTTTGACGGCACTCTCAAGGTCGGCGTCATCCAAGATGATGTTCGCCGACTTGCCGCCGAGCTCTTGCGTGACCCGCTTCACCGTGGGAGCGGCGGCCGCGGCCACGGCGACACCGGCTCGCGTGGAGCCCGTGAAGGAGACCATGGCCACGTCAGGATGTGAGGAAATCGCAGCACCGACCGTGACCCCATCCCCGTTCACCATGTTGAAAACGCCTGGCGGAAGGCCCGCGTCATGTAGAATCTGGGCGAAGAGATAGGCGGAGAGGGGCGCAATTTCACTCGGCTTGAGGATCATGGTGCACCCCGCAGCAAGTGCAGGGGCCACTTTGCAGGCGATCTGGTTCATGGGCCAGTTCCAAGGGGTGATGAGTCCACACACTCCAATGGGTTCCTTGCGCATGAGGGTTGAGCCTTTGAGCTCTTCAAACTGGAAGTGCCGTAACACCCTCACGATCTCTAGGAAATGCGCCAATCCCGCCGGAGCCTGGGCCGCTCGCGATAGCCCTATAGGAGCTCCCATTTCTTCGGAAATAGTCTCGGCCATCTCGTCCATCCTAGACTGATAAATCGCAATAATCCGTTCGAGGAAGGCTAAGCGCTGGTCAACGGTTGTCTCCGAGTACGACGCGAAGGCTCTCTTGGCTGCAGCCACGGCCTTGTCGACGTCGGCCGCACCGCCCATAGAGATCGTTCCTATGGGCTGCTCGGTCGCGGGATTGATGACTGGGAAGTCGTGGGCTTTGCTTGGACTGACCCATTTCCCATCGATATAGAATTGCCGGCAGTCCTTCATGCGCTCCCTCCCGCTCGTGACTTGACGCGCGCGTTTCCCGTAGCTCTTAGCGTCGCGATCATTCTGGATCCCTCAGCGGCGTAACCTGTTTCAATGAAGGTCGGTCTCGGTCAGTGCGAGTACGGCATAGGCGGTCGCCGCGTCGCTCATGAAGTGTCCGGTAATCGAAGAGGGGTCACGGCGCCGATTGAGAGAGTAGCCAGGCCAAAGGCCTTCCGTCCTATTCTGGTTGCGTACGAGCCAGGATAACCCTTGTTGCAACTGCGCATTCTCGCGGGGCAGGCCTGCCCTCTTGAGAGCCAGGATGATCAGACCGGTGGCATACCCGTCGCTTTTCTCTCCTTCGGGCGCTCCCGTCTTCCATTCCCGGAGGAAGGACGACAGACTCCAGTCTCGCCACGTCGTGGCAAGGGAAGCCAGGCACCAACCCCCGTCCGGCCGCTGCTTCCCAAGGATCTCGTCGATGATGGATTTTTGCTGTTCTGGCCCGAGCAGTCCGGGCCATTTCGTTGAAACCCACAACAGCTCGACACGATTGATGGAAGACTGTGTCGGATAACCGCGCACCAAGTACTCGCGCAACATCTTGAGGTTATTTTGGATTTCCGGGGTCGAGGGATAATTCTCGGGAGCCGTGCGCACCGCCATGGCTGCAAGGACGGCCCCGTAATAGGGCGAGTCGCGTGCCTCCCAGGGCTTCAAATTGAACTGCTGCCACGACCACGCACCCTTCCCATCTCCGCTGGTCTGCTGGAGTTCCCACATGTGCGAGAAGGCCGTCCGCGTGTCGGCACTCAGTTTTCCATTCTGAGCGTCATAGCTAGCCAGGACCAGCGCATTGAGAACGGCTTCGGTCGCGCGCGACTCGGTTGCTTTGTGAGCACCGTACTCCTCGTCGCCGTAGAACGGCGCGACCTCTTTCCAAAGTCGCACGCGCTTGGTGACATTATTGAGGAGTAAGCGTTCGTTGGCGGAAAGGGTCTGCTCATCAAGCGCTTTACGAAGAACAGGCCGCGAGAGCGCGTAAGGCACAGCCGTGTGACAAGAGATGCAGAAAGTCTGGTGATCCCGGGCCGCGGCTGGCCATCCCATCCACGCGGCTTCCCTTTGATCGAGGTAGGCAGCGGCAGCCTTCGCGTCCCAGGAACCAGCGATTTTGGTATCCGCGTGATGAACAGAAGCCGCAGACTTTCGGTCCGGGGCGTCGGCCGCTTTGGTTTCCGCGTGCGAACAGCCCGCCATAAGCCAAGCTGCAAGGCACGTCGTTGCGGCCCATTTTCCGCTGATGGCCGTTTTCATAGGGATGGTTTGCTTCTCCAAGCCGACAAGGACATGGATCGCCTGCGAGCGGGACGAGAGAAAAGCCAAGCCAGCATTACTGATGTTATCACAGCCGTGGAATCGTCCGAAACAAGGCTCGATCGCCCGGCCGCATCCTTTCTGGCCAACCACGGTGATAGGGCGGCATCGCACGCAAGAAGTAGCTATTCCTTAGAACGAAGCAGTAAGCCCTTTATTTTCAGTGTCCCTTTCGCCGCTTCTTTCATGGTTCGCCTTTGGTTCGCCAGGACCCAGAGTAGTTAGCTAATTATGGTATGGGCCGGATCTCTTCAAACCTCGGAGCGCGTAAAGGCTCTGGGTATTCTGTAGTACTAAAGTACCGAAAAAGAGACATCCTTTTCATGTTTCGGCGTCGCCTATGAGTACCGGCTCGCGCTAGACAGCGCTGCTCGAGTTATCCCGCAAATGCACTTTAAACTGTTAGTTCCGCGAACTACGCTGAAGGCCTTTGGCTAGCAGGGGTGAGGCCAATTTCATCCCATCCCGTAACACTTTGCATTCCTGCGACTTAGAGGTCGTCGGCTCCGGCGTTCCCTTCGGAGCTGACATAACAGAGCTCAGTTTGTTAGCAGCAGCATTTCTCCGTTACCCCGGCGGGTTGCTAGGGGGAAGGTCCTCTGCTAGCCAACCTCTTCGGTTCGCCTTGGAAGCCATGCCTGCCCTGAACTTTGGTACTCCCCTTGCGCTGAGAGTAAGATACAGTAGGGTACGAGGATGAGGATGGGCAATTCCAACAATCAGCAAATCTGTAGGTGTCGCTGCAACGCCCCTGTGCCCGCGGAGCTCAAGCCGGTGGGTCTGTGCGTCTCCCATTTCACCTTGAGCGTCGAGCGGACCTGCGATGAGATGCATCGCCAGATTGCCTTGCGCCAAGCAGACGTCGAACGCCAGGCCGAGGTCGCTACCTACATGGGCGAATGCGCCTTGCTCCTCGCCCGCGTCGCCAGCAACTTGTGCTTATCGGACGACTTGAGAAGGCGAATGCTCAGCACGTTCCTCTCGCTGATGAATCTGCGGGAGAACCTGGAGCGTGCCACAAGTTGTTGGGTGCCCGAGTTACAGCCTAGAGAGGGAGTAGAAACGCAATTATCCTTGCTGATTGCAAAGCACGAGCACGCGTATGAGGAGTACCATTGAAGTGCTTTCGGCCGAGATTCGCTGGGCGGCCAAGCGCCTCCGCGATCTGGCTGGGGGCCGACCGGCCGTGGCTTTTGCTGAGTGCCCCGACGCGTGGGTGAATCGAAGGTAGCGGCTCCATGTTCCTGGAATTCTATGGGCTGAACGAGCAGCCTTTCGGCGTGACGCCGGATCCGCGCTTCATATACCCCAGTCGAACCTACAGCAAGGCGTTCAACTCCCTGTCCTGCGGCATCGAAGCCGGCCGCGGCTTCCAGGCCCTGATTGCAAAGCCGGGCATGGGCAAAACCACTCTGGTTTTCCAACTCTTGAAGCAACTTAAGCAGACGTCTCGTGCGGTCTTCCTGTTCGACACCCTAGGTGATTCGGGTGATCTTTTGCGCCACCTGCTCAGCGCCTTGCAACTCGATGTGGCGGAGCAAGATCAAGATATCGTTAGCATGCACAGGAAGTTGAACCAAGTTCTAGTGCGCGAGCTGCTGGCCGGCCGGCGCTTTGTGCTAATCATTGACGAGTGCCAGAACCTCGACGACTCCGTGCTGGAAACGGTCCGACTCCTATCCAACTTCGAGACGCCCCAGACGAAGCTGATGCAAATTATTCTCGTCGGCCAGACGCAGTTGGCGGACAAGCTGTTGAGCCCCAGTCTGGCACAGCTTAGGCAGCGCATTTCGATCCTCAGTCACCTGGAGCCGCTCACCTGGGCAGAAACCGTTTGGTACATCGAACACCGACTTCAAGTGGCGGGTTACGTGGGGGCCCCGCTGTTCACCCCTGGGGCTCTTGAACAGATCTGGGAGCACTGCGAAGGCACGCCGCGGAACATTAACAATCTGTGCTTCAATGCCTTGCTTGCTGGATACGACGCAGGGCGCAAACAGATCGATTGTGCGATCGTGGACCAAGTTCTGGCTGATCTCGGAATGAATTCTCGGGAGCCCCAGTCCATGGTTACCGAGGAGCAGCCTCCAGCGGTGCCGCGGGCACCGACGATTCCTTATTCGGATGTGTTCGAGACTGATCTGGATTCAAACCAAGGCGATTACCATGATGCACGGGCGGTTGTGGTCGAGCCGGAGGCCACTCTTCCAGAACCGGTGCCGCAAGTCCTCCACGCAGATGTGCCTGCTCCCCCGCAAAGAGCGCCGCTTTCCTATGCCAGTGTCACCCGTGGCGATTTTTCGGGCTTGAAGCAAGTCCATTCAGGCGATGGGCCAAAGGTGGTATCTGACTCTAGCTCAAATCTCCCAGTGTCGGAGCCGCAAAACACCCAGCCACTTGCGCCGCCGCGGAAGGCGCAATCTGCGAGCACTGTGCGGTGTGACTTCTCAGGGCAAGAGCAGGTCGCTTCCGCTAGCGTGGACAATCTCGTCGCTCTCTTTGAGGCAATTTATCCTACCTGGAGAACATCTCAGACAGGGCAACCGGCGGTTCCCCCGCCGCAGCGCGGGTCCGAACTCTCGCCTCCAGCGGTTTCCGAAGGTAGTTTGGGACGCAGTGCTATGCGCGCTTCAGCGCTAGGAGTAGTCCTTCTTGCACTTACGGGTCTTTTGTCATTCTATTCCAGGGGTCGCGGGGGCAGGCAACTGCACGATGCGCTTACCTCCGTTGAGGCAGATGTTGTAACCCCCGTGCCGGCTCCGCGGGGGACTGTGCCAGTGGCCGTCCCAACCCCCGCTACCAGCCGCGCAACCGCGCGCAGCGCACTCGTGCAGTCCTTTCTGACTCCTACGCTGGGACTGAAAATTGGCAGCATTGTGATTGATCCGGGTCATGGCGGCCATGACACCGGTGCGGTTGGGCCAACGGGCCTAATGGAGAAGGATCTTTGCCTGGACGTCGCGTTGCGGCTCGGCCAGATCATCAAGCTGCGCCTCCCTGGAGCGGAAGTCATCTTCACGCGCACAGAGGATAAATTTATGGCACTCGAAAAGCGCACCAACATCGCCAACGAGAAGAAGGCAGAACTCTTCCTGTCGATTCACGCGAATTCAAGTCCATATGATGCGGCTCGTGGCGTCGAGACCTATTATTCGAACCTCAAAGGCGGTTCAGAGGGACTGGAAGTCGCCGCACGCGAGAATGCAACGGCTCAGGGAACGGTATCGGACTTACCGGAGCTGGTAAAGAAGATCGCCCGCAGCGACAAAATCGAAGAGTCACGGCAGTTTGCCGAAGACATTCAGAGCTCGCTCAGTCGGCGCATTCAGCACTCGGCCAAGAGTGCGCAGAAGGGTGGCGTGCATCGCGCGCCGTTCGTGGTCTTGAGAGGGGCGAATATGCCATCGGTGCTAACCGAAATCTCCTTCCTGAGCAATCCCTCCGACGAACAGCTTCTGATGAAAGACGAGTACCGCCAGCGCCTGGCCGAGGGTCTTTATCAAGGGGTGGCGAGCTATCTCCAGAGCCTGAATAGGATCACATACAATCTTCCTGGAGGGAGTGCAGCGGCCGACCGATCGAGTTCGGGCGGCTTATCCGCCGAGGCTGCGGCGGTTGAACAATCTCGGAACCGACAGTAATTCGCATCCATCCAGTGTAGAGAATGATCTATCGGCCAGTCGGCTGCCTTCTGTGTCGATGAGACCGGCAAGGCAATCTATTCGAATGGCGTCTTTCTTATTTTCTCCCTCCTTTCCGGAGGCCTCCTACGTTACTTCGTTAATTAACGCAGAATGCGTGTCTTGGCACAATCACGTCCGGCGCGTCGTCCCTCGGCGGTCCACGCTCATGTCTGTCAGGGAGAACGGAGACCTCAGTATGCTAGGCGGGGAGCTTAAATGCACTGATCAGGAAGGCCTTCACGGCTTTGGTGGCTTCCTTCGTAGCCTGAGGGTCATAGCCGACAGTCGCGCCGCGCGTGACGCAGGCGTCGCTCCAGCTGAACGGTCGACCTGTTTCGAGATTGACGATTACGCCGTCGGGGCGTTCCTCCCGTGGGCATATCTTGGTCGTCACCGCATCGGGCAAGTAGACCGGTGGGGAGTAGAGGTGATTGTCGAACGCGTGACGCGCGCCTCGATATTCTGTGAGCTGGACGTCTTTCCCGACGCGCCGCAACCGCGCTACGTAGCTACGACAGGGTTCGATTGAAACGTAATCATCCGCCGTTCCGTGAAAAAGGCGAATCGCACAATCACTCACTTGCTGGTCTTCGACATAGGTGGTGTAGCACGACGCATAGAAGGGGATGTGCGCCGCGAAGTGGACGTCAGCCGGCCCATGCATCTGCCGGAAGCGCTTGAGACTCGAATAAAGCGCAACGAAACCTCCCTTCGAGAATCCCATCACCGCGATGCGCGAGGCGTCGATTCGCTGGTGCTTCGAGAGCAGCTCGAGCGCGCCATAGGTATCCACGATCATGGCCAGGCTCCCGAGCCGAGACTGGTCCGTTACCGTCTCGACGATGCCCCGCCCGGTAAAGCAATCTAGCAAGAAGGCAGCCACGCCGATTCCGTTTAACTCTCGCGCCCAGCGGTCCACGTTGGCTCCCACGCCTGCGGAACCGTGAACGAGCGTAACCGCGGGGACACGCGAGGTTCCTAAGGGGAGCCGCAGCTCACCGCCAATGCGTGCCCGATTCCCTTCTTTGGTCCCCGTCAGAAACTGTCTGTCCGTCAGCGTGACAGTCTCAAAAGAATGGATTTCGATTCTTGCCGTTTGGGGCGCAGCAGGCCGCAGGGAAGGCCCGGCCGCCGAGCCGGTGGTTGAGGCTCTGACTCGGAGCCGCGAAGTCGGGGAACGACTCATGTTTGCTCCTGCGAGCTGACCACAGTGGCCGCTCCTAAAAGCCAAAAATTTCTGGTGAGGAAGATACGCTGCGACAAGAAAAACCTCAAGCCGTCGTTCAGTCCTGGCAAACCACCACCGCGCCCTTTCCGCACTGACGGACCGGGATCCGCATCCCTCTAGGATGGGACCTCATTCCAGGCGCACGCGGCTGCACTCCCCAAACTTGTGGCTTCCGGGATCACCACCTGGAGCTAGCTAAAGGCTGTTGCAAAACACAGAGCCCAACCCCTTGATTGACGCGGGTAGCTGACGAAACGACGTGGCAGATCTGCTGGTTCGCTTATCTTTGCAGCAAATTTCTCCGAAAATGTGTACTGATTTCCCCTTTTCCCTTGACAATGTATATATTACTCGATATAATCGAGTACGGTATGATCAACTCTACCTCCCACCAATCCTGGCTCTTCTATTCCCCTCTGGCCAAGCAAGCTGTACTGCTG
>Ga0209157_1001356_pt1 | contig 20432 bp, 21 predicted proteins | sample GraSoiAngelo_135_FD_185892 | JGI IMG/M metagenome (GOLD analysis project Ga0209157, IMG submission 185892) | Grasslands soil microbial communities from the Angelo Coastal Reserve, California, USA - 14_0929_05_40cm (SPAdes) (version 2) | ecosystem: Environmental > Terrestrial > Soil > Grasslands ...
CGTACTCGCCTACTGCAACGCGCAGGGCAGCAGGATGCAGCCCTTGAAATGGCGAAGAAAGCAACCACCGTGGCGTCAAACTGGGATGAACCTTACTATCTTGCCGGTGTGAGTTATTACTTCATTCGGCTCTACGACGAGTCAGCACAGAGTCTTGCGCGCGCAGTCGAACTCAATCCGAATTCTGCAAGAGCGTTGTTCCTGGAAGCCATAGCGTTAGCGAATCTTGGCAAGACCGGTGACGCGGAGCGATGCCTTCGTCGCGCAATTACTCTACAGCCAAACAATGCCCGCTTCCACTGCCATCTTGGCATTCTTCTCGCGCGCACGAATGAATCCGGCAAAGCTGAAGACTCCTTCAGGAAGGCCATCCAACTCAAGCCAGATTATGCGCTATCGCACTACGAATTTGGAAAACTCCTCGCATCCACCAAGCAATTCAAGGAAGCAGCCGAGGAACACAGCCAGGCTGTGGAACACGATCCATCTCTCAGTGCAGCGTATTACCAGTTAGTTCGTGTGTATGCCAGGCTCGGAGAAAAAGAGAAGTCAGAACGCGCTCTCTCCGACTTCGAGAAACTCTATCAGCGACAGACCAGCGAGTCTGAAGCCGTGGACCAGGCGGTGGACGAAGATACCAGGAAAGAAACCGAATGATTCTGAAAGGTTTAGAGTTGTTGACCGCAAATTGCCATTGAATGGAGTTACCGTATTGGGCCCGGAGGCCGTCGATTACCTGAAAATTCTGGTCGGATCACAAGCGGTTGCCGTTGACAGCCGCATCCTGAGATTCCTCGGCTCGGCCGGCCTGCTGATCAGCGCGGGGGACCAAGGGCAATATTTCACGAGCTATTAGAGAAGTGGGATAGGGCGACCCGTAGGGAGCCTGAACGAATTTAAGTCGATTTCCAGCGAAGAAGTTGATGGGGCCAAGAACCGTCACGCAGTGTCAAGAAAAGAATTGAGTGCGGTGCTACCATCTACTTCACATCGGGGTGCCCCGTGAAAGGCAGGGACAAAGACGATCTCGCAAGGGTCAGGGCGGGAATCTGGACAAGTTGGCGCTACTTCCGCTTAGTTCTGATTGTGCTGGTGATTCTCGGATTCGCAGTGTGGTACATGGCGCATGTCACGGTGCGATGAGGGAGGGGACACGATGGGAACAGGGCATTCCACCTTCGAACCCGAGTTTAAGCTTTTCGCCACGGGGTGGCTAGTTTGGTTGGATGGGCCCATCGCAAGAAATCAAAACATTGAAAACGGTGCTCTCAAAAAGGGGTGTAACCCTTTTTCATTCGGTAGCCTCAAATTCGACTCCTGTGAGGTAGCCGGAGCAAGCTATGAGGAGAACGTCGTTCTCTGCCGAAACGGACATGCGAAACAGACATGGGCGAGTGACTTGTGGTCTGAGCGAGCGACAATCCTCGGCGGCTTCCCGACTTTGACATAATGCAACATTCTCTCCGGTTGATGTCTCAGCTTCCCAGTTTGGGATCTTTGGTTCGGAGTTTAGCTAAGACGCCTACTTCGGAAAGGGTGTTTGCTTTGCGTAGCTCCAGAAATCGTTGTGGCGCCTTTTGCCGTATGCTGCCGTCGACGCAACTGGCCTCGCGGGTTCGATTTCGAGCACGATGCATGCTCCGCGCCAGCTTCAGTTGGCACTGAAGTTGTCGTTCTAAGCGCTATCAAAGCCTAAGGAGAGAGTAATGCGGCACAAACCGCTCGCGCGGTTCACAGCAGCAGCCATCTTGTTCTCAGTTGGATTGATAAGCTCATTTGCGGCGCAAACCGCAGCAAAGCAAAGCGGTAAAGCAGCGCAGAACACAACCCAGTCGAACGGCGTACGTTTGCCAGAGGTTCATCTCGACGGCGCCTATTTCACACGCGATGGGAAGCGATTTATTCCCATGGGCGCACATTGGGTTCCGGCCAAAACTGCGATGCAGTGGCCGGTGCAGTGGGATCCCAAGGATATTGAAGCCGATTTCGCGAAGATGCATGAGCTCGGCTATAGCATTGTGCGCTTGGACGTGATGTGGGCTTGGTTCGAGCCGCGGCCCGGCGATTACAATCCGGTCGCGTTTCAGCAGCTCGATTATTTGGTATCGCTCGCTCATAAGTACCAGATCTATCTCCATCCAAGTTTGTTTATCGGCGGTGAGGTTGGCGAAGCCTATTGGGACGTGCCCTGGCGACATGGACGCCATCCCCATGCGGATCCGGAGATGTTACGCCTGGAAACCAATCTTGCCGCCGAGTTCGGTCGCCACTACGCGAACGAGAGTGCAATTATTGGGTGGGACCTTACCGACGAGCCACCCTTTTGGATCGTCGGTGGCATGACCACCGATGCCATGGCCGTCAACTGGACTCGCCTGATCGTCGATGGCGTCCGGGAGTACGACAAACTTCACCCTGTAGTCGTCGGAACCAGCGGCGAAGAAATTACACACGGGCCATTTCGCGCGGACAACATAGCCAAGTTTGTCGATTTTTTGAGCGTCCACCCCTTCACGCTCTATGCTCCTGACCTGTTTCCGGACGCACTGCTTTCCGCGCGTGGTACGTATGGAGCGGCCTTTGAGATCACACTCTCGCAGGGCGCCGGTCGTCCGGTGATGATTCACGAGATGGGTGCCTCCACCGCACAGTTCTCGCCCGAGCGGATTGCCTCCTACGATCGTGCCCAGATATATTCCGGCATTGGCGCGGGCAGCATCGGAGTGGATCTCTGGTGCTATACGGATGCCTCGCCAGAGCAGTTCCACAAGGTGCCGTATCTGCGCACTCCTCAGGAGACAGGTTGGGGCATGACGAGCTGGGATCGACAGGACAAGCCGCTAGCCAGAGAATTTAAGAAATTCTCCCAGGTAGTCGGTCAGCTTGATCTCACCGGCATTGCTCCGGCGCCCGCCGACATTGGTATCGTGATTCCCGACGAGTGGGCAAAAGCGCACGGTGACTTTTCTCATTTCGGCCTGACCGGTCCGGAAGTTACTCCTTACGTCTCTACTTCCGACGGCGATGCTATGCCCGGACGTCCACAACCGGATGTAAGCCGCGCGAATCAGTGGCTGATGAGTTCTGCGCTTACTTCTTTTATACTGGCGCGCCGTGCCAGCCTGAAGGCGGATTTCCCACGCGAGTATGCTGATTGGGCGAAGCGCCCCATGCTGTTCATGCCTTCCCCCATAACCAGCACAGCTGATCCGTTCCTGGCGCATGTGCACTCCGACTTTTACGAGAAGGTAAAGCAATACGTGGAAAATGGTGGGTTTCTGTATGCGTCAGTGGCCTCCGATGGCTCAATTCCTGACATGGCTTCCCTATTCGGTGTACGCCTCGTTGATCGTGCGCCGAGTTCCGAAGTCACGCTGAAGATCGTAGCGCCTTTTGGTGACTTGAAGCCCGGCGACACTTTCCACTACAGCGTGCCTACGCAGACAATCGAGTCGTGGGGGACGCTTTTGGAAGTAACTACCGGGAAGGTCATTGCGGTGGATCAGAACAACCGTCCCGCGCTGGTCGCAAATACATTAGGCCGCGGGAAGAGTCTGCTGAGTGCCTATCCTCTCGAGCACTACCTGGCGAATGTGCCCTCAGTCTTTGATCAGCCCGAAAAAACGCACCGGATCTACAAAGCTTTCGGTGACTGGGTCGGGCTCAAGCCAGCTTTCCGTACCGACCAACCCTCTGTGGAGGTGTCGGCGCTGAACGGCGATCACCGCGGCTACGTCGTGCTGGTCAATCATAGCGCAGAGCCGCAGAAAGTAACGGTATTCACTACTTCGGGTGTGCATTCCGTCAGCAGAATCGCGCCTGAAGGGGTGAAGCCAATGCAAATCGAGGGTTCGAGCTGGAAGATGGAACTCGGTTCTTACGAGGGCGCGATTGTGGAGTGGAAGTAAGCATAAGGAGCCGGATTTCGGAGACGCATGGTCGGCGCGGTCGATATAGGAGGGACGAAGGTTGCGGTAGGGATCGTGGATCCCGAAGGCAAGCTATTGTCCCGTTTCGAATCAGCGACACAGGCGGACGGCCCCTACGAGAGTGCACTCGATCGCACGGCGACCATGCTGAGAGCAGCCATGGCCAGTACTGGAGCCAACCTCCAAGGCATTGGAATCGGGTCGACGGGGCCGGTGTATCCATTCACCGGCGAAATCGGTGACGTGAACTTCTTTCCCCATTGGCGGGGGCAAAATCCAGCCAAGGATTTGGAGAAGATATTCGGCGTGCCCGTCGCAATGGAGAATGATGCCGATGCCGCCGCTTTGGGTGAAGCCGGCTGGGGATCGGGAAGGAATAAGTCGCGGCTGATTTACGTGACGGTAGGTACCGGCATTGGTGCGGGCATTATTCTCGAGGGACATGTCTATCGAGGTGTGGACCAGGCGCATCCCGAAATTGGCCACCACGTGATCGATGCTTCCGGTCCGCTTTGCTCGTGCGGTTTCCGGGGGTGCTGGGAATCACTGGCGGCGGGTCCGGCTATGGTCAGCTGGCTGGAAACTAATACGCCCCCGGACTATCCGCATCGAGCAGAGCTGACCGCCAAGCGAATCTGCGAACTGGCGCGCAACGGCGACGAGTGGGCGCAGCGCGCTGTGAAACGTGAAGCGCACTATCTTGGCTTGGGTCTGGCCAACCTGGTCACCATGTTCGTCCCCGACGCAATTGTGCTGGGTGGTAGTGTTATGAAAAGTGCCGACCTCTTTCTGGATGAGATCCGCAAGGTCATCGCCGGCAGCTGCCGCTTTGTTCCCCACGACAAGACAGAGTTGCCCCTGGCTTCCCTTGGTGAGGACACGAATCTCATCGGCGCGGCTAGAGTGTGGTACTACCGGTTCGGTCCCGCTGGAGGACACCGTGCTATCTGAGTTTTCCGTAATCGAAGGCAAATATCTTCGGGACATCCTCAATCAACCCCAAGCGCTGGAGGACACGTTGGCCGGTTTAGAAGAACTGAAGAAATCTCGTGAACTGGCTGCACGTCTCGAGAAAGGAACGTTCAAGACTGTAGTCCTGACCGGCATGGGCTCGTCGTTCCATGCTCTTCATCCCTTGCACCTGGAACTGATCAATCACGGGTTGACGGCGATGATGGTCGAGACCTCCGAGCTGGTTCACTACCAGAGCCGGTTGTTCGATCCGAAGACCCTGATCGTGGTGGTCTCGCAGTCAGGACAGAGCGCGGAGGCGGTCCGGCTTCTCGAAATCAATCGTGGCAAGTCGTCGGTGATTGCGATTACCAACACGCCGGATAGCCCACTGGCAGCGCAAGCGGACGCGACAATCCTAACGCAAGCGGGCAAGGAGTTCTCGGTGTCATGCAAGACTTACCTGACCGCGCTTATGGCCTTGAAGTGGCTGGGCGACGTTCTCTGTGGGCGTGACTTGCGCCGCACGCGCCAGGAACTGAAACAGGCGGCTCCCGCGGTTCAGCCCTACCTGGCGGATTTGAAAAATCATGTCCAGAGTCTTGCCCAGTTGCTCAAAGGAATTCGCCACCTCTTCCTGGTAGGAAGAGGATCGTCCCTGGCTGCCGTAGGCACCGGCGCCCTCATCGTGAAAGAGTCCGACCGTTTCCATGCGGAAGGCATGAGCAGCGCGGCCTTTCGCCACGGCCCTTTCGAGATGCTGAGCGAAGAAACGTTTGTGCTGGTTTTTTCCGGAGACAGCAGGACCCGCGATTTGAACCTGCGCCTGCTGGACGACATTCGCGAGCAGCAGGGAAGAACCGAGTTAGTGAGTGAAGATGCGGCGTTCGCGCCCTGCAGCTTGCCCGCTGCACCCCGGTGCATTCAGCCGATCCTCGAAATCCTTCCCGTGCAGATGATCACGCTCGCGCTGGCGGCGCAAGCAGGGCGGGAACCGGGCCGATTCGAGTTGGCAACCAAAGTGACTATCACGGAATAGCACAGAAGATGTCCCAGTCTATGTCACGAAACCGGTACATGGTCAGCATCGTCTTCCTGACATTCTTCGTGATGTCGCTGCTGACCAACATTCTCGGGCCGATCGTGCCCGACATCATCACCAGCTTCAAGGTAAGCCTGGCCGCCGCCGCTTTGTTGCCGTTCTCCTTCTTTATTGCGTACGGAGTGATGTCGATTCCTGCCGGGTTCCTGGTGGAGCGCTTCGGGGAAAAACCGGTGATGATTGCGGCCTTCCTCGCGGGAACCGCGGGATCACTCAGTTTCGCGGTGCACCCCAGCTATCGCGTCGCGGTGATTTCCCTTTTCGTAATGGGGTCGGGAATGGCCACCCTGCAAACCGCAATCAATCCGCTGTTACGGGTGGCAGGTGGGGAAGAGCACTTCGCGTTCAATTCCGCGTTCGCTCAACTGATTTTTGGAATCGCTTCTTTCATGAGTCCATATATTTATTCGTACCTAGTCTTGAATCTTGGCCGCGCGACGGACCAGAACCTCGTGCTGAAAGTTCTTGGCAAGCTCACGCCGCCAGCTCTACCGTGGGCTTCGATGTACTGGATCTTCGCACTGTTCACGCTGCTGATGATCACCGTCCTGTTTTTCAGCAGGTTCCCCCGCATTGAGCGCACAGCAGACGAATCGGCCGGATCGTGGGAAATGTACGGCAGCCTGTTTCGCAGGCCGATGGTCTGGGCGTTTTTCGGGTGCGTGTTCGCTTACGTCGGCTCGGAGCAGGGGACCGCGGACTGGATTTCGAAATTCCTCTCGACCTATCACGGCTACGATCCGCACACCACGGGCGCAAGCGCGGTCTCGTGGTTCTGGGGACTATTGACCGCAGGTTGCTTGACCGGGATGGGGTTGTTGAAGATTTTCGACAGCCGGCACGTTTTGATCGGCACCTGCATTGGGGCGCTACTCTGTCTGAGCGCCGCACTATTTGGGCCAGCGAACGTGTCGGTAATTGCCTTTCCCGCGATTGGACTCTTTGCTTCGGTGATGTGGCCCATCCTGGTCTCGCTGGCGCTCAACTCTGTTTCCGAACATCACGGCTCGTTTGCAGGAATCCTGAGCACCGGAATTATGGGCGGCGCAGTAGTGCCCGTGACCATTGGCCGGATCGGAGATTACTTCGGCCTTCGCGCAGGAGTTGCATTCCTTTACCTGACCTTCGGATGCGTTCTGAGCGTCGGCTTCTGGGCAAAGCCTATCATTACCAATGCAACCGTGAGTCTCAGGAAAGCTGCAGCAGTCCAACCTACGACCTAGAGTTCTGAGGGGGAAATACATGTCTGTATGCGCCGAAGCGCATTGATTGCGATTGTCACGCTGGTCACGGTTTGTGCCTGGTGCCAGAAGGAATCGGGAAAGAAAGAAACAAAAACTATTCCCTATCTAAAACTATCTACCCCGCGGCACGTGCTGCCCACCGCACAATCCTGGGAAGGCAACGAATTCCCGCACACCATGTCGGTGCTGGAGATGAAACGTGGTGGTTATCGCTATTGGGGCTGGTATGGCTTGAACGAGGGCCGGGGCATCGGACTGGCGCGCAGTAACGATCTGTTGAATTGGACGAAGTACGAACAGAATCCGCTATGGACCAACGCGCGCTGGCCCTCGGTCCTGGCCAAAGCGAATCCCAAGGATAAAGGTCTTTTGTACTTCGCCATCACGCGGGATTACGACACACCGAGCAGCCACATCGTTCTGGCGAGTTCGCGCGACGGGTTTCATATTAATGAGGAAAAGGTGCTGGTACACGGCGTCCCTAACCAGCGCAACCAGAACCCGAATCTGTTTCGCGATCCCCGCTCCGGGCGTTTCTATCTCACGTTTTATCGAGGCAACGACCGTGACCATTTCGAGATCATCAGTAAGAGCGCTGGCTCTGTCCTGGACCTGGATAAGGCACCCGAAAAGGTGCTGCTGAAATCGGGTACCACGGTGGCAGCTCCTACGTTGCTCTATCTGAAGAAGGCAAAGAACGCCGAAGGCAAACGCACCGGAATTTACTATCTCGCTGCAGAAATCTATCCGCACCGCTACACCGACAATCCCGAGGGTGAGTGGCAGGTCAAGGTCTTCTTCTGCGACAGTCCGGATGGTGACTTTCAGCCGGTTGAGGGCAATCCGGCAATGTCGGGGCAACGCGCCTGCCTCTTCCAACACGTTTTCCATGGCCGATTCTACGGTTACGACTGCCATCTAGACTCGCCTGATCACTGGATGCTGGAAGAGGTTGAGGCTCCGTTGCCTTGATGGCTTCGAGATGAAAGTGAACCAGCGACGGTCCCTACCGCCCTCAGGCGGAACGATAACCGGCTTCCGGACAACTGGGCTGCTGGTAATTGTTGTAAACAGGGGCCCTACCAGGACTCACCTTACTTAGTGACGGAACTTCTGGAAGGTGAGACGCTTCGCCAGCGGATTCAGTCTCGTCCGGTGCCCGCCCGCAGAGCGACAGATTACGCGCTCCAAATTGTTCGGGGGCTGGTTGCAGCACATGGTAAAAGCGTCCTCCACCGCGACCTCAAGCCGGAAAACATTTTTCTTACCAGCGACGGGCGCATCGAAATCCTCGACTTCGGTGTGGGCGAAGCTCACGCGCCCCGAAGGCGATTTCGCCAGTGTCGATGCTCCAACCGTCGCCTCGCAAATCGGCGCCGGAGTCGTGTTGGGAGCGGAGCGGTCGCATACATATCGCCCGAGCAGGTTCGCGGCAAGCCTGCGGACACCCGCTCTGATCTCTTCAGTGTGGGCGCGATTCTCTACGAGATGGTCTCAGGCAAGCGGGTATTCCGCGGTGACACTGCCGCCGATGCGATGAGCGCGATCGGATGTGAGCAGGATGGGGGTCTTGATCTCGCCAAGTACCTTCATTTGGGTCGAACCGGCCAGCTTGCCGAAGGCGTTGCCCACAAAAACCGCGCCCGGTACCTTTCGCGGAACAGATTGCCGGAATGTGGCAGGATGGCGGTCACGCCCGTGCGCACATCGCCGCCACGGATGATGGTGGTGTGCCCGACCTCGACGCCAGCAACGTCGGTGATCGCATCGAGTGGCCCGGTAGGCAGGATGCCGATCTTCAGTAAGTCCGAGGCACGGGGTCGTGCGTTTGAAGGCGTGTTCTGCGCGATAACGGCGGCGGTCGCCAGCAAGGCCACCACGGCTGCGAGAATTCTCTTGATCATCGCACCGGATTATATCTGCGGCTCTCAGCCGTCACTGGCCATTGCGACAACTGCCGCTATCACTTCCTGTCCAGTTGTCCATCCAGAAGCAATATGGACCTGTAGAGGACTTCGGTACCGTTGGTCACGTCTTGCCAAACAGTAAATTCTTTGGGAGAGTGGCTGATGCCATCTTTACTGGGAACAAAGATCATCGCCATGGGTGCAATGCGGGCGATCTCTTGCGCGTCCTGTCCAGCGAGGCTGGGCAGGTCTGTCGTTGCGAGACCAAGCGACTTTGCCGCTTCACGCAAACGCTGAATGTGTGTCGTTACAGGCTTCGCCAACCATGCGGGCACAACTCCGGATGGCGGTCTGCAAGTTTGGGTCGGCGCGAGCGGGTTCCGAGTGATCCAGCAGGGTGCAGCGGGTCTCGACGCTCTCTGCCTTATCGGTCTCTACGAATCTCTGTTGAATGTGTTCCCACATGCGAACAATTTTTTACGGCATCAAGGTCGCGCAACTCCACTGGAAACTCAACACGGCCGGGGATGACATTGATCGCACCGGGGTTGACTTTCACGTACCCTACAGTGCCGACTTGACGACCCTCTTCGCGCACCACGTCGCGCACCGTCCTTTGAAGCGGCGGCGAGGGCGTCCTTCCTGCGATTCATCGGATGCGGCGGTAGATTTGATCCGCAATACTCTTTGGAGAGAAAGCGTGACGGTTAGCTGAGGACGCAGTGCTCGGCACCCGATACGGATAACACGAGGCAATAAGACTTGACATCGGGTGCCGAGTTGGATGCGCAATCCGGTGGTTTCACGCGTTCGTTTTTCCACCTTCCGGATCGCCGACGATACGCCCAGAGCCTACAACCGCTCCGATATTGAATCATGCAGCGACAACGGGAGTGGCTCGAAGAGCTTTGACATCTCGCATGGGAGGCTGGCCAAAGAAGCGGCTGTATTCTCGGTTGAATTGGCTGACGCTCTCGTAGCCGACCTCGTAAGCTGCACTCGTGGCGTCCACCCCATCCATAAGCATCCGCTCCCTTGCCCTCTGCAGCCTCAACGGCTTTTGGTATTGAAGCGGGCTCATCGCGGTCAATGCGCGAAACTGATGATGAAGTGTTGAAACGCCCATCCGTGCGACCCCTGCTAGCTCTTCCATGTGTAAACGCTTCGCATAGTTGTCTTTGAGCCAGGTGATCGCTCTGGCCGTCCTGTTGCCGAGGTCGCCCGTCGTAGCAATCGTCCGGAGCCGCGCCCCCTGCGGCGTCTTCAGGATGCGGTAAATGATCTCGCGCTGGATTAAGTGGCTGAGAAAAGGTATGTCCTCGGGAGTGTCGAGAAGCTCCATCAGCCGGGAGCATGCATTCAGCAAACCTGCCGGGGCTTGACCGATGGCAACGCCGCGCGGTTGCCCTGAGGGTTCCACTTCGGGTAATTCCTCACGACTAAGGATCTCGCGCACGATGGCCATATCGAGACGAAGTAACATCGATAAGAGCGGCACCTCTTCTGAGGCCTCGACGATTTGGCTCTCAATGGGAACATCGATCGAGGACAAGAAGAATGACGAAGGACCGCAGAAGTATGCTGTGCCTCCAAGGCTCATGCGTTTCTTTCCCTGTACGAACACCGTGAGACTGGGCTCAACAGCAGCGCGATAGCATGCCGTGGCTTGCGTTCGGCGAAAGAGGACCAAACCGTCAATTGCCGTGGAATGCTCTCCGACCGATGGAGCATGCGCTGCGATCCTGCTGACTAATTCTGTCCTTACTTCCATCGCGGACGACTTCGCGGTCTTCTGCGCAGGCTTTGTCACTGTGCTTTTCCTCTTTTCTAGGGTACTACTCGCCCGGCGAAACCGTGCACAAAATCAGAACATTAGGCAGGATTAGGCAAAGAATCGGCAGTATCGGGAAAGCGCTGCCAAACCGACATTCCGTATCTTTGAAAAGCAAGGAGGGGTTCTGAGAGTAATCGCAATGCAAACGCGCAAACTTGGAATGGGGAATCTCGAAGTATCGGCCATCGGACTTGGCTGTATGGGAATGAGCTGGTCCTACGGGCCGCCAAAAGATAAAAAGGAGATGATTGCTCTACTGCACGCGGCGCTGGAGCGGGGAGTCACGTTCTTCGATACCGCTGAGGTCTACGGCCCGCTGCTGAATGAAGAACTTGTCGGTGAAGCCCTCGCGCCGTTTCGTGGAAAAGTCGTCATCGCGACGAAATTCGGGTGGGCGCCCAACCCCAGCGACGGTGGCAAGTGGAACGCTCTAAACAGCCGGCCTGAGCACATCAAGCAGGTTGCCGAACAGTCGCTCAAGCGTCTCAAGGTCGATGCCATTGATCTCTTCTATCAACATCGTGTCGACCTGAATGTTCCGATCGAAGATGTTGCGGGCGCTGTGAAGGATCTGATTCAAGAAGGCAAGGTGAAGCACTTCGGTCTTTCGGAAGCGAGCGCGCAGACAATTCGCCGGGCTCATGCAGTTCAGCCCGTCGCGGCGCTGCAGAGCGAGTACTCGCTGTTCTGGCGCGAGCCCGAAGAGACAGTGATGCCAACCCTTGAGGAGCTTGGGATTGGATTCGTTCCGTTCAGCCCGCTGGGCAAAGGCTTCCTGACAGGCAAGATCGACGCGAACACGAAGTTCGACAGCACCGACTTTCGCAGCAGCGTGCCGCGTTTCAGCCCCGAGAATCGCAAAGCGAACCAGGCTTTGGTTGATCTGGTGAGTTCGTTCGCAGCGCAAAGGAGAGTAACGCCGGCCCAGATCGCACTCGCCTGGTTGCTCGCGAAGAAGCCGTGGATCGTGCCGATCCCGGGCACAACGAAGCTGGCGCGCCTTGAAGAAAATCTTGGAGCGGCGACCGTTGAACTAACCACAGACGATATTCATGCCCTTGAAGAGGCTTCGTCAAAGATCAAGCTTGAAGGGGCTCGCTATCCAAAGTTCCATGAACAGCTGGTTGGCCGCTGAGCGGCAGCCACCAAGGGGAATCGAAAATGAAAGCTTTGCGTTATGGTGCGTGGATCGTGGTTTTGGCAATCGCAGGTCTTGTGCATGTTCAATCTGCAAAACCCCAAGAAGCAGGGCACGTCTCCGATAGAGAAAGGCTGATCGGAGCGTGGCACCTGGAGCACATCGACTCGCCAGAACCTGAAGGCAAGCCGAGCGATAACCCTCAGCCCAAAGGAATGCTGATCTATACACGAGACGGCCACATGTCTGTGCAACTGTTGTATCCCAAGTTACCAACTAACCAATCCAACCAGTACGTCCTGGATGGGTATGAAGCGTCTTTCGGGAGCTACGACGTGGATGAAGCGAGGCACACGCTGACCCATCACGTGCAGGGATCGAATACGCGAGACTTGCTTGTCGGCAAGGATCTTCCTCGGGTTTATCAGTTCACAGCAGACGGGAAGCTGATCATCCTGTCGGCTCGGCCCGATGAACACTGGTCGGTGACGTGGGAGCATTACTGATCGAATTGCATCGACGCCTTGGCTATTGCGCGCAGAAAACTGTGCAAAGGAAGGGAAGCAATGCAGAAACGCAAACTAGGGAAGAGCAATCTTGAAGTCTCGGCCATGGGGCTTGGCTGCATGAGGTTGAGTCCTGGTCACGGCACAGTGTCAGGGACAAGGCAGGAGATGATTGCGCTCATTCGGGCAGCGGTCGAACGCGGCGTCACTTTCTTCGATACCGCTGAAGTTTACGGTCCGTTCGTGAATGAAGAGCTCGTGGGCGAGGCTCTCGCTCCCATGCGTGAGCAGGTCGTGATCGCGACCAAGTTCGGGTTCCAGATTGACTCCGAGAAAGATCCGCATCCAGTCGGTCTGAACAGTCGGCCGGAGTTCATCAAAGAGACCGTCGAGGGCTCGCTGAAAAGGCTCAAGGTCGACACCATCGATCTGCTCTATCAGCATCGCGTCGATCCGAACGTGCGCATTGAAGACGTGGCGGGAGCGGTGAAGGACTTGATTCAGGAAGGCAAGGTCAAGCACTTCGGATTATCTGAAGCGGGGGCACAGACCATCCGCCGCGCACATGCAATTCAGCCGGTGACGGCGCTTCAAAGTGAATACTCGCTCTGGTGGAAACGCCCGGAAGAAGAAATCATTTCCACGCTCGAAGAACTTGGCATCGGCCTTGTTCCGTTCAGTCCGCTTGGCAAGGGATTCCTCACGGGGACGATTACGGAAAACACGCAGTTTGACCAAGAGGATAATCGCGGCAGTTTCCCCCGCTTCTCGCCTGAAGCCCGCAAGGCAAATCGCGGTCTGGTGGACCTGATTGCTGCATTTGCCTCGAAGAAGAAAGCGACATCCGCTCAGATCGCGCTCGCCTGGCTGCTTGCACAGAAACCCTGGATCGTTCCGATTCCCGGCACCACGAAACAGGAGCGCCTTGAAGAGAACATCGGAGCGCTTGCTATCGAACTCACCGCGGATGATCTCCGGGAACTCGACGTTGCCACCGCAAAGATCACAGTGCAAGGCGCCCGGTACCCGGAGGAACTGGAACGAATGACGTATCGGTGACATTAAGAGGGTTGTTCAAGAAACAGGTGAGCAGATCGCCTGAAAATGGAATCCGTCTACAAATAGAGGAATGCATTTATGAATCTGTCTTTTGAAAACAGAGCTGCACTGGTTACAGGCGCTGGATCTGGAATAGGGCTCGCGACAGCGAAGGCTTTCGCGGAATCAGGTGCTGCCGCGGTGCTGGCCGACTGGAATGAGAAGTTAGTGCGGGCTGCAACCGATGAACTCGTTGCTCAAGGTCACAAAGCACTCGCCGTCGTATGTGATGTCTCGGATGACGCTCAGGTAGAGGCCATGGTCAAGAAAACAGTGGCTACGTTCGGAAAATTGGATGCAGCCTTCAACAACGCAGGCGTTCAAAACGTCCTCGCTGAGACTGCCGATACGACCCGGGAAGATTATGACCGAGTAATGGGTATCAATCTTCGTGGTGTATGGAGTTGCATGAAGTTCGAACTACAACAGATGCGCAAACAAGGAAGTGGAACCATCGTCAATTGCTCTTCGCTTGGAGGACTTGTGGGAGGCGCCGAGCGTGGGATCTACCACGCCGCCAAGCACGGAGTACTTGGGTTCACCAAGAGCGCGGCTCTCGAATATGCGGCACGCGGCATTCGCATCAATGCCGTATGTCCGGGCCTCATTTGGACACCGATGGCCGACCAGATGGTCGCGGCGGGTCAAGGCGAAGCCCTCAGGGCAATGGAGAAGAGCGTACCTATGGGACGCGTTGGCCGACCGGAAGAGATCGCGGACGCTGTTCTGTGGCTTTGCAGTGAAGCTGCGAGCTATGTGACCGGTCAGTCCATCTCGGTGGACGGCGGCTTCATCATGCGCTAAAGGAGATAAGGGAACCATGCGAGGAGCAGTCATGATTGCCAGAAGATCGCGAAAGGCAGATTTCCGGGCTAATGTCACTAGGAAGGCAGCACAATTTTGTTGCCATTCTGCCAGCGGATGAGCAGTATTCGATGCCCTACTTGTTTTCCGCTCTGAGCATCGAGACGAAACCTGCCATAAAACGTATGGCAGTCCAAATCGGAAGCAGCACTTCGCAGCTTGTCACCGTCCAGGGAACCAGCGCGGCGAATGCATTCCATCACGATTAGTCCGGTTGCAAAACTTCCGGCTGCAACGTAATCCGGCGTAGATCCGAACCGTATCTGGAAATCATTGATGAACGAATCAGAGGGTGGTCCTACAATCGTTGGGAAGCTCACCCCAGGTTCCCACTGGCTCGGCCCGAGCACTCCATCGGCCAACTGCCCCACCTGAGAAGCAAAAGCCGCGATTCCGGCCGCCACGGCTGCTACAGCTCGCACCGACGTTGGCCAGCGCGGGCGAGTTCGCATGATTGCCAACTCGTCCTGGAAACTCCCTGCTAACATGACAGCTTCGGGACTGATATCGAGAAGCAACGAAAGCGCGGCATCACTGTCCTTAAGCGGAGTATCTAACGGGACCAGTTCAACTGACTGGCGAGTCTCTGGAGCAGATTCCAGGACCCCGCGGGCAACCTGCCATCCGAAGGTCCCTTGTGATGAATAGAGAACACAAATGCGACAGCGTTTAGGATATTGCTTAACTAGCCACTGCGGAAGCGCACGCAGGTAGTCGCTTGCGGGGCTAGCGATCGCGATCATGTATCGCCAGCCATGGCTGAAGATCTCATCAGACGTGCCGCCATAGTTCCAGAGAATCTTCTTGTACTCTTCCGCAATCTCCGCGGCAGCCATTGTCAGACTGCTGGAATATGGTCCCAGGAGAATATCTACACTGTCGTTCCGGATGAGCCGGAGCACGTTTTCGCGAGTGCGGCTGACTCGGCTGCCGTCGTCATACCAGATTAGGCGGACGGGCCGCGACATACCGCCATTACTAGGAATACCGCCCTGAGCATTTGCATGAGACTGCCAGAGCAGAATGCCGTGGAGGGCCTGTTGACCTTGGAGTTGGAACCTGCCGGAAACCGAAACAGAAAGTCCGACTCTGATTTCGTGGTCGCTCACAATGTCGGCAGCCCGCACACTTTGCGCTGTGCTTGGCGTACTCTCCGGACGTGAATCTGCCACCTTGCACGTAGCTTGCGTTCAGTTCGGCGTACTGCTTCCACTTCTTCGGTAGATCGTCTAGCGGAAAAATGGCTGACACACGGGGCAAACTGGAACGCAAGCGCCGCAGTCAATGCACTCCACAGGATCGATATAGAGTTGCGGGACCTCATCGAACCCGGGGCGGGGGTCCTCATAGCTGGTGTTCTTCTTCGGATGGATGCAATCTACCTGGCAAGCGTCGACACAGGAGGCGTCTTTTACTCCAATACCGGGCTCAGCAATGACGTAAGCCATACGACACCTCCTCCATTTCACGCTATGCGTTTCAGAAGCGAATTCAACAAAGGTCAAGCGCGATAGACTGCTGCCCCTATGAAGGCGAAAATTGAAAAGATCTCCGCTATCACCCTGAAGGTCACTGACATGGAAGCTTCCGTGCGGTTCTATCGCGATGTGCTGGGATTGGAACTCCTCTATGGCGGGCTGAATGCAGGTTTCTCTTCTCTTCGTATTCAAGATACCGAGTTTCCGATCATCAATTTGCAACAGGGCCAGGCGACTGCTCGATGGGGCCGAGTGATACTTCACGTAGCAGGTGTGGATGCATTCTGGACTCATCTCAAAGAGAAAGGATTCAAGCCGGATACTCCTCAGAACGCTTCCTGGGGAGAACGGTATTTCCATGTGCATGATCCGTACGGTCACGAGCTATCGTTTGCGCGACCGCTATGACCCAACTCGAGACCATCGTTCGCCACCTTTGGCCCCGTACCCGTTGCACCGGATTAGGGGCAGGGCGTAGACACTCTGGGGAGCTGGGTCTGCAGCCGACCGCTTGCAAGGCCAAACATCGATCCCAGCACTACACACGGGTTAGGACATCTATACAAAGGCGTTCCATTTGGGCCTCTTCATCGAACACGGGGTTTAGACATAGCCTACGCCAGCATTCCTGAGGCGCGCGATCTGGTCCACAATTTGCTGTGGTGAACCCCATATTGCGACCTGATCTGCCATTTCGGGCTTGCCGTAGAATGCCCCAAGCCATTCCCGCAATCAATCGCGGCAGATTATCTCCCAACGCTAGGTAGAGGCGCTTTGCCTTCGGAAAGTTCGGAGGCAGTTGCTTGATGTCCTCTAGGAAAACGTCCATCGGTGTTGAACCGGCGCCAATGTAGCCATCCCCCAACTCCACAGCACGCCGTAACGCTGCCTCTTTATGCCCGCCGAACCAGATTGGCGGATGTGGTTTCTGCACGGGTTTCGGCTCCATCGGTATGCTTTCGAGGTGCGAGAAGCGCCCGTCAAATGTAACTCTCTCTTCTGTCCAGAGCCGCTTCATGATGGCGAGATTTTCGCGGAAGCGGGCGACGCGGCCCTCCGATGCAAGTCCGTAAGCAGGATAGAATCTGGTGCTCTGGCCTAGGCCCACGCCAACAATGAGCCGGCCGTTCGACAGCACATCCAGGGATGACAACGATTTCGCAAGGTCAATAGGGTTGCGTTGAGCAATAAGTAGAACCGCAATGCCCAGGCGTAATCGCACGGTGATTCCGGTTGCGTACGCCAGGGTCGTGACGGATTCCAGGACCGGAGCAGTTCCGATAACCTGCTCAAGGCACCAGGCCGCAACCAAGGGCAGCTCTTCGGCTCGCCTCAGGAATCGCTGGATACAAACTGGATCTGAATACGTCTGAGGAATGGCGATCGCGAACTCCATTACACACCTCCGCTTGGCTCCGAGTAATGGCTCAGGACCAGTCTCTCCGATGCCTGAAGACGATGGCTAGATTCAGTCATACATGCGCGCGATCAGGTTGGCGTTGGGGAGCCGCAAATTGCCCGGCGTTGATTTTCATTTTCGGCGACGACTAGGCCATATCAGCAGGGTCGGTCTGTTTCGATGGCATCAGTTCTGTCGATTCACATTCGTCACAGAACATGATGCTCTACGCACTCAGCGAGGCAGATGCGGATGTAGAATCACTGCGTCGCTACGAATTCATTAAATGGTACGTTGATGAACCCCCAAGCCGCTTCGGAAGGGAGAGAACATGGACATCATTGCACAGTTGAGGATTGAGCTAGACAAGGCAGCACAGCAGGTGCCCCGCGCCCCCCAGCAAGTCTTGAAGCCGTTCACAACATCCTTGGATCGCTGGTCGGGCGTTATCGACAAGAGGAAGTGCTCACTGCCATGCGGCAGATTCCTGCCCGAGATGCCAAGTTTCGTCCTGTGCCAGCTTGGGTGACAAGTGCCTTGGTTGAGGCATATCGGGCTAAGGCAATCCACGAGCTGTACTCGCACCAGGCCGCGACCGCGGAATTGGTACGCAATGGCAATAACGTCGTTGTGGTAACGCCGACCGCATCGGGCAAGACGCTCTGCTACAACCTCCCGGTCTTGAATGCAGTTCTGGAGAATGCCGATACTCGCGCTCTGTATTTATTTCCAACCAAAGCGCTGGCTCACCTACTGATTCTGAATCAGTCGGTTGCGGCGGCAATTCCTCTCTGTTTCCATCGACATCTCGGCTGGGCATCGAAGTTTACTCTCTCTGAACTGTGCCCCAAAACGTGCCACGATTTTTTCGGCTTCGACATGAGTTGCGGCCGGCGCACAACCTGAAGAATCTGCGACCTGACGCGACATGTGCCATCATGTTCTGAGATACACTCTCCCGAATAAGGGGCGTTTCCTTCGACAACGACATGAACGGAAGTGGAGATAACAATCCGGATGCCCAGTCGGCGGAAGACCCTCAGGCGAGCTTACATCGACAAAACGAACGCCTGCAATTGCTCCTGAACCTGACGAGCCGCATCACCTCGAATCTCGACCTGCGCGAAGTGCTGCGCGCGATTTCCGCCAACTTTCGTGAGGTCATGCGCTGCGATGGAGCCGGGGTCTGGTTACCCGGCGAAGAGGCGGGAACGTTCAAGCTCTATGCGTTCGATGCGCCCGTCAGTAAGGGCTTCGCCAAGGAGGAGGTGATCATCACTCTGCCCGACGACGATCCCGCCAGACGAGCATTTGAGACGATGAAGCCGATGGTCGCTACGGTTGACGAGATCGGTTGGCCCGGCGGCGGCGAGGGGTACAGACTCGCAGCGGCGGAAAGCGTGAAGAGCGCGTGTTTTATCCCGCTGGTGAATCGCGGCCGTGCGCTGGGGGACCTGATGATTGTGCGTTTAACAGAGGGAACCTTCACGGCCGAAGACGTCGGTTTCCTCAGCCAGGCCGCGGGCCAGATCGCAATTGCCATCGAAAACGCCCTTGCCTACCGTGAGATCTCCGAGCTCAAGGACAAACTCGCGCAGGAAAAGCTCTATCTGGAAGAAGAGATACGCAGCGAGATGGATTTCGAGCAGATCGTGGGGTCGAGCGCGGCGCTCAAGCACGTCTTGCAGCTCGTCGAAACGGTTGCGCCCAACGACTCTACGGTCCTGCTGCTCGGTGAAACCGGCACCGGAAAGGAACTTATTGCCCGGGCGATCCACGACCGCAGCCGGCGCAGGGAGAGAACACTCGTCAAGCTGAACTGCGCGGCGATTCCTACGGGCCTGCTTGAAAGCGAGCTGTTCGGCCACGAAAAAGGTGCGTTCACGGGGGCCGTCAGCCAGAAGATCGGCCGCATGGAGCTCGCGGATCAAGGCACGTTGTTCCTGGACGAGGTCGGTGATATCCCAACCGACATCCAGCCGAAGCTACTGCGCGCTCTGCAAGAGCGCGAATTCGAACGGCTTGGGAGCGCGCATACCCGAAGAGTCAATTTCAGGCTTATCGCGGCGACGAACAGAGACCTAGAGAAGATGGTCGCGAATCGTGAATTCCGCAGCGACTTGTTCTACCGTCTGAACGTATTTCCGATCCGCATCCCGCCGCTGCGAGAGCGCCGCGAGGACATTCCCTTGCTGGTGAGTTACTTCGTGCAAAAGTTCGCCAAGGAAATGCAAAAGAAGATCGGGACGATCCCGACAGCGACGATGAAGGGCCTCGCGGCATGGGAATGGCCAGGGAATATTCGGGAACTGGAGAATTTCGTCGAACGCGCCGTTATCCTGACACGCGGCGAGTCCCTGGAAGCACCGCTTTCCGAGTTACGCAAGCCAAGCACTGATACGGCTCCTGCTCCCGCTCAGCCCGCGCAGGAAGACATCGCCCGTATCGTGAAGGAAACCATCAACGCTGCTCTGAATGGGAAGAGGGCCACCGATGAATACGCCCAAAAGCAGCGCGAAGAGATCGTGCGCGCCCTCACCGAGAGCAAGGGCCGTGTTGGGGGAGCCGATGGGGCCGCGGCTCGCATGGGCATCCACCGAACGACCCTCATCACACGCATGAAGAAGCTCGGTATCGATCCCAGGCAGTACGCCAGCTAACCTGCAAGCGCCTACACTGCCCGCTTTGCCCGCGCCTCTACCTATCGTTTCATAAGTCGCGGTCACCTCGAACCGCGCATAGCTGTCGGAACTGTCTCCTACACTCGCGACTCGTCGCAACACCCGCTCTCAGCCCCGACCCTGAAAATTCATCGACTTACAGACCGATAGGTTTGGCACACACATTGCCCTTAGCGCATGTGTAAGACGCGGCTCCCGACACAAGAGACGAAGTGAAGGGGCCGCAAACAGGCGGTGAGTTATGGCAAGGGTGATTGAGTTCTATGTCCCGCAGAACTTCAAACCGACGACCCGATGGGTT
>Ga0209157_1001358_pt1 | contig 20421 bp, 18 predicted proteins | sample GraSoiAngelo_135_FD_185892 | JGI IMG/M metagenome (GOLD analysis project Ga0209157, IMG submission 185892) | Grasslands soil microbial communities from the Angelo Coastal Reserve, California, USA - 14_0929_05_40cm (SPAdes) (version 2) | ecosystem: Environmental > Terrestrial > Soil > Grasslands ...
GCGGGGAGAACGTGAAGTACACCGACAGCACGGTTGCTGCCGATGGAAAGGTCGACGTCTCGGGGTGGACCGGTACTTACGACGGTAAGGACTACCCAGCTCCGGGCTCGCCGGACTTCGACGCGCAGGCCGTCAAGGCTTCCAATCCGTTTCGTGCGACCTTCACACTCAAGAAGGCCGGCAAGGTCGTCGGCAGCGGTACGCGGGTGATCTCCCGAGATGGCAAGGTCATGACCATCAGGATCAAGTTGACCAATGCGAAAGGGCAGACGTTCAACAACGTCAGAGTCTTCGAAAAGCGTTAGGGAAGCTCTGCATAGGTAATGCGAAGTCAGGGGTGGGGGCGTCGCACGCGGCACACGCGAGGGCGCTCGGGCGGCACATCTGCGCCGAAGCATGGGGCGATACCGACGCGTCTGTGCCTGCCGTGCGCCCTCGCGTGTCAGCGTGCTAGCCCCCACCGCTGACTTCGCGCAACTTGTGCAGAGCAGGTGCTGCTTCACGCCGATCTCATTTGGGGGGTCCACATGTTCCCGCCGCGCGCCTTGCTGCTCACGCTTGGGCTCATGCCTCTCGTCCTCACCGGTCCGGCGCCCAGTGCGAAAGGGTCCCTCCCAGGAGCGTGGAAGATTGCCCACGCCGCGTACTCGGGCCCCGACACGAGCTGGGTGCTCACCGATCCGCAGGCGAGCCTCGTCATCTTCACGGAACATCACTACAGCATGATGTACATCCCGGGCCAGACGCCGCGGGCTCTCTTCCGGGAGTCCACGCCGACGGACGCCGAGAAGATCGCGGCCTACGATTCCTTTATTGCCAATTCCGGTACGTATGTCGTCACGGATTCAACCCTCACCACGCGGCCCATCGTGGCGAAGAACCCGAGTTTCACTGGTCTGAGCTTTGTCTTCCGACTCTGGGGCGATTCGCTGTGGCTGACGTTCCGGTCGACGAGTAGCATCGCCGGCCAGGGTCTGCGCACGACGCTCGTTCGACTGAAGTAATGGGGCTCACATGTTACCGAAGAGAACACCAATGAAGCGCACGCTCGCAATCGCGTTGCTAGGTCTGCTCGCCAGCAGTCGAGCCTGGGCTCAGGCGACACTAGAACAGGACATCATCAAACTCGAGCAGACCGTCACGGATGCTCAGTTCAAGAAGGACCGCGCGGCGCTGGAGCGACTGCTGGCTGACGACTACCTCTACACGCACTCCAACGGATCGGTGCTGAACAAGGCGCAGGAGATCGCCGAGTCGATGTCGAGCGACGTGCAATGGACCGATTCGAAATTCGCCGATCTCAAGGTGCGAATCTTCGGTGACGTCGCGGTGCTGACGGGAGAGCAGACCATTCAGGGCACGGCCAAAGGGTATGTGCCCGGGCCACGTCGCATCACCGATATCTTTGTGAGGCGGAGCGGCCGCTGGCAGTGGCTGGGGGGCCAAGCCACGCTCGAGCCGACGAAGTGAGGCCCCCTTTGGTCGACATTTCGAGGGAGGTGCCCATGCGCTCATCCTCTCACCGTACACGGTGGGGTGCTACAATCCTGCTTGCCGCACTGTTGGCGGGGGTCGCGTGTCGAGCGCCGACGAGCGACGCATCCGCACTCTCGACACAGGATGTGGCGGCCATCAAGGCCACCCTCGGGACCTGGAAACAGGCTAGCCTCGCTGGCGATTGGCCCGCGTTTTTCGGTCATTTCACCGAAGATGCTGTTTGGATAGGCCCGAACGGGCCGCCGGTCGAGGGTCTCGCTACGATCCGGCAGGGCACATGGTTCCGGGCACTCGAGGAGGAACTCGTCCCGGTTCAGATCGATGGTCGGGGTGATCTCGCGTTCGCTCGCGGGACGTTGTCGCTGCTACTCGACCAGAAGGGTGCTGGGAAGCGCGAGGGGACGTTTCTCACGATCCTCCGAAAGCAACCGGGTGGCTCCTGGCGGATGGCTGTCTACAGCTTCGCGTTCTGACCGTGGGTTTCGCTCGTGTACCGTGGCTCTCTGTCGAAATACTGCCCGTTGAGTTCCGGCGGCAGTCGCTGTGTGGTCCGACGATGAATTGCCTCGAACACCGGTAACGCGGCGCGAGAGCAGCGCCGGTCAACGCAACACCCCCGAACCCGAGGCTGCCCCCGGATCAAAGTTCTCGATCATCCAAGCGTCAGCAGTCCCCTCGTCCACAACACACAGCAACGTGAGTCCGCCACCACGCTCGATGGGGATGCAATATGCGTTCTCAAACGGCTGGGTGCCGACAAGAGTGGCCTTGCCACCAGTGGCGGGGACCAGCAAGATGTCATTCGACCCCTCGTCCTGCACATATACCGACCGGCCGTCTGCGGACCAACCCAGAGGATGGGATAGTCCCCTGTGCACCAGAAAGTGCGAGGAGTCATTCGAGGAATCCTTCAGTGAAATGACCCAGACGCCGGTAGCCTCTGACTGAGACCGGGGGGCCATCCGGTTCCACCAGATGGCCACGCGCTCTCCGTCAGGCGAGTAGAGTGGCTGAAACATCCAGCCCAGGGAGTCGTTGCCGACCAGTGGCGCCTCTGTTTCCCCGACAGGATCTAAGACGTGGAAGCTCCGATTACCCGGGCGCTGGTATATAATGCGCGGGCCTGGTGCCCAAGCCAGTTCGCAACTGCTACTCGCCTCTGTGCGCCCATACGTACGCTCGTCCTTGCCCTCCACGGCGACCGTCTGGACCTTGATCACGCCACCCACGTTGGTGCAGAATGCAAGGGCATGTCCGTCTGGGGACCAAGCGGGGTCCGAAGCGACGGCGCCAGTGAAAGTGATCTGTCGCGGCTCCCCGCCGCTGATCGGCAGCGTGAAGATGTTCCTCCCGTTCTCCTCCTTGACAAAGGCGAGCGACTGCCGATCGGGTGAAAGATGCGGGAGTGACTTCGAAGCAGTACCCCGGGTCAACCGGGTAGTGGCGAAGCGAGCGCCCTTTCCCGGGTGGTCTGTGGTGGCGAGCCAAAGATTGCTTGACCCGATGCTCCGTATGTAAGCCAGCTTGCCGCCGTCCGCTGTGATGCTCACCCCGCCGCTACCAGACCACTGAAGGCCGGTCTGGACGGCCCCGGGTACACCGTCTGGTCGTCCATTCGACGTCACACGGATCCTGCGGAGCTCGTTCCCGCGCAAGTAATAGACACCATCTCCCGAAGGCGACCAGCGAGGTGGGGAAAGCGGCACCGAGTCCTCCACCACCCGCTGCCATCCTGAACCGTCAACTGCGACCGTCCACAGCCCCCAACGAGCTCTCGATTCCGAGGTTGCGAGGAGCGCCAACCAGCTCCCGGTCGGGGACCAATCACCCGAAGCGATAAACCCGACACTATCCAACACTGCCACCGCGCTGGTGTCACCCGTCGCCAGCGTCGTCAAGAAGATGCGGTGGCGAGGCTGTCCAGCACCTCCAAGCCACTGGGCCAGGCGAGCTCCATTTGGAGACCATGCGGCGAAGGCCCCCCAGCGCGGAAGCGGGCGAGGCGTGCCGCCCAAGCGCGGAAATGTCTCCGTCACATACTGGCCGACACTGTCAAGGCCTGCGTACAGCAGCACGGAGCCATCTGGGGACCATCGCAACGACCCGTGAACAGCTCCCAGTTGCGCCAGCTTAACAGTCGTTCCCCCCTTCAAGTCCCGGACGAGCAATTGCTGCGTGTCGTGCAGCTGGGAGATGTAGGCCAACAGCTCTCCGCTCGGTGACAGCTCGGCCTCGATGACTGTCCCCTCAAAGGTCAGTTGCGAATGACGCGCGGCGGCGACGGGTGCCCCCTGAGGTCCGCCTCTCCCGAGGAGGGCAAGAAGAACCGCGACCACGAGGGCGGCGGCAGCGATTACTGCTCCGGCCCTGAGCTTCGCACGAATGCGCAGTGCGTGTCGTGGCACACTGAACCCGCGGACGCCGGGCGCGAGTGCCGCAACGAATTGGTCAGCGGTGGCATACCGGTCGGCGGGGGCCTTAGCCAACGCTTTCGTCACGGCCCGCTCGACTGCTTCCGGAACGTCGCGCACGGTGCGCAGATGCGGAATCGGCTCACTCAGCCGCTTGGCGATGATCGCTTGGGCAGTCGGCCCAGTGTACGGCGGCTCCCCCGCCAGCGTCTCGTAGAGCACGCACGCCAGACTGTACTGGTCAGTTCGGCCATCGAGCCTGGGCTCGGCGCTCGCCTGCTCGGGGCTCATGTAGGCCGGCGTGCCGAGCGAGAGCCCCGTCTCGGTCAGTCGCTCCCGGCCCGCCGTGCTCACCGCCAGCGCGATCCCGAAGTCCGCCACCATCGGCTCGCCCTGGTGGAGCATGATGTTCTCGGGCTTGATATCCCGATGGATGACGCCGCGGCCGTGGGCGAAGTCGAGGGCCGAGGCGATCGCCCGGGTAATGCGCAGCGCCTCATCGAGTGGGAGCTGGCCTTCCCGCTCCAGGCGTTGGCGCAGGCTCTCGCCCTCGACGTACGGCATCACATAATAAAGGAAGTCATCCGCCTCGCCCGAATCGATGAGTGTCAGAATGTGCGGGTGCTGAAGTTGGGCTGTGAGGCGGATCTCGCGCAGGAAGCGCTCGGCGCCGAGGACGGCGGCAAGCTCGGGGCGCAGCACCTTGAGCGCGACCGGGCGGTCGTGTTTGAGGTCGCGCGCGAGGTAGACCGTGGCCATCCCGCCGCGGCCGAGCTCACGCTCGATCGTGTAGCGGCCAGCTAACGCCTGGTGGAGACGCGAAACCAATGCCATGTCGCTTCAGCGCGAGGCGGGCATCGCCCCGGTCGCCGGCCGGCTCAGATCGGGACGATACGCGAGCACCACGATCCGAGCTTCCCGCGTGCACCGCAGCCGAGTCTCGTTGAGCGCCCGAGCCTCCGCCTCGCCGTACGCCTCGCGGAGCACGTCGAGTGCGCTCGGCCAGCCGTCGCGTTCCGCGTACTTGTTGAACGGGACTGCGGTGACGTAGCGATTGCTCGCGCCCAGCGCCACCACCCGGCGGATCGACGTTGGAGCCTGGGGCGTCTTCTCCTGGGCCGCCTTCAGGCGCGCGAGATAGCCCTCCCACGTGGGAACCATCGCCGGCTCCACGTCCGTAACGAAGAGTTGCAGGTGTGCAGCTGGTGCGTCGGAGACTTGAGGACGGGTGCTCAGGTCCGGGAGCAAACGATAGACGGCGGTTTCCGAGCGCTCGATCGTGTTACGGCCGGACTGCAAGACCTTGGCTCCTTCGGCTTCGCCGTAGGCCTTTGACAGAATCTGAGCGACTGAGCTCCACTCGTCGACTTCGGCCCACTTGCTGAAGGACAGCCCGACGGTATAAGTGAACCCCGGCCCGCCGGCGCCCACCTGGTATGCAAGCCAGTGCGGCGCCGCGCTAGTCTTGTTCGCGCCGGCCACGATCCTCTTGATGTATGCTTCATACTCCGAGACGGCACTCGGCCTGACTGTAAACGTTATGACCTGGACGAACTCGGCAGGCTGACCGGACTGGCTCTGGGCGGCCGCGAGCGACGCGAGCCCGAGCGACACTGAGCCGTATAGCGCAACGGTGAGCGCCTTCATGGCGATCTCCTTCCTTGGGCAAAACAAGAAACCGGCGAGCGAGTAGCCTCACTCAGCCGGTTTCGCGATTCGCTCCACCCAAGGTATGAGCGACCGCACGACGCGCCTCGGGTTTCATGGCGTCTGAGTTGCGTTTCAATATTCACCGGAGCGCCCAAGCCGCAAGCGCGCATCAGTTCCCGAAGTACACCTGCCGCAGCTGCGGGATCTCCGGCACGCGCACCAGCTCGTCCCACCGTTCGTCTGGGCCTTCTTAGCCGTGGGAATGTATCCACGGGAGAAAACCACAGGGGAGGCCCAGGGGTCGGGTCTCCCCTGCCACGCTCTTCGTTGGCGCGGCCCTCAGTAACCGGTCGCAGGCGCCTCGTTCCCTATCATGATGCCGTTTCTCCACGTGTTCGGGCAGAGGGGGTGGGTGAACACCGACGGACCGTCCACAGCCGAGTAGCTGATGTCGTCCACCGTGCGCCCGCCCGGCGGGTTCATTCCGGCCTCGTCGCGCACGCGCTTCGCGATCTCATGGTCGGTGCAGGCCGTGTCGCCACTGATGCCGAGGCCGCCGACGATGTGGCCACCCGCATACAGGGCCACGCCGCCGCCGAACGTGATGATACCGCCGGCAATCGAGCCCGCGCCGCCGCCCGTGCCACTCGGCGGGGCGAGGAAATCGGCATTGAACAAATTCGATTGGTTTAGGCCCCAGAGCGAGTGACCGGGCTGCGTGAAGGTGTACAACATCGCGGTCGACAGGGCCAAGCCGTCGAGGCTGAACGCGTTAGCCGTGTACGCTTTCGCTTTTGCGATTGCCTGGCTCCCCGGCCAGACTTGGGTCGCGTCCGTTGTTGACGTCGCGAACGCGCATAGCACACCGGCACGGTTCACCACCGCCGCCCACATCCGCGTGCCGTGGAACAACCCACCCGCCTCGCCTCCCACAGAAGGCGCTTGGGCGAGCAGCTGTTTCAGCTGCGCCCTCGTGGGAAGCCCCGAGCAGTTCGCCTGGGTGCCCTCGTCTTGGGCCCAGGCGCCGCCCGTGCACAAACAGACGACGAGAAGTGATGCGAGGAACGGCCTGTCGAGGTTCATAGACCCCTCCTGCGTTGAAAGAACACCGGCGAGCGACGTAGCGGGGCGCGCCCCGGCCGTGGGCGTGACGATGCCGCCAGACTCGACCGGTCTCTTCGATCCGTGTTCTCGCCGCACATGAAAACAGGCCGAGGGCGAAGTGTGCGCCCCTCATCCTAAGGCTGGAGCGTACGCACGGTCGCGTCAAACGGATTAGAAGCGCGGCGCACCGCATCAAGGCTGCCCGCGAATGCTGGTGTTTCGCGCGTGGTTGACAGCCCCCCGCTTTCGGGGCAGCTTCGCCCAGGACTGCGGCTGCGACGGCGCGCATGCAGTTGCGTGGTAAGATGATAGCTCGCAGTCACCGACGGCGCGGGAGACGTCGGGTACTGACCGGTGGTGCGGTGATGTCCAACGGTTGCACAGTCAGGGAACGCGATCCGTGATGGGCCGCCTCGGTATCGAGCTCGGAGCCCGCGCGTTGCGCGGGGTACGGCTGGAAGGCTGGTACCGGCCCCGAGCCCGGGTCGTGGAAGTAGAGTGGGACCCGGACAACCCGGCCGAGGCGGTCCAGGCGCTCCGCCAGCACCTCGGGCCCGCCCAGCGGGTGGCCATGACCCTCGACCTTCCGCTGCTCTTCGTCAAGCAGGTGAAGCTGCCCCCGCTCAGTGAGGCCGAGAAGCGGAACATCCTGCGACTCGAGCCGGAGCGATTCTTCGCCGTGCGTGCCGAGGAGCTGGTGCCTGCCGTGCGCGGGGACGACGACCTCGTGTTCGCGGCCAGAGAGGCGCCGCTCGCCAACTGGGTCGCCGCGCTACAAGAGCTCGGTCCCGTGGATGTGATCGAGCCCGGACCGGTCGCGCTGGCGCGGGCGCTCGCCTGCGCACAGCTCACTGCGGCGGTCGTGCTGCTCGATGGACAGCGTGACGGCGTTGGGGTGGTGGAGATCCGAGAGGGCCGGGTGACTTGGGCGCGGCGCGTGTTTGGCGAGCTCGAGGATGCCACCGCGGCCTTGCGGGAGAACGGGGGCGCAACCGGAACGATCTACCTCACCCCGTGGAACGAGGATCGGGTGAGCGTGCTCCGCGCGCTCCTGCCTGAGGCGATGGTGCGGCCGCTGCCCGCGGTGGCGGACGTCGTGGCCCCTTTCCTCCCGGCCTACGGCGCGGCGCTCGCCATCGGGACGAAGCCGATCTTTGCGCGAACGCTGGTTTCTCCAGAGCTGGGGGCCCGCGTCACGGCGCGGTGGCGGCGTGCGCTCGTGCTCGCAGTCGCCGCCGGGATCGGGGCCCTGGTGTTCGCGCTCGCGTCGGCTGACGCCTGGCGTGCGCGGGCGACCCGCGAACTGGAGACCGGCCTTCAATCGTTGCGGCAGCGCGCCGCGCCTGCCTTGGCTCTGCAGAGCCAGCTCGAAGCGCTCGGGCGGGAGGCGCAGGCGATCCGCCAGATCGAGCGGGGGCGGCCCGACCCGCTGGGCGTGCTGCTGGCGCTCTCGAAGCAGCTGCCGGCCGGAGCCTACCTGCGGGGGATGCGCTGGTCCGGGGTCGAGTGGCAGATCGACGGCTACGCCGCGAATGCGTCGCGCCTGGTGGCGCAGCTTGGCGAAGCCCCGGAATTCAAGGAGGTGCGCTTCCTCTCCGCGACGACCCGCGTCAACCTAGCTGACAGGACCTATGAAAGCTTTGTCCTGGCGTTTCGATACGCTCCGGCGCCTGAACCTTAACACGCGCGAGCGCCGAGTGGTGCTGGGCGGAGCGCTCGTGAGCGCGACCGCCCTCCTGATCGTACTCCTCGGGTTGCCGTTTGCCCACCATTGGGCGGTCCGCGAGGCGGCCTACACGACGAGTCGCGAGCAGTGGCTGCGGCTCGCGGCGCTCGCGGCCAACACCGACCGCCTGCGCCGTGCGCTCGACGAGCAGCAGAGCGCGTACGCCGCCGACGAGGCCCGTCTCGTCACCGGCGCGACCCCGGCGCTCGCGGCGTCGGCGCTGCAGGGACTCCTCCAGCGCTACGCCGACGAGAGCTCGGTGCAGCTTAACCGTGTCGACGTCGCGAGCCAGCCGCGTCCCGACCAGTCCGGCCTGCTCGCGATCCCGGTGCAGCTTCAGGGTCAGGGCGACATCTACGGGCTGGTGGATTTCCTGTTCCGGCTCGAGCGCGGCGACAAGCTGCTCGCCCTCGACGAGCTGTCGCTGAACGCCGGGTTCGGCCCGGGGTTCGTCCCGGGGTTCGTGCCGAGCCTCGGCCAGCGCATGCGCCTGCGCTTGGTCCAGGCGCCCCAATCTCTCACCTGGTCGCTCCGCCTGCACGGCCTGTACCGGGCGTCGAGCGGAGCGAGCGGCTCCTGACGCTCGTGCGCGGGCTGTACGCCGCCGCCGCGGCGTTCCTGGTCGCGGGGCTCGGGCTGCGCCTGGCGCCCATGTCCGTCCCCCGGACCGACACTGCGCCGCCGGCGCTACCCGCGGCAACCCGCCTCGACGTCGCCCCGACGAGCACGTCACCGGCGCCGAGGTACGACGCCATCGTCGCAGCGAACATCTTCTCCCAGGACCGAACGGCTCCTGCGATGCGGTTCTCACCGCCTGGGCGCGCGGCCGCGCCGACGAAGCCCAGTGGACCGACCCTCAAGCTGTACGGGATCACCGTCGGACCGCAGGGGGCCGTCGCCCTCATCGACGCGGATCCGAAGATCCCGGGCGCCGAAATCTATCGCGTGGGCGATCTGGTCGCCGGGGCGGCGCTCGTGGCGATCACGGACTCGACGGTCACGCTCGCGGAGCCATCCGGCCCCCTCGTACTGCACTTGCAACCCGCGCAGCGAAGGAAGCCGTGACGCCGCGCGTGCTGCGCCTTGCCCTGGCGGTGCTCGCCGCGCCTTCCTTGATGGCCGCCCAGCAGCCGGCCACGGTCCGGATCAATTACGTCAACGCGGATTTGGGTGACGTGATCCGCTCCCTCGCCGCGGTGCTGGGCGTGAACGTGGTGCTCACCGACGTGCCCAGCCGTCGCATCACCTTCCAGACCCCCCAGCCCGTGCCGGCGCCGCAGGCCGGTGCGGTGCTCGAGGCGATCCTCGAGAGCCAGAGCCTCGTCATCGTGCAGTCCGGGCCTGTCGCGCAGGTGATGCCGGAGGAGAAGCGGCCCTCGACCGGTCCGGTGCGCGTAGGCAAAGAGTTCCCGACCCCGCCCCCGCTGGGTCTCGTCACGCAGATCGTGCCGCTCGACTACATCCGCGCCGAGGAGGGCGTCACGCTCCTCAAGCAGGTGGCGAGCAAGACCGCGCGGGTCGAGGTCGTGCCGCGCTCCAATTCGGTGCTGATCACCGACCGCGGCGTGCACATCGCGCGCTACCTCGATCTGCTGCGGCAGCTCGACATCAAGACCGGTGGCGAGGCAGGACTCCGCACCTACGTGTATCCGCTCAAGCACGCCAGCGCCGCGGAGCTTGCCACCACCCTCGGGCAGGTGTTCGGCGCCACCGTGGCGGCGGCGCCGGAGCGGCAGCGCGTGCGGGCGCTCGAAGGACGCAGCCTGTCGAGCGAGCTCACCGGATTCCGCCGCCGTGAGATCCAATCACTCCAGGAACGGGCCCAAATGGTGCTCCCGACCGTGGCCGCTCCGGGGCCCGTCCCAAGCCGGGCGGCGGCGGAGAGCACCCTGGCGCCGGGCCAGGGCCTGGTGGGGCGGACCACGATCGTTCCTGACCAGGCGACTAACGCGCTGGTGATCCGCACCGCGCCGCCGAACTTCTCCGTCCTCCAAGAGACCATCGAGCAACTCGACGTCCGTCCCCCGCAAGTCCTCCTGGAAGTGCTGATCGCCGAGGTCACCCTCGACCGGGCCAGCCAGTACGGGATCAACTGGCAGCTGTTCACGCAGCGGGGCGTCCGGGGCGACTCGACGCGTGGGATCGGCGTCGGAGTCGGCCCGCAAAGCTTCGGCGACACCTTGCTGAAGGCCTTCCAGGGCCTCGGCGTGCGGGTCGTCAGCCTCGCCAGTTTGAACGTGCGGGCGATCCTGGATGCGCTCGCGTCGCGCACCAACGTGCGCGTGCTGTCTACGCCGCGCGTGCTGGCACTGAACAACGAGGAGGCGCGCATCCTGGTGGGAAGCGAGGTGCCGTTCGTGTCCTCCACGTTCAGCGGCCTGACGGCGGGGCTGAACACCGTGGTCCAGTTCCGCAACGTGGGCACGCAGCTAACCGTCATCCCGACCGTGAACAACGATGGGTACGTCACGTTCCGCGTGCTGCAGGAGGTGAGCGCGCTGTCCACGACGACGATCGCGGCAGCGCAGAACGCCCCGGTCATCACTACGCGCGAGGCGGAGACGAGCGCAATCGTGAAGAACGGCCACACGGTGGTGATCGGCGGGCTGATCGGCGAGACGACCCAGGCCACCGAGTCGGGCGTCCCGATCCTCAAGGACCTCCCGATCCTGGGGCTGCTCTTCAAGAGCCGGAGCATGAGTCGGCAGCGGACCGAGCTCGCGATCTTCCTCACGCCCTACGCCGTGTACACGGACGAGCAGGCCGACTCGCTGCTGCAGCGGGAGCGGGAGCGGCTGCAAAACATGAAGCCGGGCATCGACAGCATGCTGCCGCCCCCACCCGCGCCGCCTCCTCCGCGCAAGCCGTGACGCGCATGCCCACAGGCTCGGCCGCTGCGCCGCCTCCCTCCCCCACCCCCGAGCCGCAGCTCCCGGCCCGCTCGCGGGACTTGGCGGAGACGCCGCCGCCCGATGCCGCGACGGCGCCGCGTGCGGCCGCCGATCTGCGCGCCGCCGCCGCGGGCCCGCTGGCCCAGCGGCTCTCGCCCAAGTACCTCGAGGAGCATTGCCTGCTGCCGCTCGCCGTGACCGGCGCGGGTGAGCTGCTGGTGGCAGCTGGCGAGCCGCTCGATCCGACCGTGGTGGACGAGCTGTGCTGGACCTATGGGCGGCGGGTGAAGCTCGTGGACGCACCGGCCGCCGAGGTCCACGCGGCGATTCTCTCCGCCCAATCGGCGGCGACATCCGAGGTCCAGGCCACCGATCTCCGCGGCGGCGACCTCGTCGTGCTCGCCGAGGAGGAGGAGACGCTCGACGACCTGCGCGCCCTCGCGAGCCAGGCGCCCGTCATCAAGCTCGTCAACGTGATGATTCTCGAGGCGCTCCGGGCCCGCTCCAGCGACGTCCACCTCGAGTCCACGCCCGACGGCCTGCGGGTGCGCTACCGGATCGACGGCGTGCTCCACGAGTTGTCGCATCCGCCGCGGCAGTTCCAGGCCGCCGTGATCAGCCGGATCAAGATCATGGCCGGGCTGAACATCGCCGAGCGGCGGCTGGCCCAGGACGGCCGGATCCGGCTGCGACTCTCGGACCGCGAGCTCGACCTGCGGGTATCGACCACACCGACGCTGCACGGCGAGGGGGTCGTGCTCCGCATCCTCGACCGCGGCGTGGGCGTCCGCAGCCTCGCCGACCTCGGCATGCCGCCGCTGGTGCACGACCGCTTCGAGCGGCTGATCCGCCAGCCGCACGGCATCATCCTCGTCACCGGTCCCACTGGATCGGGCAAGACCACGACCCTGTACGCGGCGCTCGACCGCCTCAACGACCCCGGCGTGAAGATCGTGACCGTGGAGGACCCGGTGGAGTATCAGATCGCGGGCGTGACTCAGATCCCGGTGAATCCGAAGATCGGGCTCACGTTCGCGGCCGCGCTGCGCTCGATCCTGCGGCACGACCCGAACATCATCATGATCGGCGAGATGCGTGACCGGGAAACGGCGGAGATCGCGATCCAAGCGGCCCTCACCGGCCATCTCGTCTTGTCCACCCTGCACACCAACGACGCGCCGAGCGGGATCACCCGCATGGTGGACATGGGGATCGAGCCCTACCTGGTGGCGGCAACGGTACAGGCAATCGTGGCGCAGCGCCTGGTGCGGGTGATCTGCGAGACCTGCTCCGAAGACTTCCAGCCGCCGGCCGATGTCGTAACCGAGGCCGCAGCGGGTCAGCCAGACCTTCCCAAGCCGCGGTTCCGCCGCGGTCGGGGGTGCGCCGCCTGTGCCGGCACCGGCTACCGCGGCCGGACCGGCCTGTACGAGCTGATGCGGATGAGCGAAGAGGTGCGCGCCCGGGTGGTGACGGGTGCGCCGCTCGCCGACATCCGGGCGCTGGCGCAGGCGCAGGGGATGGCGCCGCTCCGCGCCGCCGGCTGGGCTCAAGCGTGCGCTGGTGCCACGACGCTCGAGGAAGTGCTCCGCGTCACGCAGGACGAGGCGTTGGGATGACCGTCCGCTTCCGCTACCGCGCCGCGACCCACGAGGGGCAGGTCGTCGAGGGAATCGTCCAGGCGCCGTCCCGCCAGAACGTGCTCGAGGAACTGCGGCGCCAGCGCCTCTACCCCCTGGCGGTGGACGAGGCGGCCAGCGCCGCCGCCACGCGGGTCAGCCGCCGGCTCGGGCGCCGGGCGGCACTGACGCTGTGGACCAGGAACGCGGCCACGCTGCTCGGAGCCGGAGTGCCGCTCGACCGCGTCCTCGCGTTCACCGCGGCCCACGCCGAGCATCAGGGGCTGGCGGAGGCTGTCCGGCATGTCCGCCGCGCGGTGCAGAGCGGCCAGAGCCTCGCCGACGCTCTGGCGCAGCACCAGCGGTATTTCGACCCGTTGTTCGTCGCCATGGTGGCCGCCGGCGAGTCGAGCGGCGCACTCGAGGTCGTGTTCGAGCGGCTCTCCGAACATCTGGAGGAGGGCGCCGAGCTGCGCTCTCAGGTGGCATCGGCGCTGCTGTACCCGGCGCTCATGGGGGTCGTCGCCTGCGTCGGCCTGCTGGTGCTGCTCGGCTTCGTGATCCCCCGCTTCGCCGCGATCCTGTCGGACGTCGGCGGCGGGCTGCCGCTCTCGACCCGGCTGCTCGTCGGGGCGAGCGCGCTGGTCACTAAAGGTTGGTGGGCGTGGCTCCTGCTCGGCGGTGCGGCGGCGTACGCCGTTCCCAGTGCGCTGGCCCGGCCCGAGAACCGCCGCCGCTGGCACGCCGCTCGGCTGGGCTGGCCCGTGGTGGGCGATCTCGAGCTCAAGTACTCGACCGCGAAGTTCGCTCGCACCCTCGGGCTGCTCCTCAAGAGCGGACTGCCGATCGTGCCCGCCCTGAACATCGCGCGCGCCTCCGCTACGAACCTGATCGTCCAGGAAGGCATCGACCGGGCGGTCGCGGCGCTGTCCGAGGGGAGCGCGCTCGCGCCGGCGCTCGCCGGGACGGTGCCGCCGCTCGCGCTGCAGATGATCGCGGTGGGCGACGAGAGCAGCCGGCTGGAGGAGCTGTGCTTCCGCGTCGCCGACACCTACGATGGCGAGGTGCGGCGCGCTCTCCGCACCGCGGTCGCGCTGATCGAGCCAGCCCTTATTCTCTTCTTCGGCGCGCTGGTCGGCTTCGTCGCGCTCGCGATGCTTCAGGCGATATACGGCATCAACCTCAAGGCGTTCTGAGTGGCCGCGCTGCAATGACCTCGCCCACGAGCGAGCGCGCTAACTCCGGCTTGACGAAAAGCCGAAGCGCACCCGGGGCACCTGCTGCCCTGGGTGCGCTCGGCCCAACGGGGAGGTTGGCTCAGGTGCCCGGCTGCACGTCCTGGCTCACCGACATGTGCACGGGCTCGATGATGAGCGTCCGACGACGCACCAACCCCGCAGCGAATGATCCGACGGGTGTGAACGAGTTCAGCCTCGCTCTGACCACCACGTGGTGCGTGCCGGCTCCCACGTTCAGCTTGATCCAGTTGAAAGAGTTGGCGTGAATATACTGATCAAATTGTACCAACTGCGCGAAGTTGACGTTCTCCTGCAAACGGTCGCAGAAGACCACTTCGCCAACGGGTGCAGGATCTGTCGAAGTGCCGGCCGTGGTCTGCGTAATCGGCACGACCACGCCATCGATCTCGATCCAGACCGTCACGTTCGCGTCGCTGAACGAGAAGGTGCCGAACTGTTCCGTAATGAGCCCGCACTCGAGCGTCACCTGAAGGTCCAGATCGACCGTATTCGAGCTTTGGATGTCCTCTTTCAGCAGGTCGGCGGTTGTCGACCCGGTGAAGAAGGGCCCGAAGATGATGGTGGTGCTGCCAGCGGCCGCGTACTTGTCCGCCTGGGCGAACGCTGGCCTGGGCACCACCGCCAGGAAAATCCCAAGCAGCACGGCGGTCAGCACCGCCGAGCTCCGCAACATCAGTCGGTCTCGCATACTCCACTCCTTCCTTACTAGGATGGGACGGCTCTGCCGTGCAACGATGGGACGGCTCTGCCGTGCAACGGCCTCGACGGGCGACATGGCAAGGCACGTGCCCCGCGCACCCGCCTCCCCTTGGGTCGGGGCATCGTTGGAACACGGCGAACGCGGAGCCATCGGCAAGCCGAGCAACCGGCGGTGCTGGCGAGAGATATCGCGGTCCGCGCCTGGTCAGGGGAACGGCGGGCCGCTCAGAGGAGCGAGGAGATCCGGCGCCGAGAGTCTGGTGCCGTGGCGAGACCCTGGCGCCAAGACCATGGCGCCAAGACCGTAGCGCCGGCGCCAGCGTTACGCGGGGGAAGACGCGGACAGCGACGTCCTGAACTGCGCGGCGTTGATGCCGTACTGCTTCATCCTGGGGTACAGGGTCTTGTAGTCAGTGCGGAGGAGCCGCGCCACTTCTGAGATCCCGCCCCAGGGCCGGTCGAGCTCGGTGCTGCGACGGGCCCGTGCGCGGGGGCCCGTCGAGCCGCCACTGTGCATGCTTCGGTTCTAGGGGCCCACGCTGACGTCGCCCAGCTGAGTGCCGCCCGACACGATGAGATCCCCGCCAAAGCGGCACCATCCCGGGTGCACCGTCGACGGTGTGCAGAACGGGTTACCGGGTTTCCAGAACGGCGTCGTGAAGTGGACATCGAAGCGATCGGGAGAGCCGGTGCCGGCGTTGTCGACTGCGATCGCCAGGAACTCGTGCTCGACATCTTCGACCGTCATGCCACCGGCCTGCGTGATTGAGCGCATTCGGCCGCTCGCGGTGATGGTCTTCCCGGCGTGATCAGCATGGTAGAACTGAATGTCCTTCGCATACATGAGCATAGCGAATGGACCCGAAAGCACGCCGCTCGCCACAGTGCCAACGCCGCAACTCACCATCTGGCGGTTGATAGTGAAGTTCGAGATCTGGTTGGCAACGGATGGATCCGTGTAGGTCCCGACGCCTTCGTCCCTGATGTCATTTGGACCGACGGCCGAGATGCCGGCGAGTAGGAGCGCTCCAAGGCACAGGTTCCGCCGCATGTCATCCTCCTGAACTGGGAGGGTCGCCTCCCCTTCACTGTGGGTAGAACATCGCGGGGGTAGAACATCGCGGGAGGACCCGCAATGCCTCCCCTGAGCCCGCCTCCCTCCGGCTCAATGACAGGCCCGCGGCCGTGGCCGCGGGCCCGTTTTCGTCTCGAGTTGTTGTTTTGCGTCCTAGTGCCACGTAGAGATCAGGACACCTGCCGCAGTGTCCTTGCTACCCTTCTCCTGCGTTGCACACCCCGGGCGGAACAGTTCCTGTCTCCGTGTTGCATGTGTTGTTGTCGTTCCAGGTGTTTGGACCGGCGCCACTCACTTCGCCCAAGTCAGCGTAGAGGCCCGGGATAAACGTATTCCCTAGCGCGACGTTGTTGACGATGTTGTTCCCGCTGGTGCCGATCCCTGACGCCGCGATTCCGAATCCGAGGTTGTTGGAAGAATCGTTATTGGTGATGGTGTTCCCCGTGGCGCCGTTGACGAGATAGATCCCGGCATTCTCGAACCCGTTTTCGCCATTGTTGAACGTGACGTTCCGGGTCAGCGTATAGCCCGTCGTGCCGTTGAGCGTTATCCCATGGCATGGAATCGGAAGGCTGAAGTTGTCGTGCGACGCATTGCCGTTGACGACGCAGGAGGCGGACCCTCCTGGACATGTCACATCGTCAAGGTGGATACCGTCGGCTTGGTTTTCGACAGTGTTTCTCAGCAGGTTCACGCCTGATGTGCCATTAACCTCGATGCCTACGGCATCCGGTCTGGTACAGGTAAATGGCGAGAGACATTTGGGGCCTGTGACCGAGACGCGTTTGATCAGCGCATTGCTGCTCGAAACACGAATGCCAGTATCGAAGCCCGTGACGGTTCCCCGACCCATCACTGCGACGTCGGTGAGTCCGGATCCAACATCGATGCCGATTGGGCCGGGCCCGAATACTTGACAACTCGCTAGAAACCCGATACCGACGCAGGAGATGACTTGATCGTTCAAGAACAGCGTTACCCCACTTGCAGTGATGGTGATGCACGTGGCAAAGGTAGAGGTAATAGGCCCGGTGACTTCGTAGGCGCCTGGCGCTGTGATCGCACCACAGCTTGAGACTGGAATCCTGTCCAGTACTGGTTGAGGGGCTGCCAGCAGTGTGACGGCATCCCCGACGACGATGGCCAGCACCAGCGATGTACGTCGGAGTGTACACTCCACGCCCGCATTCATTCTGGTCCCTCCTTCCTCATGTATGTTTGTCCTCCCGCTTCCCGCCTTGTCGGACTAACGTTCCCTTCACGACGCCCCATGGTGTAGCAACGCCCGTGCCCGCGTGGGCGCGCCTGCCGGTCGCGGCCCACCAGCGAGCGGCGGGGCCTTCGGCACGCTGAGCAACTGGCGGTAGTGGCGAGAGATATCGCCCTCCGCGCCCCGTCAGGGGAACGGTGGGCCGCCCGAACGAGCGAGGAGAAACGGCGACGAACAGGCTGGTGCGGTCGCAAGACCCTGGCGCCAAGACCATGGCGCCACCGCCAGAGAGCCCGGCTATGAGCCGCGAGTCTACTCGCGCCTTGCATCATCGCCCTCAGTCGTCCTCGTCCTCGTCATTCGGGTTCGTTCGTCCCGCTGAGCAGGGTCCGGGCCTTGTTCCACGTCTGGGCGGCAACGGCGCGACCCAACGCTCGGCCCATCAGATCCCCGTCCGTGAAATGGATGCCGCCGTAGCGGCGCGAGATCCCCGCCTCGTCGGCAGCCTCAGAGAACGTCTCCCAGTGCAGTGTGACCGCCCCTGCGGGCATCCCCGGCTCCACTCGGTCGAGGCTCCCTGCGGCGATGGTCACCGACGTACCGAAGAAGTCGCTCCCGGTAAACCGCTTCAGGATCTCCGCGCCGGCCGCGCTGAACGTGCTGTGTCCCGACACGTACTCGGCGAACGGCGGGGTCGGAAGCCAGACTGGCTGGTACGGCATCCAGTCCTCGCCGCTGATCACCCTCGTTCCTTGGCCGGGTCCGCCCCACGCTCGGATCTTCTTGCCCTGCTTCAGGAACCGAATGGCCGTGATGGGGCGCACGTAGTCGTATCGGATTTTCGCGTCCCACGCCGCTATGCCGGCGTCGAGGATGGCGTTGGTCAGGATGAAGAACATCTCGACGTCCTGATCGAGCGAATGCTCATCCCGCAGCGAGACAAATTGGGCAAACAGATCCCAGTGCCCCGGCGGTAGCACGCTGTTCGGCCCGTCAGCCCAATACTCGGCGATGACCTTCTGGCGATCCGTGAGATGGGCGCTGATGTCGATGAGTTCTTCCGCCTGCTCGCGATAGGACCCACGGGGGAACAACACGGGAGGGGCCGGGCGGAACTGATCCCCCGAGGTGAGCGCGAAGGGGATGACGTGGGCCCAGTGGGGACATAGGAACTGCTGCACGATGATGGCCGTGCCGGCGCGGTTCGGGTGCCGCAGCGGCTGCCAGCGGTTCGGGTCGCGGACTTCGTCCGGTGTGTTCACCGGCTCGTAGCCGGTGTAGTCCGAGTACGGCAACCCGGTGGGTCCAAGCGTACCGAGCTGGTTGGAGCCGTCGTCGTGTCGAAACTTGAGGAGCGCCGCGGCGACCACATTGCCGATGCCGGCCGGAGTCGTCCGGTCGTCGGTCGTGTTGCCCGGATCGAACCCCAAGTCGGCCATCTTCGCGTCGAACCGCTCGATCTGCGCCGGATAGAGATCGACGAGCACGCGATACGCCGCATAGCTGATCGCTTCGGTCTTGTTGGCCATCGTGTGCTCCGCCGCCGGCCGCCGAAGTGCTGCGCCGTAGCGCGTCCCCACGGCCTCAGGGTGGTACGCGGCCCACGCGTCGAAGATCGCGGTGTGCACGATCGCCAGGGCGCGGGAGACCATCGGCGGGCCGAGCGTGCCCGCGGAGACGGCGTCGAGCGCCGTCTGGTTCCACTGGAGCACGGGGTTGGCCTCGCCGCTGGCGATCCGCGCCGCAGCTATCTCGAGGGAGGGCGCCGCGAGCCTGCGGCGGGGCTCGACGATCTGGTCGGAGCATCCGGCCAGCGTCGCCAGCCAGTAGATAAGCATCCAGGGAGGGGCGACGCGTCGCGCGACGCCCTTCCCCGGCTTGGCTCCCTGCTTCCTTCTAGTCGTCATCCTCGTCTTCGTCATCGATGCCGTTCCCCGTTGGCGTACTCCATGGCGATCTGACTCTGGCCCTACGTCTCTCCCACGTTGCACACTGAACCTGGCACCGAGCCTGCCTCGGCGGGCCGTTTCGGGTCGAGCTGCGTGTCTCTTCCTGGTGCGGGCAGAGTCCTCCTAGTTAATGCAACTCTGATTGGCGGTGCCAAACTTGTTCGACTTCCAGGTATTGGCATCGCAGGCCGGGTTGTCGTCTTCGAGGTCGAACGTCCCGTTCCCGAATGCCTTGTTCGACTGGACCAGGTTGCTCCTGGCACCGAAGGTGAGCCGGATCCCCTGCAGGACGTTGTTGCTGGCCTCGCTGGACTGGATGGTGGTGTTCGTGGCGCTACCCAAAAAGACGCCCACGAGGTTCTGGACGAGGGTGGTCGCACGGATGGTAGTGCCCGTCGAAGTCGATGAAAACACCTCGATCCCTGGCATCGGCGAACCCCCGAAGGTGCCTGCAATTGGAGTTGCGCCTTTGTTCGACTGCCTAACCTCGGTGCTCAGGTCGATCGTGTTGTTGCTGCCGGCGATGCCGATGCCGAAGTTGCCGTTGCCGAGCAAGAAGCTCGAGCTAACCGTGTTGTTGTCGGCCCCAAAGGCGAGGAGTATCCCGCCGCTAATCTGAGGCCCGTCGTTCTGCTCGAGCTCCAGGCTGGCCATCTTGTTGAAGTCGGAGTTACCCAGCAGCCGCACGCCGAGCGCGTGGTTGAAGCTCGAGGTCGTGTTCCTGATGTCATTGTTGCTGCTGGCCGTGAGGCGGATGCCGTCACCGAAGTTGCCGCCACCGAAGCCGTGGTTGTGAACGTTGAGGTTTGAGAGCTGGTGACCGCCTCCTCCAGTAATCGCGATCCCAGTGCCGCAGTTCTTGACCTCGCCGTTCGTGACGTGGACATCGGTCTGAGCGGTGATCTCGATGCCATTAAACGGCGATGGCGGATTCGGAACCGTCCCGCAAGTGACCGCGTGTCCGCCAAGGTTCACGGTGATGCCGCTGCCTCCCACGACGAGCGGCCCCATACAATCACCGCTCAGGTTCGTGTTGGTCGTGACGGTGCCGCACGCCGGAGGGTCCAGAAGCAGATCGGCCAGTGGCGGCGAGGGCGCTGTCGCTTCCGGTCGCTCGCCACACGCCACGACCCCAAAACTCAGCGCTAGAACCCAACCTCTCCCCCACCGCAGTGGCGTCCTGCAAAAGAACGTCAGCATTGTCGTTCTCCTCGCGTTTGATCGTCTGGTGAGAGTACTTCCCCCTTTGCTGAGAGCCCGCCCTGTAGATCATCCCCCATCGCTATGGTGACGCTTCGCCGCGCCGGCCGCGTCCATCACGCCCAAAACCG
>Ga0209157_1001359_pt1 | contig 20417 bp, 13 predicted proteins | sample GraSoiAngelo_135_FD_185892 | JGI IMG/M metagenome (GOLD analysis project Ga0209157, IMG submission 185892) | Grasslands soil microbial communities from the Angelo Coastal Reserve, California, USA - 14_0929_05_40cm (SPAdes) (version 2) | ecosystem: Environmental > Terrestrial > Soil > Grasslands ...
TACAGCCCTCTGAACCAGATCACTCGGGACAATGCGAAGGACTTGCGGCTGGAATGGGTCTGGTCGATGGCCGAAGGTGCGAGAACCCAGGCCGCCCCGATCGTTCACAACGGAGTGATGTATCTCAACAATGCAGGTAACACCCTGCAGGCGCTCGACGCACGCAACGGTGAATTGATTTGGGAAAACAATTACGGCACGAATACTACGGGCGACGCGATGCGCGGCATCAGCATTTACGAAGACAAGCTCATTCTGGCGACATCGGATGCGCATCTGGTTGCGATTGATGCCCAAAACGGCAAGAAGATCTGGGAAACCATCATCGGCGACCGCAGCAAGGGCAATTACGGCACGTCGAGCGGCCCGATCATCGCCAAGGGCAAGGTCATTCAGGGCCTCGGTAATTGCTCCACGTATCGCGAAGAAAAATGTTTCATCAGCGCTTATGATCCTGCGACCGGTAAGGAGCTCTGGCGCGTGAATACCGTCGCGCGCGAAGGTGAGCCCGGAGGAAATACCTGGGGCAAGCTACCCAACCTCTTCCGTGCAGGCGCGGAAAGCTGGATCACCGGCAGCTACGATCCCGATCTGAATCTCACGTTCTGGGGAACCGCCCAGGCGAAACCGTGGATGCCGACCAGTCGCGGGATGTCCATCAACGATGACGCGCTTTTCAGCAGCTCGACTCTGGCCATCAATGTGGATACCGGGAAAATGGCCTGGTATTACCAGCATGCTCCTGCCGAATCGCTCGATCTCGATATCGTGTTCGAGCGCGTTCTGGTCGATGATGCCGGCCAGAGCTTGCTCTTCACCGTCGGGAAAGACGGTATCCTGTGGAAGCTCGACCGTAAGACCGGCAAGTACCTTGGTCATAAGGAAACGGTTTTCCAGAACGTCTGGGATAAATTCGACGCCGTAAGCGGGAGACCGCATTACCGGCAGGACATTCTTGAACAGGAACTCGGCCAGTGGATACAAGGCTGTCCGAGTACCGCCGGCGGCCACAACTGGCCGGCCATGAGCCATCACATCCCAACGGCCCGCCTGATTATCCCGCTCGTCCAGTCTTGCCTTGAAATAAACGGACAACGCATCGAGCAGAAGGAAGGCGGAGGCAGCGGCGGCGGCGCGGCGCGGCGCTTCTACGAAATGCCCGGGACCGACGGAAAGATCGGAAAACTTGCAGCGTTCGACGTGAAAACGATGCGAGAGCTGTGGTCGCTCGAACAGCGGGCATCGTTCCTCACGGCTGTGGTATCAACCGCCGGCGGCGTCGTATTTGCCGGGAGTCTGGACCGCCATTTCAAAGCTGTCGATGTAAACACGGGCAAGGTGCTTTTCGACACGCGCCTCGGAACCTCGGTTCAAGGTTTTCCGATCACCTATAGCGTCGATGGCAAGCAATACGTCGCGGTTCCTACCGGCAACGGCGGAGGAAGCCCGCGCCAGGTGCCGGCCACCATTTCGCCCGACATTCACTCGCCGACCACCGGTAACGCCATTTACGTTTTTGCCCTGCCGGATCGGAAGTAGAGGAAGTGAAAAACGGTGGGACCTGAGTCCCTCTCCTTCTGGGAGAGGGCGAATCCTCCTTCACGCGATGTGGGCGCCCGTTGTTTCCACGTAGACGGCATACAAAGATTCGCTTGCGGTCATGAACAGCCGGTTGCGCTTGGCACCGCCGAAACAGACGTTGGCGCAGGTCTCGGGGAGACGGATCATTCCGATGCGATCGCCGTTCGGCGCAACGACTTGAACTCCAGGACGGGCTCCAGCCCAGATGTTGCCGTCCACGTCACAGCGAATGCCATCCGCGGCGGATGGCTGCCCAGTCCCAGGAATATCGAGCTGGACGAATCGCTTTCCATTACGGATCGATTTTCCATCCGTATCCCAAACGCGGATCTCGCGCGGCGCGCCGGTATCGGCGACGTAGACTTTCTTATAGTCCGGCGAGAAGCAGATGCCATTGGGGCCGCCCAGTTCGTCGGTTAGCTTTTCAATTTTCCCCGACTTACCATCCACACGGTAAACCGCCATCGGCAGCTCAGAGTCGGCCTTGAAGCCCTCGTAGTTTCCGCGGATGCCGTAGAACGGGTCCGTGAACCAAATGCCGCCGTCAGGATGAACCGCAATGTCGTTCGGCGAATTCAGCCTTTTTCCTTCGAACTTATCCGCGATAACGGTGACCGTTCCATTCGGTTCGTAGCGCACCACGCGCCGTCCGCCGTGTTCGCAAGAAAGCTGCCGGCCCTCGTAATCGAACGTGTTGCCGTTGCTGTAGCCGGACGGATTCCGAAATACCGTAGTGCGTCCGTCATCCTCGATCCATCGCATCTGCAGGTTGTTCGGAATATCGCTCCAGACCAGATATCGGCCGACACCATTCCATGCTGGCCCTTCGGCCCAGAACGTCCCAAAGTGCAGACGCCGAATAACCGTGTTGCCGACAATATATCGGCGGAACCGATCATCCAGAGCGACAACATCCGGATCCGGATATTGAATCGGATCCTGCCTCGAGTAGTCCCGCGGTGATGGTGTTGATGACACCCCTGGCTGTCCGCGCCCCTGAGCAAATGCGGATGCTGCAGTGGCGCCGGCGAGTGCGGCTGTAAGGAATGTGCGGCGGTGGCAAAGTTTTTGGCTGGCCATATACTCCCCTTTCAATTTACCCACAGGAAAACACGATGTACCGCTTCAATTCAGCCGCGGCCGACGAACGGCATCTTCGTAGCCATGACGGTCATGAACTGTACATTGGCATCGAGCGGAAGATTCGCCATATAGAGGACCGCATCACAGACGTGTCTTAAATCGAGACGAGGTTCGGGCATGATCGTTCCGTTCGCCTGGATGATTCCGGCAGCCATAGGTTCGGTCATCTCGGTCGCGGCGTTTCCCATATCAATTTGGCCACACGCAATATCGTATTTACGGCCGTCGAGTGAAATGCATTTCGTCAACCCCGTGACCGCATGCTTCGTCGCGGTGTAAGGCGCAGAGTTGGGCCGCGGCGCATGAGCCGAGATCGATCCGTTGTTGATGATGCGGCCCCCTCGCGGATTCTGCGCCTTCATAATCCGGATCGCTTCCTGCGCGCATAGAAACGCGCCTGTCAGGTTCACATCCACTGCTGCTGTCCATTGCTCAAACGTGAGATCTTCCATCGGAACCGCGGGAGCGCCCTTGCCCGCATTGTTGAAGAGAAGATCCAGACGGCCGAATGCCTCTTTGATTTTGTTGAAAAGCGTGCGTACGGCCTCAGGCTTGCTAACGTCCGTCGGTACGACAAGCATTCGGCCATTGGAATGCTTTGCCTGCGCAGCCGTCTTTTCCAGTTCGTTGGCACGCCGCCCTGCCAAAACAAGTGCCCATCCATTCTCATGCAGTGCCAGACTGACGGCGCGTCCGATTCCGCTGCCGGCCCCTGTCACAAGTGCGATCTTTGTCGCCCGCATTCTACTTTCCTATCTCCTGATCCGGATGGAACGGCCGGCCTTTGGTCCGAAGGCGCGCTTCAAGACGCGCGGTGCAATCGCAATTATCGCAAGCCCAATATTCCGTGCCGTTCAAGTCGCGGCAGCGGCTGCGCGCGTGCGCGTCCTGAACCTTTAGCAGCTCAAAATATTCTTCCCAATACGGGCGTTCTTCGAGGAGTGGCGTAGGGCAATAACAGATTTCGACCCATTGCAGGGAACCGTTATCGAGCTGCCGTGCTTCGGCCATATTCCGGAGATATTCGTCGCCGGCGACAGATCCTCTGCCGAGCGTCCGTTCCTCAATGGCATCGTCGAGCGCCTGTGCTCGACCGGGCTTTACTTTTGCGGTGACGAGGTATCGCGCGCGAGCAATTGTACTAATTCACTCTAGCGACGGTCTATGACCGCCGGTCCTTCGTTGATTCCACGAAGAACCGGCGCTCATAGAAGCCTGTAACGAAAATACCGTCGTAAGTCCTCCAGATCCGGTTTCGGCGCGCATTTTCATCGTTCACTTTGAGCTCCGCGGCTCATGGACGTCTTCATAGACCGCCGCTACAGTAGGAAGAAATTTCCTAGCTGGTAGAAAGTATTTTGGGGTGCTGTCGGTCGATCACATACACCACGCACGGCACCATGCTGCCGTTTGGCGCTGGAAGTTCAGTCTTCTCTAAAAATCGCGCTCCGATTTTTTCGAGCGCTTTCTGCGACCGAAGATTATTTTCTCCGACCTGGAAGAGTACGCGATCGACGAAGCGGAACGCATAGTCGAGCATGAGAGATTTCAGCTCGCCGTTGTATCCTCCGCCCCAAAATGCTCGCTCGAGGAACGTAAAGCCGACGATCACTTCACTCCGCTCGGGGCTGTATTCGTAATAGCGCGAGCTTCCGATGATCCGTCCCGACTTTCGCTCGATGACGGCAAAAGCACCCTTCGATTCCATCGCGCTATCGAAGAATTTTTGGAATACCGGGCGCGTGTAGCGCTCCCGATCGGGGTGCTGCTCCCAGATAAGCGGATCGCTCGCGGCTTCAAAGAGAGCCTCGAAATCGTCCAGGCGCAGGGGACGCAACTCGATCAACTTGCCGGTCAAAACAGGCTGCCGATCGAATTCGCTATCCGGTTTCACTCCAGAACCTTGAACAGGCGCTGGTCCATGGGGCTGCCGAGAACGGGATTGACCGTGTCGCGAAATTGCCGCGTGTGCGCAGCCGCGGCATGCCCATCAAACGCCTTCTGGCTTTGCCAGACCTCAAAGACCGTGAAATGGTTCGGCCGCGTCGCACCTTGCAGGACATCCAGGCGGACATTGCCCTCATCCTTGCGGCCGTCTTCCACCATCCGTTTAAGGAGAGCCGGAACATCCAGGTCGCGTCCACCGATATCGACGTGGGTCAAAACAACGATTGCCCGATCGTTTGCCGCCGCCGGTGCCGGACCAATCTCCAACGTCCTGTATGGCCTCTGGTCATAGGCCATCACTCGAATTGGATCGAGCTTCATCAGCATCTGTTTCGTATGCGCCGCCATTCCATGCGCATCGAACGCTTTTTGATCGGCCCATTTTTCCACCAGCGCAAAGTGAGCCGGCCATCCAATTTGTTCGAACAGTTCGAGGCTGACGAAGCCTTCATCCTTCCGGCTCGCGTCACGGTATTGCTTGAGCGCCGCCACGGCCGCAGCTTTCGATCCGGGCATCATTTCAACAAACGAAACCGCGTAGAACGCCGGATCCGTGGTCAACACCCCGCGGTTTTGCGCCGCGACTTTTGAAGAAAGGAACGTAATTGTTAGCAAGAGAGAAATGACGAATCGATTTTGCATTGTGCCTCACTTGATGGGTACGCGCTGCTTCAGTTCTCCAAATAGTGTCCGATTGCTTTTCCGATCATTTGGAAATTGAAGATCGGCGCTATCTTAAGATGAAAAAGGCGGAGATAACAATCTGGAGTTTGGCGTGCCGTGGCTGCGGCCGCCGTTCAATTTGGCTGGCCGTTGGGACCGGGACCTCGAAAGAAGTCGTACGCCATAGCACCGCCAGAATATCGCAAGTTCATAGACAGGCCTAAGCGATTGAAGTTGCAGGCGGAACCGCATGCTGCGGCTCCTATTTGTATGTGTTTTCGGCGATAACGCGATTATTCGTGCCGGGCCATAGCGGAGTGACGCAGCGTGTCGCGCATCGCCACCGACACGATGAGGGAAACGGCGATCACCGTTGTAAGGTAGTAAGAAAACCACGTCTCGTGGCCGATCGATTTAAACCAGAGCGCGATGGACTCGGCTGGGCCGCCGAAGATCGACACGGTCACCGCATAGGGCAGGCCGACGCCGGTAGCGCGCACCAGCGTCGGGAACAATTCCGCTTTGACAACGGCGTTGATGGCTGTGTAACCGGCAACGATCGTCCAGGCGGCTGCGATCAAGAAGAAGGCTGTAAGCGCGCTCTTCGTTGCTTGTAACGCATAGAGAAGGGGAATGGTGAAAAGCGTGCCCATGGCCCCGAACCAGACGAGAAGCCAGCGCCTGCCGATCTTATCGGAAATCGCCCCATACAGCGGCTGCAGGCATAGAGCGAAGACCAGCGACGCCCCGCTGACCAGCGTTGTCTGGTTGTCGCTCATGCCGACGGACAGCTTTAGGAACTTTTGCATGTAGGTGGTGTAGGTATAGAAAGCCGTAGTGCCGCCCGCCGTGAGACCCACGACAATCAAGACTTCGCGCGGATAATGAAGCAGCTTCCGGAGCGAGCTCTCGCGACGAGGCCGGTTCGCTTCGACAAACGCATCGGTCTCGTGCAGGTTGCGGCGCATCATCAATGCCGTGATCGCCAGCAGCGCCCCGATCACGAAAGGTATCCGCCAGCCCCATGCTCTCAACTGAACGGGAGTCAGCAATAGCTGCTGCAGAACGAGCAGAACGAGAAGCGCGCAAAGCTGCCCTCCGATCAGCGTCACGTATTGAAAGCTGGAATAAAAGCCGCGGTGCTTCTGGTCAGCCATCTCGCTCAGATAAGTAGCGCTGGCGCCGTACTCACCGCCGAGACTCAATCCTTGAATGATGCGGGCAAAACCAAGCAGAGCCGGCGCCGCCGCTCCGACGGAGGCATAGGTCGGCGTGACGGCAATCATCAACGATCCGAAACACATGAGCAGTACCGACAGCATGAGTGCATTGCGCCGCCCGTAATGGTCGGCCAGGTGTCCGAACAACCAGCCGCCGACCGGACGCACGATGAAGCCGATCGCAAACAAAATGGCCGCATTCAGTTGCTGTATGACGGGATTGTTGCCCGGAAAGAACGAAGCTGCAAAGTAGAGCGCAAAGGCTGTGTAGACGTAGAAGTCATACCACTCGACCAGGTTGCCCACCGAGCCGATGAAGATCGCCTTCAGGCGGCGCTGGACATCGGGAAACCGCAGGCGGTCATCTTCGATGCGGACGGAAGCCCGAGCCATGGGCAATACAATACTGCGTTCCGGCTCATAATCACAGCCCGGTGTTATTGTGAACTGCCCTTTTTGCCCAGAAACGCTTCAAAATAGAAGCGGCCCTTCCGATCAGTTCGGACCGTTGGTTTTCAGCAGATCCGCGACTTTCGCAACTCCGGCTTTCGCGCACGCATCATCCTGTTCTTGGGTCGAGCCGGAACTTCCCACGGCGCCAATAACGTCGTTTCCGATTTGAATCGGCACTCCGCCGCCCAGAGCCAGGATGTCGGCAATATCGCGCTGCGGAGCATATTTCGGATCCATGGTGCGCTTCTGAAATTCCAGTGTGGTCGTCCGGAACATCCGGGCGGTGTATGCTTTGCGGCGAGCCATTTCCACTTGCTGCGCACTACCATTTTCGTCCCGCATCATCACGAGTACTTGTCCTGCGCGATCGACAACGGCAACGGCGGTGTTGTACCCCTTCGATTTGCATTCCGCAAGGGTGGCTTCAGCGATGATTTTCGCCATGTTCAACGATACAGTGCGCTGCATGACCACTCCTTGTGCGCTTGCCCGGCCGGACAAAATGGCCACGACGCCAATCAGAGCAACGGCTCTTAACGTGTAGTACATCAATCCTCCCAATCTAGGAAATCATCACTTTTCGAGGATGCTGCGAATTATCTTCGAGGAACGATTTCTTGTTCTCCAGATCTTTTTCCGTGGGCTGCACTTTTCCGGTCACATCCGTTACTCGGGAAACGAGTGTGTGCTCACCGGGAGCGGCTCCGACCCACATGTACGTGAACAGCTTCCACGAGTATTTGCTGTTAGTAGCGGAATCCAGCGCCGCCGCCTGCCATGGTCCCTCGTCGACGCTGACTTCGACGGACTTGATCCCAGTGCCGTCGTTCAGCACGACCCCGAGTACTTTGTACCGGTTGCCGTCTCGCGTGACGCGCGCGATGAACGACTTCAACTGCATGTGCGTGACGGCCGTTTCGTTCCATCGCATTTCGCCATCGATCATTTCCCCTCGAACCGTGCGATACCAGCGCGCCTGATACTTGCCGAGGTACTGTTCCTCCTGGGCATGGATCTGCGACAACCATTTCACATTACACACGCCATACCATCCGGGCACAAGCAGCCGCAAAGGCGAGCCTTGAAACCGCGTCAGCGGTTCCCCGTTTAGTCCCCATGCCAGAAACGGATCCGCCGAGAGCGCCTTCTCACGCGGCAGACTCCGGCCGAACTGGTAATCGAAGTCGTATTTCTGAGTTCGAAACTCGACTTCCTCCTTACCGTGATCGGCACCGTAGAAGACGAACTCTCGCGCATTGGACTTCACGCCGGCAGACTCCAGAACCGCCTTTAAAGGAACGCCTGACCATCGCCCGTTTGAAGAAAGGCCCTGCAACGGACGTCGATTACCCGAACATTCGAAACCGGCAATCAGTTCCGCGTTGCGCATCTTCTTGAGATCGTCGAGTGACAACGACAGCGGGCGTTCGACTAATCCTGAGATCTTGAGGCGAAACGAGGCAGGATCGATCTCAGGATGGCCATAGTGCTGGGTGGTGAAGAACTTGTCTTTCGGTGTAAACGGTCCCTCGATCGTGCGGATATCGAGATTCCGCCGGTCCGGCGCAGGTGTGAAATTCGCGTTTGCCGGTATGTCCGTGAACGGCACGACCGTCTCGCCCTCCGCGAGCGCCGGCAATGCCCATTCCGGCACGCCGAAGACACTCAGTCCTGCCAGTGCCAAACTCCCCTTAAGAATTTCCCGGCGCGTCTGTTTCGCCATGTTCGGTTCTCCTTTCCAATGAAAGTGGATTCTTATCATGAATCAGGGAAAATAAGCCACAAAACCTCACTTCCACTCGTGTTTTGGATATTTGCGTTGTAACTCCGATTTGACCCGGGGGTAATGCTCGCGCCAAAAATTTGCGAGATCCTGGGTCACTTGCACTGGACGCATACTGGGCGCGAGGATGTGGATGCTGAGCGGCACGCGCGACATTGCGATGCGGGGCACTTCCACAACGCCGAACAGTTCCTGGATGCGCATTGAAATATAAGGGGGCCCATTCGCCTCGTATATCACTTTCGGCGTCCGGCCATTCGAGAGAGGAATCCGTTCGGGAGCGTACTTATCGACGAACCCTTGTTGACTGCTCGAAAGCCACGACTTCACCGCCGGCTTGACATCACGTTCCTTGACATCTTTAAAACTGAAAGCGCCGAGACAAAGCTGCTCGATGATGTGGCGCCGATCATCGTCTCGAATCGGCGGCAACTGAAGTTCCAGGCACCATTCCGACAGCAGATTCACTCTCAATATCCATTGGTCGATGGCGTGGTCCCAAGCCGGCAGTTGCAACCGTCCCGCCAGAATCTCCTCGGCAAGCAGCCGTGCCGCAGCATCCGCCGGTGGCGGTTCGACCCGTTTCGATTCGAGCACGAGATCACGAAAGAGCACCACTTCAACAGCCTGTACTCTCCTCGTCGCGGCATCAAACGTGGTTCGCACCTCCGAGTGCATTTCGTCAGGGAACAGTTCTCGCAGCCAATCCGGTTCGATTGCTGTTGCGAGCGACAGGATCGTGTTGATTTCTCCCGGCCGCCCGCCGATCTCATCAATTTCAGTTGCGACGATAAGCAGACTTCCGCGCGCGGCGCTTTCACGCGCCAGCGTGCCTCGCCTGCCGTGGACGAGCTCGCATCGCAGCGTGGCTTCATCCATTCTTGCGATGCGATCGCTGAAGCCGATCACGATGCACTTTCGAAGGGCTTCTTCGGGAAATTCGGGAACAGACACCGAATTTCTCGTACTGCAGAAATTCGGTGTCTGTCCCGGAATTTCCCCCGCGATGCGCAGGAATTGCTCATAGAGCGGGCCAACCTGCCGCGCCGTCACGCCGTGGATACCCACCTTGCGCAGGACATCGATGCGAAATTCATTTTCCAGGGCGAACCTCCATGCGCGCATGAGAATCCAAAAATCCGACGTGTCTTTGGCGCCAAAGAACTCTCTGCGTGAGTCCAAAACGTCCTTTCCCGGATTGCGCACCAGCAAGTCGCGACCCTGCGTCAAGGCTGCGATGAGGGACGCATGATATACGCAGCCATATTCCTCGGCAGCCAGCAACATGCGCGCATATCTGGGATGAACGGGAAAGGCGAGCATGCGCCGGCCGAGGCGCGTAATCGTTGTTCGCGCGGCATCATCCGCGGAACGCTTCAGGGCTCCCAAATCGGTCAGCAGATCTTCTGCATGGTTCAGAGCTCTTTCCGGCGGCGCTTCCAGCCACCGGAATGACCGAAGTTCCTCTACGCCGGCAGCTTTGAGAGTGAGTACCACTTCGGAAAGGTCCAGACGCTCGATCTCGGGCGTTTCCTCGAAAGGCCGTTCCGAATGTTCCGGCTTTGACCACAGCCGCAAACACCGTCCCGGCGCGGTTCGTCCTGCGCGCCCGGCGCGTTGTTCGGCGCTCGACTGGCTGATTCGCTCGATGAACAGTGTGTTGATGCCGCGGTGCGGGTCGTAGCGCGGAATACGCGCCAGACCGCTGTCGATGACCAGCCGGACGCCCTCGATCGTGATGGAGGTTTCGGCCACGTTCGTGGCAACGACCACTTTCGGATGGTCGTATTGCGCAACGGCTTGATCCTGATCGCGCGGCGGCAATTCACCATGCAGCGGAAGAAGAACGTAACCCCTCGACTCCGGCCGCTGCCGGACAGCTTCAATGGTTCGATGGATTTCGTAGGATCCCGGCATGAAGATGAGCACGTCCGGACGGCCGTCGCTCGAGCGCACACCCTGGGAAAATGCGTCGGCGGCGAGATCCCAAACCGGAGGCGCAGTACTGCCCAGCCGGCGTGGCAGGTACTCCACATCTACCGGAAACATCCGCCCTTCCGAACGAAGGACAGCGCAGGGAGCCAGATATTTTTCCAGCGCACGTGAATCCAGCGTCGCCGACATCACGATAAGGATCAGATCCGGCCGTTTTTGTTCCTGAATATCGAGAGCCCGAGCCAGTGTTATATCGCCGTAAAGATGGCGTTCGTGAAACTCATCGAAGATGATGGCTTGAATGCCGGTGAATGCCGGATCGTCGATCAGTTGGCGGAGCAGAACGCCTTCCGTTTCAAACTTGATGCGGGTCGCGCCGCTCGTCACATTCTCGAATCGGATTTGATAGCCGACCTCACGCCCGATCTGGACGCCCAATTCTTTCGCCACACGTGAGGCGAGCAATCGCGCCGCGAGCCGCCGCGGCTGAAGGATCACGACCTGGCCGTTTGCGAGCAGTCCATGTTTGAGCAGGATCTGCGGCACTTGCGTCGATTTGCCGGATCCCGTCGGGGCCTGAAGCACCAAGCGCCTGATAGCTGCGAGCTTCCGAACAATCTCATCTTCAATCTCGTAAATCGGAAGCCGGTCCTGCATGAATGGTATTCTCATTTATTCGGAGGCATAACCCATGAATCCAAAGACTGTGGGGATAACCGAGCTTGTCTTGCGTGATGGTAATCAATCACTTTTGGCCACGCGCATGCGCATTGAAGACATTTTACCGATTTGCGAGAAAATCGACCGCATCGGGTATTGGTCCGTCGAAGTCTGGGGAGGCGCCACGTTTGATGCCTGCATCCGGTATCTAGGCGAAGACCCCTGGGAGCGGCTGCGTTTGATCCACAAAGCGATGCCCAATACACCTCTTCAGATGCTGTTTCGCGGCCAGAACATTCTCGGTTACAGGCACTATGCCGACGACGTCGTCGAGAGTTTTGTGGAACGGGCGGCCGCAAACGGAATCGAAATTTTTCGCATATTTGATGCGATGAACGATCTTCGAAACATCGAGTCCGCCGTACGCGCCGCGCTCCGCGTCCGCAAACACGCGCAGGGAACGATGGCCTTCACGGTCAGTCCCGTCCATACGACGGACAAGTGGGTCGAGCTCGGAAAGCAACTGGAAAACATGGGATGCAGTTCGATCTGCATCAAGGATATGGCCGGCCTGCTGAAGCCGTACGTCGCGTACGAGATCGTTTTGCGATTGAAAGAAACTGTGCGTATCCCGATTGCGCTTCACACGCATGCCACCACGGGAATGAGCACGGCTGCGATCGTGAAAGCGGTCGAGGCGGGAGTCGATTACGTCGATACATCGATCTCATCCATCAGCATGACCTACGGGCACTCGGCAACGGAATCCATCGTCACCATTCTCGAACGCACCCCGCGCGATACCGGCCTGGACCTGCACCTGCTCGAGGAAATCGCCGCTTATTTCAGGAAGGTGCGCCCGAAGTATGCCGGATTTGAAGGTGCGCTTAAAGGCGTTGATGCCCGCATATTGGTGGCGCAGGTGCCCGGCGGCATGTTCAGCAATATGGAGAACCAGCTTCGCGAACAAGGCGCGACAGGAAAGATCGACGAGGTGCTCGCCGAAATCCCGCGAGTCCGTGAGGACCTGGGATTCGTCCCGCTGGTGACGCCGACGTCGCAAATCGTCGGCACGCAAGCTGTTTTGAACGTACTGATGAAGCAGCGTTACAAAATCATCAGCAAGGAAGCCGCGGCGTTGCTGCGAGGCGAGTATGGTCGAACGCCTGCCCCAGTAAACGCCGAATTGCAGAAGCGGGTGTTGAACGGGAAGACCCCGATCACGGACCGGCCTGCGGATCACCTCGAACCTGAGATGGAACGCCTCAAGGACCGCCTTTCGCAAATTGATCGAGAGAAGAACCTCCACCTGGCGCAGACGTTTGCGGAAGATGTGCTGACTTACGCCCTGTTTCCCGATGTGGCGTTGCGGTTTTTAGAAACCCGGGGAAACGCTGAAGCACTCGAACCGCGCTAATATCAAACCCGTACCGGGCTATTCCATCAGAGCCACGACCGCCTCGGACTCAACCGTGTCGCCTACGGCAACTTTGATTTCCTTGATCGTGCCCGCGGCGGGCGCCACGATAGGAATTTCCATTTTCATGGCTTCCATGACCATGACGATTTCATCCTCCTGTACCTTATCGCCGACCTTCACGTGGATATTGAGAATTTTGCCAACCATTGGAGAAGCCACTGGGGTCATATGAACCTCTTTTGCTGTCCCGGTTTAGGATGGTGCATTGTAGCGGCGGTCGATCAAGGTGTGAATGAATTGGCAATGCTGAGAAATGCGGTAGATATTCCCCTCCTCGCAGAGGAGGGGTGGACACGCCATCAATAAAATGGATCCGCTCCGAAATCGGCGCGGCCGGGGTGGTCAGGTCGGCGAAGCCATTCAGGCCTAAACATTTCGCCGAACTGACCACCCCGGCTGCGGCTTCTTCGGTGGCTTCGCGACTTTTATTGATGCCGCAGCCTTCCCCTCCTCTGCGAGGAGGGGAATATCGTGAACTCAACTTCTCGCCAATTCGTTCACACCTTCATAAACCGCCGCTACAGCATCACACCGGCATCAATCCGTGTTTTTTTCGAGGCCGATCCTCCTGCTTGGATTCGAGCATCTCCAAAGCTTGAATCAGACGGACGCGCGTTTCTGCCGGCATGATCGCGCTGTGCGCGTATTGTTTAGCCACCGCCTCGAAGGGTCCACTGAATTTCTCCGTGAACTCATCCAATTTTTCCAACCGCGTTTGTTCCGGGTTTGCGGCCTGCTCGATTTCTTTCTTATATAAAACGCCGACGGCGCCGGCGGCACCCATCACGGCCAGTTCGACTCCGGGCCAGACGAAAAGCTGATCGGCTCCCATCTCTCGCGTACACATCGCCTGTTTGGCGCCGCCGTAACCTTTTCTCAAGTACAAGGTGATTTTAGGGACCGATGCTTCGGCATACGCATAAAGCATCTTCGCGCCATGACGGATGATACCCAGACGCTCCTGCTTTGTTCCCGGCAAATAGCCGGGAACGTCTACGAGAGTGATGATCGGGATATTGAATGCGTCGCAGAAGCGAATAAATCTGGCCGCCTTGTCGGAACAATCCACATCGAGGCTTCCTGCCAAAAACATCGGCTGATTGGCAATAAATCCCACCGATCGGCCGTTCAGCCGCGCGAAGCCGGTCACCAGATTGCGCGCCCATTTCGGCTTCAGCTCGAAAAAATCTTCGCTATCGACGAGCCGGCGTATCACATTGCGCACATCGTAGGGCTTCTTCGCATCCTCAGGGACGAGGTCTTCCATATCGGCGATGATTCGATTCGGATCGTCAACAGAACTGGCTCGAGGAGGAGTTTGAAGTCCACTCGAAGGCAGATAAGAAAGCAACTTGCGAATCTGCAGCAAGCAGTCCTCGTCGTTGGAACCGACAACATCGGCAACTCCGGAGACTTCGGCATGGATTTTCGTACCGCCGAGCTCTTCCATGGATACTTCTTCGCCGGTGACTTCTTTGATGACGGAGGGGCCCGTGATGAACATCTGGCTCGTACCCTTCACCATAATGATGAAATCCGTCAACGCGGGTGAGTACGCCGCAACGCCGATGCACGGGCCCATGATTGCGGAGATCTGAGGAACGGCCCCCGATGTGATCGAGTTCTGATAAAAAATTTTCCCAATCGCTCGCGTCACATCCAGACCTTCCTGAATGCGCGCGCCGGCGGAATCGTAAAGCCCGATAACCGGAACACCGACTTTCCGAGCCGTCTCGATACAATACGCGATCTTTTCGGCATGTGCGGCCCCGACAGTCCCTGCAATGACAGTGAAGTCCTGCGCGAAAACGTATACCGTCCGGCCATCGATTTTTCCGTATCCGGTGATGACGCCATCGGTTGGCCGTTTGCGCTCGGCCATTCCAAAATTCGAGGCAGGCGTTTCCGCCAGCATGAATTCTTCGACGAATGTTCCCGGATCCAAAAGCTTATCAATACGCTCCCGCGCGGTGAGCTTCCCTTCCGCATGCTGTTTGGCGATCGCCTTCTCTTCACCGCGCAGGGTTTTTTCCCGAAGCGTGTGAAGCTTTTTAGTGATGTCGCCTCTCGTGTTTGGCATCGCCGCAGTTTACGCCTCTTCGCATATGGACCTCTACCGTCCGTCTCGAAAATAGAATCAGCTTTTCCGAAAACCGACTCAAAGGGATTGTTATGATATCCATGCCAATGTCTTGGATTCGTCAGCTCGAGCAGTTTGTCCCGCCAAGATCGTTAACCAAAGGACGCAATTATTTTCGTTCCGGCGCCGTCGAGATCTCCAAGGCTTCGGCCGATCGCGTAGAAGCCACAGTCAATGGAGGCGGACGGTACTGGGTCGTGCTTGATCTCAATGTTGATCTGCAAGCCGTCGTGGCTTCCTGCACATGCCCGCATTACGACGACGGCAATCTCTGCAAACACATATGGGCAAGCCTCGAAGCTGCGCAAGCCGGAGGGCACTTGAGTCAGATGGCGGAAATGGATCACGCTATGATCCTAACGGAGACTGAATATTCGGAAGATGATGACGAATTCGGCCCACTTGAGGGGTTCGACGAAGATGATGATTTTGGATACCGGCGGCATCGGGACGACTACTCACCCTCATCGAGGCCTTCGAGACCACCGCAAATAGCTGCTTGGAAACAGCATCTCACAAGCGTGCGAGCGACCATCATGCCGCCCACTGGTCCAACAGCGGGCGGAAAGCGGCACATTATCTACCTGGTTGATGTTTCCCAGTCGCTGTCCACCGGAGGACTGGTGGTCCAGGCCGCTGTCCAGCGGTTGAAAAAGAACGGGGAGTGGGGCAAACCTGCTTTTCAGGAGACTTGGATCCGGCAAGTGTCCCAACTGGACATCGCGGATCAACGAATGCTTGCGCTTCTCTCGGGATCAGGAGAAGTGTACAGCTATTATCCCTCTTACTCCTCACGCGAACCGGATTCCGTTCGATCACGGCATCGCTTATATCCCGGTGCTCAAGATCTGCTGGTATCCATGATGTGCGAAACGGGACGATTTTTCTTAAAGCCCTCCGAGCCGCCGGAGGCGCTGTTGCCAGTCCAGTGGGACGGTGCATCGCCATGGTGTTTCAAGGTTGAAGTCCAGCGAGATGATGCTGCCGGTGAGTATGTCGTCAAAGGCGTTCTTGTACGCGACGACAGCCGGAAGCCCTTGGCCGAGCCACTTCTACTCGTTCCGGGACTGGTCTTCTGCAGAGATCATGTCGCGCGCTTCGACGCCGGCGACATGTTCCATTGGGTCAGTATGCTGCGCGGGATAGGAGAACTGAGGATACCGCTGAAGCAGCGAAATGAATTTTTAGCTGAGATCGCGCAGTTCCCGGTTTTACCATCGATGAACTTTCCCGACGAGCTCGCTATGGACCAACTCACTCTCGAAAAGCCTCCCGAATTGAAAATTCATCCAATTACGGAGTCGCGGTGGAGAACTCAGCAACGGCTGGGCTGTTCGGTGATCTTCGACTATGGCTGCATCAAAGTGCCCCAAGCGCATGCAGCGGCTGCGGTGCGCGATCCTGCCCGTGACCGGTACCTCAAGCGAGATGTGGAGGCTGAAATGGCCGCCTTGAGCCGCTTGCCCGAACTGGGTTTTCAGCGGGTGACGTGGGAGGAGCACCAATGGGAGCTACCGCCCTCCCGCCTGCCGGTTGCCGTGCGGGAGCTCGTCTCGGAAGGCTGGCGCGTGGAAGCGGACGGCAAGCTGTACCGCCGGCCCGCAAAATTCGAGTTAAAAGTCGCGTCCAGTGTGGACTGGTTCGAGCTCCACGGCCGCGCCGATTTCGAAGGCCAATCCGTCGAAATGCCGCAATTGTTGAAAGCTATTGCGCGCGGCGAGCCGAGTGTGCCGCTTGGCGATGGCACGTATGGATTGCTTCCCGAGGAGTGGTTGAAGAGGTACCGGCTGGTAGCGGCCCTGGGAAAGTCCAGTGACGGACAAATAAAGTTCGAGAGGCATCAGGCAGGGCTGCTCGATGCGCTCCTGGCCGAACAGAAGCGCGAAGCGCGAGCCCGTGAGGGCGAAGCCTCAATAGACGTAACCTTTGATGACGGCTTCATCCGCGTCCGCCAGGAACTGGAGGTCTTTGCCGGCATTCGAGCCGCGGAACCAGCCGCCACCTTTCAGGGACAATTACGGGGATACCAGCGGGACGGTTTGGGCTGGTTTCAATTTCTGCGCCGGTTCGGTTTCGGGGGCTGTCTGGCCGACGACATGGGCCTCGGCAAGACCGTGCAAGTGCTCGCGCTTCTCGATTCGCTTGATGCCACCGATAGGCCGCGTCCCTGCCTGATCGTCGTTCCCCGCTCGCTGATCTTCAATTGGAAACAGGAGGCCGCACGCTTCACTCCGCGCCTGAGGATTCTCGACCATACAGGCAGCGAACGCAGCGACCGGTGGAGTGATATTCAAAACTACGACATCATCCTCACGACGTATGGAACGTTGCGCCGTGACGCTCCGCGGCTCAAGGATATTTGCTTCGATACCGTCATTCTCGATGAAGCTCAGGCCATTAAAAACGCAACGACCGAAAGCGCCAAAGCCGTACGTCTGCTGAAAGCCAATTACCGTCTCGCGTTGACCGGCACACCCGTAGAAAACCGTTTGGGCGATCTGTGGAGCCTTTTCGAATTTCTTAATCCCGGTTTGCTCGGAACAGCATCTGTCTTTCGCACTCAGGTCGCACCCAAGAACGGAGGTGCGGAGAAATCCGATAGCAATGCGATGGACGATTCGCTGCGGATCCTCTCCAAGGCGTTGCGGCCATTTCTCTTGCGGCGAACAAAAGAACAGGTAGCCCGGGAGCTGCCGCCCAAAACCGAACAAACCATCTACTGCGAACTCGAATCAGAGCAGCGCCGCCTTTACGATGAACTCCGCGAGCATTATCGCCAGGCACTGCTCGGTCGGATCGAGCGAGTCGGAATCGAGAAATCACGAATGCAAATCCTCGAAGCTTTATTGCGCTTAAGGCAGGCCGCCTGTCATCCCGGCTTGATCGACAAGGAACGCGCAACCCAGTCGAGCGCAAAGCTGGATTCGTTAGTGCCTCAACTTATCGAGTTGATCGAAGAGGGCCATAAGGCGCTCGTTTTTTCTCAGTTCACAAGTTTTCTCGGTATCTTGGGGCGGCGGCTGGATAAAGAACAACTCGTCTATGAATACCTCGATGGGCAAACGCGTGACCGTGAAGATCGTGTCCGCAGATTTCAGCAGGACGATCATTGCCGCCTCTTTCTGATCAGTCTCAAGGCCGGCGGCTTGGGTCTGAACCTGACCGCCGCAGAATACGTCTTCCTGCTGGATCCCTGGTGGAATCCCGCAGTTGAGGCGCAAGCCATCGACCGCAGTCACCGCATCGGGCAAACACGCAATGTATTCGCATACCGGCTCATCGCCCGCGATAGCGTCGAAGAAAAAATTCTCGAACTTCAGAAAAGTAAGCGGGAGCTTGCCGACGCCATCATCACCAGCGATAACAGTGTGCTGGCAAGCCTGAGCCGCGAGAATCTCGAGTTGCTGTTGTCGTGATGGAGATGGGCTGAGATGGCACGAAAAGGTTGGGCTTATTAGCGCGGCATCAGCCAAGCCCGCAGCCTTGGCCATTGGCTGCGCGAGGGCAAGAAGAAGGTCTTCCGCTGCATCCTTCGCGCATGGCGGGGCGAACAATGCGCTGGCTGGTCGGCGATGAGAGCGGACCAGCCGGCGAGAAAATAGTGTCAGAAGGTGAGCTTCAGGGCCAATTGTATCTGCCGCGCCGTCGTCACCGTTTCCGTAATCTGACCCGCAGTGGCGTTGCGACTCGTAGGCGACGAAAAAATACTCGTGTTGGGCTGGCCGAAGTTGGGATGATTGGTGATGTTGAAAAATTCTGCCCGGAATTGGATCTGCTTTCCTTCCGCGACTCGGAATCCCTTGAAGAGCGAAAAGTCCAGGTTGAACAGGCCCGGTCCAATGATAGTCTGTGGCGCGGCGTTGCCGTAGCGTCCCGGCGCCGGCGCAATCCACTGCATAGGGTCAAAATATTTGTCTGGTCCGCCCAGGACGGGGTTGTTGTTGCCACCCGGTTTCAAGTCGGGCCGTTCGGTGATGTTGCCGCTGGCCTGGATGCCACCGCTGCGCGAATTATTGTAGCTGATGGTAGGGGTCGCCGGCAGTCCCGAGCGTCTCCGCAGAATCGTATTGAAGGACCATCCGCCCGCCAGAGCGTCGCCAATCTTTCCGATATTTGCTCCAAACTTCTTGCCGTTCCCCACCGGAAGCTCATAGGTAGTCGAAGCGATGAAGTTGTGCTTGACGTTAATCGTCGAGAGGCTCTTCTCAGCTCGGCGATCGTACCAGTTCTGCGGCGAACCCTGAGGCCCCTCCTGGCCCTCGCCGCCGGCATATCCTACGTCTCCCAGATTCTTTCCCCACGTGTAGGACAGGTTGTACTGCAGGCCGTTACGGTATTTCTGCTCGAGCTCCATCTGGATCGCGTGGTACCAGGAATGGCCGTAGAAGGTCTCCATGCGGTAAGCCTGGAAGTTGGGATTCCATCGTCGTCCAAAACCGGGTTCTCCGGCCGCAGGCGTGTACCAGCGGTCGTAACCCACCGTGGGATCGAAGGTCTTAATGGGAATGAACTGGTTGGGATTGGCGCTGGTCGTAAGGTGCTTGCCGTTGCTTCCGATGTACGTGGCCGTGACGACGACCGAACTGGCGAGCTGGCGTTGCACGGCGAAGTTCCATTGCTCGGTATAGGGCGTTACGGCGTTCGGTTCTACAAAAACGTAGGAACCCACATTGAGGCTGCGCGGATCGGTGAGTAACGCTCCCAGCGGATAGGGGAACGGAATTGCCCCGGTCGTGGCATTCTGGAAATAGACGGTTGCGATAGGAGGTACGTAGTAGTACAGCGCGTAGAGATACTCTCCAATCGGTTCCTTGAAAATGCCGTAGGCTGCGCGGATCACCGTTTTCTGGTTGCCGAAGGGAGTCCAGGCCAAGCCGATGCGCGGCGAGAATAGTTTCAAAGGATCCTTTATGGTGATCCAGGGATAGCCGACTTTGCTGGTGGTGGTATCGCAACACGGATGCAGGATCGTGGCGACGCGCCCGTTTACTTCCTTGGGGTCTTTGATCCGCTCCAGGCGCACCCCGAGATTGACGGTCAAACTCGGCATCGCGCGGAAGTCATCCTGCAAATAGGTCGCCCAGTATGTCTGCCGCCAGCCCTTCTCTTCATCCCACGTTCCAGGAATCCCCAAGCTGGTGGTGCTTTGGACGGCGCCGGAGCGGTAAAAACCGGCGAAGTTGGTAAAGCTCATCACGCCGCCGGCCCAGATGTTTTGCGCCACATTGCCGCGGTAGCGTTTCAGATTGCCGCCTACAGTAATCGAGTGGCGGCCGCGATTGAAGATCACATTGTCTGAGAAATCGAAGGTATTGTCGATAAAGCGGTCCGGCTCTTGAAAGCCGCTCCCGATCTTGCCGGCGACGCTCACGCCTCCGCCAATGCTGAAGTCCATCAGTGGGCTGCCGGGGA
>Ga0209157_1001362_pt1 | contig 20400 bp, 18 predicted proteins | sample GraSoiAngelo_135_FD_185892 | JGI IMG/M metagenome (GOLD analysis project Ga0209157, IMG submission 185892) | Grasslands soil microbial communities from the Angelo Coastal Reserve, California, USA - 14_0929_05_40cm (SPAdes) (version 2) | ecosystem: Environmental > Terrestrial > Soil > Grasslands ...
CGCCACCTGGGTCGACGCTCCGACTGGGTCCAGCGTGATCAGTGCGTGCAGCTGATCGGCGGTGAACGCGGTCGCGTGAGCGGATTCCAGATAGATCTGCAGGACCGCGAACGAACCGACGATTCCCACCGCACCGATCGCGGCTTCCGCTGACCTGAACAGCAAGGCCGTCATCGCCAGGTTGCCGTCCGCAGGCTTCACGGTCACGTAGAGCCCAATCGCCAGCAGGATCGTCGACAGGCTGCCGAGGAGCGCGAGGCTGAGGCCCAGCCGGTAGAGGCTTTCCGACCCGGCCACGTTCGCTGCCTTCTGGGCGAAGCTGCCGCCGCCTGCGATGCTCGACGTGAGCACGAGGCCCGCGATGTCGAACGCGAGGACGAGCAGGTAGAAGAGCCCGGCCGCTCGCGCATACCTCTGCTGGGTGCTCAAGGCGACATCAGCGCCGTCAGCTCAGCCGGAACGGCGGGTACTCGTCCGTCACCAGCGAGAACGCGTAGCCATTCACCCGGTTGCTCCACCGCAGCACGCCGACCACGTAGTCGAACAGGCTGCGCGGATAGGTGCCGGTGAAGAGGATCGCGAACCACGCCAGGATCACCGCGAGCATGGCGCCGATGCCGAGAAACAGCAGCACGAAGTAGTGCGGGATGGCGAGGATCCATTTGATGAGCGGCAGCCACCGGTTCATCTGGCGCGCGTCCGGGTACGGGAAGTCGAGGTGCACCGACTGCTCGTCGTCAGTCGAGGGGTAGCGGTCGTCGAGCAGCGCGAGGTAAGCGGTGACGCGGTTCGAGAAGCGCAGGAGGTTCAGGTTCCAGTCGAACCACCAGCGCGGGTACTTCTGCCGGAACACGAGCATCAGCACCAGCGGCACGAAAACCGCGGCGCCACCGATCACCAGCGTGTTCGTGGTGTTGTGGCCGCCGTCGCGAAACGACTCGCCCGACAGCATTGTCAGGACGACGACGATCGGAATCGCCGCCAGCAGGCGGAAGGCTGTGCTCAGCCGGTCGAGCGGCCGGCTCGGAAAATCGACGTCGAACTGCACCGGGTAATTGCTGACCATGTGTTGTCACACTCCTGTCTGAACTGACTTGAGGCTGATCACCTCGTGGCCCCGGAGGGCCTCGAGGAACGGCTGGAAGCTGCCGTACACAGTGCAGCGCAACACCCGACCATCGACCTCGACGCCGCTGACACCGACGGCGCGTTCGACCTGGTGCGCCGGCGGGGCGCCGACGAAGGTGACCTCGACCCGCTGCACGGGAAGCTCTTCTGCCATCTGGCTCGAGCCTAGGGAGCGCGCTCGGGGCGGAAATCCGTGGAATCACCGATTCTGTGCGCACGTAGTACCTTCGGCCGCATCCATGGCCAGGCCAGTCCGCCGTCGAGGCAACCTCCCGGCTGAAGCCACCAGCTTCGTCGGCCGCAGGCGCGAGCTTGCGGAGCTGCGCAGAAAGCTCGCCAACGCCCGGATCGTCAGCCTGGTCGGCCCAGGCGGCGTGGGCAAGACTCGCCTCGCGCTGCGTGCGGCCACCGACCTGAGCAGGGCCTTTCCCGCCGGAGCCTGGCTCGTCGAGCTGGCGGACGTGCGCGATCCGGGGCTCGTCGCCAACGCGGTGCTCGCGGGGCTCGACCTGCGCGACCAGGCGGCGACCGAGCCCGTGGCGCTCCTCCTCGGCTACCTCGAGAGCAAAGAGCTGCTGCTGGTATTGGACAACTGCGAGCACCTCCTCGAGGCTGTCGCCCACCTCGTGGGCGAGATCACCCGGGCGGCTCCGGGGGTGCGGATCCTGGCCACCAGCCGCGAGCCGCTGTCGGCGCCGGGCGAGCACGTCCTTCCTGTGCCACCCCTGGAGCTGCCTCCCGCGCATGTGACGGAGCCGCTGAGCCGGCTGCGCGAGAACGAGGCCGTGGCCCTCTTCCTCGAGCGCGCCGAGGCCGCGACGGGCGCGTTCGAGCTTTCGGCCGCCAACCAGTCCGCGGTCGTCGATCTCTGCCGCCGCCTCGACGGCCTACCCCTAGCCATCGAGCTGGCGGCTGTGCGAACACGAGTCCTCGGCCTGGAGCAGATCCTCGAGCGGCTGAGCGACCGTTTCGCCCTACTCACCGGCGGAGTTCGTGCGGCGCTGCCTCGCCACCAGACGCTCGAGACCGCGATCGACTGGAGCCACGACCTCCTGACGGAGACGGAACGCACGCTGCTCCGGCGCCTTTGCGTATTCACCGGCCGCTTCACGCTCGAAGACGTCGAGGCGGTCTGCGTACCCCACGCCCTTGGCCCTCTCGGCTCTCTGGTCGAGAAGTCGCTGGTCGTGCGAGAGGACTTTCGCGGACTGGCGTGCTACCGGCTGCACGAGACGATGCGCGAATACGCCGCTGGCAAGCTGCGCGACTCGAGCGAGGACGAGGCCGTCGAGCGCAGATGCACCGCTTACTACGTGGCACGCTGCCAGGCGACGGCGCTCCAGGCCCGCTTCCAGCTCCCGACGTGGCTGGCGTGGATGGACCTCGAGATCGACAACATCCGCTCGGTCCTGCGGCGTTGCCTCGTCCGCTCCGACTCCGTGGCCGGCATTCAGCTGGCGACCTCGCTGTCGTGGTTCTGGATCACGCGCGCGACCACCGAGGGCGTGCGCTGGCTCGACGAGCTGCTCGCGTCGGGGCCCGGTAATCCCGCCACGCTTGGCTGGTCGTACTTCATCCGCGGATTCCTGGCCGTGCTGCAGGGCGACTGGTCGACGGCCAGGCCGGCGCTCGAGCGCGCGATGGCCGCTTCGCGTGAGGCGGGACAGATGGTCCAGCTGGCCAACTCGCTCGCCATGGCATCGATCGCCGCCAACATGGCCGGCGACCGGGGACCGGCGCTCCGCCTCCTCGACGAGGCCGGCGCCCTGGCGGAGGAGCTCGACGACGTCGCGACCAGGGTCGGGGTCCTGCAGGCGCGGTCGCTGAATGCTCTGTTCGAGGGCGATTTCGAAACGCTCAAGCTGGTCGCGTCCGAGGGCGCCCGCGAGAGCCGCGAGGCCGGCGACCTGTACGCGCTGCACATGATGAACCTCAACCTGGGCGGCGCTGCGCTGTTCATGGGCGATGTCGAAGAGTCGAAGGCGCGGTACTCCGAAGCCCTGCGCATCGCCTATCAGATCGACGACCGGATCGGACAGTTCTACCTTCTCGCGGCGCTCGCCTACCACGCCACACTCGACGGCCGCGCGAAGACGGCCGCGCAGCTGCTCGGCGCCTCGCAGACCATCCGGGTCGGCGCCGGGGCGGCCGTCATGCCGGTGATGAGCCCGGTCCTCACCCAGGCGGAGGATTCGGCGGTTGCGGCGCTCGGCAGGTCGCGTTTCGACATCGAGTTCGCGGCGGGCACGCGTCTCAGCCGCGACCGCGCCGTGGCCCTGGCCCTCGGCCAAGCCGAACATGTAGCCCCGCCCGCGCAGGCCGGCCCGGACGACGGATTGCTGGGGAAACGCGAGGCGGACGTCGCGCGCCTGGTGGCCGAGGGCCTGAGCAACAAGCAGATCGGAGCCCGCCTTTTCATCTCCGAGCGCACCGTCGACAGCCACGTCCGCAGCATCCTGAACAAGCTGGGGTTCAACTCCCGAGCGCAGATCGCGGGTTGGGTCGCGGCGGCGAGCCGATGACGCGCACGAGGACACGGCGCCTGCACTAGTAGGAGGGGCACACTTCTTTGCTGCCCCTCACCCCGGCCCTCTCCCCCGAGGGGGAGAGGGAGTCTCCTTCCTACGTCGCGCGGCGGCCGGCCAGGTCCCGACCCGAGGTCGAAGGCGCGGAGCTCACCACGTGCGTCACCGCGCGTCCCCCGGGAAAGCGGCGCTTGACCCGGCTGACGACGTCCATCCTCAGCCAGCGCGATGCCCCTGGAGGAAGGGTGGAGATGATGATCCCCGCGTAGCGCCGGCGGCGGAGCTCGTCCTCGACCGCGAGCACGGGGTCTTCGTCGCCGACCCGCCCGTCCACGACCTGGCAGCCGGCCGCCCGGAGGGACGCCAGTCCGGCTTCCAGGCGCGAGCGCGCGACCGCTTTCGTCTCGACCTCGTCCCACGTCAAGCCTCGCACTACACGAGTCGCGGGCACGACGAGCGTGAACTCGGCGGCGGCGTCGCTCGCCTGCAGCTCGAGCACGGCCTTGCGCAGCTCTTCGCTTTCAATAGTCTGGTTGGCGACGAGCATGTATCGCGTCATTGAGATCGGTACACCGCGGGCCGAAGCGCGGTTCCCGTGGTGACCGTCGACGACGTCCGCGCGGTGGTTCGCGACCTGCCTCGCAGCTACGAGGTGAGGGTCGGCGGCCGGGTCAAGTTCCGGGTGGGGCGGATCGTATACATCTCTTTCTCGCGCGACGAGACCGTGATGGGCTTCGCCTTCCCGAAGGAAGAGCGCGAGTGGCTCATCGGCGGCTCGCCAACCAAATTCATGCACCCGAGCCGGTCAGACATGCGCTACCACTGGGTGCTCGCGCGGCTGTCGGAGCTGGACCCCGGCGAGATGCGGGAGCTGGTGATCGACGCATGGAGGATGGTCGTCCCGAAGCGAGTGGCTGCCGCCCATGTCGAACTTTAGCCAGCGCGCAACCAAGAATCGCAAACCTTAACGAAGCCTCGCTAAAACGTCTTAAGCACAACGCCCTGTTTGACGCTAGACTTTGAATCTCCCGTGCGAAACGGCGGTTCCGGTACCGCCTTCCCCGGGAGCCAAGATGGGAGGGAGCACTTGGCGCTTGGAATTTCACATCATACCGACGTGGGGTCGGGCGAAACTGGCGCGTCCGTGGGTCTCGCCAGGCAGCAGGAGCTGCAGCGGCACGTCGCCCGCGAGCTACACGACCAGGTCGCCCAGCCGCTGATCGCCCTGCTGCTCGAGATCCGCGAGGCGAAGGCGGCGAGCGACAGACCGGAGAGGCGTGCAGCGGACTTCGCTCAGCTCGAAGAATCGGCGCGGAAGATCCTTCGCCAGGTTCGCGAGATGATGGTCGATCTCCGGGACAAAGGCGACCTCAGGTTCAACCTGCCTCGCGCTCTGAAAGACGAGGTTCCGGTGCCCGCCGGCGGCACGATGTCGCTGCACGTCACGTCGCGCTGGCCCGAGGAGCTCAACGGGTGGGCGGCCTTCAACCTGCTGCGCATCGTCCAGCAGGCCGCGGCGAACGCATGGCGCCATGGCCATGCGAAAAAGATCGATGTGGTCCTGGACGTGGGCCCGTCGACCGAGGCGGTGGTCGTCATCATCGACGACGGCATCGGCATCGAGGACGCTCCCCGCGGCTTTGGCATGGCCGGGATGGAGGAGCGGGCCGCCATCCTCGGAGGCACCCTGACTGCCACGCAGCTCAAGGTCGGAGGAACGAGGGTCGAAGTCCGTTTTCCGGCGGGCCTGCTGGCATGACGCCGGTTCTCGATCCGGTCCGTGTCGTGGTTGCCGACGACCAAACGCTCTTCCGGACGATGCTGGCGCGCATGCTCGCCTCCGACCCTAGAGTCCGGGTCGTGGGTCAGGCGCGCGACGGGCGCGAGGCGATCGAGCAGGCCAGGGCGGAAAGGCCGAACGTCGTGCTCATGGACCTGCAGATGCCACTGCTCAACGGAGTCGAGGCGACCCGGTTCCTCGCGCGTGAGGCGCCGGAGATCAAGGTCCTGGCCTTGAGCGCATACGCCGACGAGGACACGATCAGCCAGGCACTGACCAATGGAGCCGTGGCCTTCATACAAAAGGACGTGACCTTCGAGGACATGCTGGAGCGAGTCCTCGAAGCGGGGCCGAAGAGCCCCGGTCAGCGCCGGCCCCGGGCCCCGCTGACCGAGCGCGAGGGGCACGTGCTCGGGCACGTGGCCGCCGGTCTTTCCAACAAGCAGATCGCCAAGCGCCTCGGGCTGAGCGAGAAGACGGTGCGCAACCATCTGAGCCGGGCGTTCAACAAGCTGGGCGCCACCAACCGCACCGAGGCAGTGATGACCGCAATGCGCAGGGGCCTCGTCACCGCCTGAATCGCGGAGTAGAAGGAAGGGGACCGCCTCCGGCAAGGCGGACCCCCCTTCCCGCCGGCATGCCCGAAGCATGCTCGGCTGATGGCGCCTGTGCAACGATCCGTGCCGGAACAGACCGCCGATTCCCGACCCTAACGCCCAGCCGCCCCGGGCTCAATGGGACTTTCGTCCCCATAGGGACATATGTCCTCTTGTTGAGGGGCGCTGCCTTGGCTAACTTTGGTGCAAACCCCGCAGCAAGGGTGGGAGGTGATCGCACGCCGGCAAGTGCAGTCGCTGCCGCGTTCCATTCGGCGTCCGCGCGCAATTTCCGCGCTTGGTTGCGCGCGCCTGACCGATGATCCACGCGGCCGCGCAGGGGCTCAAGACCGAGATCGCGTTCGCCGGCTTCTGGCGGCGCTTTCTTGCGTACCTGATCGACGCCACGGTCCTGTTCGGGATCTACGCATCTATCAATATCACCGTCCGCGTCCTCGCCCCGGACAACGTCGACGCCATGACTAACGTCGGCGCATTTTGCGCCGCGGTCGGCTGGGCCTACTACGCGCTGATGGAGAGCTCGCCCGCGAGAGGCACACTCGGCAAGCTGGCGCTCAACCTCTACGTCGGGGACCTCCACGGCGACCCCATCACCTTCCGCAGGGCCGTCTGGCGCAACCTGCTGAAGACCCTGTCCACGCTGCTCCTCGGCACCGGCTGGATCATGGCCGCCTTCACGCCGCGCAAGCAGGCGCTCCACGACCTGCTCGCGGGAACGCTCGTGCTCAGAAGGGTCAACTACCTGGTCGTCGGTCCGGAAGCGCCGACTGAGCCAGGCGATCACTGGGATGGAACTCGATGGGTGGCTTCCGTGCCCCCATCACTGGAGAGGACATAAGAGATGGCATCGATCGCGCAACCCCGACCCGCCGCTCCGGCGAAGGCTCGCAACCCGCAGTTCCGCACACCGGTCTTCGTCGCCGGGGTGGCGATCGCGCTGCTGGCCTTCCTCATCATGTTCGCCTTCGGGCTCGTCTTCGCCAACCGGTCCGGCGGCGGCCAGGTCCGGGTCGTCGTCGCCGGCGAGCCGATCGCGGCGCGCGACCCGATCGACCCGGGCGCCCTGACGACGATCAGCGTGCCCGCCAGCGCGGCCCAGCCTCGTTACTTCTCCCAGACTTCCCAGCTTGCCGGCAGCTACGCCCTGGTCGACATCGCCAAGGGACAGTCCATCACGGCAAACCTGGTCGCGAGCAACCCGGATCTCATACCCGCCGGCACCCCGTCGTACCTGCCGATCGAGAAGGGCTTCGTCGCCATGACGCTGCCCACGGGCGAGCAGCAGGGCGTCGCCGGCTACATCGCGCCGGGCGACTACATCGACGTCATCGCCACGGTCAACTCCACGCTCCTCAGTCCGGGCGCGCTCCCGCGCCAGCTGACACGGACGGTGTTCTCCAGCCTCCACGTGCTCCGCGTCGGGCCGCAGAGCGGCGTGCCTCGGCAGGGCCAGGTCCAGGGGGTCTCGAGCAGCATCACCGTCGTCATGTCGCAGTGCGACGCGCAGTACATGGAGTGGCTTCTCGTCAACGCGACGTTGAAGTACACCCTGCTCTCCTACAAGGACTACTCACCCAGCCAGCCGGCGGCGGACGCGACCTGTAATCCGACGGCGCTGCCGCAGGATGTGGTCGGGCCCAAGCTCGTCGAGAAGCGATGGGGGTTCTTGAACGGATGAGGCCAGATACGCCGGCCGACTGGGATCGGCCATCTCCGGGACGGCCGGTGCTCGCCGAGCGCCGGCCCCAGGAGAGTCCCAAGCGCGCCGAGCGCGCCATGCCGGCGTTCCACGACATGCTGTCCCGGCTGGCGACGCTGGAGCGCGCGCCGGTCTTCTTCAGCGTCCAGGAGGCAACGCTTCGGGCGCTCGCGAGGCGGCTGCGGCGCATAAAGGTGGCGGCCGGCGAGATGATCCTCTTCCAGGGCGAGCCGGGCGACACGATCTTCTTCATCGAGCGCGGCCGCTGCCGGCTCGTGGTCGAGAAACCGCCGACCGTGGTGACCGTGGCGCTGCTCGCGGACGGCGACTTCTTTGGCGAGGCTGCCTGTCTCCTGAACCGGCCGCAGCAGGCGTCGGTCTACGCGCAGACCGATTGCTACCTGCTCGCGCTCGACAGGCAGAGCCTGCACGGCGCGATGGCCAGCCGCGAGCGCGACGCCCTCGAAGAGCTGCGCAAGCTCGCCGACCAGCGCCAGCGCTCGTTTACCGATACGACCGTCCAGGCCACCTGGGGCATGCTCCTGAAGGAGGCGACGGTCGTCGGCGTGTACTCGCCGAAGGGGGGTTCGGGGGGCACGTCCATCTCGCTCAACCTCGTCGGCTCCCTCTCCCGGCGGTATCCGGGAGAGGTGCTGCTCCTCGACCTGGACTTCCCTTACTCTCACTCGGCGCTTCTCGCCGGCCTGATACCGACCAGCTGCCTCGCCCGCATGTCCGCCGTGCCGCAGGAGTCGTTCGAAGAGGTGCTGCTCAGCGGAGTGCTCTACCACGCCGGCGGGCCGATGATCCTGCCCGGAGCCCTGCGGCCCGAAGAGGCGGACGAGGTCACGCCCGAGCTCATCACGAGGGCGATCGCGGTGCTCCGCAAGAGCTTCCGCTACATCGTCGTCGACCTGGGCGTCACCATCACCGACTCGACCCTGGCGCTTTTCGACCTGACGCAGCACATCCTGGTCGTGACCACGCCGGAGATGTCGGCAGTCAAGAGCGCCGCCGACGCGATCGACATCCTGATCCAGCTCGGCACGCCGCCCGACCGCCTGGCGGTGGTGCTCAACAACCGGTCCCTCAAGCCGCCCGTGACAAAGGCGGCGGTCGAGCGAAGCCTGAAGCGCCCGGTCGACCTCGAGGTTGGCTTCGATGGCACCCGGCCCGAGCAGGCAGCCCTCGAGGGGGTCATCCTCGCGCTCACGAACTCGCGAAGCGAGCTCGCCAAGGGCGCCGAGGCGCTGGCCTTGCTCCTTGAGTCGAAGCACGGTCGCGGTAAGGAGGCCGGGCCTTCGTCGGTGGAGGTCGCCGAGCCCGTCTGATGCGGATCGCGACACCGGCACGAGTCGTCCGCGACGCCCAAACCGGGGTGCGCCGCTCAGCGCTGCGCCGCGATCTCCACGCCGTGGTGTCGGGTAAGTCGGGAGCGGTTGCGCTCGACCTCGACAACACTCACCTCGACGTGGCGTCCGTCATCGAGGAGTTCACGTTCCGCAAGTCGATGCAGAGCGCACCGGTCCAGCGTCTCGTCGTCGCCCTCAAGAAGAACGGCGCTGCCGACGGCGTGGTCGAACGGCTTGCCGCCAAGAGCCCCCAGCAACGGGTGCAGAGCGCCCGCATCGTCGGCGCCCTGCGCATGTACGAGGCGGTGCCTTGGGTCGCGCAGCTGCTGGACTCCCGCGACCGATCCGTATCGGACGCGGCGGCTCGAGCGCTCGGCAGGATCGGAGGCACCGGGTCCGCGCGGGCGTTGATCAAGGCGATCAGCAGGAAAGGCTTGAACCGGAGGCTGGTGGCCGAGCTCGCGAGGGCCGCGCCCGATCTCCTGGTCGAGAGCGCTCTGGCCGAGCCCCAGCCTCAATCCGTGCGTCCGGCGCTGGCGATCGCCGCCGGCCTTCGGCGCCGGCGCGCCGCGGTCGGCCCCCTCATCGCCCTGCTCGAGAACGGCAGCCGCCGCGAGCGAGTGATCAGCTGCAGGGCCCTGGGTTGGATCGGAGCCCGCAACGCGGTCCCGATCATCGCCGCGGCGCTTCAGGATCGGGACTGGAAGATCAGGATGTCGGCCGTCAAGGCCCTGGGAGCTCTACGCGCCCGGACCGTGAAAGATGACCTCAGGTACCTGCAGATCGACCGAAACGCCCGGGTTCGCAAGGCGGCGAACATGGCGCTTGCGCGCCTGAATAGAGGTAACGCGCATGGCGCTTAAGGACAGGCTCGACGCCCGCCGGAGGCCGCAGGGCGACGAGGGGACGCTGAAGGCGGCGACCCTCAGCGTCATCGACGGCGCGCAACCGACCGCCAAAGTCAGCCCGGAGGACCGGCCGGCCGACGACGCGGGCCAGAAGTCCAAGCGCCTTCCCACCACCGTGTCGACGGCGAAGGCGGCCATCTTCGCCCTGCTGGTGGAGAGACACGCCGACGAGATCGACATCACCGACCGCGAAGGCGTCCGGTCGCGGATCGCGAGCCTCGCCGAAGAGCATGTGAAGGAGGCCGGGATCTTGCTGAACCGGCTCGACTACGGTCACCTGCTAGAGGCCTTGCTGGACGAGGTCCTCGGCCTCGGCCCGCTGCAGGTCCTGCTCGACGACCCGAAGACGACCGAGATCATGGTCAACAACCCCCACCAGATCTATGTCGAGCGCGCCGGCCGCGTGAGCCTCAGCCCTGTCGTCTTCGAGAGCGCCGCCCAGATGCGCCAGGTCATCGACCGGATCGTCAGCAGCGTCGGCAGGCGCGTGGACGAGAGCTCGCCGATGGTCGACGCAAGGCTCCGCGACGGCTCGCGAGTGAACGTCGTCCTGCCGCCGCTGGCCATCGACGGGCCCTGCCTGACCATCCGCAAGTTCTCCCGCGACAAGCTGCGGCCCGAAGACCTGCTTGGGATCGGCAGCGCCAGCCCCGAGATGATTCAGTTTCTGAGCGCGGCCGTCCGGAGCAAGCTCAGCATCCTCGTCTCGGGAGGCACCTCGTCCGGAAAGACGACGTTGCTCAACATCCTCTCCGGGTTCATCCCGGCGGACGAGCGGATCGTGACCATCGAGGACTCGGCCGAGCTGCAGCTTCGCCAGCAGCACGTCATCAGGCTCGAGTCGCGGCCACCCAACGTCGAGGGCCTGGGCGTGGTCGAGATCCGCGACCTCGTGCGCAACGCGCTGCGCATGCGGCCCGACCGGATCATCGTCGGCGAGTGTCGCGGCGGCGAGGCCCTCGACATGCTGCAGGCGATGAACACCGGTCACGAGGGCTCGATGAGCACCGTCCACGCCAACAGCCCGATGGACGCCTTCGGCCGCCTCGAGACCATGGTCTTGATGGGGGCCGCGGACCTGCCGGCCCGCGCCATCCAGAAGCAGATCGCGTCGGCGATCGACGTCGTGGTCCAGGTGGAACGCGTTCGTGGTGGGGCGCGGAAGATCGTCAGCATCGCGGAGGTCACCGGCCTCGAGGGCGGCGAGACGCAGCTGGAGGAGCTCTTCACGTTTCGCCGGACCGGCATCGACAACGATGGCAACGCCCACGGGTTGCACTCGGCGACCGGGAAGCCGTCGATCCATCTCGCGCACTTCGCCGAGCGGGGAGAGGCCCTGCCCGCTGCGATCTTCGAGGCCCGATGAACGGCGTCTTCCTGCTCTCGCTCATGGCCGCCGCCGGCGTCGTCGTGGCCGCGGTTGCCGTGGCGCTCCCGGCCGCAAGGGCCGCGGACGACGGCGTGCCGCGGTGGGAGCAGCTGGCCTCCCCGCGGACCTCGCTCCGGTCGCGCCTGAACCAACCCTTCCAAGCGCTGGCGGAGCGCTCGAACCGCCAGCACCGCCTCAACGGCGGGCTCACGCTGGCGGAGCAGCTGGCGAGGGCGGATCTGAAGTTCCGCACCTCGGAGTTTGTGATGATCCAGGTCGGTTTCCTCGCAGCCGGCGCGCTGTTCTCTTTCTGGCGCTTCGGGTTCTCGGCGCAGGTCGTGGTGGCGGGCGTGATCGCGTACCTGCTGCCCATGCGCTACGTGAAGTGGCGGCAGCGGCGTCGCCTGAAGGCCTTCAACACCCGGCTCCCCGACACCCTCAGCCTGCTGGCGAACGCGATGAAGGCAGGGCTGTCCTTGCCTCAGGCGATCGAGTCGGTCGCGAGCAACACCTCGAAGCCGATCTCCGATGAGTTCGCGCGCGTCGTCCGCGAGACCAGGCTGGGAACGCCGACCCCCGCGGCGCTGACGAACATGGTGCGCCGGGTCGGCAGCGAGGACCTGGATCTGATCGTGACCGCGATCACCATCCAGTCCAACGTCGGCGGCAACCTCGCTCGCATCCTGGACAGCATCTCCCACACGATCCGCCAGCGCGTTCAGATCAAGTCTCAGATCGGCGCGATGACGGCGCAGATGCGGGCCTCGGGATGGATCATCACCCTGCTCCCCCTGATCGTCGCCGGGATCCTCACCGTCATCACGCCGACCTACTTTCGGCCGATGTTCGACCAGCCACTCGGCCGGATGATGCTTGGGGTGGCCGGGATCTCGATCTTCATCGGCAACGTCCTCATCCGCAAGATCACCAGCTTCAGGGTGTAGACGGTGGCCTTTCTCTACGTCGCCACCCTCCTCGGCGCAGCGGCCGCGTTTGGCGTGCTGGTCATTTTCTGGAGCTTCGTGCCCAAGGCTCCGACCAACGCGGACGTGGTCGAGAGCCGGCTTCGCGTCTACGAGACCGGCATGCCCCTCACCGTCGCCGACATCGAGCTGCGGCAGCCGTTCACGGACCGCGTCGTCCGGCCCGTGGCGAGAAGGTTCGGCCGGCTCATCGAGCAGACGATGCCGGAGAAGGCGCGGTCGCAGATCAACAACTGGCTGCACGTGGCCGGCCGGCCGGGGGGCATGAGCGCCAGCGACTTCATCGCCTTGCGCTACGCGCTCGCCGTGGCCCTCTGCATCCTCGGGATCCTCGTCGGCGCCCTCACGCAGAATCGGATCATCCTGGCCGTGGCCGCCGCCCTCGGGGTGGTGATCGGCCTGTACGGGCCGATGGTCTGGCTGCGGATGCGACTCAGCTCCAGGCGGGCTGAGATCCAGGCCGACCTGCCGGACGTCATCGACGTCCTCGTCGTCTGCGTCGAGGCCGGCCTGACGTTCGAGGCGGCGCTGGAGCAGGTGGTCGAGAAGTACGACCACGCCCTTGCCGACGAGTTCGGCCGCGCCATGCAGGAGGTCCGGCTGGGCCGGCCCCGACTGGAGGCTCTGAACGACATCGGCCAGCGCACCGGGGTGGAGGAGGTCAACAACTTCGTCCAGGCGATCATCCAGTCCGAGCAGCTGGGCGCAGGTGTGGGCAAGATCCTCCGCATCCAGTCCGACGAGCTGCGGCTCAAGCGCCTGGTCACCGCGCAGGAGCGCGGCGCCCGAGCCTCGCTGAAGATGCTCATCCCGATGCTGGGCTGCATCTTTCCGACGCTCTGGATCATCCTGCTCGGCCCCGCGGCGCTGCTGGCCGTGAAGTTCCTGGGGGGCGGCTAGGCCATGAGGTGGCAGCGCGGCCAGTCGTCGGTGGAGTTCGGGGCTTCGGCGATCGTCCTCTTCCTGCTGGTGTTCGGCCTCGTCGACCTCGGCCGGGTCTTCTATTTCGACGTCGGCCTGGCCGGCGCGACCCGCGAGGCCGCCCGCCACGCGAGCTGGTTTGTCGCGCCGGCGGCGGGCAGCGGGCTGCCCGGCCTGAACCCGAGCCTGTACGACGACGACGGGTGGACACAGGACCCGTGCCCATACGAGGCCGCCGGCAACCCCACGGGCGATCCCAACCCCAACCCCGGCATCAAGCAGTCAGTCGACTGCAACCTGAACAAGTACCACCTGCCGTCGTCGATACTCCAGAACCCGGCAACGACGTGCCCGACCACCGTCGACGGCAACACGTCGTTCAACCCGCCGTACGTCGACTCGGTCTACCCCGCGACCGTCAACCAGCCATACCTATACATCTGCTACGCCCGCACGCCTGGCCTCGACCTGACGACCGCGCCGACGGACAACTCCTACAAGGGGCTGGACGTGAACGTGATCCTCGTCATGACGTACGGCTTTGCCGGCGGGTTCATGCCCAGCGTCGTCGGCAGCTCGATCCACATCGTCTCCAACGCCCACATGGCGATCGGCGGCTACTGACATGGGGATCAAGGACGGCCAGCGCTCGCAGGCCATCGTCGAGTTCGCGATCGTCGCGCCGATCCTGCTGCTCCTGATCTTCGGCGTCATCGACTTCGGAAGGGTGATCTACACCTACGCGACCATCAACCAGGCCGTGCAGGAAGGCGCGCGCACGGCCATCCGCGCATCGGCTCTACTGCCGACCAACGCCGACGTCGAGAACTCGGTCAAGCAGCACGCAGTCGACGTCGCGCTCGCGAACCCTTGTCCCAACGGCCCGATCGTCCCGAGCACCACGCCCCCCGCCAACCAGGGATGGATCTACATCACAGAGCCGGACGCGCCGTCCTCGATCGAGAACCTATCGCCCACGCTCGAGAACGCGCCCGGCGGCCAGATGTGGGCCAACGCGACAGGCTCGTGCAGCGCGACCAACCCGGCGCACGACCACGCCCCGCTGCAGATCACGATCCGCTACAACTTCGTCCCCTTCACGCCGCTGATCCAGCAGGTGACGGCAAACCACGTCGTCATCAGCGCCTCGGCGACGTACAAGACGGAGTACTGAGATGCGGGCGCAGAGAGGGCAGGCAATCGTGCTCGTCGGCCTCCTGCTCGTCGTCCTGTTCGGATTCGTCGGCCTCGCCATCGACGGTGGGCGGGCGTACCTCGAGCGCCGGCAGCTGCAGGCGGCCGTCGACGCGGCGGCGCTGGCGGCCGCCTATGACTACATGGTCAACAACAGCCTCAGCAACGCCGACTACGCCGGGCTCAACCTGTTCGCCCGCAACGAGCGGCTGGACACGCTGCCGACCTGTTCGACGTCGGGGGCCACGCTCACCTGCCCGTTCGGAGACCCGGCCGGCACCGTGCTCATCATCACCCCCACCGACCACTCGATCGCCGGGGTGACGTTCACGGCCACCGCGACCCGCCTGGTCGGGACGACGGTCATGCAGGTGCTCGGAGTCGGCCCAACCGTCGGCATCGGCGCGACCGCGACGGCGCTGGCCCGCAGGCCCGGGACCAACGGCGCCGCGGTGCAGACGCTGAGCCCCTCGTGCACCAACTCCCTGACCTTCAGCGGTAGCGGAACCGCGAACCTGGTCGGGGACGTCTGGTCGAACGGCAACGTCAGCGGGGGCGGCAGCTCCACCGGCTCGGTGACCGGAAACGTCGTCGGCGTCTGCTCCAACCCCGCACCTCCGTTCCTGCCGAACCCGTGGTCCGTGTCCGGCGCACAGGTCAACGGCTGGAACATGCCCGACCCCGGATACGCGATGCCGACCTTGAACGCTTCCAATCCGAACTGGAACTCGCCCAGCTGCGACGGGCAGTGCCCGGGCACGTACCTTGCCGACCCTCACCTGACGGGCAGCGCCGGTTGTTATTTCCTCGAAGCAGGCGTCTACAACTTCAGCCTGGGCTTCACCCAGCAGGGCGGCCTCGTCAGCAACGAGCTCCGGCCCCCCGACGAGCCGAACGTGTATGCGAACGCCACGCCGACGACAGCGACGCTGACCGCGGGCCTGACAGGCGGCAGCAAGCCGACGACCATGTCGGTGACGGCGCTTCCCGGCGCTCTCCCGAACGGCAGCTCGCTGACGGTGGGCGGTGAGGACTTCACACTGACGACCCCCGCCGCGGCGGGGACGACGACGCTGAACATCATCAAACAGACCGTGGCGGCCGACATTCCGAGTGGATCGTTCGTGTCCTTCCGGGCGTTGCCGCAGTTCTGGGACGCAGTCGCACCGTGCAGCGGCTCTTTCTCACTCTCAGCGACAGGCACCACAGACAGCCTCTCGGGCACCTGGTCCGTCTTGGTCACGTCCGTGCGCTGGGAGCCGTACACGTGCAGGGGGCAGGCGACGCCAAGCGGGTCTTGCTACATCCGCGAGAGCGCGCCGTCGATGTGCAAGACGGTCACCCTCGGCAGCAGCACCAACATCAAGGTCCAGGTCACCGCGGCGGTTCCGGGTGCGGAGTACTTGAATGTCTACCTCGCCCAGAACGACTCGTGCTCCGGCGTCGCGTACCTGACGCAGTTCCCGAACACCGTCAACTCCCAGGTGGTCATCAACAACTCGAGCTTCCCGGCCGGCTGGCCCGCTGGCGCCCCCACGCCGCCCGACAACGAGAACATGCCCATCGCGAGCGGCCTTCCTAACTCCGACCCTCCCGCGGCAACGCCGCCCCGCGGTGACCTCGCGAACGAGTACCAGTGCGTCAACCCGTCCACCGGCGCCAACACGGTTTGCGGCTCAGGCACGGTGAACCCCGGAGCGGTGATCTTCTACATCCCCTCCACCGGCTGCGTATCGATGAACGGAGGCGGTGACATCTACATCTTCAGTGGCTATCAGTACGGCCGGATCATCATGTTCGAGCCGGGTCCTGAGCAGTCGAGCTTCCCCAACACGTGCTCGAACACGGTCAACGGGCACGACTTCACCAGCTTCATCGGCATCTTCTACATCCCGGCCGCCGACATCAGGCTCAACGGCACCAGCCGCGTGCGCGCGACGATCGCCGGCGGCCTCATCGCCTGGACGGCGACGGTCCTGGGAAGCGAGAACCTGGCCATCACAGCCGACCCGTCCCTGCGGGCCTGGCCTTCAACAGTGAGGTTGACCCAATGAACGACTTCGCGCCGCAGCCCGTGAGCGACTACTCCCGTCTCGGCCCGATAGGGGAGCTCATGGCCAACCCGAGGGTGTCCGAGGTGATGGTCATGGGCACCCGCGACATCTACGTCGAGGTCGACGGCAAGATCATCCTGACCCCGCTGCACTACGCGTCCGAGGACGAGCTCATGCACGTTATCCGCTACATCGTCGAGTCGGTCGGCCGCAGCATCGACGCTTCGAGCCCGCTGGCCGACGCCCGCCTCGCCGACGGGTCCCGCGTTCACGTCGCGGTGCGACCTGTGGCCGTGGACGGCCCGCTCCTGAACATCCGCAAGTTCGTCCGCGGGCCGCTCGACATGGCCGACCTGATCCGGCTGGGGAGCTGCAGCGAGAGCGCGTTTGGATTTCTGAAGGCCTGCGTGATGGCGCGGGCCAACATCGTGGTCAGCGGGGGCACGGGCAGCGGCAAGACGACGCTGCTGAACGTGCTTTCCGGCTACCTGCCGGATGACGAGCGCATCGTGACGATCGAGGACGCGGCCGAGCTGCAGCTCCGGCAGCGCCACGTTGCGCGCCTCGAGGCGCGTCCCGCGGGACCCGAAGGAAAGGAGGTCGCCATCCGCGACCTCGTGATCACTTCCCTGCGCATGCGCCCCGACCGACTGGTCGTCGGCGAGGTGCGCGGCGCCGAGGCGCTGGACATGCTGCAGGCGATGAACACGGGCCACGACGGGTCGATGACGACGCTCCACGCCAACAAGCCGCGCGACGCGCTGGCCAGGATCGAGACCCTCGTGTTGATGGCCGGCTACGACCTTCCGCTTCGGGCGATCCGAGCCCAGATCACGAGCGCCATCAACGTCATCGTCCACCTCGAGCGCCTGCGAGACGGCAGCCGCAAGGTCGTCCAGATCAGCGAGGTGACGGGCATGGAGGAGGAAGTGATCACCATGCAGGACGTCTTCCGGTTCATCCGCAGCGGCATGGATGCGAATGGGCGTGTGATCGGCCGCTTCACCGCGGCGGGGCTGCGCCCCCGCGTGCTGGACCGCCTGGACGACCTGGGCCTGCCGATGCCGGCCGAGATCGTGCCGCTCTTCCACGAGACCGTGGAGTCGATGAGCTGATGAAGACGATGGTCGAAAGGCGAAACGAAGAGCGGCGGCGAGCCGCGGACCGTCGCGCGGGCGACCGCAGGACCGGGGTCGAGCGCCGTCAGAACGTGATCGAGGTGTCCTTCGAAAGACGCGTTGCCGGCCGCAGATACCTCGAGCGACGCGCGGAGGTTCGCCGCCGGCTCAACGAGCGCCGCCACCTCCTGACGTAGGCCGGGGACCGCGTGCGCGCCTAAATCTCCGTCATTGGGACATATGTCCCATTTACCAAGCGCTCCAGGCACTCCTACCCTCACGTCGACCCGAATCAGGGAGGGGTCTTTCTATTTCTGTCCATGGGAGGGCGACGATGCCGTGCGTATGTTCGGGTGCTGACTCGCCCGTAGCCGCGCTTGCCGTGACCGTTCCGGCGAGCGCTTTTTCTTGTCTTTGCTGTCGTTGCCGGAATGAGAGAGGAGAGGTGTGTCGATGAGCGGAAGCAGGTATCGGACTCGAAGTACAACCTGGGTAAGGCACCCGCTGAAGCGGTTGCTGCGCAAACGGCGCAACCTGGCGGCGCTGTTCGCCGTCGGCGGCGCGGGCGCAGTCGTCGCTCTCAGTACGCTGTCCGCGGGCGCGGCTCCGACGAGCTTCCTCGTCCTCGACGGCAACATCCGGAACGGAACTCCGACCAGCTCCTCCTCGTACGACTGGGGTAACAGGGGCAGCACCTACGACAACACCGCCTGCGCCAACGGCGGCATCAACGCAGGCGCGACCGTGGGCACCCTCGGGAGCGGCGGCATCTTCAACTGCGGCAAGCAGGGGACGCCCTCCGGCTCGAACACCAACCCTCTGCCGATCGCACCGAGCCTGACTCCGGCCGCGGCCGCCGATCCGACCATCGTGGCGTCGGCGTTCGTCGTCGACCCCCTCTTCAACAGCAACAACAAGAACACCGGCCTGACGTGTCCGGTGACCGGCGCGTCCACGACTGGCGGCGACCCGACCGCCGTGACGACCGGGGCGAGCAAGAACGACCTCCCGCTCAACGGCTTCGTCTACGCACCGACCAGCCTCCAGCCCAAGGACGACCTCGCCAACATTTACGCGGTCGCCCACCGGACGAGCAGCGGAGTCAACGAGGTCTTCTTCGGCGCCGAGCGCGTGATCAACAACGGCGCGAGCCATATCGACTTCGAGTTCCTGCAGTCCCAGTTGAGCCTGGTGCCCTCTGGGACGACCGGATCCGCGGCGTGTACCGGCAATTTCAGCGGCCACCGGACCGGCGGTGACTTCCTGGCGGCGGTCGACTTCGCGAACGGTGGCTCGTTCGGTAGCGCGACCATCTACGAGTGGTCGTGTGGCGGCACCGTCGCGACCATCAGCGGAGGCACTCAGTGCGACCCCGGAAGCGTCGGCTTCCCCAACGCTCAGTACATCGTGGCGCCTAACGCGTCCGCTTTCCAGATTGCCTTCAACGGCCCTCTGTCCAAAGGCGTCGACAACAACATCGCCTGTGGTGGCTGGGTGTGTCGCGGCCAGATGCCGGCCGACAACATCAACACCGTCTCCACCAACGAGTTCGTGGAGGGCGGCGTCGACCTGAACGCCCTCGGCTTCAGCGGCTGTGTCAACACGTTGTTCCCGCACACGCGGTCCTCACCTGACATCAACGCGACGCTTCAGGACTTCGCCGGCCCTGTTGCGTTCAACACGTGCAGCATCACGACCACGCCTGGGGCCAAGGTGACCGACATCCGTGGTGGCTCTATCAGCGACACCGCGTTCGTCTCCGGCTTCACGGGCGCGCCGGGTGTCGTCGACTTCAAGCTGTACGGTCCATTCGCTTCCTTCTCTGCGATCACCTCGACCTCCTGCACCGCCGGCAAGCTGGCCTTCGACAGCGGCCTGGTGTCGGCAAGCAGCCCCGGTCCGCCGGCCGTGTATACGACCAACACCGGCTCGACTCCGCTCCTGGTGGGTGCGTACCAGTGGGTCGCCTCCTACCAGACGACACCGACTGGCGCTATCGAGGCGTCCGGCCTCTGTGGTGACGCGTCGGAGCAGGTGGCGATTGTCGACGCCAAGATCTCGATCAGCCCTAACGGGACGAACCCGGTCGGCACACCGCACATCTTCACCATCACGGTCAACGCGTTCCCGGCGGGATTGTCCGTCAGCTTCACGTCGATCACGCCGTCGGTGACGCCCGCTCCGGGCTCTCAGATCAGCACCTGCGGCAGCCCGACGCTCAGCAACGGCGGTAACACCGCGACGTGCACGGTCACGATCAACAGCGCGGTCGCGCAGACGTTCACGGCCAATGCGACGGCGGTAGTCCAGATTGGCAGCGCGTCGCTGACCAGGACGACCGACGGAGTGCTGGGAGACAGCGGCCCGGCGACCAAGACCTACGTCGACGCCAACATCAACCTCAGCCCGGCGTCGAAGACCAACGCGGTGGGTTCGGCGCACACGATCACGGCCACGGTGCTGATCAACGCTGGCACCGGGGGCGGCTTTGTGCCCGCGGCAAACGGGACGCTTGTCACGTTCAGCTTGAGCAACTCGAATGGAGCCACGGCCAGCTTCGTGGGCGGGATCAACACCTGCACCACGACCGCCGGGACTTGCTCCGTCTCCATCAACTCGCCCACCACGGGCCTGGTGACGATCAACGCCACCACGAACGTGAGCGTGAGTGGGATCTCGGTGACCCGGAGCACGGGTGACAGCAACGCCGGTGACGGACCGGCGGTGACCAAGACCTACGTTGACGCCCAGC